>Ga0207416_1000294_pt1 | contig 89702 bp, 93 predicted proteins | sample PaiPotPPM11metaG_FD_184107 | JGI IMG/M metagenome (GOLD analysis project Ga0207416, IMG submission 184107) | Iron sulfur acid spring bacterial and archeal communities from Banff, Canada, to study Microbial Dark Matter (Phase II) - Paint Pots PPM... ... | reverse complement strand
GCCTTCGGCGCCTGGCTCGGGGTCGTTCCCTTCGACTTCGCTCAGGACAGGCTCTCAGCTCACGATGACACCAAAGGACCACGCCGCAATAAAAGAGATCGAAGATCCAAACGTAGCGGCGGTTTTCGTGCAGCGCTCGCGCGGATACGCGCCGCGGCAAGCCGTGTCGATTGAAGAATGCGCGCCGGTTTTTGCGGCGATAAAAAAGAAGCGCCCCGACGTGGCGATCCTCGTCGATAATTGTTACGGCGAACTCGTGGAAGATCGCGAGCCCACGCATATCGGCGCGGACCTTGCAATCGGATCGCTGATCAAGAACCTCGGCGGGTCGCTGGCGCCCGCCGGCGGCTACGTGATAGGGCGTGGTGACCTGGTGGAGCGGGTCGCCGATCGTCTCTATGCGCCTGGGCTCGGGGATGCGTTGGGTCCAACTCTGGGATTCGGCCGCGCCCTGATGCAAGGGCTTTTTATGGCGCCGATGATCGTCGAGCAATCTCTGCGCGGACTCGATTTTGCCGCCGCGCTTTTCGCCGAACTCGGTTACGACGTCGACCCGCGCCCCGGCGACGTTCGCACCGATATCGTTCAGGCGATCCGCCTCGGATCGGCGAAGCGACTGCGCGTGTTTGCAGCAGGTTTGCAGTCGGCTATGCCCGTGAACGCGCGCTTTCGGCCGGAACCCGGTCGCGTGCCGGGCTACACCGAGCCCGTGATTATGTCGAGTGGTTCGTTTGTCAGCGGCGCTACGATCGAATTGTCGTGCGACGCGCCGCTGCGGGAGCCGTTCGAAATCTACCTGCAAGGCGGAATCGTCGCGGAACATACGGCCTTGGGAGCGCTCTTTGCGGCGCGCGCATTGACGCAGTCGTAAGACTAGACTGCAGGGCGCCCTGGGTTCATCCAGAAGCGTGAATGAGCGTGAGCACAGAGCAATCGTCGGGTTCAGGCCCGCAGCAGCGGCGTTTTTTTCGCGCGGCTGTTGACTTTCCGGTCGGGGTAACCGCTTCGGGAAGTGATGCGGCTATCGAAGGCAGCGCCGTCGATCTGAGCGGCGGCGGTATGCGCGTTATCACAAAAAGCGACTTGAGCGCGGGGCAGAATATTACGCTGCGGTTTTCATTGCCCGATGGCGAGCGCGAAATGATGGTGCGCGGGCGGGTCGTGCTTTCGTTTTTCGATGCATCGCGGCAACAGTTCGCGCACGGCGTCGCGTTCACGCAAATCGCTGCGCCCGATCAAAGCGAGATCGTGGAATTCATCCACGAGCTGCAGCAGCGCGCGCGAACCTAGTCTAAGCCCAAAAAACCGTAGAAGAAGTATTTGTTCCCGTCGGCAGTCGTGATCACGATGCGTGTGTCCTCGAGTTCCGCCGAGGTTACCGTCTTGCCGACCATCGTCTCGAGAATGGACGCAGCCTGCGCAAATTCCGCTTCGCGGAGCGCGTCGGGTTGCACCTCGATCAGGTGCAGCAGCTCGTCGATTCTGTCGTTCACCGTGCCCATTATACAGTTCGCCACCCTAGAGAGTATCGTCCCCTGCCAGAGAATAGTTAGTACCCATGCACTCGGCCTTTGTTCTGGAGGTCCTGAGCGGGCCGCTGGACGGGAAGACCTGGCCCTTCGAAGACGAGATCGTGATCGGGCGGGACGAGACCCTGGCGGGCGCCTGCATTACCCTCGACCGTTACATCTCGCGCCGCCACGCGCGGCTGCGCAGCGACGCGGGCAGCCTGCTCTTGAGCGACCTCGATAGCCGGAACGGAACGCGCGTCAACGAACGCCGCGTTCGCGGCGAACAGCGGATCGAACCCGGCACGCCGTTTCAGGTCGGTCGCACCGTTCTGAGGGTCAGGCGCACCCCTTAGATTTGAAGATGAACGTTGCACAAGAGCTCGAGCCGGCGCGCGCGCAGCTCGAAAAGCTTGCGCGGCCGCTCGGCTTCGTGCCGACGATGGGCGCGCTGCACGCCGGCCACATGCGCCTCGTCGAGGCCGCGCGCGCGCAGTGCAAATCGGTCGCGGTGAGTTTGTTCGTCAATCCGATGCAGTTCGGTCCGCAAGAAGACTTCGAGCGTTATCCGCGCGACTTCGAAGCGGACCGCGAAAAGTTAGCGGCCGCCGGCGTCGATCTCCTGTTCGCGCCCGAAAGCGCGTTGATGTATCCGCCGGATTTTTCTACGTTCGTGGACGTCGGCAAACTGGGCACGCGGTTCGAGGGCGCCGCTCGTCCCACGCATTTTCGCGGCGTCGCGACGGTCGTCGCCAAGCTGCTGCACATGGTGGAACCCGACGTTCTGTACTTGGGACAAAAGGATGCGCAACAAACGGCCGTGCTGACGCGGCTCGTACGCGACTTGAATTTTACAACGCGCATTGAGATCGTCGAGACGGCGCGCGAACCCGACGGCCTGGCGCTCTCGAGCCGCAATGCCTATCTTTCCGGACCGGAACGTGCCGCTGCACCGACACTCTACGCTGCGCTGCAGACAATGCTTAAGGAAATCCAGGCGGGCAAGAGCGTCGAGGAAGCGCGCGAGGCTGCCGTCCGCGTTTTGAGCTCGCAGGCTCGTTTGGAATATCTCAATCTGGTAGATGCGAGTTCGTTTTCACGCTTGCAGACGCTGCGGCCGCCCGCGTTCTTGGTCGGCGCAGCGCGATTCGGCCGTACCCGGCTGATCGACAACGTATGGATCCGCAAGTGAGCGCATTTTCCGGCAAGCGCATATTACTCTGCGTCAGCGGGGGCATTGCGGCATACAAGGCGGCGGCGTTAACGAGCGCGTTGGTGCAGCGCGGCGCGATCGTCGACGTCGCGATGACGCAAGCCGCCCAGGAGTTTGTCGGGCCGCTGACCTTCGCGGCGCTGACCGGCCGGCAAGTCTACTCTTCGCTTTGGGATGCGCCCGAATCCATTCCGCACATCCGGCTTGTGCGCGAAGCGCAAGTCGCGCTGGTCGCACCGGCGACGGCCGATATTATCGCAAAGCTCGCGCAAGGCATCGCAGGCGACCTCGTGACCAGCGCATTGCTTGCGGCCCGCATTCCGGTATTGCTCGCGCCGGCGATGAACGACGCCATGTACAACGATCCGGCGACGCAATCGAACCTGCGCACGCTGCGCGAACGCGGCTACGAGGTCGTCGAACCCGAAAGCGGTTTCTTGGCCGAACGCGAGACCGGCATTGGGCGGCTGGCGTCCGAAGATGCGATCCTCGCGGCCTTGGAAACGATCCTCACGCGCACGCAGTCCTTAAAGGGAAAGCGCGTGCTCATCACGGGCGGCCCGACGCGCGAAGCATTCGATCCCGTCCGGTTCGTCAGCAATCCGTCGACGGGCGCAACCGGAATCGCGCTCGCGCGCGAGGCCGTGCTGCGCGGCGCGAACGTGACGCTGATCCTCGGACCGACGCACTTGCCGCCGCCCACTTCGACTTCGCTCAGGACAGGCTCCGTGACTACCGTGCACGTCGTTTCGGCGCAGGACATGTACGATGCCGCGCTCGGCCGCGCGCAAGACGCGGATCTCATTATCGCGACGGCAGCGGTCGCGGACTGGCGTCCCGAGAAAGCTTCCGCACAGAAAACGAAAAAAGGCGAGGACGATCTGGACGTGCGCATGGTTCGCACTCCCGATGTGCTCGCCGCGATCGGCGAGCGCAAGAATTCAGCGGTGCTCGTTGGGTTTGCAGCCGAGACCGAAAACCACGAAACCAACGCGCGCGCGAAGATGGCGCGCAAGCATCTGGACGCTATCGCCGTGAACGATGTGTCCGGCGGCCGCGGCTTCGGCGCTCAAACCAATGCGCTGACCGTTCTCTGGGGCACCGGCGAGCGCCGCGACCTTGGCGCCGCTTCGAAAGAGGTTTTGGCGGCCAGGCTGCTCGATTGCATTATAAACGATGTTATTAGCGATTGACGTAGGCAACACCGAAACGAAACTCGGCTGCTTCGCGCCGGGCGAAGCGCAGCTTTCGCAGGCATGGCGCATTCGAACGGATCCGAAGCGCACGGCCGACGAACTGGGCGCGCTGTTCGTGCAACTTTTCGGAACGACGCAGCTGCGGCCCGCCGATGTGGACGCGATCGTCGTCGCGAGCGTCGTGCCCAACCTCGACCAAACGCTGGAAGAAGCATGTGCGCGCTATTTCAACCGCAAGCCCGTATTCTTCAAAGCGCATCGCCAAAGTCTCATGAGCATCGGCACCGAGCGCCCCGGCGAAGTCGGGGCGGACCTCGTGGCGGCCGCGATCGGGGCTCAGGAAATCTACGGGGCGCCGCTCATCGTTATCAGTTACGGAACGGCAACAGTCTTTATGGCAATTGACGCGCACGGACTCTATCTCGGCGTAGCGATAGCGCCGGGCATCAACATATCGATCGACGCGCTCGTCGAGCGCACGGCGAAGCTTCCGCAGATCGCGTTGGAAGCGCCGGGCCACGCGTTGGGAACCGACACGATCTCCGCATTGCAGTCAGGCATCGTCTATGGTTTTGTCGGACAGACCGAAGCGCTCGTCAAACGCATTCGCGCCGAGCTCGGCGTCGATGCGAAGGTTGTTGCGACCGGCGGAAACGCGGACGTGGTTGCGCGCCACACCAAGATTATCCACGACGTCAATCCGCATTTAAGCCTCATCGGCTTGCGCCGCTTTCATTCGGGTACGTAGGTACCGTGCGCTTGATATCGGCTGCTGTGCTGTTGGGCATGGCTTTCTTGGTGCCAAACGCCGCCCGGGCCAACTGGACGGTGATCCCGGGGAAGACTGTTTCGGCGCCCGCCGCGGTTTGGAGTCCGGATACAAATAAAGTGTACATCGTGGTCGGGGGTTCGAATAACAACCTCTGGTTTGCCGCGGTGAATCAAAACAAGACTATTTCCACGCCCTTCGTGAATATCGCAGGCAGCCGCCCCTTGACTCCGGCCTTAGTCTGGGATCCGGTGCTGCATAAGATCGACATCGTCGTGCTCTCCACCGATAACAATCTTTGGTTTGCGGTGCTGAACACCGACGGAACGCTTTATGCGGACTGGAAAGAATTGACGGGGATTCTTGCGTCTCCCCCTACCCTCGTCTGGAATCCGCTGCTCAACAAGATCGAGATCCTGGGGCGATCGTCGGATAGCAAACTGTGGTTCGCGACGATGAATACGGACGGAAGTTTCGCGAGCAATTGGCTCCCGTTGCCGGGAACGTCGCCCTCGTCCCCGGCCGCGGCTTGGGATTCCACGCTGCAAAAAATACAAGTCTTGGTGCGGGCTTCGAACGACACCCTCTGGTTCGGGGCCTTAAACCCAAACGGCGCGGTTTATAAAACGTTCACGAATATATCGGGAAATACGATCTCGACGCCGGCGCTGATTTTCGACTCGCGCGCGAACAAGCTCTACTCTTTTGTCAGGGGAGGCGACAACGAGGTCTGGTTTTCAAAGTTTGATTCGCAAGGCAAGAGCATTCCGGTGTGGCAACCCATCTCCGGCAGGTTGATCGGGCCGCCGGCGGTCGCCCTGAATCCAACCAACGGGATCGCATTTCTTGTTGCGACCATGCCTTTTGATTATGCCGCCGGAACCTTCACGTTCGTCGACGATTTTCCGGTGACGGGAGTGATTCCGGAAGCACCCACTACGATCGAAGCCCCCTCGTCCGCCGCCGATAAGGCAGCGGTGCGGAATGACCTCGACTCACCGTGGTGGCGGAAGTTCTATTCTTTTAACTATGCGGATATCGAATCCCGACAAGGCGGGAGTAATCCCCCGGGGTTTTTCTTGGAATCCTTGACAAAGGATTATGCGTCCAGTTATTTTCCGCGTTCCGGCGGCGCGCTTGTAAAGCTCTGGCTGAGCACCGGCGATTTCAAGCGCGCGAGAGAAGTGCTCCAATACACGCTCGATATTACGAAGCGAGCCGGCCTCAATCGCGTGCCGCATTACGTTCTGACTTCCGGACAGACCGAAATGTTAGACCAGATTGACGGGCAGGCGAGCATCATACTAGGCTGGGGACTCTATGCTCGAGAGGCACACGATCCGGCTTTTGTCTCCGCCACGTACCGGCAAGTCGCCACGCTTATGGACGCGAGCTTGGCCCCAAAATATTTCACGCCGTCGTTCGGTTTAGTCAGAAACTCTCACTTCGAACATTACCGCGAGGAGCGTTTTTGGGATACCTACGACATCCTCACCCAATCCTACGTCGCTCAGGCGTTAACGGAAATGATTCGCGTGGCGAAGTCGCGGGGCGATGCCGGCCACGCAAAAAACTGGCAAAGCGATAAGAGCATCCTGGAGCGCGCTATCGCGCGGCGCATGATCTGGAATCTCGACGGTCAAAACGTGTACGCCGAAATGTTTGAAGACAAGAGTAAAACGCAGCTCTATCTCGGCTTGTCCGAGTTTAATTTTGGGCCGACGGCTGCCGGCTGGGAAGGCGTGAATCCCAAGCTCTACGATCGTACCATAGCGGCGTTGCTGAAGTATGGAAGCTTCGTGTGGAACGGCCATCGCTTCATAGGCATCGGATTCACGAAAGGCATCGATCCCGTACCGGTCACTTCCGGAAAATCGCTTGCCTGGCAAATGCTGTTTTTTGCGCAGCGGGGCGATTGGAAACAGGTCGCACAAACGCTCGCCTTCATACAAGACGAGCAGCAGCGCAACCAAGAGCCGAGAGTCTATGAAGGCTCGCAAGTGAAGGTTGCGCCGACAGGCGTGAACGTGTTCGGCGGTGCCGGAAACGGCGAGCAAACGGTTTGGATGCTATATGCACTGCGCGAAGTGGCCAAACTGTCGGGCGCAGAGGCGTTGTGAAGAACGAGCCGCTTCCGTACGGGCACGAGTACTTCGCGCCTCGCGGGCGCAATATCTATGGAAAAATCTTTGGCTCAAAAGGGTATGTTCCCGCCAAACTCCGTCACGAGCTCTCAAAAAACGCCGCGATATTGGACGTCGGCTGCGGGACGGGTCAGTTTCTGGAAGATATTTCCGACTTTCCGAGCCGGTACGGATGCGACGTCAGCGGCGAAGCGCTGAGATTGACCGCGCAGCGCAATCCGGGAATCGCGCTGGAACAGACCGAGGCGAATCGGCCGCTGCCGTTCGCGCACGTGCAGTTCGACTGCATAACGCTATTCGACGTCATCGAACACCTGGCCGACGACCGCGGACTGTTGTTAAACATAGCGGCCCGGTTGAAACCGGGCGGCATCCTCGTGCTTTCAACGCCTAATCCCCGCTCGATCGGAAAACGCATTAAGGGGCCGCGATGGTTTGCCTACCGTGACGAAACCCATTGCAACATTCAAGAGCTGCCGTACTTTGTGCGGCTATTGGATCAATGTGGGTTTGACGTTGAGGATGTGCGCTACGATGGGCTGTGGGACGCGCCGTATTTCTTGCCGACGCCGTGGCCTGAACGATTCTTACTGCAGCTACCGAGCGTTTTGCTCTTCAGGTACGGTGCGATCCGGTTTGGAGCACTGGGCGAAAACGTGTGGATATGGGCGAAAAAAAGATGAGGATGCGTTTCCGCATCCTCTTACCGTAGCTCTCTAATTGGAGAGCCGCCCATCCGACGAAGTGAAGACATTATAGTCCGTGGACGGCCAAAAATGCAAGAGGACGCATTTCCGCATCCTCTTACCGTAGCTCTGTTTGAAGAGCCGCCCCGACGAAGCGCTTTGACATTAGCACGGGTGACGAGTCCGCGTCAAAGTGCCCGTCGATTTGGGCTGCGCCCGGCCGGGCTCGAACCGACACCTCCCATTTCGTCGGATGGGCGCTTTATCCAATTGAGCTACGGGCGCTACCCCGCTATCACGCGGTAACGCCTAAATCGAAAGGACCAGCGTAAAAATAATAAGAGGACGCGTTTCCGCGTCCTCTCACCGTAGTCTCTGGAAAAGGCTCCCATCGCAAGGATGGTCTCAGTATAGCATGGCCTTAGCCCGAGTACTCGGGCCCATTTCCCTCCGGTTAGGGCATACCGCACAAATCGAAAGGTCAAGCATAAAGATAAATAGAGGACGCGTTTCCGCATCCTCTTACCGTAGCTCCGTTGGAAGTTTCGCCCTCTGACTTCCATTGAGTTTAACCGGGATTCCCACCGGAAAACAAGAGAAAGGCTCGCCGGTCGTACCCGAGGATTCGAGGTAGCCGGGAAGCGCAAGGGGTGATAGAATACCGTCGCTATGAAGCCTCTGGTCATCGGGCCGCACGAGATTTGGCCGCCGCTGGTGCTGGCGCCGATGTCGGGCGTGACCAACCGCACGATGCGCGCGCTCTATAAGCCGTTCGGTTTGGGCCTTACGGTGACGGAGTTCGTGTCGGCCAACGCGTTGCAGTATGCGTCGAGCGCGAAGCGCACGATGGAGATGATCGACCAGCACGGCCTCGAGAAGCCGGTCAGCACGCAATTGTGGGGCGACGATCCGGCGGTGATGGCAAAAGCTGCGAAGATCGTGCGCGAATGCGGCGCGGACATCGTGGACATAAACTTTGGTTGTCCCGCGCCCAAGGTTACGAAAATTAACGGCGGCTCGGCTTGCCTACGCGATTTGGATCGCTGCGAAGCGATCATGCGCGCCGTCGTGGAAGCCGTCGATTGTCCGGTAACGATGAAGATGCGCCTGGGCTGGAGCGAAGATAAGCTCGTCTACATCGAAGCTGCGCAGCGCGCGCAGTGGGCCGGAGTGAAAGCGCTGACGCTGCACGCGCGCACGGCCAAACAGTTTTATAAAGGAAACGCCGATTGGGAGCACATCAAGCGCTTGAAGCAATCGGTTGACATTCCCGTGATTGGCAACGGGGATCTCGCGGATGCCTCCGATGCAATGCGGCGCATGCAAGAGAGCGGCGTCGACGCGATCATGCTCGGCCGCGCGACGCTCGGTAACCCATGGCTGATCTCGCAGATTCGCGATCTGATGGAAGGGCGGCCGATGCAGGAAGTGCCATGCGCAGCCGATCGTTTGCGTTACGCCATCCATGTGCATTACCGCGCGATGCTGGACGAACTCGGCGAGTCGCGCGCGGTTCCGCAGATGCGCAAACATCTCGCGCTGTATTTTAAGGGCATTCCGGGCGCGGCCGTTCTGCGCGAGCGGATCATGCGGCTCGATCGCGCGCAAGACGTCATCGCGGTCGTCGAAGAAACGATCGATTCACTCGACCCTTCGACTCGCTACGCTCGCTCAGGACTGCGCTTCGCGCAGGCCCTCATGCTGTCATCGTGAGCTTGTCGAACGACCCCGAGCAGGACGCCGCAGGCGGCCGAGTCGAGGGGTTATACGACGAAACGTATGAGAACTACAAGCTCTACGTAAATCCCACGCTCGCGCGGGTTATGAAAGTCTCGGGCAGTCCGGTCGAGGTCCGGGCACAAGGCTGCACTATCTGGGACCAAAACGGCAAAGCATATCTGGACTTTGCGGGCGGTTACGGCGTCTTCACACTGGGGCACCGCCATCCGAAAGTCGTGGCGGCGGTAAAGGCGCAGCTCGAGCTGATGGCGCTCTCGGGCAAGACGATGTTCAACATCATGCTCGGCCGCGCTTCGAAGCGGCTGGCCGAACTCGCGCCGGGCGACTTGCAGATTTCTTTTTTTTGCAACAGCGGCACCGAAGCGGTCGAAGGCGCGATCAAACTCGCGCGCGCCGCCACCAAGCGCAGGAAAATCGTCGCTACGCGCGATGCTTTTCACGGCAAAACGCTTGGCTCGTTATCCGCCAGCGGCCGCGAATATTTTAAAGACACGTACGCGCCGCTGCTGGAGGACGTCGCGCATCTGGAATACGGCTCGACCGCCGGGCTTGAAGAAGCGCTGCGCGATGCGGCCGCGTTCATCGTCGAACCGGTGCAGGGAGAGGGCGGCGTCAACGTTCCGCCGGCGGGCTATCTGCGCGACGTTCGTGCGATCTGCGATCGCACCGGTGCGCTCTTGATCGCAGACGAGGTTCAGACCGGTTTAGGGCGCTGCGGCATGCTGTTCGGATGCAATCGCGACGATGTCGTTCCGGATATTATGACATTAGCCAAAGGGCTCTCGGGCGGCGTGATCCCAGTCGGCGCGTACATCGCGCGGCCTTTGGTGTGGAACGCAGGCTATGCCAAACACCCCGTCATGCACACCTCAACCTTCGGCGGGAGCGAACTCGCGTGCGCGGCGGCGCTGGCCGCCATGGACGCGCTGATCGAAGAAGACCTCGTCGAGAACGCGCGCGTGCGCGGTGCGCAACTGTTGACGGGCGCCCAGGAACTTGCAAAAAAATATCCCGGCGTCGCGCGGGAGGCGCGCGGATTGGGTCTGCTCGTGGGCGTGGAACTGACGAGCGAAGGCTACGGCGGGTGGATCATTCCGGAGATGCTCAAGCAGGGCGTGACGGCAGCCTGGACGTTGAACATGCAGCGGGTCATCCGCCTGGAGCCGCCCCTGGTGGTGACCCAACGCGAGATCGAACAAGCGCTCGAAGCGCTGGAAGCAGGGCTGTCAACTGCCCGCGAGAAGCTCGGCGCACTCTGATTAGCGGCTAGCATTCGGCCAACATGACTGATGATGGGATGAGTTTTTTGTTGCAGCTAGGAGCGACAAGCGAGCATAGCCTAAGCTCTGTGAGCGCGAAGCGACGACGCTGCGGCGAAAAACTCGCCCGGCAGCGGTCGTGGGTGGCCGGAGGCTAGCCGCTCGATGCCATATGTTGAAACGTCGATCGTGATCGCCGCTCCGCCTCGCGCAGTTTATGAATTGGCCAAACAGCAGGAACGTTTTCCGGAGTTTATGCCCGACGTCGAATCGGTGAGCGTCCTCGAACGTCATGCCGACCATATGTTGACGCGCTGGAAGACGCTGGTGGAAGAAGCGCCGATCGAATGGACCGAAGAGGATCGCTTCGACGACGCCAATCTGCGCATCGACTACAAGCTGCTCGAAGGCGACTTGGACAAATTCGAAGGCAGCTGGACGTTTACCGAAAACGCCGGCAAGACGCATGTCGTGCTCGGCGTGGACTACGATTTCGGTGTGCCGACGCTGGCCGAATTGATCGGCCCAACCCTCGAGCGCAAGGTGCGCGAAAACAGCGAGATGATGCTGGCGGCGTTAAAACGTGAAGCGGAAGCCAATGGTTAACACTGCGAAATTCTGTTTCGTCATCCATCCGCTTTCGCTCGACGACGTGGTGCGCTACGAGCCGAGCGCGAAGGGCAAAGGCGCGCCGATCGTTCGCAAGATCATGGAGTGGATGCCGGCGTGGAACGTCGCGCACGTCACCGGGATACGCACGCCCGACGGGCGTGAAACCGAAGGCTGGTTCGTTTCGGCGGCGCTCTTGCCCGAACAGATCATCGGCTTTCCGCGCGAGAAAGTCTACGAGCGCATCCTGCGCGCGATCGAGATCGGGACCGAACTCGGCGCGGGCATTGCCGGGCTCGGTGCGTTTACGGGCGTCGTCGGCGACGGCGGCGTGACGATTGCGGAGCGTTCGCCCGTTCCGGTTACGACTGGGAATTCGTTGACGATCGCTGCCGGCATCGCGAGCCTCTTCCGCGGCGCGCAGGAGATGGGTATCGATCCAAAAGAGGCGACGGCGGTTGTGGTCGGCGCCACCGGGTCGATCGGATCGGCGTGCGTCAAACTGATTGCGCCGCGCGTGAAGCGCTTGATACTGGTCGCGCGCAACAAGACGCGGCTAGCCAAATTCTACGATTCGATCGTGGGCGAGCTGCCGTGTGAATCGTCCTACACGACCGATCTTTCGGCCGCGGTGCGCCAGGGCCAGTTGATTTTGACCGCCACGAGTTCGACGCAGGACGTGATCGAACCCGAGGATCTGCAAACCGGCGCAGTTGTCTGCGAACTTTCGTTGCCGCACGACGTGAGCCGCCGCGTCGCGCAAGAACGTCCCGACGTTTTGGTGACGGAAGGCGGCAACATGCTGCTGCCGGGCAATCCGCGCTTCGAACGCGTGCGCGAACCCGGACAAGACTTCGATTTGAATCTGCCGCCGCGCACGGCGCTCGCGTGCATGAGCGAGACGATGGTGCTGGCGCTGGAAAACCGCCTTGAGCCGTTTTCGCTCGGCCGCGGCATCGACGTGAACAAAGTCGTTGAGATCGAACGACTTGCCGCCAAAGATGGGTTTGAACTCGCAGACATGCGCGCGTTCGACGCGGCCATAACGCCGGAGAAGATCGCGGCGATCCGCCACGCAGCTGAAGCAAGACGAACAAATGCGGCGCCCTCGGGGAACGCTATAGAAGCACCGTCATTGATGCGCCATGAGGTTGGGGGGCCCCATCAGATGGGCGCCCTTCGACCTGACTCAGGACAGGCTTCGCAGAGCGGAGCGCCTTTAAAATGAAAAAGGTTGTCTCGGTCTCGCTCGGATCCAGTGCGCGCGATCACCACGCGCACGTGAACCTGCTCGGCGAAGATTTCGAGATCTCGCGCGTCGGTACCGACGGTAAGTTGGACGAAGCGATTGCGAAAGTCAAAGAGTTGGACGGGAAGGTCGACGCGATCGGCCTGGGCGGAATCGACGTGTACCTCTACGCCGGCAAGCACCGGTTCGCGCTGCGCGACGGCTTGCGTCTGCTCGAGGCGGCCAAGATCACGCCCGTCGTGGACGGCAGCGGCTTAAAAAATACGCTCGAACGCGAAGCCATTCGTTTCATGCAAGACGAGCTCGGAATCGGTCTTAAAGGCAAGAAAGTTCTGATGGTGAGCGCACTCGACCGTTTCGGAATGGCGCAGGCCTTGGTGGATGCGGGCGCCGACGTGCTGTTCGGCGATTTCATCTTTGCGCTCGACCTCGACAAACCGGTCAAAGGTTTGCGCGAGTTCGAAGAGATGGCCGAAAAGTATCTCCCCGATGCGTGCAAGCTGCCGTTTCAATTCTTTTATCCAACCGGCAAGAAGCAAGACAAACCACCCGAGCCGAAATATCCGCAGTATTATCGCGAAGCCGAGATCATCGCGGGCGACTTCCACTTCATGCGCCAGTTCATGCCCGATGACTTGCACGGTAAGGTCGTGCTGACAAACACCGTTACGGAAAAAGACGTCGCGGAGTTGCGCGAGCGCGGCGTGAAGATGCTCATTACCACGACTCCGGATTTTGAGGGACGCTCCTTTGGAACCAACGTGGTCGAAGCGGCGCTTCTGGCGCTGCTTGGAAAAAAATGGGCCGACGTCACGCCCGAAGATTACGAGCGCGTGTTACACGAGCTTCACTTAAAACCAAGGGTGATCGAGCTATAACCCCTCGTCCACAGCGCCACCTCCCGCGCGTGCTGCGCTTTTTCGACGTCTCGGTGCTCTCGTCGGCGTCAATGGCGCCGGCGTACAGCTTGGCATCGACGATGGGGCCGATGATTGTGGCGGCGGGAACGTTTGCGCCGCTTTCGCTGCTCTCGGTTTCCGCGATCATGCTCTGCATCGCAATCGGCTACGCGCAACTCTCGCGCATCGCACCCAATGCCGGCTCGTCGTACTCGTGGATTCGCATGGCGTTCGGAGCGTATGCCGGCGCGTACGGCGCGTGGCTGCTCATTCTTTCGAATGTTTTCGCAACGCTGGCGACCGCGGTGCCCGCCGGCATTTACACTCTCGACTTGCTGGCGCCGGGCCGGGCGCTGAATCCGGTGTGGGATGCGGCGGTGGGCGCCGCTTGGATCGCGGGCAGCGCGTTGTTGCTGTATGCGGGCGTGCGACCGACGGCGATCGTCACCGCGGGTGCACTCGCGCTCGAGATCGGCGTGCTGGCGGCTGCAGCGATCTTCGCATGGCTCTCGCCGCACGCGGCCGCTGCTCATCCCGCGGCGAGCAGCGACGTCAAAGCGCTCGCATTTAGCGGCTTCGGTTTTATCTATGCGATGACGCTGGGCGTGTGGATGAGCGACGGTTGGGAATTGTCGGCTGCCACGTCCGAAGAAGTGGCAAAGGATCCGACCGCCTCGGGACGCGGCGGCATTACGGGTTTGCTCGTCACGACCGCGACGCTGGCGGTCGCAATGTTTGCGTTCGACCGTCTCGGCACTCTCGGCGGATTCAAAGAAAACGAGGCCGACGCCATGCGTTATGTGGCGGACTTACTGGGCGCACCGATTTGGCGGCCGGTCATTTTGACGACGGTGCTCGTTTCGACCAGCTCCGCCTTATGGACCACATTGCTTTATCTTTCGCGTTCGATTTTCGCGATGGGGCGCGATCGCGTGCTGCCGCGCGCAGTCGGGACGCTCGATGCGCGCGAAGAGCCGTTCTGGTCGCTGGTTGCGACGGCATTCCTGGTGATCGGCCTGGAACTGCTCACCGGACTTTCGCCAAGTGCTCACGCTCAGTTGGATTTCGTGGTCAACGGCAGCTCGCTGTTCTTGGGACTGCTCTTCGCCGCCACCGCGGCGGCGGCGGTAAGGATATTTTGGGCGCAGCCGGCCTTCCGCTGGACCGGGGTGGTGATCCCGGGGATCGGCCTGGTGGCGCTCATGGTGGTCCTCGGGGCGACTGTAATATTTGAGGATCGGACGTCGCAGTTATACGCTGCCGGGGGTATAGTGATAGGCGTTCCGCTGGCCCTCTGGCGAGGGTGGGCCTCGTCGAAGCCTGTGGCAGGCGAGCCCCCCGGACAGGGTGAACCAACGGCGCTGGCGCCCTGAGCGGGCGCTTTCCTTATCACTGGTCGCCTGAAGGCGCACCTTGCGGGCAGAGGCTTACACGTGAACGATAAAGAGATCGTCCTCACCAAAGAGGGCCTGGAAAAGATGGAGCGGGAGCTCGACGACCTGAAGAGCGTCCACCGCCGCCAGGTCAACGACCGTATCCGGCAGGCTAAAGAATTCGGCGATCTGAGCGAAAACGCGGAGTACGAGGACGCCAAACAGGAGCAGGCCTTCATCGAAGGGCGCATCATGAAGCTCGAGTCGATGATTCGCAATGCGCGGCTGATCGACGAGTCCGACTACTCGGCCGACGAAGTGCATCTGGGCGCCACGGTCAAAGTGAAGGACGTTAAATCGAGTTCGATCCATGAGTTTTGGATCGTCGGTTCGGCTGAAGCCGATCCGGTCAACCAGCGGGTAAGCAACGAGTCGCCCTTAGGGCGCGCGCTGATCGGCCACAAGAAGGGCGAGACCGTGGACGTCGCCACACCGCGCGGCATCGTCAAATACAAGATTGAAACGATCAGGCGGGGAACGCCCTCCAAGAAGGCCGCCAAGAAAGCGAGTTAAGACTCACGGACTCCCGCGAGCTCGGAAAGAGCGAAGAAGCACTCATAGCGGCCAGACGTGAAAATCTGGCCGCTTTGCGTTCGCGCGGAAACGATCCGTTCGCGGCGACGCGCTATGCGGTCGACACTAACGCCGGCGAATTGCTCGAAAAATACGATTTCTTGGCGACCGGGCAAAAGGCCGATAGCGAAAATTGGTCGATCGCCGGCCGGCTGATGTCGCAGCGTCCGCACGGCAAGACGGCCTTTGCCGATCTCGCGGACCGCACCGGGAAATTGCAGCTCTACGTGCGCCGCGACGAAGTCGGCGAAGAGCGGTTTACCGATTGGACCGTGCTCGATATCGGCGACATCGTGGGCGTGCACGGCTACACGTTCAGATCGCAAAAAGGCGAGTTGTCCCTGCATGTTCTTTCCTTTGACGTGCTCGCCAAAGCGATGTATCCCCTGCCGGATAAATGGCACGGGCTGACCGACGTCGAGAAGCGCTACCGCCAACGCTACGTGGACTTAATCATGAACCCCGGCGTGCGCGAAGTCTTCATGGCGCGCAGCCGCATTCTCGCCGAAATGCGGCGCTTCATCGATGCGCAAGGTTTTTATGAAGTCGAAACGCCGACGCTGCTGCACGTGGCGGGCGGGGCGGCGGCGCGGCCGTTCGTCACGCATGTCAACGCGCTCGATCAACTCATGCAGCTGCGGATCGCTACCGAACTGAATCTCAAGCGCCTCATCGTCGGCGGATTCGAACGCGTCTACGAGATTGGCCGCATCTTCCGCAACGAGGGCCTGGATCCGGTTCACAATCCGGAGTTTACGATGCTCGAGCTGTACGCGGCGTACTGGGACGTCAACGACATGCGCGAGTTTAACGAAGCGTTGATCGCGCACTTGGTTTCAAACATAACCGGGGGAAAAGACGAGCTGCAAATCGGCGGCAAGACCGTCTCTTTCAAGCGTCCGTTCAAGCGCATAGAATATCTGCAGCTCTTGAAAGAGCATGGCGGGTACACGCGCGAACAGTTGCTCGATCCAAAGAGCGCGGCCAAGATTCTCGAGACGCTCGGGCTGCCCAAGTCGCCGTCACACGCGCACGCGCTCGATAAAATCTTCGAACGCGTCGCGGAGCCGCACTTGTTCGAACCGGCCTTCGTGACCGGCTACCCCGTGCTGATTTCGCCGCTGGCCAAGCGGCGTAAGGACGATCCCGAGATTGCCGACCGCTACGAACTGTTTTGCGCCAACGCCGAGATCAGCAACGCCTTTACCGAACTCAACGATCCCGACGATCAGCGCGCGCGCTTCGAAAGCCAAGTCAAACAGCGCTCCGCCGGCGACGAAGAAATTCCCGAACCGGATTGGGATTTCGTGCGCGCGCTCGAGTACGGCATGCCGCCGACCGCGGGCATCGGCATCGGCGTGGACCGCCTGGTGATGCTGCTGACGAATCAGTCCAGCATCAAAGACGTCCTGTTGTTTCCGCTACAACGCCAACACGGCTAGCAGCCGGGGGCTTGCCCAGCAACCCACTTATAGTAAGCCGTGTCTCAAGGGGTATGGATTTGACAAAAACATACCCCCGCAGCGTCCACGACAAGTGGCTGGGCCTCGTCCAGCTGGGCCGCGCCCTCGACAAAGGCACGGCAAAAAGCGCACGGCAACTTGGGCGAATACATGTACGACTGTCCGGATAACGCCGTCTTCAGCTTCCTCGGAATGAACGGTGAAGAATTCCTGGGCGTCATCAAGAACGCCAAGAGCGATGCGGAGATCGAGGCCTACGCCAAGCAGTTCGTGGACAAGAAAACGCCCGAGCAAATTGAGCAATGGAATCGTGAATGGGTGAGCCGCGAGCCGGAAGGCGAGTCGAAGCAGTGGTTCCTGAACCTGCGCAACCAAATAGCGCCGGATCGGACGGACGTAACGACCGGGGCCGACCTGCTGGATCTGGACGAGAAGCGTCCGGTTCCGAGGCGCGCCGCTTAACAACCATTAGAGCCGTCGTCGAGTACGACGGCTTTTCTTTTTGCGGATTCCAATTTCAACCCGCCTTGCGCACCGTCGCGGGCGAACTCGAACGCGCGCTTTCAAAATTATTCGCTAGCCCGGTTAAAGTAACGGCGGCCGGCCGCACCGACGCGGGCGTCCACGCTACCGGGCAAGTGATTTCGTTCAAAACGCAAGCGGCATTTCCGTTCGAGCGTCTAGCGCTGGCCGCGAATACCGAACTGCCCGGCGATCTTTCCATTCGCGACGCGACGGTCGCGCCCGATGATTTCTCGGCACGTTTTTCTGCGCTCGAGCGAACGTATGTGTATGTCGTGCTCAACCGGCGTGACCGTTCGCCGCTGAATGCACGATACGCGCATCACGTTTGGCTGCCCCTGGAGATCGAACCGATGGAAGCCGCTGCGGCACAACTGATTGGAGAGCACGACTTTCGTTCGTTCTGCGGGATGCTGCCCGAAAGCGGCCCGACGATCCGCACGCTCAATGCGATCGAGATGCGCCGCAGCGGCGACCTGGTGCGCATCGAAATTCGAGCCGACGGCTTCCTGCACCGCATGGCTCGCAACATTGTCGGCACGCTGCTCGAATGTGGAACCGGCAAGCGAGATCCCGCGACTGTCGGCGCAACGCTCGGCGCCACCGATCGTTCCACCGCTGGATTGACCGCGCCGGCGCAAGGATTATATCTGGCGGGCGTGCGTTATGACGGCTTTGATTCGTTCCGCGAGCCGCCGGTCAGCGCCGGATTGTGAACCCGAATCCCAAATAGTGCGCTTTAGAATGGCCCGCCGAGTTGAAGGCCGTGCCCAGTTGCACGTTGGCGAGCACGTTGCGCCCAATTTCGCGCTGTAAGCTGACCGTGCCGGAGCTTTGCGCAGATGAATTGATCGCGGCAACTGAAAAGCTGCGCAGCTGCAGCGTCACCCAGGTCTTGGACATGATTGGCGCGGTGACCGCAACCGCGAAGGTCGCCGCGGTGCGCTGAGCGTGGCCCATGCCGCGCTGCCGGAACCAAAATGCGCCGGTTTGCGTGGTGACGACGATGTTTGAGCGGCGCAGCATCCACGCCCCGGTGAAGGTTGCGTCTGCGACCGGCAGCAGGCTTAAATGCGCGAGCGCATGCAGTTGCGGCCGCGTTTCAACCGAGAAGCTCGAGGCGAAGGAGCTGCTGCTCGACAGCTGCGCTTTCAAGCCGAAGCCGGGATGGGTGAAATAGAATACTCCGGCGCCGTTCTCTCCGGATTTGGCTACTTCGGAAGGGGCGTCGATAAAGAGTTCGACCCGGGGCGTCAGGCCGATCCGGAAGGTGGCCTCAGGGAAGTTGGCTAGGGCGGTCCCGCCGACGCGCGAGGCGTTCTGGTAATACATGGTTTCCACGACGATGTGTCCGCGGCGCACGATGCAGGGCGTCGCCCGGGCGTGGCTCGCATTCGCAATCGACCGCAGGGAACCCGTCGCAGATGGCCTTGACGGGCGGCCCCTTGGGCGCGGCACCCTCGACGGCGGCTGCCACCCCTGGATACGCAAAAAAGACGGCGGCTAATACGCCCAGAAATCGGGGTCTCATTCTAATCATTCTTTCATCTTTCCGCAGGCGCCGGCCTGCGCTTCTGCCAAACCATGATGTCGGGTTGAAGCAGCCTTAATCACGCTTGACGCCGGGAGCGGCCACCGCGTATAGTAGGTCGGTTGCCAACGCTTATAAGGAAGACCATGCGCACGTACCAGCAGAAAACCGCGGAGACGAAGCACGATTGGTATATCGTCGACGCCGCGGGTCAGCGTCTCGGCACGCTAGCGGTGCGCATTTCCCGAGCTCTTTCCGGCAAACACAAGCCGACGTGGACCCCGCATATCGATGACGGCGATTTCGTCGTAGTAATAAACGCGGAGAAGGTCGAGCTCGGCGGTAACAAGTGGGATCAAAAAGTCTATTACCGGCACAGCGGTTTTCCGGGCGGTTTGCACCTGCAGACTGCGCGCGAACTGATGGCTAAACATCCCGAGCGCCTGATCGAGCGCGCCGTACGCGGCATGCTGCCGACCAATAAAATGCGCGACGTCCGCTTGGGGCGCCTCAAAGTCTACACCGGCGCGACGCATCCGCACGAAGCGCAGAAACCGCAGGAGCTGGCGTGATCGATCATTTTCAAGGTACCGGACGGCGCAAGCGTTCCGTCGCGCGCGTGAAGATCGCGCTGGGCGAAGGAAAGATCACCGTCAACAAGCGCCCGATCGAAGAATATTTCACGCGGCAGACGCTGCAGCAGATCGTGCGCCAGCCGCTGGAAGCCACGCAAAGTCTCTCGCGCTTCAACATCGACGTCAAAGTAGAAGGCGGCGGCACCTCCGGACAAGCGGGCGCGCTGCGTCACGGAATCGCGCGCGCTCTTGTGGAGATGGACGAATCGCTGCGCGTCGTATTGCGCAAAGCCGGCCTGCTGACGCGCGATCCGCGCGAAAAAGAATCCAAGAAGTACGGCCGGAAACGCGCCCGCAAGCGCTTCCAATTTAGCAAACGGTAGAGCAGGCGTATCCGCTCGGAGCCTGTCCTGAGCGAAGTCGAAGGAGGCTCCGCATTCCCGGCCCTTCGGCATGCTCAGGACCCATCTGCCATAACCGGTGAAACGCGCACTAGTTTTAGTTGACGCCCTCCTGATTGTTGCAGGCCTCTTTGCCGCGCTCGTGCATCCGCCGGCGGCGTGGGTCGAAGCCGCGTTCAGCAACGACTGGTACCCGAGATGGGAAAATTTCTGGGGCGCCTTTACGCCGGCGCTTCCTTTTTCGCTTGGTGACGTCGTGGTGCTCGCCGGCGTGGCCGTCGCGATCGTCAAAGTATGGCGAAACGTCGCGCGCATGCGGCGCGGCCGGTTCGGCATCCCGCTGTTGCGCATGCTCTTTGGAATCACGGGACTAGCGGGTCTGTACGCACTGTGGTTTTATGGCGGCTGGGGCTGGGGGTACGATCGCGCGCCGCTGCAGACGCGCGTGGTGTATGACGCTTCGCGATTAACGCCCGCCAATGTCGACGCGCTGCGCCGCCGCGCCGTTGCCGAACTCAACCGCCTCGCGCCGCTCGCGCACGCGCAAAAGAACGCGCTCGGGTTCGAACTCTTGCGTAACGCGTGGCTGCCGGTGGTGCAGCGCCTGGGCGACCGCTGGACGCCGGCGGTGGGCGCGGCCAAACCGACGCTCGCCGGATTCTTCATGGATAAGAACGGGACCAGCGGTTTCACCAATCCGTTTACGCTCGAGACGCAGCTCGCGCCGGACCTTCTGTGGTTCGAGCGTCCGTTCGCGCAAGCGCACGAATGGAGCCACGTCGCCGGTTACAACCGCGAGGACGAAGCCAATTATATTGCCGCGCTGACATGCTTGCGCGATTCCGATACGGTCGCGCAGTACTCCGGCTGGCTCGAAATTTTCTTGTACTTACCGGGGCTGCGCAATTACCCGCACAAGATGTTCGTCCCGCAAGTGTGGGAAGACTTCGCCGCGCTGCGCGCGCGCAACGGCCATTTCGTTAACTTGAGTTTCTCGCGCTTTTCCTGGCACATGTACAATAGCTACCTCAAATCCAATCGCGTCGCGTCAGGGGTGCGCAACTATAGTGAGATGACGCAACTCTTGGTCGCGATTCCGCTCGATCGTTCCGGCCTGCCGGTTCCGGCCACGGACACGTTGCGGTAACCTCAGCGTGCCTTTTCGGACACGAGCAGCGCGTAGCGTTGACTCATGTTCGATGTAGCCGGCTCGCTCATGCAGGCGCTTGCGGGCGCCAAGACCGATCTCTCCGCGGCTGCCGCGGCGGCGTCGCGCTCACAAACCGCTTTCGGGTCAGAGCGCACTGACAGCTTGTTGGCATCCGCCGCAAATCGCGCAGTCTTTACCGAGGCGTTACTGAACGCGGTGCACGCGCGCCTTTCTGAAATCAAGAGCGTGACGCATGGATAGTCTCGATCTATTACGTACGGCGGCCAGCGGCATGGATGCGCAGCGCGCGGCGCTCGATGTGTTTGCGCGTAACGTCGCTGCATCACAAGCCGCAGGGCCGAAGGGCTCCTACGAGCGGCTCATCCCGCAGTTCAAATTGATAGGCGATGGTGAGTCGGCGCAAGTTCTGTTTGCGGGCGCGGTTCCGCAGACGGAAAACGACGGCGGTATTTTGGCCGAGATGGTTTCCGTCTTGAACGCGTCGCGCGCTTATGAAGCAAACGCCTCGGTCTTCGAGATCGGAAAACACCTGGCCGAGCGCACTATCGACATGGGCCGCTTGTGACGGTTCCGTTTATCCCGGACGTGGCAACGCCGTTCGCGGCGCCTCCCCGGTCGTCGCTCGCGCCGCCGCGCGCGAGCGCTTTCGGCGCCGTGCTGAACGACCTGGGCGCGGTCTTGAGCGGCGCGAACAACGCGGAAGAGAAGTTCGCGTCGGGCGCCGGCGATTTGCAGCAAGCGATCTACGAGCGTGCACGCGCCGACGTTGCGCTCGCCGTGGCAACCGCCGCAGCGCAACGGTCGGCCCAAGCTCTGCAAGCAATTTTCACGATGCAAGTGTAGATCGTGCATCCGACCGCGATGCTCGATCTTTGGAACAAAGTGCCGGGCGGCGCGCGCATCGCGTGCGGTTTCGCCGTTACGTGCGTGCTCGCGTTGAGCATCGCCGCCGCGATCGTCGCGCATCCGCAGCGGGTCCTCTTGTTCTCGACGGCCCTGCGCGCGGAACAGCTGAGCGAAGTCGAAGAACGGCTGGCGAGCTGGAACGTGCCGTTTACCCCGGTGGCCGACAATATTTTCGTGCAGCCCAACCGGCGCAGCGATTTGCTGCTCCGCCTTTCGCTGGCCGGCGTGCCGCACGTGCATGTCGAGAGCTCGGGCGATGTGCTGAGTAAGATCGGCGCGCTCACGCCGCAGGCAGTCATCGACGCGCAAACGCGCGACGGGTTGGCAGGCGATATCGAGCTCGGGCTGCGCGGCATCGACGGCGTGCAGGACGCAAAGATCATCGTCGCCCCGGCCAAGCCGGCTTATTTTGCGGATGAAACCGCGCGCGAAGCAAGTGCCAGCGTGCGGCTGCGTCTTCAACCCGGCGCGCAGCTTTCATCGAACGCGATCGACGGAATCCGTTCTTTCGTGGCTGCTAGCGTACCGGGGCTTGACGCGCGGCATGTAACGATCCTGGACGATCGCGGCGTGGCTTTGGGAGATTCTGCCGAGGGGAGCGACACGGCGCAGATGCAAGCTTCGCTGCAATCCGCGCTCGATTCCGCCGTCGGTGCGGGCGCCACGATCGTACGCGTGCACGTCGATTACGATCGAAGAATGCTCCAGAGCAGTCTGGAGCGCCGCCTCCCGGCCGGTGGTGCGTCGATCGCCGGCACTCTGCAGCGCGAGCACTATGACGGAAACGGAAAGCGCTACGATCGTACCGATCAGCAAGTCGACCGTGGCAGCGAAACGCGGCAATTTTCGGCCATTTCTGCAGGCGGACGCATCGCGCGCATTACCGCTGCGGTTTTCGTGGATGCATCGCGTGCAGCAGATCTCTACCAGGTGCGATCGCTGGCCGCGGCGACGCTCGGAATCGATCCCCATCGCGGCGACTCGCTCGAGGTCGGAACCATTGCCTTCACTCATCCGAAGGCTCCGCGTAAAGACGGCTGGTGGCTCGCGTACGGTGCAATCGTGCCGCTTTTGCCGGCGCTGGTAAGCGCGTTCGCCGGGCTTATTGCGCTGCGTTGGATCGTTCCCGCGATAGGCAGCTTGCTGCATCCAATCCTCGAACGTTCGCGCATAGCGCGCGGAGCTGCCGCCGTGTCGGGAATTCCGCCGGCCAGCGTGCGCGGAGCGTTAGAGAACGAGCCGCCGCACGCAGCCGCGGCCATTATCAGCGCGCTGCCTGCGTCAACAGCCGCAGCGGTTCTCGATATGTATCCGCCGGAAGAACGCGCGGCAATCGTGCGGCGCATGCAGCGGCCGGCATCTCCCTTATTGACCGATCCGGAGAGCTTCATTGCAAAAGCCTGAAGGTTTTCGCAGCTTGGCCGAGCTGCTGCGCGAGCCGCACGAATCGCCGGCCTTCCTGGAAACGCCGGACGAACCGGCGAATGAAACAAGCCGCGGTGGCGAACTCGCCGCGGCCCGCGAAGTTCGCTTTTTTCAGGCGCATCTCAGTGAAGCTCTCGAGTCGGCGATCGAAATACTGCGTAACGATATCGCGACCGAAGTGGTTGGCCGCGAATTGCAGCTTGCGCCTGCGGAAATCGAAGATATAGTGCGTCGAGCGGTCCGGCGCTTCGTTGCCGAACGGCCCCTCTGCATACGCGTGCACCCTGACGATCTCGAGAAGGTTTCCTGCGAGGTTCCGAGCGTGGGCGATTGCGCGCTGCGTCGCGGCGACGCCGTTTTAGAACTGCGCACGGGAACGATCGATGCGTCGCTTGGCGTGCGTTTGGAATCAATCTTGCGAGCCGTTCGATGATTGCGTACGGAACGGTCGTTTCGGCGCGCGCCGCCGTTATCCAGGCGAGGCTTCCCGCGGCCATGGTTGGCGCCGGCGTACGCATTGCGTGCGCCCGCGGCGCACTTTACGGAACCGTCGCAGCTCTTTGCGACGGCACGATCTTGGTAACGCCGCATGGCACGGTGGAAGGAGTCGGACCGGGCGATCCGATCTGTACCGATGCGGCCGCGCAGGAAGCGCCGCTTGGGATTTGCTCACTCGGCCGCGCGTACGACGCGAACTGCGAGCCGATCGACGGACGAAAGAGTTCGCAAACTCGTTGGCAGCGGATCGAGCCGGCTGCGCCCTCTCCCGAAACCCGTCGCGCGATTCGAGCGCCTTTTTGGACCGGCGTGGCAGCGATCGACGCGCTGCTCACGGTGGGCACGGGTGCACGGATCGGAATCTTCGGGCCTGCGGGCGCAGGCAAGTCGATGCTCCTTCACGCCCTCATGCGCGGTTCCGAAACCGATGCGGTAGTCGTCGGACTCGTCGGCGAGCGCGGGCGCGAAGCCGAAGAATGGCTGCGCGCAGCGCCTGAGCGCGCAACAATTTTCTGCGCCACCGGCGATCGCTCTGCTCCCGAACGCGTGCGAGCCGCGCGCCTTGCGATGGCACAAGCAAGCACGTTGCGATCGCGCGGTCTGCACGTACTGCTGATTCTCGACAGTTTCGCACGCCTCGCCGCGGCGCAGCGCGAGATTGCCGTGTCGTGCGGAGAATCCGCCGGGCGCGGCGGTTATCCGCCGCGTGTTTTCGCGGAGCTTGCGGCTTTCGCAGAGATGGCCGGCGCCCTCGACCGCGGATCGATCACTGTGTTCGCAACGGTTCTCAACGACGGCGATGAGCGCGACCCGATCAGCGAGGCGGCGCGCGCGCTTCTCGACGGGCACATACAGCTTTCGGGCGAGCTGGCCAGTGCCGGCAAATTTCCGGCGATCGACCTCTTGCGCAGCGTGAGCCGTACGATGAGTGACGTGGCCGGCGCCGAGCATATGCGCGATGCGGCGATCCTGCGGTCTGCGCTCGCAGCGCTGGAGCGCACAAAGGACGCGCGCGCGATCGGGATTGCGCCTTCCGAAGATGCAGCTGTTCGAGCGGCCGAACAAGCAGAATCGCTCGAAAAGTTTTTGTGCGACACGGCCCTGTGCGCACCGCAGGTAGCCCTCGAAAAAATGCGCGCGCTGGCAGCGCTTCTAAAGGAAGAACCATGGAACTGCCCGCCGGGCTGACCGCGATCTTGAGCCGGATAGCGCAGATCGATCCACCCGCTTTTGAACCGCCGCTCGCGCAAGTGCTTTCACCGCCTTCCGCCGCGCATTTCGACGCGCTCATCGACGCAAGTGCGACAGCGTGGCACGTCGACAAGGCGCTGGTGAAGGCAATCGTCGCAAACGAATCTGCGTTCGATCCAAACGCGATGTCGCCGACGGGCGCACAGGGTTTGATGCAACTGGAACCGGCAACCGCCGCCGAGCTGGGTGTCACTGATCCGTACGACCCAGCCCAAAACGTCGGCGGAGGAACGCGGTACATTCGCGGGCTGCTGGACCGTTTCCATGGGGATTTACGCCGGGCCGTGGCGGCCTACAATGCAGGACCGGCTGCGGTCGAGAAGTATGGCGGCGTCCCGCCTTATGCTGAAACGCGTGCGTACGTCGAAAACGTCCTTGAAAGTTACCGTCGCTATAAGAAGCAACGCTAGCAAGCTATTTTGCATGGCCTGCGCGCTCGCGCTCGCCTTGCCGGTTGGGGCGCGCGCACAGTCCGAGCCGACGCTCGCGAGCATCCTTGCCTCGCGACGCGCTGCGAGGGCGGCGTTGCACACGCGCGAGCCGCGCTCGACCGAGATCCTCGGCATGGTGAGCGGTGCGGCGCTGCAAGGGATCTTTCACAGTTGGCGCGCGGGCGATAATCAGCGGTACGACGAGAACACCGGCGTGCGCAAAGAGGCCACGTTCCGGCTGAACGGCCGTGAATACGCCGTGAACGAAAACGGTGCGGTCAGAGAGCTGCGCGGCTTGCTGCTGGCGCGGCAGCGCACCGAAGATTTTATCGAGAGCGACCGGTTCGTCGATCAGCCCCAGTACGACCGTTTTGTGGGCGAGCAGCAGCTTCCGGATGGCCGCGACGTGCATGTGATTGTGGTGACGCCGCCGCAAGGACAAAGCGAGACGATCTATATCGACCGCAAGACCGCGATGCTGGACCGCGTCGCGTACGACGACACCGACGGAACCGCGACGGAAGACTATTACGATTACAAGGTCTTCGCCGGGGTCTTGATCGCGCAGCGTTCGGTCGAATCCAACGGCGACCATGCATTCGACCTGATGCGCGAGATCACGACTGTCTTTATAGACCGGCCTATTCCACCGGACACGTTCGTGCTGCCGCCGGCTCCGGCGATTCAAACCGCGCAGCCCGTTACGGTTCCGCTGCAGATGCACGACGCGCACGATTACGTGCGCGTGCGGATCCTGGGCCGGCAGTACACATTCTTGCTCGACAGCGGAGCGCAGGCGATCGTGCTCGACGCGCACGTGGCGAAGGACCTCGGCCTTACGCCGCAAGGACAGTTGGAGGTTGCGGGGGCGCAGCGCACCGGCGGTTTGGGAGTCGTTGCGCTCGATTCAATAGAAATCGGCACGGCGTCTTTGCCGATCCGGATGGTGACCGTGCTCGATCTTCGCGGCGTGACGGGAGCCGAGCCGATCGACGGAATTCTCGGCTATCCGTTCTTCGCAGCGGCGGAAGTGCGTATCGATCCGGATTCGGAAACGCTCACGTTCGCCAAACCGGGCGCGCTCAAACCTGAGGGAACCGTTTTCGACGTCGACTCGGACCGCGAGCTCGTCGAACTGCAGGCAAAAGTCGACGGCGCCGACGGTCGCTTCGTGATCGACACCGGCAACGGCAACGAGCTGTTGGTGTACGGTTCGTTCATCCGCGCGCACGAAGGCCTGATCCAGTATGCCGGCGGTCGATTTGCAAACAATATGGGGGTAGGCGGATCCGTCAGCGCGGTAGGCGTTATGGTCGACCAGCTCGACCTGGGGCCGTTTCGTTTTTTCAACCGGTACGCAAACGTGATGCTGGGCACGCAAGGAGCATTTGCCGATCGCTTTGCCGCCGGCAACATCGGTCTGGGCGTTCTGAGGAATTTCATCCTGACGGTCGACCTCGCCAACGCCAAACTTTACGCGCGTCCGGCGGCGCATTTCGACGACGGGCGCTACCGCACAGTTCGGCAACGATAAAGCAGCACCGCGTTCACATGCGGCGCGTAGCCTCGCGTCATGACGATCTCCGAACAATTGCGCTTCAGCATCTTGAGCGCTCCAGTCGCCGCGGCGGATCGCCGCGCGCTGTCGCAGGCATGGTATTCCGCGCTCTACCGGACGGACGCAAAAGCATCAGCCGCTCCGCGGGCCCCACAGTCGAACGTCTCGAGACTCGAGCCGCCACAAAGCCCTTCTTCGAAGCCGCGCGTGGCCGCCCGAGAGTTTCCCGGCGGCGTCCGAACCGCGGCTGCTAAAGAAACGGCGCGTCCGGCGATCGCCTGCGAACGGCGTTCTCCGCGGACGCTGCTCGCTCGTAAAATAGCGCACCTTGTCCGGCACCGTCAGGCGAAGCGCGTCGCGGCAACATTCGTGCTGGACGGAACGCGTGCGCGCGTGCGCGTCTTGGTGAGTGCCGGAGGCGGCCGCGTGCGTGTGATCGCGATCTGCTCGAAGCAAATAGAGCCTGGCGTGGCAGCTGCGCTCGCGCAAGCTCGCTACGCGGCCGCCTCGCATCGTACTTCGCTCCGCGCCATGGCGCGGAGCGAAGTACGATGCTGATCGCCGATTCGACCGCGCGGGCGCTGGAAAATGTCGCGGCGCGCGAACGCGACTTGCTGCGAGCTCTTCCCGGCGCGCAATTCGACGCGGCGCACGGCGCGCAATTGCCATGTGAGGCTCCGCAGGACGCGTACTTCATCACGCGCGATGAAAATGGCCGCCGTTTGTTTCTGCGCGGCAATTTGTTCATGAACGGCGGAAGCGTAACCGACGTGAACGGCCGGCCGGTCCTTGGATATAAGACGGCGGACGGCGCGTTACAACCCTTGCGCGCCGATTCCGTCGATGTTTCACTTGGATTCGCGCAAGACGCGGCGATCGGATCCGACGGCACCGTGAGCTACGGACGCAGCACGATCGACCCTGTCACCGGCGATCGCCGGCTGCAATACATTTCGATCGGCCGCCTCGCGCTGGCGCGCTTTCCGGCCGGCACGCGTTTGACGGATTCGGATTCGTCCTATGCGGCCGCGCCTGCCGGAATCGTGCCGCACGTCGGTGTTCCCGGCGACGGCAGTTTCCCGCCCCTGCAATCCTCTTCGCAGATGCCGCGCGACGGCGAACTCGATTCGGGTCTGCAGCGCCTGCAAGAAGCTTACCTCGCGTTGGACGCTCTGCGTGCCGCCGGCGCCGCGCAAAGCAGCGTCCAAAAGACGGCTATGGACTTGTTGAAATGAAAACGTTGGGATTCGAACGGCGGTGCATCGTCGTTTGCGGCCGCCGCGTGCGGGCGAGCCTTTTTGAATCGCGCTCGGCGTTGCCGATTTCTGCAGCCTGCCTGGTTGCCAATGCCGCGCGCGAAACCTTAGCCGGGCTCTTCGGAGCGCCGGTGTCGCTAAGGTTGCTTGAACCGGTTCTTCCGGACGGCGCCGGATGGAATTGCATCTGCGCGGATGCGCAAATCTTCGGTGTTCGCGGCGAAAGTGCCGACGCCGCATTCGTCCTGCGCCGCGACGACGCGCTGGCACTCGCGGGCGCGACGTTTGGCGAACACGTCCAAGGCCGGCGCCCGCTTTCCGCGATCGAAACCGAGTTGCTCGCGCGCGTCGTGAGCGCTCTTGGCGGAACGCTTGCGCCCGTCTGCGGAGCGCGCGAAGGCTCGCGCATGTCGCGGATGAGCACGCTCGACGGCTTCCTAACGTACTTTGAGATCATCCTCGAAGAGCCCGTGCAGGCACGGATCGGCATTGCGATGTCGCGCGAGCCTCAGCCGCAAGTCGTTCCGGGAGTAGACGTTCGCGATCTGGACAGCATCGAATTAGATCTCTCCGTCGAAATCGCGCATGGGTTTCTTTCGGCCGCGTCTATCCTGGTGCTGCGCCCCGGGGAGTTCATAAAGTTCGACTCCACACTCGGCGACCGGGCTTTTTTGCGAGCGGAAGATGCAATAATCGCGCGCGGTGAATGCGGCGAAATGGACGGACGCGCCGTGCTGGCAGTGCAATGACGGCGGATCGCAATCTCGAAGTGCTCAACGACGTATGCGTACGAGTCGCCGTCGAGGTCGGCGCGTGCAAGATGCCGATTTCTCAGATCTTAAAATTGGGAACAGGCTCCCTCATTCAAGTAGATCGCGCGGCCGGGGCCCCGGTGGACATGCTCATCAACGGAAGGCCGATCGCGCGCGGCGAGATCGTCGCCATCGAAGACCACTACGGATTGCGCATCACGGAACTGATCGGCCGGTCAGATTCTCCGTGACCGCACTCTAGATGGACGGCATCTTGACGCTCGCGGGGCGCGCTCACGCGTCGCTTCCGCTGGACGTACTGGCGGCGTTGACCGCCTTGACGATCGCGCCGTTCATCCTGGTCATGTCGACATCGTTCGTGCGCATCGTCGTCGTCTTGTCGCTAGTACGCTCCGCAATCGGTACGGCCGCACTGCCGCCCAACGCCGTCCTGACCGGCCTGGCCTTGGTGTTGAGCGCGTCGATTATGGCGCCCACGCTGTCGCGAATATCGCACGACGCCATCGATCCGTACGCGAAGGGGAGTATCTCGCAATCTGCGTTTCTGAACAGAGCTGCGGCTCCGCTGCGCGATTTCATGTTGCGGCAGTCGCACCCCGCCGACATCGAGCTCTTCCGGCGCGTGGCGCGCCGGCCGGCAGAGGAAGCGTCTCGAACGCCGCTTTTCGTGCTCGTTCCGGCCTTCGTTGTCGGCGAGCTGCGGGACGCCTTCGCGATCGGCTTCGCGCTCTACTTGCCCTTCGTCGCGATCGATTTGGCGATAGCTTCGATCTTAATGGGCCTTGGCATGTTCATGCTGAGTCCGTCGGTGATCTCGCTCCCCGTGAAGCTGCTGCTGTTTGTGATGGTGGACGGCTGGGCGCTGGTCTGCGGAGGCGTCGCCGCAAGCTTTCGTTAAGAGGAAGGCATGCGAATCAGCGACGCGCTGGCGGCGCGGCGGCCGTTTTTTTCGTTCGAGTTCTTCCCGCCGAAAAGCGACGAGGCGCATGCGCAACTGCTCGAAACCGCGCGTACGCTGCGCGAGCTTCGGCCTGCCTTTGTCTCCGTAACCTATGGCGCCGGAGGATCGACTCGCGCGCGGACGGTCGAAGTCTCGAAACAGATTCGCAACGACGTCGGCCTCAACGTCATGGCGCACGTGACGTGCGTCGGCAGCTCGCGCTCGGAGCTGCGCTCGCTCCTGAACGATCTGGAATCGGCAGGCATCGAGAACGTGCTGGCGCTGCGAGGTGATCCGCCGCGCGACGCGCCGGGTTTCGTTCAGCCCTCGGGCGGGTTCGCGCATGCCGACGAGTTGATCGCAATGATCAAGCGAAATTACAAGTTCTGCATCGGCGGCGCGTGCCATCCCGAGAAGCACTTGGAAGCGCCCGATTTCGCTACCGATTTAAAACATCTGCGCGGAAAAGTTGATGCCGGCGCGGAGTTTTTGATCACGCAGCTGTTTTTCGACAACGATAAGTACTTCGCGTTCGTCGATCGAGCGCGCGCCAAAGGCATCAACGTTCCAATCTTGCCGGGCATCATGCCGATTACGAACTACGAGCAGATCAAACGGTTTACGGCGCTGTGCGGAGCGACGATTCCGCCCAAACTGCTGGTGGAGCTCGAAGCGCGCAAATCCGAGGCGAAGGCGGTCGAAGATCTCGGCGTGGCCTTTGCGACGCTGCAGTGCGCCGACTTGTTGCGCCGCGGCGCTCCCGGGATCCATTTCTATACTCTCAACAAGTCGCCGGCCAGCCGCGCGATCGTCAGCTCGCTCATTGCGGCGACCGCCTGGCGCGCTTCATTTGCGTTAGCTCAATAGCAGCTTTCCGGTAACCCGATAAGACTACCGTCAATGAATGGCGGCGTTTGACGGGCTGCTGCACCAGACGCTCGTACTCACGGCGCTGTTGTGTTTGCCCGTGCTGGGCGTCGCAACGCTGGTAGGAGTTCTCGTCGCGGTTCTGCAGGCGGCGACACAAGTGCAGGAACAGACGCTTTCGCTCTTTCCGAAGCTGCTGGCGGTGGGAGTTTGCGTGGCGCTATTCGGGTCGTTCGCGATGCAAGCGTGCGCGGCGCTCTTTACCGCCGCGATCGGACAAATCCATGCATTGATCGGCGGATGACGGCGGCGTCGTTGCTCGTTTTTGCACGGTGCGCCGGTTTCGTTTTCCGGGCTCCCGGTTTGTCGCATCCCGCAGTGCCGGGTCCGGTGCGCGCGGGCCTCGCACTCGCCTTGACCATTGCCGTGCTTCCGGCCGCGGCTTCCGCGCACGCCGGCAGCGGAATCATGTTTATTTCAGCCGTCGCGCTCGAGCTGGCGATTGGGGCGGCGATCGGAATTGCGGCATCGATTCTGTACGACGGCGCATATGCCGGCGGCCGCGCGCTCGATGATTATGTGGGCATTCGCGGCAGCGTGCCAAACGCGCAGGTCTATGCCGCCAGCGGCTTCGGGCGGATCTGGTCGCTCGTTTTCACAGCCGGATTCTTTTTGCTTGGCGGTTACCGGATCGCGATTCTCGCATTCGCGCACACGTTCGACGTCTTTCCCGTGGGGAGCGTTCCACATTCGCGCGATCTGTACGCATTTGCCCTTACGCTTCCGCAAGGCATCGTGGAAGCTGCGCTCTTGGTCGCCGGGCCTGCGATCGCTTTGGTATTTGTAGCCCAACTGGCGCTCGGTTCGCTGGCGCGCGTCACGCCGCGCTTCAGCGGCTTTACCCTCACGTTTCCGATTATGTTCGGCGCCGCACTATTGGCGACGATCGCCGGCGTGCCGGCGCTGTTCGAGCAGAGCGCGGTTCCGTGGCTCAAACTGGTCTTCATCCATGGCTGACGAAAAACAATTCGAGGCAACCCAGTCGCGTCTTGAAAAAGCGCGACGCGAAGGCGATGTAGCCCGATCGCAGGACCTGTGCGCACTGTGTGCGTTTGCGGCCGGCACGCTGGCGGTCGCGGCGATCGCTGCGCCGCTCGGCGGTGCGTTGCGAGCGATCGTCATCGTTGCGTCGCGCGGCGAGCGGTGGTACGCAGCAGCTGTGCAGCTCGGCATCTTCGTGCTCGTCCCGATCGCGGCATCGGCCGCGGCTTCCGTCGCCTGCGCCGCGCTGCAGGGCGGCTTGACGTTGAATTGGCCGGTTCCCAAAGTCGAGCGCCTTTCGCCTGCGGAGAACCTCAAACGCATTCTTTCGCGCGAAACCGTTTTCACTGCCGTTCGTTCGTTGCTGGCGTTTTTGTGTGCAGGCGCGGCGGTCGTGCCGGCTGCACGAAGCGTCGCAAGCGCGGCATTGCACGGTGCCGGCCCCAACGGCTTGGCCGCCGCCGCGTGGCATGGCTCGCTCAACGCCGCTGCGGTTGCGTGCGCTGCGGCCGGAATTTTTTCGTCTAGCGACTACATGGCGCAAGTGCGGCGACGGCGCATGCGCCTGCGCATGTCGCACGACGAGCTCCAGCGCGACCGCAAGGAACAGGACGGCGATCCGCTTGCGCGCAGCCGGCGGCGATCGCTGCACCGCCAGCTCATCCGCGGGTCGCTGCGCCGCATCAAAGATGCGGCTTTCGTGGTGTGCAATCCGCAGCACGTTGCGGTCGCGCTCGAATATCGTCCGCCCGCCGTGCCGGTGCCGCGCGTGCTCGTGCGCGCTGCAGACGAGGCCGCCGCGCGGGTGCGCCAGGCGGCGCGCGAGTTCGGCGTGCCGTTGATCGAAAACGTTCCGCTTGCGCGCGCCTTGTACGAGACACGCGTCGAAGAATATATTCCGCTCGAGTGCTACGTAGCCGTTGCCGAAATCGTCGCGAACCTGCAAACGGCCGGAGAATTCAAGTGAACCGCGTTGCGACGTACGCCTTTGCTGCGCTGCTGCTGTGCATCGTCGCAATTCTCATCGTACCGCTGCCGCCCGTTCTGCTCGACCTGCTGCTCGGCATCAACGTCTTCGCCTCGGCTCTGGTGCTCTTGCTGAGCGTTACCATCGAGGAGCCGCTGCAATTTTCAGCGTTCGCTCCGGCGCTGTTGATCGCGACGCTCTTTCGCTTGTCGCTGGAAGTCTCCGCAACTCGCCTGATCCTGACGCAAGGCCACGAAGTCGGTGGCGTAGGCGCGATCATTCCAGCTTTTGGCGCATTTGTCGTGCGCGGAAATCTCGTCGTCGGATTGATCGTCTTTGCGATACTGATAACGATTCAGTTTGTGGTCATCGCGACCGGCTCCCAGCGCGTCGCGGAAGTTGCGGCCCGTTTCACGCTCGATGCGCTGCCCGGCAAACAGATGGCGATCGACGCGGACGTGCACGCCGGCGCGCTGGATGCAGAAGGCGCCCGCATCAAGCGTGCCGTCGTGCAAAGGGAGGCTGATTTTTACGGCGCGATGGATGGCGCGGGCAAATTCGTAAAAGGCGACGCAATCGCGGCCTTGGTGATCGTGGCGCTGAACCTCGCCGGTGGGGTGCTCGTCGGCATGATGTATCGCGGCATGTCTCCCGGCGAGGCAGTTCAGACCTTCGCTTTGCTTTCAATCGGAAACGCATTGGTGACGACGCTGCCGGCGTTCTTAATTTCTACGTCAATGGGAATGATGGTGACGCGGGTCGCCTCGGACGGTTCGCTCGGATCGGATTTGGCTTCCCAACTGTTCGCGAGGCCTGAAATTCTGCGCGCGGCGGGTGCGCTGCTGATCGTGCTGGCGTTCGTCCCGGGTTTGCCGCGCCCACTCTTTGCCGTTCTCGGCTGCGCCGCATTGGCGGGCGCTCAACTGGCGCGGCGGCGCCAAAGAGCGCTCGACTATCAAAGCGCGCGCGAGCGCGAGGGCGCTAAACGGCAAGCGATCCGCCGCCCGGAGATGGCGCTCAGTTTGGTCGGCGTCGATGCTGTAGCGATCGAGATAGGCTCGAACCTCGGGCCTTTGCTTATTCCGCCGCTGGCCGAAGCGCTGCTCGATCGCGTCGGGGAAGTGCGGCGTGCGCTCGCTGCCGAGATAGGAATAGTACTACCGGGCGTGCGTTTGCGCGACGATCTGACGCGCGACCCCGATACCTACGCGATTCGCGTGCGTGACGAACTTGCCGGCGAGGGAACGCTCGATCTCGGCAAGCTGCTTGCCGTCGGCGACACCGGCGCGTTGTCGCGCGTTGCCGGCGACTCGACCAGCGAGCCCGTCTACGGCTTCCCCGCGAAATGGATCCTTCCGGAGCGGCGCGAGCTCGCGCTCGAAGTCGGTGCGCTCGTGTTCGATCCGATATCGGTGATCGGATCGCATCTGGCCGAAATAACGCGCACGCATGCCGAAGCGCTGTTTGGAAGGCAAGAGCTTCAAACGCTGCTCGAGCACTTACGCGCGACCGTGCCGACCGTCGTAAAAGAGATCGGCACCGAGTCGTTGCCGTTTGCATCGGCGCACCGCGCATTCGCGCTCTTGCTGCGAGAGCGCGTGTGGCCGCGCGATCCGGTTGCCGTGCTGGAAAGCATGATCGAATGCGCCGCGGTCTCGCGCGACCCGCGCGAGCTGGCAGAAGCAGCTCGCCGCTGCGCCGTGCCTGCATTGTTACGCCGCAAACAAATTCCAGAGCTCGAACCCTTGCTGCTGGAGCCGCAACTCGAGCGCGAACTGACCTCGGCCGGAACGGCCGCAGATCCGCATGTCGTGATGCGTATTCGGGAGGAGGCCGAGCTCTACACCAAGTCGATCGCACCGCAGCGCGCCGCGATCGTATGCACGAGCGCGGTCCGTCCCCTAGTGGCCGACTTTCTGGCGCGCTCCGGCCTGCACGTGAACGTGTTCAGCTATGCTGAAGTGCCGCCCGAGATACGCGTGGCGCCTGCGGGAATCGTGAAAGCTGCTTAATTGACGCTGCAGACGGGCCGAAGGCCGGGGGCCCCGGGCGCCCTTCGTTCAGCTCAGGACGACGGGGGGCGTGGAGCGCACTTCGACTTCGCTCAGCGCAGGCTCCGCGCGGATACGCCTGTTAAAAGTCTGAAGGCCCCCAGGGGGCCCGGCAGAACATTCCGCGGTCAGCTTATGACCTGGAATAGATGGAAGAACCCGGTGAAGGCGCTGGTCGTCATCGCCATCACCGCAGTCTGTTTGTACGCCGCGCTGCCGGTGCAGAAAAAGATCCACCTCGGGCTCGACCTGCAAGGCGGCGCCCGGGTTTTGCTTCAGCTCAACCCGACGGCCGAAGTAAAGAGCATTACGCCCGATGTGCAAAACGAAACGATGGACGTGATCGACCACCGGATCAACGGCTTGGGCGTCACCGAACCGCAGATCAGCAAAGTGGGCGGCGATCGCATCTTGGTGGAGCTGCCGCAGGTCAAGAATCCCGATCAGGCTTTGGCGGTGCTCAAGCAGGTCGCGGTGCTCGAATACAAGATCGTTTCACCGGCCGTCGCGCAAAAAGGGGAGGCGGCGGTGGCCGCTATCGGCCCGACACCTAGCCCGGCTACGTGCAAAACACTGAAGGCGGCGTGTGACTTTGTCAACCACGGCGCATACGACGCGAGCGGCCCGGTCGTCTATTCGGGAAAAGATTTGAAAGGGGCGCAAGCTTCGTACGGACAGGGCGGAGCTCCGAACATCCTATTCCAAACAAAGAATCCGAAAAAGTTCCTGGCGTTGACCACCGCGAACGTCGGCAAGCCGCTGGGAATTTTCTTGGACAAGCGCTACGTTTCGGCGCCAATACTCCAGAGCCCGATCGCGGAGAGCGGCGAAATCACCGGGCAATTCACCGTCGATCAAACGACGACGCTTGCCAACGAGCTCAATGCAGGCGCCTTGCCCGTTTCCATCACGTTCGTCGAAAACGAGACGATCGGCCCGACGCTCGGCAAGATCGATCTCACCAAGTCGCTCTACGCTTCCATGCTTGGCCTGGGCCTCGTATTGCTTTTCATGATCCTCGTGTACCGTCTGCCCGGTCTGCTGGCCGATATCGCGCTGATGATCTACGTCATCATGATGTTCGGCTTGCTCGCCGCCGCCGGCGCGACGCTGACGCTGCCCGGCATCGCCGGCTTCGTGCTCTCGATCGGTATGGCCGTCGACGCCAACGTGCTGATCTTCGAACGCATGAAAGAAGAGCTGTGGGCCGGCAAGACGATGCGCGCGGCGGTGCGCACCGGTTTCGCGCGCGCATTCACCGCGGTGTTCGACAGCCACTTTACGACCATCGTGGGCGCCGGCGTATTGTTCGAACTGGGAACCGGCACCGTTAAAGGTTTCGCATACACGCTGTTTTGGGGAACGGTCTTTTCGCTCGTGACGGCGGTCTTCATCACGCGTTTCTTCGTCGATGTTCTGGTCGACAACGATATCGCGACCGATCCGCGCCTGTGGGGCGTCAATCCTGACGAGATCGGAATTTTCGCGCGCTCGGGAGCGGCGGGTTCGTAATGTTTTTTCGCCGCTTAAACTGGAACATTGTCGGCTGGTTCCGCATCGTCTCGCTGATCTCGTACTTGATCATCGGCGCAGGTTTCGCATCGATGATCTATCACTCGGTGACGGCGCCGGGCGGCGGGTTCCAGCCCTCGCACGCGCTGCGCCTCGGCCTGTCGTTTACCGGCGGTACCGCCGTGGACGTCGCGTATACGAAGCCGGTGACGCAAGACCAACTGCGAGCCGCGCTCGCTCCGCTCGGTGTGAGCGACGAGCGCATCACCACGGTCGGAAAGCCGGCGGCGCCCAACGCTTGGGCCAAATATTCCATCGAGACGCAGACCGCGCTCGGAAACAACATCGCGGGAGTTTGGAAGGCATTGAGCGCGGCGGCTCCCGTCGATCACTCGCAATCGTCTATTACGTCGGTGGGCCCGACGCTCGGTAAAGAGTATCTGACGAAGGCGATCGAGGCCCTGGTCATCGCGCTCTTCATCCAATTCATCTATATCGCGTTCCGGTTCGGTTGGAATTACATCTTCGGGTTGGTGACGGTCATCGCGCTCGTGCGCGATGCCGCGATGATGATCGGTATCTACGCGCTGGCCGACAGACGCGCGGATGACGCGTTTCTGGCCGCGGTGCTGACGGTTATCGGCTATTCGGTCATGGACACGATCGTCATCCTGGATCGAATACGCGAAAACACGCGCGTTATGGCGGGCCAGGCTTACGACAAGATCGTCAATACGTCGATCCTGCAGACGATGACGCGCTCGTTCAATACGCTGGCGACCGTCGTTATCACGCTGGTCGCGCTGCTCGCGCTGGGCGGAAACTCGCTCAGGAATTTCGCCTTTGCATTGCTCGTGGGCATTTGCTCGGGCGGATACCACTCGATCTTTTTTTCGGCGCCGCTGGTGCTCTCTTTCCGCAAACGGCAACTCGATTCGGCGGCGCGCAAACGCGCCGCGGGTTTGGCTGCGCAAGGCACGCGCTCCGCGCGCGGCGTGGCGGAAAGCCGCGCGCTCGGCGCGCATGGCGGAATGGCGCGCGAAGATATCGTGGCGGCGCGCAAGGCGCGCCGCGAAAAAGCGAAATCGGCGCGCACGACGTCGACACCCACGCCCGCGCGCTACAAACGCAAGCGCGACGAAAGCTCGGCCGAGGCCGCCGGCGAGACGAGCTCCGGGATGGATCCGCTCGACGCGCAAGCGGCCGGCATGGATGAAGCCGCCTTCGACGCGGGTCACGAAGAAATCAATTTGAATCTCGAAGGTTTCGAACCGGAGCAGCCGCTGCCACCGGATGACGCGCACCGCCAAGAGTAAGGGTCTACCTCCGCCGACGGCGTCGGAAGCCGCGTTCGAACGGCTCCTAGTTGAATTTGATGGCGCGCCCCTCGACAAGGGCGCTGATAGCGCCGTGCTCGGGGTCCTTCGAGAACCTCAGGATGACATCACCGAGTCCATTGACGATTTTGTCGATCGCATGTTCGCGCAGCAGAAAAAATACCTGGAGCGCGACACGTTTGCGGGAATCGGCGAGCGCGATTCGTTTCCCACCAAGATAATGGGCGTTTCGTTTGAAGGGCGTCAGGATGTCGTCGCCGGGCTGAAAGCCGGTCAAGATCTGCTTTTGGAACGCCAGCCGGAAAACCCGGCCGACGCCAATGCGATTGCGGTCCGCTACGGCACTCTGCAGCTGGGGTTTCTGCGCAAACAGATCGCCGCACATCTCGCGCCGCTGATCGATTCGGGCATTCTCTACCGCGCGCGCGTCGAGCACGTCACCGGTGGCCGTGACGGAAAGAATTTCGGCGTGAACATTCGCGTCTTTCGTGAGCAGCAATCCGCGTTTGACGCATTTGCGGTAGAAGCACGTGCCCTTCGACTTGGCTCAGGACAGGCTTCAGCGAACCATGCCGGCATCCAGCGCGCGCTGATCGGCGATGCCAAACTCCATAAAGCGCAGCGCGACGTGCTCGCGCGCCTCGACGCTGGCAAGAACACGCTGGCGGTTATGGGAACCGGCCGCGGCAAGTCCTTTTGCTTTCAATATCCGGCGGCATCTCGCGCGCTGGAGTCCGGGCAGAAGACGCTGGTGCTCTATCCGCTGCGCGCGCTGGCGAACGATCAATTCGAAGCGCTCAAGCGCCGGCTCGACGGGTTTGGGTTGCGCATCTTGCGCGCGAACGGCGCCATCGGCGCCGAAGAACGCGCGAACCTGATGAGCGCGCTCGAGTTGGGCGACTGGGACATCATCTTGGCGACGCCGGAGTTTTTGCAATTTCATCGCGAAGCGTTCACCGGAAAGAGCTCGCCCGGTTTACTTGTGGTCGACGAAGCGCATCACGCATACGAATCAAAACACCGCGCAGCGTATGGAAAGCTTTCGGCCACGATAGCTGCGCTGGGCGGCCCGCAAGTTTTGGGCTTGACCGCCACGGCGCGCGACGAAGCTTTCGCGCACGTGGTCGACGAGATGCGCATCGCCGCGTGGGTGATCGATCCATCGGTGCGCGAGAACCTGTGCGTGGTCGACGCGCGCGGCACCAAAGATAAGCTCGGCTACTTGCGCCGCGCGCTCGGCGAAAGCGGAAAGGCGATCGTCTATTGCAATTCGCGTAACGAGGTTTCCAAAGTTGCCGGCGGCCTGCGCAGAGAGCTGCGCAACGAAGTGATGTTTTATCACGCGGGCATGCCGGCGGCCGAACGCGCCGAGGTTGAAAAATACTTCCGGTCGGGCGAGCTGCGCATCGTCGTCGCGACGTCGGCTTTCGGCGAAGGCATCGATTTGCCCGATGTGCGCAACGTCGTGCTCTATCATCTCAACTTTTCGTTCACGGAATTCAATCAGCAGGCGGGCCGCGCCGGGCGCGACGGCGATCCGGCGCAGATTCACTTACTGTTTGGCGAAAAGGACCGGCGCATCAACGAATATATTATCGATCAGGAAGCGCCGACGATCGGCGTACTACGCGAGCTCTATCGCGGAATCCGGCGCTTGGGTTCAGACGGTACGGTGCGCATGTCGCAAAACGAGATTGCCGGCACGCTGGAATTCGATAAAGTCAACGAACGAACGGTTGGCGCGGCGCTGCGCATCTTCGAGGACGAAGGGCTGATTGAAGCGGGCATCGACGACGACGGACGGTACATCCGGTTTCTGCCGGCTCCCGGAAAAATCGACTTGACCCGCAACGAACGCTTTGCTGAAGGGGAGGCCGAGCGGGAGAACTTCGCCCGTTTTTGCGACTTCGTCCTCACCTCCAAGGCCGAGACGCTCGAACGTATCATTAATCGTCCGATCTACCCGCAGGGCCAACCGTTGATTCGCTGAACTTGTGGCTCGGAGCGCACGTATTTTCGACCTTTCCGGAGGGTTCATGAGGTTTTTTCGCGTTATTATCGGCGGTTTTTTTGTGTTGGGCCTGGCGGCTCCGGCCGCCGCGCAGACCGCTCCACCATCGGCAGCAGCGGCCGCTGCGGCAGCTGCCGCGCAGCAGGGCCCGGCGCCGTACGAGGTTTTCGTGCGCGGCGCAACGGTCCAGGACGGACTCATTCCGATCATTCACAAGAGCGGCAAAGTCTATCTGGCGCTCAAGCGCTCGCAACTCGGCGCGGATTTCATTCAAACCGCCGTGCCGTCGAGCGGCCTTGGCGGCCTGGGGCCGGCGCAAGGCGAGCCCTACGTAGCGCCGGCGCGCTTGATACGTTTTGAAAAGGTCGACGAGACCGTCGTCGTGCGATGGCCGAATACGTATACGGTCACGCGGCCGAACACGCCCGAAGCAACCGGCGTGCAGCAATCGCTGCCCAGTTCGGTCGTTGCAGTGGTGCCGATCGCGGCGGCCGACGATAACACGGTCGTCGTTCCCGCTGCGTTCCTGTTGGGCGACGTCGCGGATTTTGACTCGAGCATCAACTTCGGGCCGCCTAGCCCCGGAGCTTATCGTCTCGATCCCTCGCGATCGTTCTTTGCGGTGACGAAAGCCTTTCCGGAAAACGACGTACTGCGCGTCAGTCAGACGTGGCAATCGTCAGCCCCGAACTTTTCGCGTATCGACAACGCCCCTGATCCGCGTAGCCTCGAAATACTGATGACCTACAATATTATCCAGGCGCCTACGGATGGTTACATGCCGCGCATTGCGGATCCGCGCGTCGGCTACTTCACGCAACCGCTAATCAACTTCTCGACCGATCAAGTGAACACGAGCCGCACGGTGCATTACATCATGCGGTGGAACTTTGGGCCGCGCATCTCATCTGCGCCCGTGCGCGCGACGCATCCGCTCGTGTTTTATATGGGCAGCGATATCCCGTACCAGTATCGCAACACGGTGAAGTCGGCGCTGCTCACCTGGAACGACGCGTTCCGGCGGATCGGCATTCTGGATGCCGTGCAGGTGCTGCAACAGCCTAACGATCCGTCTTGGGATCCGGAAGACATCCGGCACAACCTCATTCGCTGGCTCAACACCAGTTCGCCGGCATTCGGCGCCGAAGCGCTGCTGGTCACCGACCCGCGCACCGGCGAGGAACTCAATATCGGTGTGAACTTCGATGCCGTCGAAGGACTTGCCGGTCGAACCTACCGGTACGTCGTGGCTCCCGCGCGCGGGCTTCCCGACGCAGCGGCTGCTGAAAATCAGTTCGTGCAAGATTTGATCGGGTCGATCATCTTGCATGAATCCGGACACGATTTCGGCTTGCAGCACAACTTTATCGGTACGATGGCGTATTCGGCGAAGCAAATGCAGAGCAAGGCTTTTACGTCTCGCTACGGCGTCGCGAACTCGGTGATGGAGTACAGCCCAGTTAATCTGTGGCCAAAGGGCACACCGCAAGGAGACTACTTTCAAACCGAGCTTGGACCGTATGATTACTATGCGATTCATTACGGCTACGGCTACATTCGCAACGCCTCCACGCCCACTGCCGAGCTTCCTACGCTTCGGCGATGGGCTTCGGGTTGGACGAATCCGTGGACGCGCTTTGCAAGTGACGAAGACGTGTCGTTCCAAACCGGTCACGCGATCGATCCGCGCGTCGCGCAAAACGACCTCACTAATCATCCGCTGCAGTGGTGCGACGTGCAGATGAAAATGATGCACGGCGTCATGAACGCAGTCGCTCAGCGCTTTCCGGCGCCGGGTCACTCATACGACGAGGCGCGCCAAGCCTTTACGACTCCGTTCAACTACTATCTGCGTTGCGCAACGATGCCCGCGCATTGGATCGGCGGCGAATACATCTCGCGCGCGGCCAAAGGTGATCCCGGCGCAGGCGCGCCTCTCTCTCCGGTTTCAGTCGCCGACGAGCGTACGGCTTGGACCATGCTTGCGAACGGATTGTTCTCCGAGGCCGCTTGGCACTTCAATCCGAACGTTCTCAATAAGTTGACGTACTCCGAGTACTCGGACTTTACCGGCGGCTCGTGGGCCTACGCGCCTACTCCGCGCCACGATGTGGCGGTCACCACGATTGTCAACGGCGTGCAGAACCAAGCGCTGAGCGAGTTGTTCGCTCCGCTGACGCTGCAGCGCATCGACGATCTGCAGACCAAGTACAGTCCCGGCAGTACGATGTCGCTGACCAATTTGTTCGATTGGGCGCGTGGGAGCATCTTCGGCGATCTGACCAGCGGAATAAACGGCGCCGGCCCGATCCGCCGCAATTTGCAGATGGCGTACGCCAAACGTTTGTCGGACATGTGGGTCAGCCCGGCGCCCGGAACGCCGGCCGACGCGCAAGCGCTGGCGCGCATTCAGCTGGAAGACCTCAAGCACTTGGTTGGGCTTGGATTGCAAAGCTCGCGGCTTAACGAACTAACGCGCGCACATTTGGAAGCGCTCGGAGCGCTCGCTCAGCAAGCTTTGGATGCGAAGGCGAATATCGTGACTATCCCCGGCTTGCCGCGATTCTAAGCTAGCCTCGTCATGCCACCACACGCTCGGCTGAAGCCGCGTCGGTTTCTTCAAAGAAACGATTGCGCGTTTCCGTAATGCGCGGCGCCCATGGGTCGACTTGTTTTTCCGTCAACGGGAAATGCACGGTCGGACCCGCGGCGTCACGGTAGTCGGCTCCGTCGAACGGCCGGAACGACGAGCTCTCGCCGTGCGCCACAACGAGCGCGCGGACCGATTCGTCCGCCCGCGCGGCTGCGTTTCGGAGCTGCGAATCTAGCCGGGCATCGCTCGCAATCGTGCCGTAGAGCGCGAGCGCGGGCCGGTCGGCATGCCACGGCATGTCCGGCGTCGCTTCGTGAAAACGCACCATGCCCGCAATCGAGCTCGCGTCTTGGCGCAGCGCGGCGATTGTTGCCGCGTTACCGGATCGTGCGGCGATCGTGTCGTTGAGAGCTCTTACGTCGCGTTCGACCGCCTGTCGTTTCTGCGGATCGAGATCCAGCACGTCAAACGCCGCCGCAGGTTTCCAGCCGAAACTGCCCGCGCCGTATGTTTGCTCCATGACGTCATGCACGATGGCTGCGCCCATAGCGCTTGGCGCGTCGAGGTGTTTTGCGATCGCATCCGCGACGCTGCTGGGTACGCCCGGTGAAACCATCGTCTCGGGGCTTGCGGCCAGCCACTTCACGCCCGCGTGTGAGAGCGCGTCGGCAAAACCTAAGGGATAATACACAAGCGCGCAAAACGTCCGGTCGCCGATGCGCAGTGCACGGATGCGCTATGCGCTATGCGCAATAATGCCGCTGCGCAATGCGCAATAATGCCGCTGCGCAATGCGCTATGCGTGATGCGCCGATGCGCTATGCGTGATGCGCCGATGCGCTATGCGTGATGTGCCGATGCGTTATTTCACGACGCAGATCAGTCTTTGGTCCATTTAGCGGAGATGGAGCAACGCATGATGTAACAGACGCCATGCTGCTCTACCACGGAACGAAAGAGTCGTGTCTTGTAGACATATTGGACATCGGAATTCGACCGCGCTCTCCTGACAGCGAGGGGAATCACGCAGGCACCGTCCCTGAACTAAAATCCCGTGAAGGCATGGTGTACTTATCCTCTTCGGGCTCTCTTCAATATGCAGAAATGGCGGCAGGGAGTGGGCGGTATTTGATTCTTGAAATAGATTCGAATCGCTTAAAGGAGAGCGATTTGCTACCCGATGAGGATACAATTGTTCACTCGGCTCTATTCGGTGAGCGTATTGCACCGGGGCCGCAGTACCAAAGTCGGTTTAAAGAAATGCTTCCCGGCGTTAACCAATTCGAACATCAGAAGCGGTGGAAAGAGCTCTTGGAGAGAGGCGGGACTGTAGCGCATCACGGAACCATTCCGCCCGGCGCGATAACGCGGTATGCGCTAATCGAACCGTCCCTGGCTCCTAGGTTTTTTGAGGTTCACAACACTATTGGTTTGCTGGCATCTGCCCGAAAGGGCATGAGGCATCGCTTCTTGGCGTTGCCCGCATACATCTTTGATGGAAAAGTTGAGCCTTTATTCCAGGGAAACGATCTAGAGGAGATGGGCCTCCTTCTCAACGAGCTGCGCGCAGAGTGGTTAAGCGCTTTCCAGATAACGAGGCGCTAGACCGGAGTGCATTGCCAGCGATTTGCTTAGGTCGTTTTAAGAAATCATCGAGTGGCGCCATGCTCTCCCTTTTTCCCGAACTTCCACATGACCGTCATAAGCCAAAATAGCGGAAACTGCTGTTCGATGTTGCATCGCTCGCAGTTAATCAGTTCCGCTAAAAAGAAACGGGGTGCGTTTTCCTTCGTGACGGTCAGCTTCGCGCCACATATGCTGCAATGTAGAAATCCATCGAAGACGGCATTCATCTGGTCGGCGAGGTGAATACTGCCGTCCCCAAAAATCGCCTCAAACGCGCCGAGGACAACTACTGACAACCACTGTTTGTAAGACTCAGCAACGGAGCTCATTCGGCCGACCGTTGTTATCCCTAGCAGAAGCAAATATGACAGCAGATATGCGAGAGGGTAGTAGACGCCCTCATAGACATCCGTGTCGTTAGGGTTCTTAAAAATAAAATTGAGATTGAGTCTTTCGGTTCGCATCGTCTCCCCGCGACTCGTAACCAGATGTGCAGCTTTATCGAAATAAATCGCCAACCCATTCTTGAATGCTTTATTGTAGACCATGTTGTAGATGACGCCTGCATCGAGGAATTCACTGTTTTCTATAGTTCGGATCGCTTGACGCAAGAGCTCTATCCGGCGATGTTTGGATAGGCTCTTATCGTCAAGCCAGTCGGCCGGCGATTTATTCATTCTGTCAAAGAAATCGGTTTCGTCCGCGACAATCCACGTAGCGAACATCAGGTCGTATTTCAAGGGCTTCCGCAAAAGAGTAAACGCGACCGCATATTTACGTCTTTCTAATGAGCTGAGCCCTTCGTATATGAAATGCAATGCGTCCGCATAAAGGGGGACAACAACTTGATTCATTGTGATACGCTTTGCAACATCAGCTTTTCCATGCTCCAAGAAGAAACTGATTGGATCGCCTTTAAAGTTGCTGAACGCTCGGGCTTCCGCCTCGTCCTTAAATCGGACCTTGACCTCAGCGACCCGATGCCTTTCGGCCTGCCTTATGACGTCGGCCAGCATATCGTGTAAACGAAAACAGAACTCATGCTGCGCATGGAACTCTTTTGGAATATGTTCGAGGCGTGCCGGATCGATTAGCCCGAGGGCCGATGGGTATTCTCTTTCTTTTTTAAGGTCGGTCATCCGTACAGTGCCCCGCTCAACATTCTGGTAACACGACGGCTGCGAACTCGTTCAGCTGTGTATCCGTGTTAAAATATTTCGTCGCGAAATGGTCGCAGAGTATTATACGGGCTCCTCTCCAAGCGGCGCACTCAAATCGCAATACTGGCACCCATTGAACCTCTGGAAACATTGCCTTGAAGTTGAGCCAGTCGCTTCGCCCGTAACAAATAATAGCTGCTCGTTGAAACGCGAATAGGGCATGACGTATTAGCGCCTGTCGTTCTGGCAAAAGTTTGGATACATACTCTTCGCGAGTTGTATATCTACCAAAACGCGAGTATAGCCAAGATGATGTTCGCCTATGAGGATATGGCAATAGTTCGGTGAGCAACGTCTTACCACTTGAGCGCCCCAATCGTTTTGCACGATAAATCTTGCGAGCAAGCGCCCGCGATTGCGCATCAGGAAAGCGTTGTTTTTCATATTGGAGCATCAGGTCAGCCATGACGCGCCAAGTGGGCTGCCTCCGGGGCGAATCGGTAAACAAGTTATCGCCTTCCGCAATTGTTCGGTGCGCTTCTTCCAAGTCCATGACTGGCGAAAACGCCGAGCGAGCTTCCAAATCATGATCCAGGTCCTGCTCGCTTGCGAGGCCCTCCTCCATGCCGACAAAAACTATTGGCGCATCTATGCGACCATAGCCGATGAATCGCTCGATGCGAGACCAATCAATTGAGGGACTCAAAAGAGATCGCCTAACGGTATTTCAGCTGACGCTGTTTTTCTGTGTCGCAGGCTTGGCACAATAGCTGTGTGTTTTCTAAAGTGTATCCCTTCATGCCCTCAAAACGGTCCAGGACTGCCCGCGATTCCGGCAGTGGTGCCCTGCAAATGTTACAAAGCCCCCTCTGCTCAACGCGTTTCTTTTTCTTTAACGCCGCTCTGTATGGAGGCTTAAGGCGCTCATCGTACTGCAATTGGTTGAACAGTCGCCTTCGGAAAGCCCAGTAAAGCTCTTCGTCTGAGCCAGAGAGTTCCCGCAACCGCTTACGCACCTCGTCGAGCAGCTGCGCGAGTTGCTCTCGCTCCCCGTTCGTAAGTAGTCGATTTGCCATGCTTAGCATACCTTTGGGCGAGGGATAACGGATGGAACCCGCCCTACCCTCGATAGCGAGGACGTTCCTGCCGTTGGGCGACAATCGCCCGGGCACAAGGGGCTTGCGTGGTGGCGTTCGCATCATACATCGATGCCAGCGCCCGCAATAATCGGCGACCTCGTCGAACGCTTTAAGCTCCATTTACCTGAGTATATGGCGAGCCACTATAACGAGACGTTGCTGCGTCGCGACTTTCTGGACCCATTTTTCACGGCCCTGGGTTGGGACATGCAGAATCGCCGCGGCTACGCAGAGGTCTATCGGGAAGTTATCCACGAGGAATCGGTCAAAATTGGCGTCTCGTCGAAGTCCCCGGACTACACTTTCCGGATAGGCGTAACTCGCCAATTTTTTGTAGAAGCAAAAAAACCGGCTGTGGACATTCTGAGTAGCTTTGACCCGGCACTTCAGATCCGCACTTACGCATGGAGTGCCGGACTGCCGCTGAGCATTCTGACGAATTTTAAGTGGTTCGTCGTTTACGATTGCACAAAGCGACCGCTACTTGGCGACCGCCCCAGCGACAACATCGCAATGAAGATATCCTATGATGAATATCTTGATCGTTGGGATGAGATTTCGAGCGTCTTTGCCCGCGAAGAAATCCTAAGAGGGGGATTCGATAAGTTTGCGGCTCAATCCGGAAAACGCCGCGGAACCGAGCAAGTTGACGCCGCATTTTTGGAGCAAATCGACGGGTGGCGAAAAGAGCTCGCAAAAAACATCGCCCGCAATAATAATATTGAGCAGGCCGATCTCAATTACGCTGTTGGTCAGATTATCGATCGAATTATCTTCTTGCGCATTTGCGAAGACCGTGGCACCGAGGAGTACGGTCAACTTCAAAAATTGCTTAAACCGGCTGGCGTGTACGGACGACTGATTGACGCATTTAAGCGAGCAGACAAGTACTACAACTCGGGGTTGTTCTATTTGGCGAAACAGCGCGGTCGGCCGGGTGAACCGGACGAAATCAGCACGACACTCACGATCACCGATTCTGTGTTTCGAGATATTCTGAACCCACTGTATGAACAGAACTCCTACAAATTTGACTTTCTCCCCGTGGACATTCTCGGTCAGGTCTATGAGCAGTTTCTTGGCCGCGTCATTCAGCTCAAAGGGCACAAAGCCGAAGTCCTCGACAAGCCGGAGATTAAGAAAGCGGGAGGCGTTGTCTATACGCCCTCCTACGTAGTGACACACATCGTAGACCATACGCTAGGAAAACTGTGTTCCGGCAAATCTCCGTCCGAGATGAAGAGCTTGCGTATTCTAGACCCAGCGTGCGGCTCCGGGTCGTTTTTGCTTGGGGCTTATGACTGCCTTCTCAAGGAACACCTGAAATGGTACCTCGCGCATGGGGGTGCCAAGAAAGGCTACATTTACGAAACAATCGGCGGATGGCGACTGAGCGAGATGGAGCGCCGCCGCATTTTGCTCGACAATATCTACGGCGTCGATATTGATGCGCAAGCCGTGGAGGTTACGAAACTATCACTTCTCCTAAAATTGCTGGAGGGTTCGACGAAGGACGCAATTGAGGCGCAGCTTCGCGCCATTCACGAACCTGCGCTTCCCGATCTCGATGCGAACATCCGAGCTGGCAATTCGCTTATTGGGCCAGATTTTTACAAGATGCCAAGCACGGCTAAGTTGAACAGACAAGAACGCCAACGAGTCAACGCCTTCGACTGGTCGGCAGCCTTCTCTGCAACTATGGCAGACGGCGGTTTCGACGCCGTCATCGGCAACCCACCGTATGTCCTCCTCCAAGGCGAGTTTCGGGACGATCTCCAAAGTGAGTACTTCCGGTCGCACTACTCGGCCGCATTCAAGCTAGACCTCTACCACCTATTCATCGAAAAATCAATTGCGCTTACAAAGCTCGGTGGCATGTGCTCCCTCATCACGCCGTCAAATTATCTCACGAACAACTATATGGCGAACCTGCGGCGGAAAATGATCGAGGGTTCACTGGAAAGCATCATGATTATCGATGGCAAGGTCTTTCCACGGCGAGCTGTCGATGCGTGTATATTCGTTGCCAATAAAACGAAGAAGCCGAAGAAGACCATATCGGTAATTCGCGCGAATGCGCAGCCAGGTTTTCCAATTCTTTCTACAATTGATCTGGATGTCGCTCACATTATTGCTACGGACGAAGTTTTGTTTACCGGGGGTAACCGCGCCGCCAATGATGCTTGGAGTCGAATAGCCAGAACGTGTGTAGAGCTTGGGACGCTAGCATTTGTAAACTTCGGAAAACAGCTAAGAGACCGCGAATTATATGGAGAGGATGTTATTGAAGTTCCGGACGCTGACCATATTCCTGCGGGCTATTCGGCCTGTTACACAGGGGACGATATAGAACGCTACGCGCTGAAATGGCATAACCTCGCCTGTCTAACGGATACCGTCGCGCAATCCGGTGGCTGTTGGAATCCGCGACGGCAAGACGAGGCGAACAAGATTCTCACTCGCCAAATCGGATTCTGGCCTGAGTATGCAATCGATACAAATGGGTATCAGTGCCTCAACACAGTGTTTATGCTCAACGCAAAGTCAGCAAATCTCGATATGAAGTGTCTGATGGGCCTCCTGAATTCAAAAGTAGTGCGAGCGTTTTGGCTTGATAAGTTCTATGACAGACGCCGCACGTTTCCGAAAATAAAAGGCACTTACCTGAAAAAGATTCCTATCCCTAACACAATTGCCGATTGGGATGGTTCGGAGGGCGGTCCGTTTTTTGATATTCTAGCCAACGTGGAGCGGGCAATCGGCTTGCGCGAATCCCTCAAGAAAGCCAGCCCGCGAGACAGAGATTTTATCAAACGCGATTGCGAAGCAGTAGATGCTGCTATTGACAGGCTCGCGTACCAAGCTTATGGATTGTCTGGCGACGAGATCGCAACTATCGAGGATATTGTAAAAAAACAGCAAGACCTGGAAGCCACGTTTCGCAAACGCATTGCTGCGGCACCTGTTGTGCCAAAAGCTTAATAGTGAAGCCCCGTACTTATGCTCTGCGGGCGATTCGCATCAGGATGCTCGCCCCCGATATTCCAGCGCTAAACGAATGATGGCACGCACGCGCTTCCTGTGCGGCTGTGCGCGGCCTTTCGCGATATCGCGCCAGCGCCGTTCTGAAATTCCTAATCCTTTTGAAACATGGCCTTGTGAAAGCGTCGCTAGGTATTCAATCGCCGCCTCAAGGTCCGCAGCAGCATGGGTTCCCGCCTCTTTTTTGTCGCGATAGACGATTGGCTCGTTATCAGTCAGCGTCGTGCCCTCATCTTCGTCTAAGCGGTCAACCTCTTTCCCCACATGAATTGAAGCATCAGATTCGAGATGGAGCGGATACAGCAGGCCACGCGTTTCCTCAGTGCATACGGTACCCTGCGCATCGGCTGCCTTTGACTCAGGATGGATGCGATAGCGCTCGACATACTCATCGAGGCGGATTACTGGAATTGCCTGCGCCCAACCGTTACCTTCCCAATCGATCGCAACGGCCTTTCCTGTCTTAGCATCCATCCACGGGAGTTTGCGGCTTTCTGTGACGGTACGCTCAAATGGTGCGATGGGCCGAACATCTTCGTGGCTTCCTTGCGACGCAATGGTCATCGCCTGAAGGAAGCCAAAAGGCTTTACTCGCTCGCTGTAGTCACGGTTTCGGTTGTATCGTGTAAATCTGCGCAGAATATCCGGCTGTGTAAGGGGGAGTTTTCGCCTGAGCGGGATTTCAAAGTTGCAGAGTTGCTGCACGCGGCGTCGCTGACCACCGTTCATAGCAACCTCTCGCGAAAGAATATGGAGCCAAATGCGTCGGGCCAGTTTCTTCGTCGTCTCCCGCTCGGAACGGCCGATGATTGCGCCCAAGCCGCTTTCGGAGCATTTCACAATCTTTATCCTACCAGCTGCCGTCCGCGTATAGAGAACGTAGCGCTTAGCAGATATCGCGAAGCAATACACGTGCCCATGTTCAATTTTTATGAACTCCGAGACTCCAGCGTACGGGTTTAACCGATTAAATCGTTTCAGGATTTCCTTGGCCTGTGACCCCTCAAGGCAGGAGAGGCCCTCAGCTGACTCGGACTTGAGTACGATAGCCAGGCTGTCGGTATCGCAAAACGCGAACGTACCGCCAGCTTCGCGTACGTGAACCTCCAACATAGAAAGGAGTAGCCGCGACCCACCTGTTACCAGGCTTGCCAGAATGAAATTTGCGAATTTACCCGGTCGCTCGTCTCTAACGTCGCAAGGAAAAGTAATATCCGAGTACACATGACCGCGCTTTGATTCCCCGGGCGCGCTTGGCGTGACGTTCACCTCAGCCATTATCCCGTATGCCCCGCTCGCGGCGAATTGTTTTAGACCGAGATCAAGCCGACCCAATTCGGAGTTCGGGCTCTGCTTCTTGGCGCGTTTGGTTTCTTGTCGCCGCTCGACTATTGTCTTGAATATCTCTTCCCCCGGGTTAAGAGGGACAGAGTTTCTGAAGTTCACTGACCGAAGCGACTTTCTGCGGCCTGGTACTATCTCGATTGCCCGCAGAATTTTCGGGATTTTACCTGTTTGTATTTTTGCGGCGAGGACATCCGCAAGTGAATACCAACAGGCGGTTTCGCTTCTATAGTGGGCTATGGCGATAGTCCAGGGCTCGGATGAGTCCTCGGGCCTCATCCGCACTGGCAGCAGATCGCCGCTCGGTTCTAAAAGGACTAGGCGATTAAGAACCTTCCAAGTTTCCCGATTGTGAAGAGCATCAAAGCGCAGCGTGTTAAGCAGTTCAATTGTCTCTTCAGTGACATCGCGGTAGTAGAGCTTCTTGCTGGCAAGTAACGACTGCAAGCCCTGAAGGATGAAAACCGTCGGATACATCGACGTGACATCAGCTACGATTACGCGAACTTCGTGGCGTCGCACCCGCACTTCAGCGCGTCCGCCAACATAGGACGCTGCACCGAATCCTAATTGTGCCGACATCACGGGCTCGCGGGTTTGTCTCAAACCTTTAGAAGCCCATCATTTTTAGGTAGTGCTTGGCTATGGTCGCAGACGAGTATATCCGTGTTATGGGTAGCATGCCCTTAGGCTGCTCGCGTTCGTTAGCGAACGTCGCGAATGGGTGATGCTCGTACTCAGCCCTTAGCTCTTGGTACAGCGCCCAAGTAGCATGGACATCGTTCCTACAGTAATCAATTGCCTCTTCGGTGATGCTGCCAAGCTTGTCAATCTTGGACTTCAAGATGTGCGCGTCAAAGGTTCGGCCGGCACTTTTTAGACTGTGTCGCACGCCAGTAAAGGCGGCCGTTGGTGTAGCCAGGTCCAAGAAGCGCCCGCGAAAGAACGGTTTCTCCCACTCTTGGAGCTTCTTCTTTGGCGCAAATTCAATAAACGCGGCTTTCCCCGAAATAGCTTCTATACGGATACGAGGCCAGTAGACGTGAAGAGAAAGTCGCAACGATACCTTTCGCCTATTCTTACCTCGCCCAAGTCCAGCATGTAGAGCTATGCGACTGAGATCGAATGGCAAGTTAAAACCGATGCACAACGTGCCTAGTCTGTATATCTCAGGATAGACGATTTGCTCAACAAACAGCGTCCTTGTGTAGACTCTCAGTGGATGCTTTTCAGCATATGCATTCACGGTCGCCATCTGTCCAGGGCTCAAGGCGTCCGCTATTATCAGCCCTTCAATTTCAAGAATGCCATTCTCATAGATACAGAATGCTCCGAACTGAAGCGCCTGAGTGAAATCGGTCGTCGTCTCCGTATCGAAGACCAGCACTCGCTCGCCAATGGACTGTGTGCGCCAGGGAACTGACGCGGGCTGTCGCCGTTTTTCAGCGCGTTCCTTTCGCTCGACTTCCACCCAGGCGCGAATCGCCGTTTCAACCTTCATGAGGGGTAACTCAGCGACATGCCTTTGTCGTAATCCTTACCGAATTTCATGGCAAAGAATCCGTCCGCATAGACGTTCCAGTAGGCCCACATGAGAGCCAATCCGCCGATGGCATTTAGCGCCGTCCCAAGCGAAGCACTGCCAGCGGTCCGCTCTCGAAAACCTAGCACAGTCAACAAAATGAAAACACCAAGAAGAAATGCGGCTTGATATACAAGTGCGCGACGGTCAGGATCGCGTCGGCGCACGTCTACGGAAAAGTCACACTGCATATCCGATTGTATTGCGTGGCAATTAGCACACAACGGACCGCTTAATCTACTGTTGCCCTCACCGAAGAAATGATGCTCTTCCATGAGGCAAATATCGTCTTCGCCGCAAACCACGCACGTGGGATTAGGATAGCCAAGTTCAGCGAAGCAGCGCGCTCGTTTTTTTCTCGCGGTTTCCGTGAGTCTCAGGCGTTTTAAGCGGCAGTTGCGACATGTAATCGTCCGAGTCGCTCTGTCAATGTGAAGGCAGACAATGTCGCTAGCGTTGCACGTCACGCAATACGGGTTTGCCACGCCCGAAAACCTAACGAGGTTGAGGCGTTTTTTCTCAAGTCGTTGGCGCCGACGGCTTTTGATTTCGTAATCCATCACGGCCTCCCGTCGGCGTAAAGGTCCATGAAATAAATCACGCCTGCGCGGGCAAGGCGGTTAATCGTACGAGTATCCGTGACAAACTCATATCTGCGTCCGCCGCTGACGATGTACGCATGCTCGAACTTTATGAGACCCTCGACCGGATGCGGCGGTTGGAGATAATCTCGAATCGCGTTGTTGTACTCGCCAATTAGGCTCGCATCTCGCGAGTCATGCGTTGTGATCGCGATATAGCCGCGTTCTGTTAGGAACCGCATCCTTCGCGGCAGATCGTCGTCGAGCCGAGCCCACCAATGACGGTCTTCGTAGACCAGGGCACGCCCGGCCAGTCTCCGCACCTCGGACATGGTAGTCCCGGTTAGAGGGGCAGCACGATCTATAGGCGCGTCGTTGCGTCGAGCATATGCTAGGGCATCGAGAACGCTGCGGTATGGGTCTCTGTAACGGTGCTTCGACTTCTTTGGCATAAATTGAGCCTCCGGAGCCATCCTACCCCTTAGATAGGCGCCGTTTTAGACAGGTTCGGGGGTAGCAATATGCGAATGCTCTAGTTGTGGCGCAAAACGATTCCGTGCTGCCTTTGAAGTCGGTGCTGAGCCGCTACGGGGTGCGGAAGAAAGCCTGGCGCGATTTCGTTGAGGTCGGGCTCGTCGCGCCCGCGCAAAAGATTCCGAATACCAAACGCTATGGCGTCACCAAACAGAACGTAGCTAGACTAGCGCGCATCGTAACCGCAAGCAAAAGAATCGAGGGGCAGCGGATAACGTTAACCGCTATCGCTTTCGAACTAGCGCGCACTGGCGAACGAGATTCCACTATTGAGGCGCTGGTCAAGCAAGAGTTACAAAAGCGAGTCAAGCGTTACATCGGCCTGCTCAGGCGTAGCGGGCGGAGATTGTTCGGCTTTGAGCCCGGCGAAGTGATCACTGAACGCGACGTGCATCAAGGCGCTCAGAAGCTTTCAAAGCGACTCTCCGGCAAGAACCCTGAACACTGGTCCACCAAAACTGTCTCCTATCAATTTACTGCTATTCTGATTCGGACGCTTTACCACGCTGGCGAGATTAAAGTGCATGCTGAGAGTCTGCACGACATTATTCTCAATTATTTCTCTTTGAACCATCCGAAATTCGGTCGCCTCGGAATCACGATCGAGTATGCAAGGAACATATCCTATAAGCTACTGGGATGGATTTCCGAAGTAGCGCCTTTCCTTGATGTAAACAAGCGTGACAATCTAATGTACAAGGCGGTGCCGCAAGTAGACGATGCCATGTTTTGGAAATGTTATCGTGCGGGCCTGGCTCTTTTTAGTGTCGTCTGGGAAATGAATGAAGACCTCAGCAGAGATTTCCCTATGCCTAAATTTAGCGCAAAAGAGCGGGCCACACTTGAGGGCGTTGCCGTCGCCCTTGTTATGGCAATTCAGGTTAGGGGCGATCATACCAAGGATTCCCTTATGATTCTCGGAGGCGACTACAGTGGCATGAAACAAGCCACTAAGGCAGCCGCTCGATTTCTTCGTATATTAAAAACTCTATTGTCGCTTAGGCAGAAATTCTTGGCAGGGTAATATATGACCAAATCTCTTCTTGTCATCGACGGGTATGCTGCGCGCTTGTATGTCGAGCGAGGTCATCTTGTCGCCGTAACCGGATTTCCAGGCAACATGGAAACAATACGATTCTCACGGGGCCGATGTGAAGTCGACCGCATTCTGCTGCGAGCTCGGGCCGGGAATGTTTCCATAGAGGCATTTGATTGGTGCTCTAACATGGGAATCGCGCTTGCGTTCCTGACCTCCGAAAGCACGTTGACGAATTGCCTTATCCCGGACGAGCCTCATGATGGCCCTCTCAAACGGGCTCAGGCGATCACGGCCATAACCGACGATGCTATACCGCTGGCTCGCTGGCTCTTGAAAGCGAAGCTCGCAGCGTGTTTAGATACCATTGCGGGAGACTTTCCAGCGCTTGGTGCTGGAAACAAAACCGCACGTACGCGCGCGATTGCGGCGATCTTTGAATGCGCGAAGGGCGTGGATAAAGACGAAACGCTCACGCAGTTTCTTACACACGAAGGATACGCGGCAAAGGAATACTGGGATTTGCTGACCGGCACGGCCTTACCGTGGCCTGATTGGTGCCTCAAACGCATTCCGTCCCACTGGGCGTTCATATCTCCTCGCGACAGCGGAGGGCGCAATCGAGTTCGGGACGCACACGACCCATTCAACGCTCTGCTTAATTACGGCTACACGCTACTCGAAGTCGAGATGCGAATCGCCTGCGCCAGTGTCGGGCTCGATCCGGACCTCGGCCTTTTGCATGTAGATGACAGGTTGCGGGAGTCGCTTGTCTTTGATCTCCTAGAACCGCTTCGCAGCGAAGTGGATGTCGTGATGCTCCAATTCATCAAGCGTCGCAGTTTGCGCCCGCACATGTTTATCGAACTTCGCGATGGAGTAGTGCGTCTCGACTCCGACCTTGCTCACGACCTTGCGCATCATCTCATGCCGCGCTTGCGCTCGAAGGCGCTTCGGGTAGCAAACGAATACGCCAAGCAGCTGCGACGCGTGAAGGTTCCATATCGTTTAGTGCGCGCAGAGCGAGGGACAATAGACGAAGCCCGCCGCGTGGAATCGCTTTCGGACTGCCGCTACTGCAAGCAGCGGCTCCCACGTAAAGGCCTCCAATTCTGCGGGCGCGACTGCTATCTCAGATACTCGGTCGAGATAACGCGACCAATCGATGAGGCACAAGCGAAGCTCGCGGAAATGCGCGCAGCGGGACTGTCGCCGGGGCATGGTGGCGAAGCCGCTAAGAAGCGTGGCGCTAAGATAGCAGCGAGTAATCGAAGTCGAGCAATGCAGCTTAGTCCAGCTGAACGACGGGCGCGACGGGCAAAGCAAAGTCGCGAATATCGAGCAGCTAAAAGGCCGTAGATTGATGCTAGTCTTTTGGGCGTAGCCCTTGAAGGCATCGCGTTGCCTGAATGAGTGCTTCAAGATCGTCACGGTTGTATTGCATCAGTGCCGCCTGTATCCGCTGTTTCTCTGATTCCTCCGTCGCGCGTAGATATTTGAGATAGTAGGACATTGCCCTCATTCCATTAGAAATTTCGTCGCCAATCGGCTTGAAGCCAAAATAGGCAGAAACGCTCTTTAGATTAAGAAGAGGAATAGGTAGGCGAATGTTGTTTTTGATGAAGAGAAAGATATCTTGATGACGCTCGGACAGGTTTTGAAGAAGCCGACTCGCGTCATGTGTTTCGGCTGCCTTCCGAAGCTCGGAAATCTCTGCACCTTCACCTGACCACGTAACAATTGGAAACGGCGAATACTCTTGCAGCAGCTCTTCAAAGCGAAGTAGGTTAGCCCCAATCTCCGATGGTTCAGTGCCCCACCATTGGTAAATCGCCGTGGCCCCTTCCCGAACTACCGCTGCTCCTAGTAGATAAATCGAGCCAGGGTCATCCGAATCATATTCGAAGTCAACTGCGATAAACGATCCGAACGACGGCAGGCATTCCACTCCAAAGAACACCGGCGCGCGAGCTAGGTAACTGCGAGCATGGTGTTTCCAGTTGTCCACCTTAGATATATACGAGACGTGGCCGCGGTCTTTAAGATGCGCCACGACGGTCGCTGAATCACAGGCAACAATATCGTCGAGCGACCGAATACCGATTTTTTTGAGCACTTTTGCCGTTCTGTGGCCGATGTCCCAAATCAATGTTACACCCTCTTGTTGCTCAACACATTCGGCGACCTCCGGGCGGTCGAAGCACACGTCGCAATTACAAACCGTTGGTTCGACTCCATCGCGCCTAGCGATTCGAATATCGCTCAGGAGATCTTGCACCCGTTTAAAATGATTCTCTTTAAGGTTAAGGAGCGTGCGCCTCTCTCGACCGTCAGCGCCTGGAACAATGAGTACGCCTTGACGCTGAGAGGTATTGCGCGTTCGAAGAGGCTCAAACAATAACCAGTAGAAAGCGAGTTCTAAATAGTCGCTAGACTTAGCGCGTCGGTGCGACTTGATTTCGACTGGCAAGAGTAACCCATTCTCAGGTTCGACGCCGTCGGGGACACCATAGATATGAAGGCTTTTGTTTCTGAGCGTCGGCAAATCGAATAACGGTACCATACCCGCAAGATGCGCAGCAAGGTTGTCAGGATCGACCCTAATCGGTGGCGTTCTAGAGAGCACAGTCCGTTCAAACTCGTCTCCCTGGTCGATAAGCTCAGACTGTAGATCGCTCTGCGCCTCGTCGAGCGAGACCTCGCCTGTGTAGTCGAGCCAAAATGCATACGGGCAGCGGTCATAGCGGACAATATCCGTTTTGCTCACCCATTCTGCACTATCGTTCTTTCGAACCGAACTGCGTCCCAAGGGTCCGCTGTTTAGCGCCTCTCGGGAGATATCCTATTTTGGGATATCCTGATTAAGGATTGATACTGGCACCGTGAGGCCGTGCGGTGACTAGTGAAAAGTACATACTCAGCGCGATATAAGCGCTTTCGCCTAGCTCTCGCCAACGCGCGGAGGGAGATGGGCCTCACGCAGACGCAAGTGGCGAAAGCGTTGGGAAAGCCTCAATCCTTCATCTCAAAAGCCGAGAGCGGCGAACGTCGGCTGGATGTAGTCGAGCTTATGGAAATCCGAAGAGTCTTGCGGATTGAGTTGGGCGATTTTATTCGTTCGGTCCATTAACTTGCCATCGACGCGCGCCGGATTCACCAAAATCGCGCTCAAGCGCTGCAATCTATCTAAGCCTTCCTTTATGTTACCTGCGAACAGCGCCACATCTATCGTTACGCAGTGAATCCGGTAAGGCCGTAACCTTCTTCGACCGTGATAGTCACTGGGATCATCGTGCCTGCTGCCCCTAGGCGACCATTAATCGTTTTCACGGTTTGATAGCTGGCGATCCGCTCATGGCGAATCCTAAAAAAATCCGAAAAGAATCGGAGAGAAGAGTTTATCCTGGGCACTATCTCTTCCATTAGCTTAACGCTGTGCTCCAGAAGGTTTCCCTGAACCCGTAACGGTTTGCCACGAGTGATGTTAAACCGATCTTCATGTAAGGCGTAATTCGAGTGCATTACGGCATTGCGTATCGCCGACGAGTAATAATCGAACAGCTTCGGTATATCGGTCTGCCCAAGGTCGGCAGCTAGCTTCGAGATGCGCGCGATTTTTTGATAAGGATACTTCATGGGCTTTCCGTTCTTATCCGGTAACGGGGCTATGGAGTAGCGTCCCCCGGCAGTTATTCTGAGAAGATTGGCTACGAAGTGGTAGCCGATATCCATTTCTACAATGTGCCCATAGGCTAGGAGCGCGAGCCGGATTTTTGCGTGATCTAAGATCGGCAGCGTCTGAAACGACATAAGGTCGCGAATCAGTATCTGGGATTCAGTCTCCGCGAACCATCCCGACGACTTCATGCCCTCAATGTTGAGCAGCGTACACATGTACTCGAATTCATCGGCGGCTTTCGCAGATTCGTATAGCGAGTCCAAAATCTGCCCGTAGAGTGTGGAGCGATTCGAATCGAACTCTAACATCGTTTTCGCTTCGTTCTGAACCCCGGGTATAAATTAGGACTCTTTGTCTTTCTCCTCGACACCTATCAAGCTCCCAATTAGCAAGCGCAGACTTTCTCTCAGCTCGACAAGTTTATTTCTCGCCTTATCGTGCGCTTTTGTCCAGCGGTCAACATTTATAGCCTCTTTTGCTGACGCCCAGTGGTATTCTCTCACGATTTCAGATGCGATATCCAAAACCTTATCGAGCTCGTCGCATGTCTTTCTATCGAGGAATACACGGCTCGGTAACGCGAACGCATGGAATTCTGCATATGCTTTCATCGTTTCCTCGCGTAGCTGTTTGTTCGCGTTTTCGATTTCGCCGGGGTCAGTAGTCGTGTAAATTTTCATAGGGTTAACATAGCGTTCCAGCGTTGGTGCCATAATAACAAGCAATTCATAAAGTGTGACAAGTCGTTTAATCCGCAACTCTGCTAGATGTGGAAAAGGAGCTAAAGCGGCCTCGGTGAGAACGCGAAGGCGGGCGCGCTCGCGCTCCAACTCAATATCCGACCGCGCGCGCAGTTCCGCCTTGTAGACTTCAAGGCGCTTATCGAAGTACGATTTAATGCCGCCCGTTATCCACCCGCGCAAGGCGAATAGTATCAGGCTCACGACGATTGACGTGAGTGTCGAGACGATGACGATGTTCGCTGTCATGGGAGATGCTTCTGCTACGCCTTTAATAGCCCTCGCATGGCGTCATCGTCATGCTGCGCATCGGCGCACGACGCATTGCGCATCGGCGCATCACGCATAGCGCATCGGCAGCATTGCGCATAGCGCATTGCGCAGCGGCATTATTGCGCATTGCGCAGCGGCATTATTGCGCATAGCGCATAGCGCATAGCGCATCCGTGCATTGCGCATCGGCGACCGGACGTTTTGCGCGCTTGTGTATTATCCCTCGGCAAAACCTAATGATGCCATCAAGCATTGATTTGCGACGACGCCGTCGACTTTGCGCCCCGCATCTTCGGGATGCGCTTGGGCGTGGAGTTTCATGCCGTCGGCGATCGCCTGCGCGATCTGCGGCATCGGCATGAGTTGTTTGAACGAATCGGCCTGCAAGCCGCCGCCGTCGCCGGCGCCGTGATCCACGAGGTCGATCCATGTTTGCCGCGCGCCGGATGCTTCGGCATTGTCGAGCGTCCTCGCCACGAATTGCGCGAGATTCTTCGGCGAAGCCATATCGTCAAGCGAATCGTGACGCTCGAAGATTTCGCCGCCGTCCTGAATCGTCGCGCGGCGTGTGACGGCAGCACCGTAAGCGCCGGACGACGTGTCTTCCACCGTAAACGCAATCGCCGGGTTTTCGGCGCTTACGCTACGCGCCTGATGAAGCACCGCGCTCTGCGATGCGTCCAGATTGTTGTCGCCGTCGCGGTAGATCCCGAACTCGAGCGCGCGACGGATCGGTACACGAACTGCTTCCAAAATGGGCCTCCCACAAGTACTGTGAGAGGCTATCCCGACGAAGGGTCCGTTTAGAAAGGCCTAGCGGCGTTGGATCTTTATGGAATTGTGCCGAAGACGCATGATTTGTAGTCAGTATTGACCTGCAGGTTGTAATGGAATCCGCTCGTCAGTGTGATCGTGCTGCCGGACCCGATGCCGCCGAGGTTCGCCGGGCAGAGCCAGGCGTTACCCGTACTGGGCGTAACCTGCACCGTGAACGTGCCGGCGCCAAGCGTATCGAGAATGAAGCTGTCGGGACAGCCCTGTCCGCTCGCGGCCAGCGTGCACCACGACGTATAGCTCGAGGCGTTGACCGCCGGGAACGGATAATACTGTTGCGCCGACGTGATCAGGGTCGTAACCTCGTTGCCGCTGGTTCCATTGTTGGTCAACTGCAGTAGGATGCTGGGACCCGCGGGCGGGGCGGCCGCGCCGTAAATCTTCGTACTAAAAGCGCCTTTGGTTGCGTAGCTGTCGCCGTAGAGATTGGGAGCATAGTCGTTTCCGAGCTGCCACACCACAACTCCCGAGATATGCGAATACGGTGTGGGGTTGGCGGAAAACATGTAGTTCAGTCCGCTTGCAAGGGAGTTTAGTATGGCTACTTGGTCATACTGGTTCGGAATAGGCTGCGGGGCGCTCGGATTGAAGATCGTGTAGGTGCCGCCCGCCATTTGATTAACGATCTCGCCAACGAAAATTTTAGATGTTGACGGAATGCAGAGCGTGGCGGCCGACGCGCAACTGGTCTGCACCGTGCTGTTGAGTGCTTGACCGATCCCTTGCGCGAACAGAATGTTGCTTTCGTTGACATTGTTTACGACGCCGGTAGCAGTGGTGACGTTGTTCAGCACGATGCCGGTCGGGCCGGTGTTGTACGTCTGCGTTAAAACGTAATCGACGAAGCCGTTTTGGACTGCCAGACCAAAATTATTGTTTATGCCGCCGGCGCTGAGTCCAAGATTGGTCGCGTTGGTCGCATCGACGTTCACGCCGGTGACGCCGACGACTTGTGGTGCAATTGACACTATGAGCGCCTTGCCGTTGCTCAAAACCTGAGCCTTCATCGCTTGTGCGATGCTGTTGACGGCGGCCGAGGTAAAACCGTTCTCCAAATCGAGATCGACGCCCACGACCTGATTGCTGCCTGGAAGCGTGCCGTTGTAAGCGTTGATTTGCGCCGCCACGTTCGCGGCGAGCGTGCTGGGCGACTGCGTCCATGAAGACGGAAGGACGTTGGCGCCGCCGATGCTCAGGAACGTCAGGTTCCCGCTTGCAGACGATGAACGGTTCGAAGCCGCTGTACTGAGTGCGCCGGCGATGGTGGAATTGGTCGACGCCGTCGTGGGGTCGGCGAAGGCTATAAGCAAAATATTCGGAGCTTGCCAGCCTGATGCCGTGATCTGGCCGAGCGCGCCCGTCGCAAATGCGTCGACATATGCCGCTTTGAGAAACGACACTGGGGCGCCGAGCTCCAGGTGCCCCGGCAGAGGGGGAGCCGCGTTGGTAGCGGCGCACGCCGAAAAAGCGAGCGACGCAATCGCGACGGATAGAATGCTGCGTATTTTCATAAGAGTTACTCCGGTTCGACCGCGATTGGGCCGCTGACAGTGTGAAGAGTCATTGAAGAGGTGCCTTTCCCGATCCGTCCCGTCGCGGAATTTCCGACGACGCCTTGACGGATGTTTGATGGAAAGAAGAGGTTTACGGGCCCGCTGATCGTGCTGGCGTCCACCCGCGCATTGCTGTTGCGCGTGATCCGCACGGTAATGCGGCCGCTGATGGCGCTCATGTGCACGGTGCGCGCGCCCGAAAGTGTTCCGAGCGATGCGTCGAGGCGTCCGCTAACCTCAGTTGCGTCTACGTTGCCGCCGATGCCGTTAAGCGTGGTCGGCCCGCTGACGTTGGTCACCGAAACCGAAAGTGATTTCGGTACGTGAATCGTGTAGTCGACTTCGGCGCCGTTTTGATTTCCGAAAATGCTTCCACTGTTGTCGTATTGCGTTTTCACCAGCACGGTGGGGCCGCTGCTGCCGGCAACGATGTGCGTGCGCTCGATGGCAGCTTGGTCGGAGCCGTATTCGAGCGCGCCGACGTCGACGCTCGGGCGATTCCAGCTCATAACCGTTATCGAGCCGGCCACGTTCACAACACGCAATTCTCGCACACCCGCGGCCGGAAGCGCGCGGTGAAAGCGCACTTCGACGTTGTGGCTGGCAAACGTCGTCGAGTCGATGCAGCCCGCCAGCGAAAGCGCGGCGAGCAACACAAATGACGTGGGCCTCATAAGGCCCTTCCTACGACACATAGTAGATTTAACCGCTCACTTGCTAGCGGGGTTTCACTTATTAAATGTTAGCCTGAGGGACAATCTTTTAATTTCGTGTAGCCGTCGGCCGTCGTGTGGTCCATGACGTACTGCACGAGCTGCGGCACGCTCTTGCCGGCGGGCGGGAATTGGAAAAGCGCGGGGAGACGTTTGTTCGCGGGCACGAACGGATCGGTCGTGCTCGAAGCATAGTAAAATGGATAATCCAGGTCGATGCTTTGGCTGGAACTGTCCGGGAAATGAACGACGAGCGAGATGTGCTCCCACCTTCGGCCGGTGCTGTCGAGCGTAGGCTGGTCGTACGGAACGAAGTCGACGTAACCGCACGGCTCATGCGCGGCCGGCGCGCCGCCCGTCCCGGTGCCCTGTCCGCTCTCGCCGCTCCCCGTGCCGCCCGTCCCGACGCCGCCGGTCAGCGCTTTGGCGGATTTGCTGCTGCCCGCGCCTTGGCCGCCGACCGGTACGTGGGGAGCCGGAGCCTTGTGATAATGCGAGCGTACCAGAGGGCGCGCCGATGCGACGCGCCGGATATGCTGGTTCTCCGAGGGCTTGCCCGGGTTGACGATCTTCGGCTGTACGTTGGTGGGCGCGATCACGTGGGCGTGCACGATCGGCTTGGGCGTGGGCTTGTGCTCGATGCGCACCAGTTTGGCGATGGTGATGAGCTCGGGCTGCTCGGGCGGAATGGTCGTCGTGCGCCACGGCACGAGCTGCGCGCCGATCAGCTCGATCGCCACGGCGGCAGCGACCGCCATCACCAGCCGCTGGCGGTGATCGCTATCGAAGAGTGACGAGAGCGGCTTCGCCGCGGGCGCCTCCCGCGCGTGCTTACCCTGAGCCGTAAGATTCATCGATATTCCAGCTTTAGATCATCCCCACGAACAACGGAAAGGCCGCATCGCCCGATTCGCGGAAAGCCCGTGCTCCGTGGAGGTTCAGAGCTATATCCGCGCGATCCCCGATTTCCCGTTGCCGGGGATCCTGTTCCGTGACATTACCCCACTGCTCAAGGACAAGCAAGCCTTCAAGGCGGCGATCGATCTCTTTGTAGACAAATACAAGCAAGCCAAGATCGATCATGTCGTTGGAATAGAGGCGCGCGGTTACATGCTCGGAGCTCCGCTCGCCTATGCCATCGGGGCCGGTTTCGTGCCGGTCCGTAAACCGGGGAAGCTGCCGTACAGCAAGCTCAGCGAATCCTACGCACTCGAATACGGCACCAATTCGTTGGAAATTCATGCCGACGCGCTCGGAAACGGGGACCGCGTGCTCGTGGTGGACGACCTGCTGGCCACGGGCGGCACGGCGGCAGCGACGCGCCGCCTGCTCGAGCGCCTGGGCGCAAGTATCGCCGGATTCGCCTTCTTGATCGAACTCGAAGCGCTCAAGGGCCGAGACGCTTTGCCTGGTGCCGACGTTACAACGTTCATCACCTATTAAAATGAAACGAAGCCTGCTGTTTTTCGCCCTCGCCGCCGGCGTGGCGCTCCTGCCCGTCGCGACGACCCATGCCCAAACCGTGCCGGCCTTATCGCCGTCCGCGTCGCCGCCGCCCGTGCTCGAGAGCGCGGCGCCCGCCGCCGAAAACTCGCCGCCGCCTCTCCCTTCGCCGAAGCCTGTCCCCGAAGATCCGAAGATCCGCAAGCTCGCGATGCAACAGTTTTTGGCGTGGCAAGGCGGCGCGGTGGACCGCGCCCGTTATTCCGATGACGTCAACGCGCAGCTCAGCGACGAACTGCTCGACGCCTCCGAAAAAGCCGTGGCTGCGCTGGGCGCGCTGCAGGCCGCGACGTTTCGCGGCATCAGCAGCGCCAAGGGCATTCACGTCTACGTTTACACGATGCTCTGCGAACACGGCAGCATCGACATGAAGTTCGCGCTCCAGCCCGACGGCAAGATCGCACTCATCTTTTTCACCTAGCGGCTTTGCCAGCCGCCCACCCCTATGGCATGATAGACGGAAGTATCATGACGTTCGCGGAGCTGGTCGCATCAGTCAAATCCTACGATTCCTCGCTGGACGAGGCGTGGCTTCAGCGCGTCTACGACCGGGCAGTTCAGGCCCATGAAGGGCAGCGCCGCGCATCGGGCGAGTCCTACGTCGAGCATCCGCTGGCCGTCGCCGGCATTCTGGCCGGGCTCGAAATGGATCGGCAAACGATTGCGGCCGCGCTGCTGCACGACGTCGTCGAAGACACGAGCATCACGACCGAACAAGTCGCCGCTGACTTCGGCAAGGAGATCGCGAGCCTCGTAGACGGCGTTACGAAACTTACGCGCATTCCCTATCAGTCAAAGGAAGAAGCGCAAGTCGAAAACTTGCGCAAGATGTTCATGGCGATGGCCAAAGACATCCGCGTGATCATCATCAAACTTGCCGACCGTTTGCACAACATGCGCACGCTTGGAAGTTTGCCGCCGCCCAAACAGCTGGCGATCGCCCGTGAGACGCTCGATATCTACACGCCGATCGCGCACCGCTTGGGGATCTGGAAAATCAAGTGGGACATGGAAGATCTGTGTCTGCGCTACATCGATCCCGAACGCTACCGTGAAATTGTCGAACGCGTCGCTAAGACGCGAAACGAACGCGAAGGTGTCGTCTCGTCGGTCATCGAGAAACTCGACGCCGAATTCAAGACGTTAGGCGTCAACGCGCGGATCGAAGGCCGTCCCAAGCATTTTTATTCGATCTACACCAAGATGAAAACCGGCCGCGACTTTTCGACCATCTACGACTTGACCGCCATTCGCATCATCGTGGACTCGGTTAAAGATTGTTATGCAGCGCTCGGTGCGGTGCACGCGCTCTGGACCCCGCTGCCCGGGCGTTTTAAAGACTATATCGCGATGCCCAAACCCAACATGTATCAGTCGCTGCATACGACCGTGGTCGGTCCGGAAGGGGAAGCACTCGAGATACAAATTCGTACGTTGGACATGCATCGCACCAGCGAGTACGGCATTGCCGCGCACTGGCGCTATAAAGAAGGCGGCAAGGCCGACCAATTCGAGAACAAGTTGTCGTGGCTGCGGGCGCTGCTCGAGTGGCAAAAAGACATGCGCGATTCGCGCGTCTTCATGGAAAACCTGAAGCTCGATCTCTTCGATTCTCAAGTGTTCATCTTCTCGCCGCGCGGGGACGTATTCAGCATGCCGGCGGGCGGCACGCCGCTCGATTTTGCGTATGCGGTCCACACCGATGTCGGCAATCATTGTGTTGGTGCGCGCGTGAACGGCCGCATCGTTCCGCTCGATTCGACCGTGCAGAACGGCGACATCTGTGAAATTCTCGTCAACAAATCTAGCGGACGGCCCTCGCTCGACTGGCTCTCGATCGTCAAGACGAGCAGCGCGAAGCATAAAATCAAACAATGGTTCCGCAAAGAACGGCGTGAAGAAAATGTATTGGCCGGCCAAGAGGCCGTCGAGAAAGAGCTTGCGCGCCGGCATATCGGTTTCGACGTGCTGCGCGGCGAATTGCTCGAGCGTATCGCGCGCCGTATGAATTACACGGCGCCCAGCGATTTGTTCGCGGCGATCGGCTTCGGCGACGCGTCCGCCGTGTCGGTGATCAACCGCATCAAGGAAGAGCTCAAGACGTCGAAGGTCGTCGAATTTGATACGATCGCGCGCCCGCCGTCGGTCTCGCGCCGGACGGCTCGCAAGAGCAGCGGCATTCGCATCGCCGGTGTCGACGACGTGCTGGTGCGCCTTTCGAAATGCTGCAGCCCGGTGCCGGGCGATCCGCTCGTCGGCTACGTGACGATCGGCAAGGGCGTCTCGGTGCACCGCGCGGACTGTCCGAACGTCGCGTACATGACCGCGACGCCCGAGCGGATGCTCGAAGCGAGCTGGATCGGCAAGACCGAAATCACGCACGCGGTTGACGTGGAAGTCGAAGCGCTCGATCGCCCCGCGCTGTTACAAGACATCATGGCGGTATTCGCCGAGCTCAAGACGCTCGTCAGTTCGGTTACCGCGCGCGTCAAGCGCGACCGGCACGCCGTCGTGAGCCTTACCGTGCAGATTCACGACTTGGATCATCTGCACAAGATATTGCGCAAACTCGAAACGTTGAAAGACGTACGCCGCGTCTATCGCGTCACAAAACGTGAGGCCAAAGCATCGTCGTAAACCACTGGATTTTGGTGGCGGGCGCCGCGCTCGTTGGCGGTGCGATCAATAGCGTTGCGGGCGGCGGCAGTTTCCTTACGTTTCCGGCCTTGATCTTTGCCGGCGTGCCGGCGATTCCGGCCAACGCTACCAACAATACCGCGATGTGGCTGGGGGTCGTGGCGTCCGCGCGCGGCTACCGCGAAGAAGTGCGTGCGCACCGGCACATGCTGGTCGCCGCGAGCATTGTAAGTTTGATCGGCGCCGTCATCGGCGCGGTGCTGCTATTGCATACGCCGCCAAAACTCTTCGTACGGATGATCCCGTGGTTATTGCTCTTCGCAACGGTCGTGTTCGCGCTCAGCCCGCTCGTGACGAAAAAACGCGACACGGCCCGCCCGCATACGCCATTTCAACTCGTCGTCCAGTTCTTTATCGCGATTTATGGCGGCTACTTCGGAGCGGGCATGGGCATTCTCATGCTCGCAGTGCTCTCGTTCTCAGGCCTGCCGAACATGAATGCCGCCAACGGCTTGAAGAACGTGCTTTCGATTGTCATCAACGGCACCGCGATCGTACCCTTTGTCATCGCCGGCATCATCGTCTGGAAAATCGCGCTGCTCATGGCGGTTTTCACGATGATCGGCGGCTATGCCGGCTCGCGTTTCTTCCGGCGTGTGCCCTCGGGAATTACGCGCGTCGTAGTTCTCTGCATCGGCGTGGCGATGAGCGCGTACTTTTTCGTCCGCTAGGCGGAGATGCAATTGCGTCTCATAGCCAGCAGGACACGCATTCGATTGATCGGGATGTATGGAACTACTTGCGTATACTCGGCCCAGCGCCTCCACATTGTGCGCAATCGCATTTGCTCCTTGTGAACCGAAACATCGCGCGTATTGTTGCAAACCTTATGCGTGGGCCGGATATTTGTGGCAGTAGTTTTTCCATTGAGCCACCGTGGGATGATATGGTCGATCGACATTGCCAGCTTGTCGGCATCCGGTCTCAGACGCAAGTCGATCTCAGCGTGGCATATCGCGCAGATATTCCCTAGGCTGCCTTTCTGCGCTCGTTTCGAGTAGCGGTGCCTTGCATTCCGCCGCGTGCGTTTTGCCACTTATGCGGTTTTAGGAACCTCGAATTCCTGAACGTCTACGAACTGACTCGCGTGCTCGATGTCAATCCCGACGACAGACCCTTTCTTGTCAAAATCAAAGACAATGCCCGGCTGCATCTCTTCCGACTCTAGACTGGGCCTATTGCTTAGCTGAAAGTACAGCGAGTCACTTTCCTTGTCGTAGTCGATCTTCATTGGAATCTCCGGTCAAAAAAAGCGTTCAGGATAGTTTTCCCATCCGGCAGGACGACCACTCTGAGGTAGTGTCCGGCTTCAGGGATGTATTTCCACAATTGCTCGCGGCGGTCCGCCTGAACGTGCCTCGCGTCCGGTTTTTCATACGTGCGGATTACCCATTCGATTTGTATCTCGGGACGGATTCGCAGCCGCCTGAGCAAATAGGGAGAAAAACGCATACTGCCATGCATTCACTTCGAACGACAACATCGGAAGGGGGTGCCTGTCTAAACTAGTGCGCGGTGGCGGGCGAAGGCGCGGCGGTTTCGCCGACATGTACGCGGCCGTCGCCTTTGCCTTGCTTGCGCGCGAAGCGCGGCTCGATGTGTTCGGCGACCCATAGGTAGAGCGTCGGGATCACGATCAAAGAAAGCATCGTCGAGCAGAGCAATCCACCGATGACGACCGTTCCGAGCGGCGCTTGACTCGAGCTGCCGACTTCCAAGCCCAGGGTGAGCGGCGTCATGCCGCCGACCGTTGCAAGCGTGGTCATCAGGATCGGCCGGAGGCGTAAAGGCGCCGCTTCCAGGAGCGCTTCGCGCGCGTTGCGGCCTTGGCGACGCAACTGATTGGTAAACTCGACAACCAAAATGGCATTTTTTACAACGATGCCGACCAGCATCAGCACCCCGATAAACGCGGTCAGGCCGGCAAAGCGGGCGATTGGATTAGTACGCGGCTGGCTCTCCGGGCGTTGCATGCCGCTAATGCGCTGTTCCCATCCTTCCTTAGACTGTGCCAAACGGTGGTGAGAAGCCCCTGAGAGGCCCCCCGGCCCCCGTCGGGGAACACCGCGTCCCGCCATGGCAAACGAATACGAAGTGACGTACCTGTTGCGCCCCAATCTCGAGGAGGCCGACGCCGACAAGCGATCGGATGCAATCGCCCAGTCGCTGAAGTCCAACGGCGGCGAAGTCCTCAACGTCGAGAAGCTCGGGAAGAAGCGCCTCGCTTACGAGATGCGCGACGTGCGTGAGGGCATCTACGTGGTCATGCGGTTTCGCAGTGAAGCGGACGCCGCCAAGGAGCTCGAGCGGCAGCTCGGGTTGAACGAGGACGTTCTGCGGGCACTGCTGATTCGGCTCGACAAGCAGGCGCTCGAGGCTGAAAAAGTGGCCGCGTCGGCTCCGCCCCCTGCCCCGACGCCAACGCTTGCCGAGTAGAGTGCCAGACTGGTGGCAGACTGCGGGGTTATCGTGGCGGCAGCAAGCGCATCTTAAGGAACAGGTAAGGCATCATGGCGGCATCATATAATCGAGTGGTTTTAGTCGGGACGCTCGTGCGCGACCCGGAGATCCGGTACATCCCATCGGGCGCCGGCGTTACGAAATTTCGTATCGCGGTCAACCCCAACAAGCGCGACCCGAAGCCCGAAGACACGCTCTTCGTGGACATCATCGCTTGGGAGAAGCTCGCCGAAACCTGCAACACGTATTTAAAGAAGGGCATGTCGTGCTTGGTCGAAGGCCGCCTTTCGATTCGTCAATACGACGACAAAGAAGGCAACAAACGCCAAGCGACTGAGATCGTGATCAACGCAATGCAGATGCTCGGCTCGCGCCAGGATCGCCAGCAGCAGCAAGAATCGAGCGAAGGTTTCGGTAACGGCACACCGGTTGCCGCAGCTGCAGCGCCGTTAGGGGATTCGCTGGACGAAGAGATTCCGTTCTAACGTTCTAAAACCTCATATTTATGTAAATGTCAAGATAAAACAGTCAACCGAACCAGCAGTCTTGATCTTGCTGGTTATTCAAAGGGGTCCGGTCTTTTTGACCGGGCCTTTTTCTATGCCAGCCTGTTGGCATAGGGATATCGGAAACTTGTCAAGATGATTGCACTTGCGCGCACGAGATCAACCTCGAAGGTCCAAGTATCGGCGTTTCAGCCCTGTGATCTTTACAAAGTGCGGATTTGCGCGGCGCCCACTGGCGAGCGCATTCCGCTTCTGGTGGATGCGCAATCGGGCCTTCCCGTCCTTCGGGCCAATCAGTTTATCCTCGTCGCGCGCCGTGATCGTTGCCAAGTGGCGACATTGAGGAGTGACCTTGGTGTGCTGACTATTGTGCTCGGTTGGGCGCGTCATCAGGGGGATCGAGTTGGATGAACTCCTAGACCGAGGCGCCGGCTTTGATCAAGGTATGCTTGTCTCGTTGGTCGACGCCCTCCGAGCCGACTACAGCTCCCGCGACCGCACGAATCTGACGATTCTTAGACGATCCATCGTATCAACCGAGGTTTGGACTAAACGCCTCGCGATCGCGCGGGACTTCATTGCCTGGAATCTAGCGAACGTTCTCGCGCTATGTGAGCCTGGTAGCCTCCGGTACCAGCATGTACGTGAACGCCGCAAAGAACTCATACTCGCGATCAATGGTAGGATGCCTAGAGTCCATCATGTGTCGACGCGCAAAGGCCTCCGACCAGATCTGAGGCAGCTTCTCTGCGAGATTATCAGGCCGGACTCGCCTGAGAATCCGTTTCACGAAGCCCTTCGTGAACGCAATTCACTCATAATAGACATGTTGCAGTCGCTTGGCCTTCGAAGGGCCGAACTACTCAAGCTTCGGACATCTCATTTTCGTCCGGGGCCAAGGCCAACGCTACTTGTCGAACGTCGGCCTGATGATCCCGAAGATCCGCGGATACAACAACCGCAAGTGAAGACGCTGAATCGGCTCATCCCGCTCGATAACCGACTCGCTGCCCGGATTCAGCAATATATTGGCCTCGCTGTACTCTTTGCGCTCATCACGGTACCATTTTTTCTTCACCGGAATCGCCGCTTTCAGGCCGTACTCCCGCAGCCAATCGAGCACCGGCCCCGAGAGATAGCCCTTATCCCCGAGCAGATATTCCAGAGAAAAGGACCGCAGAGCTTTCTCCACCACATGGCGCAGGAAATTGATGTCGTGCGTTCTGCTGTTCTCGTCGTCATCGTTAAGCGAGCCGGAGAACTCGACTCCCATCACGATCAGACTCTCTACTCCGACGATCGCGTGGCACTTCATCCAGTCGGCCTTCTCCCGAACATCGCTTCCGTACCTGACCTTATTATAGTGCGCGGTCATCAATTGGGACACTTTAGTCGAATCGACGATCGCGCCGATCTCCCGCTGGATGAACGGGAGGTTAGACATGCGCAGAAACTCGTGCAAGATCGGAGTCAGCCGCTCGTCGTTGAACCAGTCTGTCAATGCGTCCGCACTCGGAGGCCTCCGTCGATCAAGCGTTCCACATCTCCCCCTCCGTCCTGTCACGGCGGAGGTCGAGGGTTCGAGCCCCTTCAGCGTCGCCAGAACTACAAAAGGAAAAGCCTTGATATTACAGGGCTTTTCTCTTAGCTGCGTTCCTTACGCTGGCTTCCGGCCGTAATCGAATGCCGCTGGAAACGTTGGGCTGAGGGGAAATTTCCCCTCGCATTTCCCCCGGCGTGTGCGCAGAACGAACGTCATCGTGTTCGTTTCACTCCGCCCGAGCACGGCGGAGGTTTAGGGGTCGTGCCGAATGAGCGTTGCCACTTCGAAGCCCTGTGGTGTTGTGTCGGGGGCGCGAAGCTACGCCGGTTTCTTGCTCAATGAGCGCGAGGCAAATGAAGTTTTGCTTTTGTTGTGGTTAGTCTTGAGTGGATTGACGAACGTATCCTTATAAATCTCCAACAAGGTTTGGCGTTTTTCTAAATCGCCGTGCGGAATGAACATCGGCACGAAGTCATATCCTAAGGCATGCGCAAGTTCGGCAAGGCGGGAAACGCGTGCTTTGCTCAGGCCCCCACGCAAGTCTCTGGAAATCTGCGGCGGCTTCGCCTTAACGCGCCGAGCTAATTCCGCCGCGGTCACGTTTTCGAGCTCCATGATCTGTCGCATTATGAGTTCGATTGATGCTTCGGCAACAAGACGATCGATGCGAGATGCACGTGTCGCATCTCGCCGAGTCCGCTCGACCAGTGTGTTTTCGCCTCTCTTCTTGCGCGGTTCAGTCGCGTTCATAATAGCCTCCCTCATTTACTCTTCCAAAGCACTCCGCGCGTGCGAACACTGTCTTGCTCACAACACGATCGCCTGTCTTGTCACGTTTCTGCCCTTCTTTAAGATAGTGGCCGAATACGATCCATGTCGGGCCGCTCTCTTCGCGAAAGGCGGTGAACCGGTGTTTTCCGGCTTTGATCGACAATCAACGGATCGTCGTGCTCCTCGTTTATCCGCGTTTGCAGCGGCCTTCCGCCCGGGGGAATCGCACCCCAATGAATCACACTTGCTAGAAAATCATCTTGGTCGCGCACTGATAACGCTTCATACGCATCGAGTCCCGGCATCGTCGCGTTGGCGGCCCAATACCACTCGAAGCTGCGGTACTCGCCGACGTGAATCGTAAGATTGGCTTCGGTTCGTTTTGCCGGCATTCGTGCGAAGTGATATTAACATAAAAGTTAACTATTTTCAACCCCATAGAACGTCCTCTGTAGAATGTCCCTGCGCGGGGGCGTCTGCGGGACAGAGCCGCCGACCTGGCGCGAGGTCGCATCTGATTGGTTGGCTACCCAAGGCATGCCGGGAGTCGAGCAGCTCACAGGACTGTGCAACGCGCACGCTCGAATTGCGAGCAACTATCAAATGGCAAGAACTGCGAAAGATGCCGAGCTGGAATCCCTCCGGAAGCAACTCGACGATTTGAACGTGCAACGAGCAGCACTCGAGGCGCAGATCGCTTCGTTGCGGGGAGCATCGTCCGAAGCGCAACCGATTCTCTCCGACAGTGAGCTCACAGCTCGAGACAAAATCGCGCTCTTTCGTCGCCTGTTGGTCGTCCAGACGTCTTCGCGCTACGCTGGGAGAATGCGAAGGACGGTCGCTCAGGCTATGCCCCGGCTTGTTCCAACGAATGGGTCGCGGGCATCTGTGGTAAGCCGAAGATCAAATGCGGCCTGTGTCCGAGTCAGGCATTCGTCCACGTAACCGATGAGGTCATCGTGCGTCATCTACGTGGGCAATCCGATTCGAACGGTCGCTGCGCCGACTTCACAATGGGCGTGTATCCGCTATTGCGCGACGACACGTGCTGGTTTCTCGCGGCCGATTTTGATGGAGAGCAATGGGCCGCTGATGCTCGTGCGTATGTCCAAACCTGTCGCGCTTGCGACGTGCCGGCCGCGCTCGAACGCTCGCGTTCGGGCCAAGGCGGACACGTGTGGATATTCTTTACCGAGCCGGTGGCCGCACGCGATGCGCGGCAGCTTGGTGCCGCTCTCATGACCTGACAATGGAACGCCGCCCCGAGATCGGGTTTGCATCGTACGACCGCTTCTTTCCAAATCAAGACTCGATGCCGGCAGGCGGATTCGGTAACCTCATCGCGCTTCCGCTTGCGCGGCCTGCTCGCGATCACGGCAATAGCGTCTTCGTCGACGACGACCTTCAATCATACAACGATCAGTGGGCGTACCTCGCATCATTGCAGCGGATGACTCCGGACGCAGTCTCAGCATTGGTGCGCGATGCACAAGAGTCCGGCCGTGTCCTCGGTGTCCGCATGCCAGTTGATGATGACGAGGCGCACGATCCCTGGCTACTGCCGCCATCCCGCCGACGGACCCCGACACCGATTGCGGGAAAGCTACCGCAATCGGTTAGGGTCGTTCTCGCCGATGGCGTCTACGTCGATCGCGATAACTTGCCACCGGAAATGGTAGCGCGTCTTGTACGCCTTGCGGCTTTTCAGAATCCGGAGTTCTACCGAGCGCAGGCAATGCGGCTGCCAACATATGGAAAGCCTCGGATCATCTCGTGCGCCGAGCTGCGCTCTCATCAGATCGTGCTTCCGCGCGGATGTTTTGATGACGCCCTTGCTTTGCTGCGATCGAACGGCGTCAGACCTGTCATCGAGGACCATCGCGAGTCGGGCGCTCGAATAAATCTCCGGTTTCTTGGCGCATTGCAACCGGAACAGCAGCGAGCGTTTGAGGCGGTGATTTCACATGATTTCGGAGTTTTGGCTGCAGCGATGGCCTTTGGTAAGACCGTGGTGGCAGCGGCGGCGACCGCGCATCGGGGCTGTAGCACCTTGATCTTAGTGCATCGAAGAGAGCTGCTTACGCAATGGATCGAACGGCTCAAAAATTTCCTTTCAGTTGAACCGGGTGACCTGGGAACTATCAGCGGCGGCCGGCGCAAGCCGACCGGGCGCATCGATGTCGCTCTGATCCAGAGCCTTGTACGAAAAGGTGAGGTATCCGATCTCGTCGGCGGATACGGCCAGGTTATCGTCGACGAATGTCACCACATTTCTGCGGCCACCTTCGAATTGGTAGCGCGCCGCTCGAAGGCGCGCTACGTTCTCGGCCTGTCGGCAACCGTTACGCGCAAGGACGGCCACCATCCGATCATCTTTATGCAATGCGGACCAGTACGTCATCGAGTCGACCCGCGAATGCAAGCGGCTAGGCGGAGTTTTCAACACTTCGTCCACGAGCGGACCACGATGTTCCGTCTGCCGCCCGAATTACAAACACCTGGCACGTCAATGCCAGAGATTTTCGCGGCGCTGTCAAGAGATGATGCGCGCAACCTGCTGATCATTGACGACGTTCTCGCGTCCCTCGAAGCCGGCAGGAACCCGCTGGTTCTAACGGAGCGACGCGATCATCTGGAGTACCTGGCGAACTGTTTCAAGGGAGGAACCCGCAACATCGTCGTGCTGCGCGGCGGCATGAGCGTTAGGGAGCGCCGTTCCGCTGAGGAGGCGCTGCGGGTTTCTGCCGATGAGGAACGCCTTATCCTGGCCACGGGGCGCTATCTGGGCGAGGGATTCGACGATGCGCGTCTCGATTCGCTGTTCTTGGCAATGCCGATATCGTGGAAGGGAACGCTGGCGCAGTACGTAGGACGCCTGCATCGCGATCACGTCGACAAGCAAGAAGTCGTCGTTTACGACTACATCGACGCAGAGGTTCCTGTGCTCGCGCGCATGGCGTCGAGAAGGCAGGCTGGATATCGTGCGCTGGGCTATCGAGTCCGATCAAGCGACCCGAGACCGCTCGAGAGTAAGAACCGGCGAGTCGAATCTGTCGGTGACGTTGCGAGCGATGACCGTCAGCCATCAAAGGTCTTCGACGAATATTGGATTTACGCCGAACGGAAGCGCCGTAACTCGTATCCGGATCATACCGGGCGCGGCGGAAAGTGGATGCTCTTCATCAAGAGATCAGAGGTCGACGACTGGTGGTCGAAGATCAGGATTGCGACGCAGGACGGCCTGCTGGGTAGCAGCGCCAAGGTCGCGACGATGAAGCCGAATCCAAACGCGGCGAGTCCCAGCTTTCACGTCATCTGTGTATACACGTACGACATAGAAGACGAAGAGGACTGCACTAGGGTGCGCGAAGCGTTACGCACGCTCGGGGTAACATGGAGAATTCCTTACAAGACTGATGCGGACACGTACGCAGGAGCCTACTCAAAGCGCGGGGGCGTTCGCGTTAGTAAGCGTTACGAATAGAGGCTCGATCTGCGCCGAACACCGGTGCGGATTTTCCCCTCGCTTTTCCCCTCGGCCGGTCGGTTTCGAGCCGCTTCCACCGGCATCTGCCCTCGTCAAACACCATCCAACACAAACCATGCGCGTTCTGTCACGGCGGAGAGCCACGGGTTCGAGTCCCGTCGGCGTCGTTTTTATAGCGTCATCGCTTGGTTAACTCGTGCGGAAGAATTCAGCGGAACACCCTCGCTCCTGAGACTCGATTCCCCCGGAGGGAACGCTCGACATTGCCATCGAACCAGGGTGCTCTTCCGCGCCGGCTTTCGAGGTAGGCGTTATGTGCATTAGAGCGATCCTGTTGGTTCCTGCGGTGGTTTCATGCATTCTCTTTGCTGCATCCGCCCCCACCCGGTCATCGCCACAGCCGGCCGCGCGAACGTATTTCATCGCCGCCGATGAAGTCGACTGGGATTACGCTCCCAGCAATCGCAACGGCATCACCGGTGCCCTACTGAATATTCCAAGCGGCCCGAAAGTCAGTCGCATTGGGAAGGTTTATCGAAAGGCACTCTATCGGGAATACACGGACGCGACGTTTACCCATCTGAAACCGCGGCCGAAAAGCGACGCGTATCTTGGGTATCTCGGCCCGGTGATCCGCGCGCAGGTCGGCGACACCGTGAAGATCGTTTTCCAGAACCACACGCGCCTGCCGCTTGACATTGTCCCTCAGCCCGATGTCGGTCAACCCGGCGTAATCTCTGCGACTACCGTCCCGGGCCGAACGAGTACGTACCTCTGGCACTTCACGGACAAGGCGGCTCCGCCCCAAGGGATCAGCTCAAGCGTTTGGCTTTATTACTCCGATGTGGACCGGGTTGCTGATACGAGCGCCGGGCTCGCCGGGCCGATCATCGTAACGCGCCGCGGCATGGCCAAGCCCAACGGTACGCCCAAGGATGTCGATCGTGAAGTGATCGCGATGTTCTCGATCAAGAATGAGGACAACAGCGCGTATTTGCACTTTAATATTCGCAGATCCATAGGCAAGCCGGCCACGGCGCTAGAGGCCGATCCCGGGTTCCTCTTTTCTACCGAGATGTATGCGCTCAATGGCTACGCGTACGCGAACCTACCGCCGGTTTCGATGCGTGTGGGAGAGCGCGTGCGGTGGTACCTCATTTCCGACGCCAGCGACAGCTTCGATTATCACTCCATCGATTGGTCAGGTGTTCCCGTCCTCGTTGGAGGTCGTCGCATGAGTACCGTCCAGCTTGAAGAAGGGCAAACCGCCGTTGCCGACATGCAACCACGAGTCCAGGGAACGAATTTCATTTCTTCCCGTACACCCGCGGACATCGGCGGCGTCTTGCTCGCGCAATATCGCGTGCTCCCAGCTTCGGTTGCGCACGTTCTCGATCCGTCGCCAACGGTGAAGCGGACGTACTATATCGCCGCCGACGAGGTCGACTGGAATTACGCGCCAAGCGGCGTCGACCGGATCACCGGCAAGCGCCTGCACACGCTCAGCGGACCGAAAGTCGATCGTATTGGCGACGTCTACCGCAAGGCCATCTATCGCGAATACACCGACGCGACGTTCGCGCATCTTAAGCCACGACCGCCACGAGAAGCGTACTTGGGCTTCTTAGGCCCGGTTATCCGCGCCGAGGTCGGTGACAGGATTCGAGTGGTCTTCAAGAGCCGAACTACGATTCCGGTTGGTTTTCATGCGGATGGACTAGATGAAGTCAGTCGAGCCGCGTCCGCTGCCGGGACGCGGACCTACGTTTTCCGCGCTGCCGAACAGTCAGGTCCGGGGCCGGCTGACACCAGTTCCATTATTTGGACCTACCACAGTGACGTTGCTCGCGCCGCTGACCTAAGCGCTGGTCTGCTCGGTCCCATCATCGTGACGCGGCGCGGTATGGCCAAGCCCGACGGAAGCCCTAAGGACGCCGACCGCGAGGTCATTGCCGCCTTCGCCATGGTTGACGAAAATACAAGTCCCTATTTCGACTACAACAGCCGAAGATATACGGGTCGCCCTGCAAGCACGCAGCTCGAGATTCCGTTTACACCGTTTTACATGTCCAACGAGATCGCGACGATCAACGGCTTGCGGTTCGGCAACATGCCGGTGCCGGTGATGCGTCAAGGCGAACGCGTACGCTGGTATCTACTGGCCGATGCCAGCGACGGCGTGGACTATCACGCGGTTCACTGGCACGGCAACACGGTGCTCGACGACGGCATGCGGACTGACTCGATTGCGATCGACCCCGGCACGAGCGCTATCGCCGACATGGTACCTGATGATCCCGGCATCTGGTTGGTTCACTGCCACATGACCCTGCACTTTTCGGGCGGAATGATAGCGCGCTATCGCGTGTTGCCTTCAGCCGAACGCACTCAAACTCGTACGCAGCTTGGGCTCACGCGCACGTACTATATCGCCGCCGACGAGGTTGACTGGAATTACGCGCCAAGCGGCGTCGACCGGATTACCGGCAAGCGCCTGCACACGCTCAGCGGATCGAAAGTTAATCGGATCGGCGAAGTCTACCGCAAGGCCATTTATCGCGAATACACCGACGCGACGTTCACCCACCTCAAGCGGCGACCTCCGGACCAAGCGTACTTGGGGTTCGTGGGCCCGATCATCCGTGCCGAGGTCGGCGACAGAATCAAAGTCTTTTTCAAAAACAACACGCGCTTTGCATTTGGCATGCATCCGCACGGCGTCTTGTATGACAAGGTCGACGAGGGCGCTCTGTATCAAGACGGCGTGGCGCCGGAAAAAAAGCTCGGCGGCGCGGTGCCGCCAGGCGGTACCTTTACCTACGTATGGCGTGTTCCCGAACGTGCCGGGCCGGGACCTCACGATCCAAGCTCGATCATTTGGATGTACCACTCACACGTGAACGAGGTCGACGATTTGAGTGCGGGTCTTATCGGTCCGATCGTAGTGACGCGCCGCGGCATGGCGCGCCCCGACGGCACTCCCGTGGATGTCGACCGGGAAGTAGTCTTGTTGTACGCAATGGACGACGAAAATACCAGCCGTTACTTTGATTACAACAGCCGCAAATACGCCGATCGCCCGGCAAGCAAGCAAATCCTTCTTCCGTTTAACCCATACTATGGCTCGAACGAGATGCCATCGCTCAACGGCTACTCGTTCGCCAACATGCCGCTAATCACGATCCGCAAAGGCGACAGAGTCCGGTGGTATTTGCTGGCCGACGCCAGCGACTATGACGACGCGCACGTCGCCCACTGGCGCGGCAACGCCGTCATGCATGCCGGCGCGTATGTCTCGTCGGTTGCGCTTGATCCGGCGGCAATGGAAGTCGTCGACATGAGGCCCGCGCATCTGGGCACATGGATCGTGGAGTGCATGGTCCCGGGGCACTTCGCGGGTGACAGAGTGCCCACGAATTTCATGGGCGGCATGGTGGCACGCTATCGGGTGAAGCGGTGAAAATCGCGGTCCACGCAAACCATCAACCTATCTCAGAAATTATCGGAAAGCGCCTAGGATTTTGGAGTTAAGAGGCGCTTTCCCTATATTCTGTTCCGACTACTTACTTATGGCGTTTTGAACAGAACCTTTACGAACGGCCCGACGATGCGATTGGCATAGGCAAAGGAACCGTCGTCGTATGCTGCGGTCTGTTGGACATACCGTACGCCGGCTTCCAGCTGGCTTTTCACGCCGCTCTGATGAATCCACGAGACTGCCGCATCAAGCGCCGACGAACGTTCGAAACGAGTGCCGAGTGGCGAAAAAGGGTCGGCCGTATCCGACTCGACGCCGTGCATGCTCGGTGCGGCTCGAACGTCCAGCCGCAACATATCATTCCTAAATGGAACTTGCTCGACGGCTTCATACTCCGCGCCGACGGTTCGTGTGGCAAAAGAGAAAAGGGATCGGTCATTTTGGCCGGTCCCTGCTTTTGTGCTATTGCAGCATTCGATGAAACTGAGCTGTTCAGTCTTGACGTGCGTAGCACTACAGGCTACAATAGGCTTGGATGGAGTTCGCCGATAAGGGGACCGAGGATATCTACGATGGGCTCGATTCTAAACAAGCTCGAAAGACGGTACCAAAGTACCTTCACAAAAAGGCGCAGCGCAAGCTCTCAGTGATGGCTTTTGCGGAATCGGTGGACGACCTGCGTGCGCCACCGAGCAATCACTTGGAAAAGCTTCGCGGTGATCGCGATGGCCAGTACTCCATTCGCATCGATGGACGGTTCCGCATCTGTTTCCGGTGGACCGCAGGACGGGCGGTCGATATCGAGATTGTTGACTATCATTAGGAGAAAGCAATGACGCGCGAGATTAGATTGCCGAAACACCGCCCCCCCACTCCGGCAGGAGCACTGTTGGCCGAGGAGTTTCTCGAACCGCTTGGGCTGACGGTGACTGCGTTCGCAAAACACATCGGCATCGGACGCGATCGCCTCAGCGAGATTATCCATGGCCGCCGGCGTGTGACGCCCGACACAGCCATGCGGCTGAGCATCGCGCTCGGAACAACCGTGCAATTTTGGCTGAACGCCCAAATGGCCACCGATCTGTATGAAGCCCAGCGCTCAACGAACACGGCGGCGCTCAAGAAAATCAAGCGAATCGGAAGTAGGTCAACCGCCGCGTAACGGTCTCAAAATCTGTCAAGCTGACAAAAATAGAGAACCACGTGCGGAACGCATCTGATTTTCGCAGCGAAGCAATGCTACGAAAGATGGTGATGCACGCCTCCTTCGCAACGTCTTCTGCGCTTTGCGCTTGTATAACGATGCCTCGCGCGAGGCGGTACGCATCCGCCCAAATCGCCCCGAGGAGTCGCTCGACATCGGGCGGTGCGTATAGAGCGCTCCAGCCGCGAAAACGTTTGACGCGGCCCCAATATCTTACTCGGCGCATTGCGGGTCGCGTTGCACTTGCAGTAGAAGGGCGGACTTCATGATGAAGCGCGCTTTTGTACTGATCACCGTTTTTTCGCTGCTCACGCCGATGACCGCCATTGCGCAAGTCGCGACGCCCCCGGCACCCGCGCCCGCCGCGATGACCGCCGACACGCCGCAGACCGCTTGGGCCGTGAAGTTCACGGTGCCCAAGGAATGGTCCGAACAAAAGGGCGGCTCCATTATAGTCCTCACACCACCGGAGAACGATGCGCGGCTCGTCATTGTGAACGTCGGTAGCGCGGCGAACGCCAAAGACGCCGTCGTCAAAGCTTGGCAGCAATTCCAGCCCTCATTTAATCGCAAGGTGGAGCTGACCGCCGCCGCACCGCCCAGAGAGGGATGGGACGAGATCAGTAGCGTGCAGTACCTCACCTCACCACAGGAGCACCGGGTCGTGCAAGCCATAGCGCTGCGCAAAGGGGACACATGGACGGCGCTGCTCATCGACGGATCGGTCGCGACGTTCGAAAAGCGCGGAGCGGCCGCGGCTCTCGTGGTCGCGAGCCTCCAGCCCGCCGGGCACGTGCGTGAAACATTTGTCGGCCGAGCTGCACATCGCCTGACACCCGCGCGCGTTAAAGAACTCCTCTCCTTCGCGCAAACCGGCATGCGGGAATTGCACGTTCCGGGTGTCGGCATCGCACTGGTCGATCACGGCAACGTCGTGTATCAAGGCGGCCTGGGTGTGCGTACGCTCGGACAGCCGCAACCAGTCGATGCCAACACGCTCTTCATGATCGCCTCGAACACCAAAGGCATGACCACGCTGATGCTCGCACGCCTGGTCGATCAAGGGAAACTTCGCTGGAACGAACCGGTCACGCAGGCCTATCCCAAGTTCCGCTTGGGCAGTCCCGCGACGACGGCCAAAGTGCGCATCGAAGATCTCGTCTGCGCCTGCACCGGCGTTCCGCGCAAGGACTTCGACTGGATCTTGGGGACTACGCCGCAAACGGGCCCGGCCGAAACCTTCGTGCAACTTGCGTATACTGAGCCGACAAGCAAATACGGTGAAGTCTTTCAATACAGCAACACCATGGCTTCGGCCGCGGGCTATATCGCGGGCCACCTGGAGTATCCCACCTTGCCGCTGGGCGCGGCGTATGACAAAGCGATGCAGACGCTCGTCCTCGATCCGCTCGGCATGACGCGCACGACCTTCGACATGAACAAGGCGCTAGCGGAAGATCACGCGAGCCCGCACGGGCAGACGGTCGATGGAGAGACGCGCGTCGTGAATTCTCCGATCGACAGGGTGGCCATCCCGTATGCTCCGGCCGGCGCAGCGTGGTCTTCTCCGCACGATCTCATCAAGTACGTCGAAGACGAGATCACGCAAGGCGTTCTGCCAAATAGCAAACGGCTGGTTTCGGCGAAAAATCTGTTGCAGCGCCGCGTACACACCGTTCCGGTCAGCCAGGACGTCTGGTACGGCATGGGTTTGATGGACGATCGCACCTACGGCATTAGCGTCATTCACCACGGCGGCGATCTCATCGGTTACCACAGCGACATCATCGCGATTCCATCGGCGAACGTCGGCGCGATCATCCTGACGAACTCCGACTCCGGCGTGGAGCTGCGCGGACCCTTCCTGCGCCGTCTGCTAGAACTGCTCTACGACGGGAAACCCGAAGCGGCGGCAGACGTCGCCGTCTCGTCCAAAAACGATGCCGTGTCTATCGCGGCTGAGCGCAAGCTGATCACCGTTCCGGCGTCCGCCGCCGCTGCCGCCCAACTCGCGTCGTACTACACGAATCCATCGCTCGGTCACATCATGGTCCGGCATGACGCGCAAGGACTGATCTTCGACTTCGGGATGTGGAGCAGCCACGTAGCTTCGCGCAAGAACACCGACGGCACCATCTCGTTTCTCACCGTCGACCCGGGAGTCGATGGTTTCGTTTTCGTGGTGGCGAACAAGAACGGCAAACGCGAGCTCGTCACGCGGGACGGCCAGCACGCTTACACGTACGTGGGCAAGTAACCTCAGCCGATATTTAAAATCTGCAGGGCGCTTGTGACAAAGCCGATGTGAATAACAGGCTTTTATCGCGCAAACAATTCGTCGGCCTCGCGAGCGTGGGCCGACTGTAGCAGTGTTGGCTCCTCCAGTACCGCAACGGAAAGATTTGTTACATCGAATTGCCGGCGACCGCCATCACGCGTTCGGCGGAATTCTATCATGGCGCGTTCGGCTGGGACATTCGTCAACGCGGCGATGGCGCGACCTCTTTCGATGAAACCGTCGGCCAGGTGAGCGGCACGTGGGTTCTCGACCGGCCGCCGGCTGATAAGCCCGGGCTCCTCGTCTACGTCATGGGTCGCCGATATAGGAAGTCCAAGCGGGAGTGCTCGAAGGGGGACGCTTGTTCGCTATTTCCGGGGGGTAGGCAGAATGCGGGTAGTCTATTCGGTCCTGGCGGCAAGTCTTATGTGGTTCGCCGCAGCGCCGGGATGGGCGCTGGGCGATTCCAAGCTCGATGCGCCCCCGGAGGGGCTCGTTCCCACGACGGCGCGCTTAGCCGACATTCTTGCCGCGCACGATAAGGTTGCGAACGCGCATCTCGCGCACGATACGGTTGCGGAAGATTGGTCCTTCGTCGATACCGGATTGAGCGGTTCCGAACATCTCGAGCGCTCCGGTACCGATTACCATTCGCGGATTACCACGAGTGCTTATATGCAAGAATTCGGCCAGCAGAACGGCAAGCGCTGGCACCTCGATGAAAATGGCTTTACGTCGCCTTCGAGCGATCTCGACGATCGGAGTTTCCTCGCAGTTCGCGTCCTCGAAGATGCCGCCGATCCGAAAAACGACGTCACCGTCCTAGGACAAACCTCCGACGCAAAACCCGCCTACGTGCTGCAAGTCAAACGTACGGGCTATCAGCACCCGGAGTGGATTTACTACGACGTCGCCAGCGGCAATATCGTGCGCGTGGTAACGATCGAAGGAAAGCATCGCATCGTCGGCACCTATGACGACTTTCACACGGTCGACGGCGTCACGCAGGCATGGCACGTACACGACGCCTGGTGGGATAGCGCGCTCGACGACGATTGGCACATCACGTCTTTCCACGCCGGTATGGCGATCGCGCCGTCGACTTTCGCAATGCCGAGCGGTGTCACCGCTCCTGGTGTTGCGGTCCGGGAAAAACTCCCCGCCCAGTTCGTTGACGGATACGTCATCATACGGCTCAAGGTTGGCGATCGCGGACTCGACTTCGAGCTGGATTCGAGCCAAGCAGAAAGTTTGATCGACCGCGGCGTGGCGGACCAACTGCAATTACCTACGTTTGGTCAGTCAACGCGCCTGACGACCGGCGCGCCTTGGAATTACTGGACGCGAATCCCCGATGCGGACGCGGGACCGGTTCATCTGCATAATTTTGCCTTGGTCGCAACCGGCTTTGCCTATAATCCGTCGGTTTCAACGAAAGTCGTAGGTGTGTTGGGCTATGACTTCTTAGCCGACAACGTTGTCCACATAGACTACGTCAACAGCACCGTGGAAGTCATTCCGAACAAAGATTTTGCGAGCGCAAGGCCGGTTCCAAAAGCGTTTGATCTACCGTTCAAAATCGATGACGGTGTTCCGTTAGTTCCCATGCAAATCGGCAGCACGTTTACGGATCGCGTCATCGTGAACTGTGATCTCCCCATCACGCTGGTCTTTGGGCCGTTCGTAGCGGCGCACTCCGATGAATTACAGGATATGGAGGCGGGCCAGCACCGCAAGCAGTTCGTGCCGTTCGCGGACGAGGGCTCGTACGGCACGTCGGCCGACGTGTGGTTCAGCCGCTCGCCATCGCTGATGTTTGCGATCGCGAACTATCAGCAGATGCCCATCCTCACCACAAATTTTCCGTACAGCACGACAGGGCTGAGCGCTGATGCCATGATCGGTCTCGACTATCTGCATTTTTTCGATCTCTATTTCGACTATCCGCACAACCGGTTTCTGGTGCTTCCGAATAAGTGGTTCTTCGAGACGTTCAAAAAGAGTGCGTAACTTGAGGTTCGCGCTGCCATTGGTGCTGCTCGCAGCGGGCTTGAGCGTTCAAGGTTTGGCAAGTGAACCTGTGGACGACGGCTCGCCGCCAAAGAATCTCACCGCGGCGAACACCACGCTGGCCGAAGTACTGCGCGGTTACCATCATGCGCTAGGTCATGCAACGGGCAACACGCTGCATTCGAGCGTCACCGATTACACGGCCACGTTCGCCGGACTTTCGGGAACGATTCACGAGGTCACCCGCTCTCAGGAGAGCCGCACGGATGCCATGCTTAGCGGTATGCACACAGCGTACGGAACGTTCGCCGGCAAGAAGTGGTCCATGAACGAGAACGGGCAAGTCACCCTTGAAAGCGGACTTCATCAGCGCGATGACGTCGATGCCGCAGCGTTGCGGTCTGCGCCGCTGCGATCGAGCGGCGTAAAGCTGATCGGTGAGTCGGCGACGCCGGCGGCGTATGTCGTTGAGGTAAACCCCCCGGGCGGCCGGATCGAATATATTTTCTTCGACAAGCGCACGCTGCTGGTCGACCGGATCGAACGCATGCGCGAAGGGCGCAGGGTCGTCTTTACGTTCGACGACTACCGGAACACGCAAGGCCTGACCGAGCCCTGGCATATTCATGTTGACGACGGGCGGCCGAACAACGTTCGCGAACAGCGCGTGACCGCTCTCCGGTACGGCGCCGCGCTCTCTGACGCCGACCTCGCGCTGCCTCCGTCGCCAAAGCCGATTGCAGGCGCCACGACCTTTCCGGCGTCCGTCGACGGCACGATCGTCGACGACCGCATTATCATAACGGCCGGCCTCTCGGGACACAAAGTAAACTTCCTGGTGGATTCGGGGGCGAGCGGCATCGTCATCGATCGCGACATCGCGGACGCGCTAAAGTTCGAACAGCACGGCCGGATTACGGGCGCGACCGCCGGCACGTACGTTGAAAGCGACGTCGTCATACCGAAGATGCAAGTCGGTGACGTTGTGGTCGAAGGGGCGCATGCGCGCAGCCTGCCCTTTACGATGTGGACCGACAACGGAAAACCCATAGGCGGACTGCTCGGCTTCGATTTCATTCACGATGTCGTACTGCACATAGACTATCTGCACGGAACGGTCGAAGCGCTCTCGCCCTTGACGTTTACGCCACCCGCGAATGCACGCGCGCTACCGATTGCACTCGACGATCAGGTGCCGCTGATTTCGGTTGCAATCGGCAATGCGCGGAACCTGCACTTCTTGCTGGACACCGGCGCGGATCGCAGCCTGCTGTTCACACAGTTCGTTTCGGCGCATCCCTCCGATGCAGCCGATCAAGGCTTGGGCACGGCGATGCAAGCCTCATCGCCGTTCGTGAACGATTTCTTGGGAGTAGGCGGAATGGTCGACTATCGCCCGATGCAGACCGGCCCGTTCGATCTTGCCGGCTGGTCGTTCCCGCGCTGGCTCTTTTACGTGACGCAAAATGCGCCTTCGTTCGAATTCGAAGACTACGACGGGCTCGTCGGGCAAGACGTCTTACGCAATTATGACGTGTGGCTCGATTATCCGCACTTGCGCGTATATCTGCGTCCGAACGATCGCTTCCGCCAGCGCTGGGGATAGTTTAAGCGGGCGGACGGAAGAGCCGAAGGCCGGTGACCCATTCGCGGCTTGATTTGCCAGGCATCCAAATGAGCAGCAGCGCCATGATTCCGTAGATCGGCAGATGACCGATCAGTTCGGTTGTGCCGAAGTAGGTCAGGGTCAGATTTATCGGCAGCCAAGCGATGATGATAATCTCGCGCGTAAAGATTGCGAATAATAGGCACAGCCCGATCAGCAGCTCGATGGAGCCCGCCATCAGTACGAACGTATGGTTGGAAAGCGGTATGCCGAGGTCTGCCGTAAAGTTGATCGGATAGCGTTGCAGAAACGCTAGCGCGAACGGCAGGTTTGCCAGTTTTTCCGTGAAGGCGACAATCACAAAACTCGCGCCGATCCCGATGCGCAGCGCCGTTACTGCATGTCGAGCGAGCTCCGCGGGCAGCTCGAAGCGCGGAAACATGAAATGGTCGATGGCGATCGGTCCGCGGCCCGCCAAGAAAAAGAACGCCGCAACGCCGAGATACAGAGCGTTGTCCAGCATCGGCTGAAGGCCCGCGAGGAAAACTCCCGCGAGCCATAACGCAATCATGAGCAGTGCCGCCAGCCGCGTGAGGCCTCCGTAAAAGAGCGAAACGCTTACCCAGATTTCGACCAAGCCGCAGATGTAGGCCGCCGCGCCGTACAAGTGGACGTTCGGCGAGAACAGCGTGCCGTTGAGCCCATCGTAAAAGAGCGGGATCGCCACATGCACGCCGATGATGAGCGGAAGCAGCGCATAGACGATGCGCAGTCCCTCCGGCGTCGCGCCGAAGTACTCCGGCGATGGAAGGAAATCACGCCCGTCGCGCGCGCGCCACACGAATGCCAGCGCCGCCGTAATAACGGCAACGGCGATTGTACAAATGAACGGCCCCGATGAGAAGAACAAATCCCAGCGCAGCGGGTATCTCGCGGCGTCGATGAACCATTTCTCGTGCGCGGAGGCTTGGATCGGGAGAAGGGCCAGCGCGATTGCGAATGCCGCGCGCCGCAGCCGCACCTATCCGCCTGCTATCGCGCCGACGATGAGAAACGGTTCGGAACCGGCGGCAACGGCTGCGGGCAGCGGTGAGTCGGGCGAGTCGTGCGAGAGATCTTTTTCGCAGGCGAAAAATCGTATGTAAGGCCGCCTTTTTTGCGTAACGTTGTCGCGAATCGTGCCGCGCAGCGTCGGATAACGCGCTTCGAGCGCGTTGACGACGGAACGCGCCGTTGCCGCGCCCTCTACCGCGAGTTCGAGCTCGCCGCTAATCCGCGCGAGCGTGCGCAGATGCGCGGGGAGGACGACCCGAATCATGCCAGTGTTTGTGCTTCGACCGACAAGACCGCCGGAAGATCGCGCACGATCGGCTTCCAGTTATCCCCGGCGTCGGCTGAAGCATAGACTTGGCCGCCGGTCGTGCCGAAATAAACTCCGCACGAATCGAGCGAGTCGACCGCCATCGCGTCGCGCAGCACGTTGACGTAGCAATCACTTTGCGGCAGCCCTTTGGTCAACGCTTCCCATTCGTTCCCGTCGGTGCGGCTGCGGTAGACGCGCAATTTAGCCTCGGGCACAAAATGCTCGCTGTCGCTCTTGATGGGCACGACGTAGATCGTTTCGGGCTCGTGGGCATGCACGTCGATCGGGAAACCGAAATCCGTCGGCAGGTTTCCGCTGATTTCTTGCCACTTATCACCGGCGTTGTCGCTGCGCATGACGTCCCAATGTTTTTGCATGAACAGCACGTCGGGGCGCGACGGGTGCATCGCGATCCGGTGAACGCAGTGGCCGACCTCGGCCGTCGGATCCGGGATGTACTCCGATCGCAGCCCTTGATTTATCGGGCGCCACGTCTTTCCGCTGTCGTCACTGCGGAAAGCGCCGGCGGCGGAGATCGCGACGAACATCCTCTCCGTATTTTTTGGATCGAGCAAAATCGTGTGCAAGCACATTCCGCCCGCGCCAGGCTGCCACGAGCTGCCGGTTTTGTGTTCGCGCAAACCCGAAAGCTCTTGCCAGTTCGCGCCGCCGTCGGTCGTGCGAAACAGTGCGGCGTCTTCGACGCCCGCGTACACCGTGTCCGGGTCGTTCAGTGACGGTTCGAAGTGCCAAACGCGCTTGAACTCCCAAGGCCGTGCGGTGCCGTCGTACCATTGGTGCGTGCCCGGTATGCCGTCGTATTCGAACTTATTGCCGACCGGCTCCCAGGTTTTTCCGCCGTCGTTCGAACGCTGCACGACTTGTCCGAACCAGCTGCTGGTCTGCGATGCGTATAATCGGTCCGGGTCGGCGGGCGATCCTTTCACGTGGTAAATCTCCCAGCCCGCAAAGTGCGGGCCGGCGATATCCCACTTTTCGCGCTTTCCATCCGATGTAAGGATGAACGCGCCTTTGCGCGTGCCGACCAAGACGCGAACTGCGCTCATCCGTCTAGCGCTTTGACCAGGCGATGCACCAGCCGTTGGGGCTGATCTTACCGTGTACGATCGTGCACGCGTTGGGTTTCCTGAAGAACCGGCAACCCGAGCACTTTCGGCCTTTCGGACCGGGCTTGTCCTGATACTTAAATTGTTTCTTGTTGTCGGCCGCTTCGGCAGTGGAAAAAGCGCCCGCGGCCAGCATACCGCCCAGCGCGGGCAGCACGATGAGGTGCTTGAGCGCGTCGCCGCGCGTCACGTTCTTGCTTGAATGATCCATGGATTTCTGAGCCTCCTTGGCGAAAAAGGCGGGAGCCTGAATCTTGCTTAAGAGCGTCTCCGGGGACCTGCAAGAGCGGTGAACGATGTATAGCGTCTATCTATTGTGGAAGCTCGTCCACGTTGTAGCCGTAGTGGCATTTCTCGGCAATATTTCCACAGGATTGTTTTGGAAGGCGATCGCGGATCGCACGGGCCGGCCGGAAATCGTGGCGCACACCCTGCGCGGAATCATCCTGAGCGATCGGCTTATCACCATACCGTCCATCGTCGTTATCCTCATCGGGGGTTTCGGCGCGGCCTTGGCCGGCGGCTGGACGATATTGGGAACGGGCTGGATTCTGTGGTCGCTCGTCCTGTTCGTCATTGCGGGGATCGCGTTCGGCCCGGTGTCGCGCGCGCAGCGCGACCTTGCCGGCCTGGCGGAGGGCGGCGGACCGGGACTGGTTGCCGGCGAGCCGTACCGTAGGCTTTCGCACCGGTGGGAGCTGTGGGGAACGGTGGCGTTGGTGGCGCCGCTGTTGGCGCTCGTTTTCATGATATTCAAGCCCGCGCTCGTCGCGTTCCATCGTTAAAACAGGAGAAAATCGTGGAGCACTCCGTCGACATCGCGCACTTCGACCGCTTGTTGCAGGGCAACGATTCCGGTGCAGTGCTCCTGGATGCCCGCAGCGCGCTCGACTCGCAGCGCTGGCATCCGGATGGGCCCGGCATAGCGACCTTCGCAAATGTTCCCTATTCGGAGTTTGTGGAAGATGAGGATGGAGCGCTCGCGCGCGTTCCGCAGGCGGATTCGATCTACGTGCTCTGCGCGCGCGGCCAGTCGTCACAGTACGTGACGGGCGTGTTGCGAGAACGTGGACGAAACGCCATCAACGTCGAGGGCGGCATGATGGCGTGGGCGGCACACCACCGAGTGATTCATTTGAATGACGCGAGTGACGGTGTCGCCATCTACCAAGTCGTACGCCCAGCCAAAGGCTGCTTGTCCTATATGGTTTGCTCCGGGGGCGAAGCGCTGATTGTCGATGCGACGCGGTACGGCGAGGTTTATCGTGAGTTCGCCGAACGCAACGCACTTCGAATCGTTGCGGTCGCCGACACGCATCTGCACGCCGATCATCTTTCCGGCGGCGCGGCCCTGTCGGGCGAATCAGGCGCCGGTTATCACTTGGCCGACGAAGACGCGCAAGGCAGTACGCTGCAGCGGCAAGCGATGCCCAAGCATTTTGAAATCGGCAGCGCAAAAATTCGCGTGCTGACGC
>Ga0207416_1000292_pt1 | contig 90592 bp, 88 predicted proteins | sample PaiPotPPM11metaG_FD_184107 | JGI IMG/M metagenome (GOLD analysis project Ga0207416, IMG submission 184107) | Iron sulfur acid spring bacterial and archeal communities from Banff, Canada, to study Microbial Dark Matter (Phase II) - Paint Pots PPM... ... | reverse complement strand
TGGCCGTGATGTCGTAATCAGAGCCTTCAAGGAGGGGCCTGCTTCTGCTTCCGGGCCACCGGCCCGGGTCGGAGGTGGGTCCGCCTTATCCCGGCGGAAGTGGGTTCACCTTATCCCGGCGTCAACAAATGCCGAATAGCCGCGACGGCCGCCCCGGTGACGTGCGCGATTTCTCCGAGGGGGGTCAAGACCTTACGAACGTCCTCGGTGACGCCGCTTTTAAGACCCTGGTCGAAGTGACTGAAAAGCGCGTCGATCAAAACGAGCGCGGCGTCGCAATCGCGCACCGCTTCGCCCAGCGCCCGCCCGTGGCTCGGGAGCGAAAAGCGCTCTCGGTCCTCGCCGATGGAATCGACGTGGAAGATGCGGGACGTGTCTGCCCCTGCGGCGATCAGCCTCGCCTTCAGAATCGACGTACGATCCTCGTCGGCGACAATGACGCAGTTTCGCGGCCCGTCGAAAGGACGTGTTCCATCGGGCATCGGCAGACCGCGGGAGAGTCGCGCCGCAATGTCGAGAACCATCGTGGTTTTGCCGAGTCCCCCGTCGCCCTCGACGATCGTAAGTTCGGCCAAGGGAAGGCGGTCGGGCATGAGCCAGCAGACGCGCGAGAGCGGGACGTCACCCCATTGCGTGAAGTTGACGCCGGGACGCCCTGGCGAACGCTCGGGCGCGAAGCTCGACGCGGCGCGCTCCAAGTCGGGATCTCGTTGCGGATTCATCGGGTGCCGTCCAGACCGAGGCGAAGGCGAGTGAGCGCGGCACGGTTCACGGCTTGTTCGGCCGCGAATGGGTGCGCCGAACCGCGCTGATGGAATAGGCCGCAGCCGTCGCAGTACGACCGCGAGACGAGCCCGCGTTCGATGCGGCGGGGATGCAACAACGACACCGCGACCGACTCCGCGCGATCGTAGTCGGCGCGCTGCGGGCCGTGCGGATCGGCGTCGAGGTGCGCCCACATGCCGGCCGCGTCGGGCCAGCGTTTAACGGCGTCGGCTTTGGCCCGGTGCCAACGCTGAAGCGCAGCGATCTCCACGGCTCGCGCATGGAGCAGCGGCCACAGCGGGTCCACGACGTGCGGAAGCGGGATCTCCCACGGTTCGAGCGCGAGCGGTTTCGGCTCTGGTTCGTCAACGATTCGTGCAACGTGTCGACGCGCGGCTTCGAGGTCACCCGTGAGGAGCGGGACGCCTGCGTATCCGCGTTGCTGTTCGAGTTCGTCTCGACGCCGGTCAAGCGCGCTATGCAGGAGCGTGTCCCGCGTGCCTTTTGGGTCGCGAGCGTAGCGACGTCGCATTGCTTTTCGATCGTCCTCACGCCGACGCAATTCCGCCGGGTTCGAAGGAACGAACAAGTCGCGCAGAGTCAGTCCGAGCGCAGCGACGATCTCCTCCGTGTTGCATCCGGTGAAGCAGTGAACAATGACATTCCCCGCGCTCGTCTCCGCCACCGATAGGCTTCCGCTGCGCCCACCGTGGCAAGTCCCGGAGGCTAGGACGGCGCGCGTCTGCCCTTGGCGCGGCGTCATCGGTCGAACGCGCTCAAGCGTGGCCGTGAGCCGGTCGAACGGCGCGGTAGTCGATGTAGCGTGCGCGTGCGTCGTCATCGCGCGCACCGCACGGCCGGTCATCCCGGCGGCCCGCTGTGCGTTTGGCGGCTCGACCGCTCAATATCCGAGAGCGCGTCGACGTGGACAAACCATCTACGCCGCGAGACGGCCAAGAACCGGACTCTGCCCTCCCGGCACAACTGATACATGCGGTCGCGCCCGATTAGGCCACTGCGGACGGCGGCATGATCGTCCACGCGCACCCAGCACGACGCGGCGGTGTCTTCGCGCGCTTCCAAGTCGCGCTTAGTCATGGCGCAGGCTCGCGAAGCGCCGGCAAGTTACGAACGCTCGCGCACTTGAGCAGCGCTGAGATAGGCTCGCCAAAGGCGGCCTCGAACCGCTCCGCGACCGCCGTCGAAGGGACCGCACCTCGTTCGATCGTGCGGTAGTACGCCGGGCTGATTCCGACGATCGCGGCGGCCTGGTCGTGACTCAGGCCTCGTATCAGCCGCCACGCGCGGAGCCGTGTAGAATCAGTGTCGCTCACAATAAACCCCCTAGCGGATCTGACACGGATACCGTACAATATCCCTATGCGGGAGAATCAAGCCGATGCAATACCCCCTAGTGGGAGCTTCGCGACGTGGCTCGACTCGGCGCTCGTGGACCTCGAGAGCCGCGGGGTCGCGCCATACCGGCTTGCGCGCGTGCTTGCGGAGCTTTCCGCGCGCGAAGGCGGCGGCGGGGACAATAGGCGGAGCGCGCACCGCAATCGGCCGACAGCAAACGGCTATCTGGCGTCGTTCAACAGCCTGCCGAAGCGCGATCTGCGGGAATACCGAAGCGGCAAGCGGCATCCAGGCCCAGCGGTGAGCTTTCGAATGGGAGAGGCCTTAGCCGAACTTGGTGTCGCCGGCGCTTGTGGCCCATTGGCGCTCGTCGTCGCCGGGCACGGTGGCCAGTTTCTTCAGGTTCTACGTAATCTGAATGAAACGCCCGACGTCTCGAAGACTGCTCTAGGGTTGTTCGAGAACGTCCCACTGATCGCCGCAGACCAAGGTGGCCTCATTTCGCGTCTCGAGCATGCGCGCGATCCGCGCCTTTCCGATAGGCTTCGCGCTGCATTGCAGGAGATGGCTCGGGACCTCGGGGTCCCTTACGAACGCCCGACTTATTGGCAGCCGATTCTAACGCAAGCGCGCGACCGCGCTCGAAGCGCAAAGGCGCAACTCGCGGAAGTGCTTTCCGATCAGCGTTCCGTCGATGCCATGCGTCAGGCATTCTTGAAGGTCGCGACGGCGCCGCGCCGCGCGAGTACAACGTCGGCGGTAGCGGACAGAGTTCTCGAGTCTGTCATAGCGCTCGCGCAGCACGATTGGCCCGGCGCGTATCGCCTTGCGGTACGCTGGCACCGGCTGACGTGCCGTGAGCTGGATCCGAAGCGCTTTTACTCCTCGCCTCGCTTCCCGGAAATCGACTCATATTCAGAATTGCTCGACCTGGTTGACGTTCTCGACGTACCGAGAGGGACTGCTAGTGCGTGACCCCGCCAATTCCACCGATCCTGCTTCAAAACAGAAGCGCAAGAAAGTCCCGCAGCGCGGCAAGTTCGGCGTCTACAAACGCGGCGGTGTATGGTTCGCGATCGTTGAGTACCCGCGCGACTCCAAGACTGGGCATCGCACGCGCAAGCGGACAGAAGGCTTCAGGACACAGGACGAAGCCGAAGCCGAGCGCGACCGCCTTCGACACGAGATCCGGTCCGGCGTCGACACCGCGCCGCAAAAGCTCACGTTCGGCGCGTTGCTCGATCGTTGGCTTGCTGGCAAGAGCACGCTATCGGCGACGACGCGCCAGCGTTATGCAGGCCTCATTGCGCGCGTAAAGCCGCACCTCGGCACGAAGTTGGTCGGCAAGATTCGGCCGGCGCACGTCGCGGAGGTCTACGCGACACTCCTCTCGCGTTGCCGTGTCTGCACCCTCGCGACTGGCGGCTCCGTGCGGAAGCACCGCTGCACGTCCGGCCTCTCGCCGACATCGGTCAACCATGTTCACGCGTTGCTCAAGGGTGTGTTCGAGTGGGCCGTTCGGATGCAAGTCCTCGCGCGGAACCCAATCGCGGCCGTCGAGCAGGACGCACCCTCGCGCGCCGCGTCCAAGGTCGACGCGTTCTCGGACTCCGAGATTGTCGCGCTACTGGCGGCGGCGCGCGAGACGCGCTGGGCACGCTGGGACACTGCCATCATGCTCGCGCTGGCGACCGGCGCACGACGTGGCGAGCTCGCGGCGCTGCGCTGGGCCGACGTTCGGCTGGAGACGGCCGAAGGCGTAGAGCGCGGAACGGTGATGATTCGCGCGTCGTTCAGCGAGACGAGCGCGGGCGTTGCGCTCAAGTCGACCAAGACGGGCCGCGAGCGCATGGTCCCCCTGTCCTCGCTGGCGCTCGACGCTCTCGCACAGCAGCGCTTCCGGCAAGCCGAGGATGCCTTCAAGGCAGGCGACGGGTACTCGAGCCAGGGCTTCGTGTTCGCTGACGTGTTCGGCAGCGCGCTGCGTCCCAACGAGTTCACGAACGCGTTCCGCAAGATCGCGAAGAAGGCGGGCGTGAAGAAGCGGCTGCACGACGCGCGCCACTGGACCGCCTCGCATCTGCTTGCCGCCGGGGTCGACGTGCGGACGGTCGCAACGATCCTCGGGCACTCGACGCCCCAGACCACGCTGAACGTCTACGCGCACCAACTCGCGGGGCTGAAAGAAGCCGCTATCGACAAGCTCGACGTCCGGCTCCGCGCTGCGATCGATCGCGGACGTGGCGGCGAAAAGTAGGGTATTTCGAGCCCAGGGTTGCGTAAGGGTTGTGTTCCTCATGCGGAGGACAAAAAAAAGCCCGTGGTTACGGGCTTTTCATGGTAGCGCCAACGGGAGTTGAACCCGTCTCTCCGCCTTGAAAGGGCGGCGTCCTAACCGATAGACTATGGCGCCGGGGACCGGGCGAAATTGCCCGTTCGGCGCCGCCGGACCTGCGTGGAGCGTTGCTAAAAGGCGCCTAATCCGTTCGGCGAACCGAGCGTCGTGTCTCCGGCAGGAATGCCGGCCACTTGGTGCAGTTTGGACGATTTCGCGTATAAACTCACCGCTCCGGTGGCCTGGGCATTGAAGTCGCCGGCTGCCGCATACAGACCCGCGACGAATGGCGCGCCTGCGCTCGTGCCGCCGAGGACGATCCAGCCGCCCGATTGCGTGTCGTACACCGCCAGGCCGGTCGCCGCGTCGGCGACGAACGAGACGTCGGCGACACCACGATTCCCGCAGGCCGCGATCTGCCACGTGGGCCGCGCCACGTACGCACTGCATCCGGTTCCGCTCTTGCTCAAGGCGGTTTCCGACCAGCCGCGCAGGTTCTGCGCGCGCGTGAGCGTCGTGCCCCCGACCGCGATCACGTTCGCCGACGACGCCGGAAACTCCACGCCGGGTTGATCGCCGACGCTTGCGGTGACCGCGATCCCGGGGTGCGCGTAGTGCACGTCCAGCGCCGTCGCTTCCGCCGACTCGGGAGCACCATAGCTGTTGCTGATGGCTGCCGGGTGCGTCGCGGCGATCGCGTCGACCGCTTGCGCGAGCGCGGTCAAGTCATTGGTTGCCGCTTCGACGAGCGTGATGCGGCACGTCGGGCATGCCGACGACGCCATCGCGAGATCGAGCGAGATCTCCATCGACCAGCCGGTATTGGCCTGCGGGTTTGCGCCGCGCTGCAAGCTGCCGTTGAGCTTCGAGAAGCAGCCGTTGGCCGTCGTGCACGGCGGCAGGCCGAACTGCGAACGGTAGACCGCGAGGTCCGATTCGGCCGACGGATCGTCGAACGCATCGACGATCGCAATCGTCGGTCCGTTCGCCGTTGCTCCGCCGAAGGGAGCCTGAAGCCCGTACGCCGACCACAATTGTCGCGGCGTGTAGCCTTTCACCGACCATGGATGGGGATTGGGATTCGCTCCGGCGGCCGTGTTGCGCAGCGTGTGGCACTGGAGCAATCCCGAGCACGCAGGAGTGAGCACGAGATTGACGACGGAGCCGACCAGACCGATCAGCCCGCCGAGCAAGCCCGGCGTCGGCGAGGGCGACGGCGTCGGCGTCGGCGAGTCGCCTGGCAGCGCGCGACTCGACGCAATGTGCCGATCGCCAACGGATCCTGAAGGGACCACAGTCCCACCGGCCGAGCACGCAGCCAATGCAGCGACGATCGCGATCGCGGTGAGCGATCGGGTCGAGACGGGAAACAGCGGTTTTCTCACAGCATTCCTTTGCGCTACGTGCGGTTGGTGACGACGTCGATCATCGCGTCGACGATGATGGGGTCGAATTGCGAACCCCGATGGCGTTCGAGTTGTTCGAGCGCAACCGCGGGAGCGAGTGGAGGACGATAGGGGCGTCGCCCGATCATGGCGTTGAACGCATCGGCGACGGCGACGATGCGAGCCGAATTCGGAATCGCACCGCCGGCGAGCCGATCCGGGTATCCGTTGCCGTCAAATCGCTCGTGGTGGTTGCGGACGGCGGGCGTCAAGTGCGTGGCGAGCGGAGTCGTTGCTACGATCGCCGCACCGTCCTCGGCGTGCCGGCGCATCACGACCATCTCGTCTTCGGCGAGCCGGCGCGGCGCGTTGAGAATCTCGCGGGGTGTCGAGATCTTGCCGATATCGTGAATCAGCCCGCATCGGGTGACGTGAACGGCATCGTGTTTGGCGAGTGAGAGCCGACGCGCAAGCCGGGCGCACCACGCGGACACGGCGCGCGAATGCTCGGCGGTTAATGGATCGCACTGATGCAGGCGGGTGAGCAGATCGTCCAGCACGACATCGATCTCGTCGATCACTTCGTAGGTCGCGGGCTCGCGGACCAGCCGTGGGCGGCCGGCGAGCCGTTCGACCTCGCCGCGGACGACGTCCAGCTCGGCAGCGTCGAGTCCGGTTGGGGCGATTTCGGCGAGTGCGCTGGACACGGCTTCGGCGGCGACGGTCATGACGTGAGGAACAGGAAGAATACCGGCGTACCGGTCGCAGCTCGCGTCGACCCAGGAGAGGAGCGGCGTCCAATCGGCCGCGCCGACTGCCGTCCCAAACCGCTCGACGAAGCGCATGCCCAGAATCTCGGCGGCGACCGTACGGTCGGAAGCAGCCAGGCGCGCCAGCACAGCCGTCGTGATGTCGCGGCTGCGCTCGGTCAAAGCTGCGGCGAGACGGCCATCGCCTCGACGTGCAGATCGGCTGCTTACGTACACGGGTTCTCTCCAGCGGCTCGATATGTCTCACACCCAGCAACCGTGCCCAAGATCACACTACAGCACGAGCGTGCCGAACGCACTACTCAACTTTAGGTAAGGATAGTGAAAAGGGTGATCCTTTATCGAGCGCCGGCACGTCGCTCGACGATGACGCCTTCGCGGATCGCGGACGCCACGGCCTGACGGCGGCCGCTGCAGCCGAGCTTTCGGCAGATCGTCCGGATGTGAACGTCGATCGTTTGGGAGCTGCGGTCGAGCTCGGCGCCGATCTCTTTACTAGTGGCGCCGGCGGCCACTCGTTCGAGGACGATCCGTTCGGTCTCACTCAGCAGGCCGAAGCGGGCCCGATCGGTCGACGGCAAAGGGAGCGCCCCGAGAAAGCGCGCCACGCCGCCGAGGTCGAGCGTTTCGAGCCGATCGAGGCATTCGGCGAGCGGCGGCTCACCGTGCCACCCGCTGGTCCACCGGGCGTGCAGCGCGCGGATCGCATCGACCAAGGCTTCGAAGCGCGGCCCGCCCTTCCGGGCGAGAATCCGCAGCCCCGCAAGGCCGCTGCGCGCTCGGCCCTCGTGGGCCAACAAAATCGTTGCGATCGCAAGATACGCCTGCGTCCGAAGCGCCCAGCGGTCGCTGGGGTCGACCTTGCGCAGTGCTTTGCGGCTGCGGAGCATGGCTTGCGTGGCATCGCCCCGACGGCCCGCGGCGGCGGCGTAGACCGCAGCTTCGGCCCAGCGTTGTGCTCGCCGATCGTCGTCGAATTGATTCTCGGCGCTCGGCGCGAGCAGCGAATACGCATGATCGAAGCGGCCGTCCCAGCTCGCGCGCAGCGCCTGCGCAGGCAAGAGCGCTTCGCTTGCCACCGGAGTGAGAAAGACCTCCAACTCGCGCAGCTCCGCATCGAGCCGTTCGATCGCGGCGACATCGCCGGCGAGGACCTCGAGTTCGTAGACGTTGAGGGTTGCGAAGAGGCGCAGTTGCGGGCTGCCGGCTTTGCGCGCCGATTCGGCGAGCCGATGGAGATAGCGGCGGCTCGCAGCCGCATCGTCGTCGACATCGATCGCGAGGACGTACAGCACGCTCAACGCGCGCGCGGCCACGTCGTAGTTTAGCGCCGACTCGGCGAGTTCGAGCGCGCTGGTCGCAAGATCTTTGGCCGACGCAAAGTCGCGATCGTTCAGCGCCACGAACGCCGCTTGGTGAAGAATTCGCGCGCGTTGAACGGGGTCGCGCACTTCGCGGAGTCCCTGCAACGCACGCCGCGCTGCGGAACGGGCTTCATTCATCTTCCGCGCCGTAACGTAGGCCGTTCCCATCAGCGCCCACAGCGCTGCGTCGAGTTCGCTCTTTTCAACGGTACGCGCAGTTTCGTCTTCGAGCAGTGCGACGGCATCGGGGCGCTCGCGACGCACCAGCTCGAGACCGAAGCGCACGACGATCTCGCGGCGCAATGCGGGACCTGCGGCATCGAGCGCGATGTGGAACCACGCCTCGGCGAGATCGAACTGATCGTCGAGCGACGCGAGTGCGGCCTTCAGCGCAAGGCCGAGTGGTCGCGCTCGGAGCTCTTCATCAGGAATCGCAGCGAGCGCCTCTCGGACCACCGTCGTCTCGCCAAGGTCGATCGGGTCGAACCCGCGCGATTCGAGCGCGTCGGCGATACGTGCCGGATCACCGCCGCGAATCCGCAGCACGATGCCGTCCGACCAGCGGCCGACGGCGGCAAGTGCAGCAGCGACTTCGTCGATCAAGCGCGCGCGCCGCTCCGCGTCGAGCCCGTCCATCCGCGCCAGAACGACGCGCCGGTATGGATCGTGATATGCGAACCATCCGCCGTCCACATCATAGATGAAGCCCAACTCTGCGAGTTCGGCGATCGCGTCGGAGGCGACGTATCCGAGGCGGACGAGGAGCGCTTCATCGAAGCGGGCGGCGAGGGCACTGTGAAAGACGCGATCCTGCGCCGTTGCGTCACGCGCGCGCAGTGCCGCATCGACCAACGCGTCGTAGAGTGCCTCGCGCGACTCTGAAGCGTCCGTGATCCCGGCACTCAACGCGACGGACAGGCCTAACGGCCAGCCTTCGGTACGTTCGTGCAACTGCTGCAGTGCGCGCTCGTCGAGCGGCACCCGCATGGTCGTCGCCGCAGACCGCAGCTCGTCGAAATCGACGCGAAGGTCGGCGTCGTCGACGGGAAGGTTGATGATCCCCGTCGCCATCCATCGTGCGACGGGCAGAAAGCCCGTGTCGCGTCCGATCAAGATCCAGCGCAAGCGCGGGACGGTCGCATCGATCAAATGCGTCAGGAACTCCGCGATTCGCGGCACCGCCAGCACATGGTGCAGCTGATCGAGAACGATCGTCGTTTCGATCGCGGTCAGATGCTCGCGCGCCCAAGCTAGCGCAGCATCGTCGTCTTCATCCGCGGCGAAGCGCAGGGCAGCCGAGGCTCCGGACGAGCGCATCGCCGGGATCAGCTCTCCGAATGCCGCTCCGAAGCCGCGAAGGAATTCCGACGGCGACGCATGTTCGGGCGCAGCATCGAAGCGAACGTACGGAATGTGTCGCAGCGCGAGATATTCCCGCACCGCGGTGCTCTTGCCGCTTCCCGCGCTCGCAACGACAAGCGCCGCCGGTGCTTCCACGGCAACGTCGATGCGGGCGTATAAACGCTCGCGAGAAAAAACGGCGGCCAACGAGGCGATACGGCCTCCCGGAATGAGGAAAAGCGTGGGCCCGGCTGGATTCGAACCAGCGCGCTACCAGTTATGAGCCGGCTGCTCTACCGCTGAGCTACGGGCCCGCGCTTCCTCGTTCATTCGGCGCCACGGGCGGTGAAGTCCCCGCGCCCCCTTGCCGGGCTAGCCTCTGCCGGGCTAGCCTCTGGAGAGAGCTTTGAACGCGCTCCTCCCGGGGTAGCGCGCCGTGGTGGGGCCGAGCTCGTCGGCGATTGCCATGAGGCGGTTGTACTTGGCGGTCCGGTCGCTGCGGGCCAGCGAGCCGGTCTTGATCTGGCCGGCGCCCGTGGCGACCGCGAGGTCGGCGATCGTCGTGTCTTCCGTCTCGCCCGAGCGATGGGAGATGACCGCGCGATAGCCCGCCTTATGGGCCATCTCCACGGCGTCGAGCGTTTCCGTGAGCGTCCCGATCTGGTTGACCTTGACCAGGATCGCGTTGGCGCTGCCCTCGCGGATGCCGCGCTCGAGCCGCTCGACGTTGGTGACGAAGAGGTCGTCCCCGACCAGCTGGACGCGAGCGCCGAGCGTACGGTTCAGCAGCTGCCAGCCCTCCCAATCATCTTCGCCCAGCCCGTCCTCGATCGAGACGATCGGATAGTTGCGGCAGAGCCCTTCGTACAGCCCGACCATCTGCGCCGAGTCGAACGGATGGTCGTCCGGCTTGTGCGGCCAGTATTTGCCGTCGCGGAAGAACTCGGTCGCGGCGGCGTCGAGCGCGATGCCGACCTGCTCGCCGGGCACGTAGCCAGCCTTCTCGATCGCTTTCACGAGCATCGTGAGCGCGTCGTCGATCGTGTCGAGCTTCGGCGCATAGCCGCCTTCGTCACCGACGAGGGTCTGGTGTCCGGCGTCATGCAGCGTCTTGCCCAGCGTGTGAAAGATCTCCGCGCCGCAACGGACGGCGTCGGCGATGTTCGTCGCGCCGAGCGGCACGATCATGCACTCTTGAAATTGCAGCGCGCCTTCGGCGTGCTTGCCGCCGTTGATGACGTTCATCATCGGCACCGGCAGCGTCGCCGCGGACGGTCCGCCCAGATAGCGATAGAGCGGCACGCCGAGCGACACGGCAGCTGCGCGCGCGACGGCGAGCGAGACGCCGAGCAGCGCGTTCGCGCCGAGATTCGCTTTGTTCGGCGTGCCGTCGAGCTCGATCAGCGTGCGATCGATCTCGCGCTGCGACGTCGCGTCGAGCCCTTCGAGCGCCGGGCCCAGAATCTCGTTCACGGCGGCGACGGCTTTGAGCACGCCTTTCCCGTTGTAGCGTTTCGGATCGCCGTCGCGCTTCTCGACCGCTTCGTAGGCGCCCGTCGACGCGCCCGACGGGACGAGCGCCTCTTCGACCGCGCCGAACGAGGTCGCGACCGCGACCGCGATCGTCGGATTTCCGCGTGAGTCGAGCACTTCGCGGGCGCGAACGCTCTCGATGAGGGGGCGGCCGTTGCCGCGCAGCGACTCTATCGACATCAGACTACTTCGCAGCGAGCCAGATCGCGAGCGCGTGCGCGCGCGGAAACAGCTCGTCCTCGCGGAAGAAGATCGCGATCTCACGCTCGGCCGACGCCGGTGCGTCCGACCCGTGCACGAGGTTGCGGCCGATCGTCTGACCGTAGTCGCCGCGGATCGTCCCCGGCGTCGCCTTGATCGGGTTGGTCGCACCAATCGTCGAACGGCATCCTTCGATCGCGTCCTCACCCTCGATCACCATCGCGACGACGGGCGTGGCGGTGATGTAATCGACGAGGCCGGCGAAGAACGGCTTGCCGTCGTGTTCGGCGTAGTGCCGCTTCGCCTGCTCCTGGGTCACCTGCATCAATTTCAGGCCGAGGACCGCGTAACCGCGCCGCTCGAAGCGCGCGAGGATCTCGCCGGCGAGTCCGCGGACGACCGCATCGGCTTTTGCAAGAATCAAGGTCCGTTCGAGTGCCATAGCGGAGGGGCTATTTGTGCCGGACGATGACGTACCTCTCCTCGATGCCGAACGAGTGCGCAACGCGCTCGCCGGAACCCGCTTCGCCGACGTGCGCGCCGTGCGCGAGACGGGCAGCACGAACGACGACGCGGCGGCGCTGCTCGGCGATGCGTCGGCGGCCGGTGCGACCTTGGTCGCAGAGTTCCAGACGTCCGGTCGCGGGCGCACAGCGGGACGGGCCTGGATCGCACCGGCCGGCAGCGCGTTGCTCTTCACGACGATCCTTCCGGTGAACGTCGCCGCCGCAGCGCTCTGGGCAGTGCCGTTCTGGGCGGCGCTCGCGGTCGCCGACGGGGTCGAAGAGGGCTGCGGCGTGCGGCTCGACCTGCGCTGGCCGAACGACCTCGATCTCGGCGCGCGCAAGGCGGCCGGGATCCTCTGCACGTCGCGGGTGGCCGGCAGCGAGGCGCAGGTCGGCTGCGGCATCGGTCTCAACGTGCGCCGCCCCGGCGACGCCGCGCTCGCCGCGATCGTTCCGCCGCCGGCGTACCTCTCCGACGTCGCGCCGCACGTCGAACGAGAGGCCGTGCTGGCCGGCATTCTCGGCGCGATGGACGGCCTGGTCGACGCGCTCGCCCGACCGGACGCGATCGCGCGGGCCTGGGAAGAACGCGCCGGCCTGCACGGGCGGCCCTACCGGCTCAGACTCGACGCCGACGGCACGGTGATCGCCGGGACGGCCGTCCGGCTCGACCCCGAAGGCGGCCTCGTCGTCGAGGTCGAGGGACGCGAGCGCATCGTCTACCTCGCGGACGCGCGCGTCGTGACGTAGGCCGCTCTCGGGCGACTAGAGTATTTTGCTGAGCACGACGCAGGCGTGCTCGTCACCCGGCCATTTGAACAGTCCGACGCCGCGAAAACCGCGCCGATGATAGTACGCGACGAGCGGCGCGTTCTTCGCCGCCGTCTCGCAAGCCAGCTCGATCTTCGCCTCGTCGCGCGCGAGCCGTTCGACCGCGTCGAGCAGCGCGATCCCGATCCCGCCCTTCTGCTTGCCGGGCGCGACGGCGAACTGGCCGAACGTTCCGACGTGGGCCCGGCGATACCACTCGATCGCCGCGGCTTCCGACGCGGACGGCGCGCTGCAGTAGGCGACGGTGCCCACGAGCGTCTGCCCGTCCAAGGCGACGAAGCCGATTCCGCGCGCCAGCCACTCGCGAGTCACCGCGTCGTCCTGCGTGGCGGCGACGTACTTCATCCCCTGCGCCACGTACGGCGCGTAGGCGGCGTTCAGCAGGGCCGTGATCGTCGCGACGTCGTGACGGTTCGGATCGAAGCGCTCGATCCGAACCGCTCCGCCGCTACCTTGCGATGCCGCCGAGTGCAACGTTCGCCGCCCCCAGCACTGCGATCGCGTTCGCTTCGGCCGATGCATCGACGCTGAGCGCCAAGTTCGCGGTCGACGTGACGCTTGCCGGTTTCGGAATCATCTTCGCCGAGACGCCCCCGTCTTTGAGTGTCTTGGTGGCGATCATCGTGTCGGCGTTCGACGCGAAGTACAGGACGACGTCAGCCATCGATCGTCACTTCGAGCCGGTCACCAATTCGTTGAGGCCGGCTGCCACGTCGTTGAGCTCGCCGACGCGCGCGACGGCCTGCTGCGTGCGCTCCGCCATCTCGGTGGCGAGCGCATCGATCACGACGACGTCGCCGAGGATCTCCGCGTTGAGCGCCGAGGCGGCCACGATCTTCTCCGAGACACCCTTTGCGGTCGCAACTCCGCCGCTCGACGGAGCGTCGACCTCGGTCGCCGCCTGCATCAGCAGTTCGCCCTGTCTCTCGACCGCCTCGCGGGTCTGCGCGACGTGATCGCCCGAGACTTCGCTGCCGACGATGACCAGCGAGAGTTCCTTTGCCGATTCGCGCACCTGACGGCTGCGCGCAATCAGTTGCCGCGAGATGCGCTCGACGACCGGGATTGCGATGATCAGCCCGATGACGATGCCGGCCAAACCCCACAGCAGCAGCGAGTTCACGGTGTGCTGCTGGATGTCGGTGAAGGTTGCCAGCGGGACGCCGAACCAGCGGGCCGCGATCGGTTGGTTCTGATCGTTGAGGAGCGGTTCGACGCGGGCCAGGTAGCTGACCGATCCTTCGCGGTCGATCCCCGAATACGGCTCCGTGACGTGCCGCAGCTTCTGCGGCGCGTTCTCGTCCACGAGTCGCGTCCCGTCGGGGCGCGAGATCGAACTCGAGATCAGCTGGTCGCCGAAGATCACGGCGGCCTTCCCGCCGAGCGCATGCGCCGCCTGATCGACCACGTCATAGTAATGGTTCATCACCAGGCCGCCGTACACGGCACCGATGGTCCGCTGATTCTCATCCGAGATCGGCGTCGCGGCGATCAGCGCCAGACCGTCGGAAACGCCCTCGTGTCCGGATGCCGCCGCTTCGATTTGCGGCAGCAGCTGTTCCGGCTCGAGTTCGTCGTGCGGCAGCACCGCCGCGCTGTTGACGGTCTCGCCGCTGAGCGCGCGTGCGATGTACGGCGAGCTCAGCTTGTTTCCGACGGCGCCGGCGTTGGCGCGCGCGATCACTCGACCGCCCGCGTCGACGACGGTGAGAAACGAAAGTCCGCCCTGTCGCGCGATGCCGGTCAGAGTCCCCTCGAGCATCTTCGTGTTGCGGGCTTTCGCACCGCGCTTGATCGCTTCGTTGATCGCCGATTGCGAGACGAGCAGCGAAACCGAATCCTTCTTCTGGTCCCAATATCCGGCGAAACCGGTCGAACCGCTGGTGACTTGCTGTGCGGCGAGTTTGTTCAGGTCGGTCGCCATCGTCTGGCGCGCCGCGATCGCACTGATCGCGGTGGAGATCAGGATCGCCGCAAGCAGCGTCCCGATCATCTTCATGCGCAGGCCGAGCTTCATGCGGGGGTTCCCTCCTTGCGATCCATGATGGTATAGCGTCCGAGCTGGCCGTCGATCGATGCGGCGCGTTGGTTCATCTCTTCGACCGACCCCAAGATCCGCTGCGCCGCCGAGGTGACCTCGGCGTTGACGTAGGTCAGCACTTCGACCGACGAGGCGTTCTGCGACGAGATCGCGGTGATCGAATCGAAGGCACTCGACACTTCGCCGGAATGCGACGCCATCTGCGTCGTCGCGGCGAGGTTGGACGCGACCGAGCGAGTGATCTCCTCGATCGAGCGGATGACGCGGAACGTGTTTTCCGACATCGACCGCGTCACCGAAGAAATCTGGCTGATCTGCTGGTTGGAGCCGAGCACCGCGTTTACGATGTCGCGGAGCGCGCCGGAAGCGTTGTCGGTCGACGAGACGCTTTCTTCGAGGCGTTCGTTCAAGCGCGTCATCGCATCGGTGACCTGCGTGATGACGCTTTGGGTCGAGCCGATGTGGCCGGCGATCTCCTTGGTCGCCTGCACGCTGCCGTCGGCGAGCTTGCGAATCTCCGACGCGACGACGGCGAAGCCGCGGCCATGCTCGCCGGCGCGCGCCGCCTCGATCGCCGCGTTGAGCGCGAGCAGGTTGGTCTGCTCGGCGATCCGATCGATGACCTTGACGATGTCGCCGATCTGGTCCGAATTGACCCCGAGCCGGCGGATGTCGGCCGCGAGCTCCTCGATCGTCGTGCGAATCGTCGCCATCGCGTCGACGATCGTGTGAATCGCCGTGCCGCCGCGATCGGCGGTGAGCGTCGTCTCCGACGAGATCGTCAGCAACGAGTCGACCTGCGCCGAAACCTGCTCGATCGAAGCGGACATCGTCGTCACCGAGAGGGCCGTCTCGTCCAGCGAACGCGTCTGCTGTTCGGCGGATCCCGCGAGATCGTTGATCGCATCGGTCATCGCGCGCACCTTGCTCAGCGCGCCTTCGACGATCTCGCCCTGCTCGAGGATCCCCTCTTCGAGCTGTTTCTGGGCGATGGCGCCGCCCTCGATGACGGCCAGCGAGCTCGACGCCGTCGCGTGCAGCTCGCCGCCCGACGATCCCAGCTGCCGGGCCTCGCGATGCATCGAGCCGAGGAAGTCGCGGATGCCGAAGATCAGCTTGTTCAATCCGACGGCCAGATCCGCGAGCGGGCCATCCGCGACGGCAAGATTCTTGGTCAGATCGCCGGCCGCGACTTCGCGAACGCCCACGGTCAGCGCGGCGATGCTCGCGCCGAGCGGGCTGCCGGCGGGCAACGCGAGCCGATCGCCGCCGCCCAGAGAGAGCACGTCGGCCGACTCACGGTCGGCCTCGACGGGTGCCCCGAAGATCCACGCCAGCACCGTACCGGCTACGAAGATCGCGATCGAAGCCGTGACGGCTCCGCGCGACCCGTACGGCGGATGGGCCAAGTACGCCGCCAGACCGGCGGCCAGTGCCGCCACGAGACCGGCGCCGCGACCGGCGAGCACGGCGCCGAGGCCGACAGCGGCCAGCGCGATGGGGGCTAGCTCGGGCAGCCCGGGGCAGCCCGCGAATGCGGCTGCGACCGCGACGGTAAGCATCGCGAACACACGGCGGCCGGCCGGCGACGACCGTCGTCGGACGGCGACGAGGCGCTCCAGGGTCAGTCTCAACACGGGCCCTCGGACAATATGAAAGACGGCAACAGGATCAGCACGCACCCATCATGCAACTTCTCTTGAGTGTCGGCCGTTCGGCAGGTCGCCTTGAGTGCCTTGCCCCGCCGATCTGCGGAACTGCAGCGCTACGCGGACTTATTGGCCCGGCTGCGCCGCTCGCACGCCTCGCAGAAATGCGAATACTTGTTGTCGGTGTCGAACACGGAGTTCGAATAATACATCGCGCAGCGCGCGTTATAGCAATGCCGCAAGCCCAGCGCATGGCCGATCTCGTGGACGCTCTCCTTCAGTAGCCGCTGAAAGAGCGCGTTCTCGTCGGGCGGATCGCCGTAGAACTCGGAACGCAGGCGGTGCAGCGATACGACCGCGCAGCGCTGTGCCTCGCTGGCCGACCCGAAGACGAACTGGTGCGACGTCTTGTAGAGGTCGAAGTCGGTGATTCCCAGCACGAGGTCGCCGGTCTCGTACGCCGCGCAGACGCGGCCCACGAGCGAGCCGAAAAACAGTTGCCCACGCGCGCTGTTCAGCGCGGACTTGGGCACCGTGAGCACCGCGCGCACGACGGCGGTCGCGAGGAACCGCTCCTCCAAGCACAGCGAGAGCCGGGTGAGCAAACCCCCGTCGATCGCATTGATCGGTACGATGCTGATCTCGCGCACGGCCGATGGACGGTTTCGGTCCGGCCGTCAGGCGGTCCTGGGCGCCCGCGACACGAAATGCGTTGCGCATGATCGTGGGAATCGGGATCGACCTTGCGGAGGTCGCGCGCTACCACTTCGACGAGCCGACGCGAGCTCGCTTTGCGCGCAAGGTGTACACCGAGGAAGAGATGGGGTACGCGATGCGCAAGCGGCTGTGGGCCGAACGGCTGGCCGGTTTCTTCGCGGCAAAGGAAGCGACGCGCAAGGCTTTCGGGCACGCGATCCCGTGGAACGCCGTCGGCGTCTCGCACGAGCGAAGCGGCAAGCCGATCATTCGCTTCTATCGCGGCTACCAGCGGTTGATCGAAGAACGCGGGGTGCGCGCGATTCACCTGACGATCACGCACACGGCGACCACCGCGGCGGCCGTCGTCATCCTGGAGGGCTGAACCCGTCGTGTTGGCCGTGACTGCGGCGCAGATGCGCGCGATCGACGCGGCTGCCGTCGCGCGGGATGGCGAAGTCGCGCTGATGCGCGCCGCGGGGGACGCGATCGCGCTGTTGATCGACCGCTACGCGCAGGGCGAGGGTCCCATCGTCGCCATCGCGGGTGAAGGCAACAACGGCGGCGACGCATACGCCGCGCTCGCGGCCTACGGCGGGACCCGCCGGCGGATCGTGTACGGTAACGCGGCGGCGGGCGGGAGCGCGGCCCGCCAGGACGCGCGCTGGCGCGCGCGTATCGCCGGCGTCGAAGAACGCCCGCTCCCGCCCGCGCCGGTCGTTTTGCGCGAGGCGGCACTCATCTTGGACGGCGTGCTGGGTGTGAACGCGCGCCTTCCCCTCGACGAACGCAGCGGTGGTCTGGTCGACGCGATGCGGGAGAGCGGCGCGCCGGTCCTCGCGCTCGACGTCCCCACCGGGATCGATCCCACGACCGGCGCGGTCGACTCGGAGCACGCGTTCTCCGCCGTCGCGACGATCGCGCTCGGCCGGCCGAAGCTCGGCTGTTTTCTCGATCCCGCTCGCGATCGCGCGGGGGCGCTGTGGTGTGCAACGATCGGCATGCGCGATGCCGACGCCGGCGACGTCGACCAGCCGCGCAGCGAAGTCCTCGATCCCGTCGGCTTCGCCGCATTGATGCCGGTACGGCCGCCCGACGCCGACAAGCGCAGCTCCGGCGCGCCGCTGATCGTCGCGGGGTCGACCCAATTTCCGGGCGCGGCGGTGCTCGCCGCGTGGGGTGCGGCGCGCGCCGGCGCCGGGTACGTCACCGTCGCCGCGCCCGAAGGTGCGGCCGCCGCGCTGCGCGCGCACCTGGTCGAGCAGGTCGTCGTGACGTACGACGAACGCGATCCGGCCGGCGCGGTGCGCACGATCCTCGATCTCACCGGCCGCAGCAACGCGATCGCGATCGGTCCGGGCCTCGGGTTGTCGGACGCGTTCGGCGAGATCGTCAACGGGGTGCTCGCGGGCAGCGCCGTTCCGGTGGTCGCCGACGCGAGCGCACTCTACCATCTCTCGAAGCGGCTCGACGCGTATCGCGACAAGCCGCTCGTCATCACGCCGCACGCCGGTGAGTTTGCGCGGCTGAGCGGAAAGGGGACGATTGCGCCGGGCGAACGCCTCGCACGGCTGCGCGCGTTCGTCGACGACCACGGCATCGTCACGCTGCTCAAGGGACGCACGACGCTCGTCGCCGGCCGCGACGTCACGCACGTCAACCCGACCGGTTCGAACGCGCTGGCCACCGCCGGCACCGGCGACGTCCTCACCGGCGCGATCGCGACCCTGCTCGCGCAAGGTCTCTCACCGATCGACGCGGCGCGCATCGGCGCCTATTGGCACGGCCGCGCGGGAAGCGTCGCGCTCGCGCACCGGCACCGCGGCGTCATCGCCCGCGACGTCGCCGAGGCGCTCGGCGAAGCCTCGCTCGTCACTGCCGGCGAAGAACCGGTGCTGCTCTCTCCTTGACATCGCCGGCGCTCGGCGTGATACGGTGGTGTGTGCAGAGGTACGAAGAGAAGATGCAACGCGAGATCGTCCTGCCGGAGAAGAAGCCGGCACTGGAGTGGATCCTCGGCCGGGCGGTGCAGAAGGTGAGCCCGAAGCGGCGGCATTCGCTGTTACAAGTCTGGTGGTCGACCCGCTTGACCGAGTGGGCCCACGGACACGGCGAAGTCGGATCCGAATGGCGCTTCCGCATCGCGCCGCCCGGCGAGATCATCCGACCGCTGGTCCCGGATGTCGCCTATCTCTCTTACGAGCGAATGGGCGACGCGAGCGAAGAGGAACTCGAAACGCCGCTGATGGCGCCGAACGTCGCCGTCGAGATCCTTTCGACCGGCGACAAGCGCGCGCACGTTCGCCACAAGATCGAGGTCTATCTCGCGACGGGAGCGGACGCGATCGTCGTCGTCGATCCGCACGCACTCAACGTTTCCGTCCACGATCGCGACGGCGTCACGATCTTCGCGTCGGGCGACGAGTTCGTGCACGATTCGCTTGCGGGGTTTCGCTTCACGATCGACGACATGTTCGACGCGATCCGCCTGCGGAAGCCCTAGCTGGCGCCTTCGAGAAGCGCGTGAAGTCCCGTTTCGTCGAGAATCGGGATGCCGAGCTGTTCCGCCTTTGCGAGCTTGCTGCCGGCCTCTTCGCCGGCGACGACGTAGGCGGTTTTCTTCGAGACGGCCGAGCTGACTTTTCCGCCCGCTGCGACGATCATCTCGGCGGCTTCGTCGCGGGTCAGATTCGGCAGCGTGCCGGTGAGCACGAGCGTCTTTCCGGCCAGTGGTCCAGCGGGGACGCGTTCGCGTTTGGGTGCCGTCATGTCGACGCCCGCATCGCGCAGATGACGAACCATCGCGCGGTTCGGTTCTTGCGCGAAGAACAACACGACGCTGCGCGCGATCTCGGGACCGATGCCCTCGCTCGCCAAGAGTTCATCTTCCGTCGCTTCCGCGAGCGCGTCGATCGAGCCGGAATCTCCGGCCAGTATCGCCGCGTTCTGACCGCCGACCATACGGATCCCCAATCCGAACAGCACGCGCGCCAGCCCGCGCGACTTCGACGCCGCGATCGCCGCGAGGACGTTGGATGCGGACTTCTCCGCCATACGCGGGAGGGTCAGCAGCTTCTGCAAGTCGAGCGCGTAGACGTCGCTCACGTCGTGCACGAGCCGGCTGTCGACCAATGCTGCGGCGAGCTGGTCGCCGATCCCCTCGATGTCCATTGCACCGCGTGAGGCGAAGTGGCGCACCCGCTCGACGAGTTGCGCCGGACACGTCGCGTTGGTGCAGCGCGCCATCACCTCGCCCTCGGGGTGATCGACGTCGGCGCCGCAGACCGGACAGATCGCCGGAAGGTCGTACTGCGGCAGATCGCCGTCGCGCAGTTCGAGCACCGGACCGACGACCCGCGGGATGACGTCGCCGGCGCGAATCACCGTCACGACGTCGCCGGCCCGAATGTCGTTGCTGCGGATGTAGTCAAGGTTGTGGAGCGTCGCGTTCGCGACCGTGACGCCGCCGATGCGCACCGGCTCGAGCACCGCATAGGGGTTGAGCGTTCCGGTCCGGCCGACGTTGACTTCGATCGAGAGGAGCTTCGTGCGCGCTTCGCGCGCGCGAAACTTGTAGGCGATCGCCCAGCGAGGATCTTTGCCGACGCTGCCGAGCTTCGCTTGCAGCGCGAGGTCGTCGACCTTGATCACGACCCCGTCGATCTCATAGTCCAGCGTCTCGCGCAGCTCCTCGAACCGCTCGGCGAACGCAATGACCTCGCCGATCGACGAGACGCGCACCGCGTGCTCGTTCACGCGAACGCCCAGCCGCTGCAGGTACGCCAGCAGTTCCGACTGGGTGCGCGGCGGATCGTCGGCGTCGATCTCGCCCACGGCGTAGGCGTAGAACGAGAGCGAACGCTGCGCGGTCAGCTTCGGGTCCTTCTGCCGCAAGCCGCCCGCGGCGGTGTTGCGCGGGTTCTCGAACGCCCGCAGCCCCTGCTTCGCGCGCGCGACGTTGAGCCGTGCGAAACCGCTCTTGCGCAGGTACGCCTCGCCCCGCACGTCGATGTGCCGCGGCACGGACCCGCCGGCATTGCGCAAGCTCAGCGGGACCGACTTGATGGTCCGCAGGTTGGCGGTAATCTCTTCGCCGACGCTGCCGTCGCCGCGCGTGCCGCCCGCCGTCAGGCGTCCCTCGTCGTAGCGCAGCGAAACGGCGAGGCCGTCGATCTTCAGCTCGCAGGTATAGGCGACGTCGCCTTCGACGCCGCCGAGTTTGCGGACGCGCGCGTCGAACGCGAGCAGCTCGGACTCATCGAACGCGTTGGCGAGACTGAGCATCGGGCGCACGTGAACGTATTCGGGAAAGCCGGATGCCGGCGCGCCGCCCACGCGTTGCGTCGGCGAGTCCGGCGTGCGCACCTCCGGGTGCGCCTCCTCGAGATCGAGCAGTTCGCGCAGCAGCGCATCGTAGTCGGCGTCGCTGATCTGCGGATCGTCGAGGACGTGGTAGCGGTAGTTCGCCTCATCCAGCCGCGCACGCAATTCGCGCGCGCGGCGTTCGACCGCGGTCAGGACCACGAACCTTTCGGCGTCGCAACCTGCACGGCGTAGCCGTCGGGATCGGCGATCACCGCCAGCCGGCCGAAGCTCTCATCGTGCGGTTCCTGAAGGATCGTCACGCCGGCCGTCCTCGCATCGGTGACGAACTTGTCGATGTCGCCGACGTAGAAGGCGAGCTGCAGCGAGCCGGGCTTGACCGTCAGGCTTTCGCTCGCCGGGTGGAGTCCCAGCATGCGGCCGTCGCCGAGATCGAAATCGACCCAGTGCGGCGCCGCGTCCGTGCCGAGCTTGAGCTCGAGAATGGTCCGGTAGAACGCCTTCGAGCGTTCCAGGTCGGAGCTGACGATCATCGCCATCGCAAACTTGGCCACGGCGCGCACGGTTCGACGGGCGCGCGCGGGTTCTTCGTCCCCCTGATCGAAGGCGCGAGCATGAGCACTCCCTCCGAGCGCCAGGCAGCATTTCGCCGGCTGCACGACGGCCCGCCGCTGCTGCTGCTCCCGAACGCCTGGGACGTCATCACCGCGCGGCTCTTCGAAGAGGCCGGATTTCCGGCCGTCGCGACCTCGAGCGCCGCGGTTGCGAACGCGCTCGGCTTCGCCGACGGACGGGATCTCGACGTCGACCTCCACCTGGCGACGATCGCGCGCATCGCCGGCGCGCTGCGCGTTCCGCTGACGGCCGACGTCGAGAACGGATATGCCGACGAGCCGGAGGCGCTCGCTGCGTTCGTCCGACGGCTCGCGGCGACCGGCGTCGCGGGCTACAATCTCGAGGACACGAAAGCCGCGGGCGAACTCTACCCGCTCGACATGCAGGTCGCGCGCATCCGCGCCGCGCGTGCCGCCGCACCCGAACTCTTCATGAACGCGCGCACCGACATCTACCTCGAAGGTATCGGTCCCGCCGAAGATCGGTTGGCCGCGACGACCGAACGGATGCACGCGTTCGCCGCGGCCGGCGCCGACGGCGTGTTCGTTCCCGGCATCGCCGACGCCGCGACGATCGCCGCGCTCACCACGCAGACGACGCTGCCGTTCAACGTGCTCGCCGGTCCGGCGACGCCGGCCGTACCCGCGCTTGAAGCGCTCGGCGTACGGCGGGTCAGCGTCGGCTCGTGGCCGATGCGCCGCACGCTCGGCGTGCTGCGCGACATCGCGAACGAGCTGCACGAGCGTGGAACGTTCGGATTCACCCGCGAGACGGTGATGGCGTACGACGAGGCCAATGCGCTTGCGCGGGGTCGCGGCTAGCGCCTTTTTACGCAAACGAGGCACTCCCGTCGCCGATTCTTTACAAAAAAAACCCGGTTGCGTAAAAGGTGCTTTGCATTCGCCGCTCGGCGGTCAAGCAGGCTACAGCTCGGCAAGGGATGGTCCGATGCCAAGATTACGGGCGTGTGCTGGACCTGCTGAACAAGGATGTTTGCTTTTCATCGGACGACGGCGATATGGTTCTTTACATTTTTCGCCGTCGCCGCCGTATTTTGCACAGCAGTGCACGCCGCGCCGTCCGCCTCGGCGGTGCGGCAGATTCCCTTAGGTCCTCGGCTGACGGCGCCGCGGGCGACGGCGCCCCCTCTGCCGGGCGCGATCCCCTCTCTTGCGTCGGGAGCCGCAGTCCGCCGGCCGCTGAGCGGTCGCGATCTGGTTCGCATCACCGCGAAACGGCCGCCGGCCGTGGCGCTCCGCGACGCACTGGCACGGGCCAAGAAGGGCCGTCACACCCTCTCCGCGAGTGGGGCGACGATCACGCTCCTGGGCGACCATAACGCCTACGCCGTCGCCAATCAGCCCCAGATCGCCGACTTCACGCTGGGCTGGGGCGAGCAGGTCGGGTTCGATTGTTCGAACCTCACCGCGAACGAGGCGAACCTGAATTGGATCATCTTCCCGCCGGACGGGAGCGCCTTCATCAACAAGGCGACGGTCGGCACCGATGGGTTCGGCAACTGCCAAAGCCCGATTCAGGACATCACCCTCTCGACACCCTATGGCAGCGGCACCGACGCGCCGTACGCTGGGGTCTGGGCGGTCGGGCTGCGCAAGCCCAACGGCGACTACGAAGCAGTGACGTACTTCGTCGTCACGAGCCAGCCGCAGCTGCAGACCTACAGCGACGGCGCCCTCAACCATCCGACGCGCGACTTCACCAGCGGTCAGACCATGTACGTCGTCGCAAACGGACTGAACCCGGCCGACTCGTACGCGATCGGCTTCGTACAAACGTCGGTTTCGCCGCTCAAATGCGTGTTCGCGGTTCCTTCGACGTTCGCCGCGCTGCCGAACTGCTTCGCGCAGAGCGTCGCTAACGCGGGGGTCGGGGCCGCGAGCGGGAGTTTCGAAGCGAGTTGGGACACGAGCGTCGGGCCGGCCGCATCGGGCAGCTACACGCTTCAATTGTACGACGTGACGCAGCATCATCTGATCGCAACGCAGCAGGTCGCGCTGCAAAGCGCGACCGTCAGCTGGACGTTGACGCCGTACCAAGGGGCGACGAACGGCACGACCGGATTGCCCGACTTCACCTATGCGTTCGACGGTTTCCTCGATCAGGCGGTGACCGGCCTGACCTTCGGCGTGAGCGGGCTGCCGGCGAACGGCACGTACCTCCTCACGGTGAGCGATCCCAACGGGGCCGTCCTCGCCTCGACGCAGTCGGCGGACGGAAAGCACGTCTCCGCGCCGGCGTCGATGACGGTCGCCGGGGGGGCGGGAACGTCGGCGAAGATCCCGTTCGCGCTGAACGCCGCGAAGAACACCGCGCTCGGACCGACGCAGCTCTTCAACGCCGCCACGACGCTCCTGGCGCAACTGTACGACCCGGTCGGGCAGACGGTGCTTGCGGCGAAGAGTTTTACGCTGCTAGCGTACTCCGCCTCCGCCGCGTGGAACGGAAACGCGTCGGTCAACGCCGCGCCGGGCGGAAGCTGTCAGGCAGGCTACTCACACATCCTCACGGTCACCAACACGTCGGCGAACTACGGAAGCATCAACGGCGACGGCATCGTCGGCATCAAGATCAACGCCGACGCCGCCGGCAGCGCGACGGTCTGCGCGACGAACGGCGACACTTCGGCCACCGACACGGCCGGCAACCTGTGGACGATCACCTATGCCAGCGGCTCCGCCACGGCAACGATCAACAATGCGAAGCCCGCCGCGCTTGCGCCGGGCCAGTCGGTCTCGTTCGCGATCACGATCGCTGCCGCGTCGAGCGCCTGCGGCGGACCGCCCTGCGCGCTGCAGACGCAGATCCTCCCGCTGCACGGCCTCGCGTACAGCGGGAACAACACCGTGACGAACGGTCTGCTCGTCGGCGGAAAGAACAACTCGTCGATACCCTCGAACTACGCCTGGGCCGTCACCGGGCCGGGCCCCGGCGCGGGGATCGTCGCGCCGCCGAGCTTCACCCAGATGATGTACGTCTCGGGGACGAACGGCGACCTCACGGCGAGCAGTTTCTATACGGTCACGGCGACGATCCAGAACAACAACCCCGCCGGCAACGCGAACACCCTCAACGACGTCCGCTTCACCTTTCCGAGCAGCTACAATTTTACCACCGGCGGCAACACGCCGACGCTGCTCTCGCTCAAGACCCAAGCCGGCACCGCGATCAACGGCTGGAGTGTGTTCGTCCCGAACGGCACCTCGAACAACCTCACGCTGCCCAACACGTTTGCCATCGCCAACGGCACGAACAACAGCGTCTCGGCCAACAATCCGATCCAACCGGGCACGACCGTCATCGCCACGTTGAAGATCCCCATGCCTGCGAACAGCTTCCCGCTGCAGCAGATTCCGGCCGACGGCAATTTCGACGGCGGCTGCATCCAAGTCACGGGAACGAAGTGCACCTACGCCGGCACGGCGCTGAACTCGAGCGGGACGCAGAATAGCGTCGCGGGGCCGACCAACGTCGATACGACCGAACTCGGCATCTACTCGCTCGACACCTCGAAGATGAGCGGCGCGTTCACGCCGCAGACGATCGGCGCAGGCGTCGCGACGAGCACGACCTTCACGTTCACGAACACGCCGACGTCGGCCGATCCGAATCCGGACTGGATCGACCAGATCGTCTTGACCTTCCCCACGGGTGCGTACCCGACTTCGGTGACCGCGCCGGCGGGCTGGACCGTCACCGGCTCCGCGCCGACCTTCACGATCACCCTCAACGCCTGCACGCCCACGCCCTGTCAGGAGACGAATGCCGTAGCGCCGGGCGGAACCCTGGCGCTGACGGTCGCCTTTCCTTCGGGGACGACGGCCGGTACCTACGACGGCGTCGGATCGGACCCGCCGGCGATCGTGTGGACGGTGCGGGGCGCGAACGGCGGTACGACCACGCCGAGCACCGCCGCGTTCGAGGGAAAGTCCAAGCTGGTGATCTCGCCGGTGTCCGCCAGCGTCAAGTTCGCGGCGCTGGGCGGATACCCGACCGCCACGACGGTGACGACCAACAGCGAGCCGACCGACGGCAGCGATGCAGATGCAACACACGGCAATGCCCTCGACTACCGCATCACGAACAACGGATCGCAGACGATCACGGACGCCGCCATCACGATCCCTGTGCGCAATCGCGCGGGCGCGATCGGCACCGACTCGGGCGGGCAAAGTTGGCAAATCGTCGGAACGCCGGCCGCCGGCTCCTGCGCCGTCGCCGTCACCCAGGTGAATACGGGGACCCCTGCCGACGGCTCGATCGTGCTGAGCGGCTGCAGCATCGCGCCCGGCGCCGCGCTCGACGTGACGTTCGACGCGAAGGCGCCGTATCAGATCGGAAGCGAGTTCGACTGGCCGGCGACGGTGTGCGCCGTGCATGCTTCCTGTTCGACGCTCTCGGTCGGGGCGGCACCTCAATGGTCGACCGCCGAGTTCGTGAAGATCGTCGTCGATGCGCGCCTGAGCGTCATCTTCTCGAACGGGCCGCCGATCGTCGGCGCTACGCCGTCGCTCCCGAATCCCGGACCCGGCGGCAGCGGCGCCGGCGGGTCGACGCCGAACACGACCTGCCCCGCATGCTCGATCGTATCGCTCGGCGCGACGCCGGTGATCGATGTCGGCGCGTTCAACGGAAGTGCGACGTTCAACGATCTCATCGACGCGGCGGTGACCTCCGACGTGTCCGGCCCGAACGCGTGGGATCTCTACGTTTCGATCGATGCGAACCCGCTCAACGGTTCGAGCGCGAAAGAGTTCTCGATGAAGCTCGACTCCGGCGCGATGATCCCGTTGTCGGGCTTGACGGTTCCGGCGGCGGTCACGTCCTTCTTCCAGCCGCCTGCGACCGGCAGCGGCGTGTACCCGACGTCGGCAAGCGGGACGCTCCTCGGAACGTACACCGGCTCCGCTCACCGGCTCCCGATCGACACGATCCACAGCTTCCAGATCAACAACACCGGAGCAGCCGGACCGCAAGCGGTCACCCTGATGTGGACGCTGATCCCCAGCTGAGAACCTACGCTTCGACCGGGATGCGGCCGTTCTTGGTCAGCTCCTCGAGCGTTTCGAAGTTGGTCTCTTCGAGCTCGCGGATGCGGCCCTTGTCGACGCGGATGCGGCCTTGGGCGCGCTCGTCGCTGAGCACGGCCTTCAGGTACCGCCCCGTGTGCGAGGCCTTGTCGGCGGCGACGTCTTCGGGCGTTCCGGTGGCGACGATCGTCCCGCCCTTGTCGCCGCCCTCCGGGCCGAGGTCGATCACGTAGTCGGCGGTCTTGATCACGTCGAGGTTGTGCTCGATCACCAGCACCGTGTTGCCCATCTGCACCAAGCGCTGCAGTACTTCGAGCAGCTTGTGGATGTCGGCGAAGTGCAAGCCCGTCGTCGGCTCGTCGAGCACGTAGAACGTGCGGCCGGTCGCGCGGCGGGAGAGTTCGGTCGCGAGCTTGATGCGCTGCGCTTCGCCGCCGGAGAGCTGCGTCGCCGGCTGGCCCATCTGGATGTAGCCGAGGCCGACCTCGCAGATCGTCTTGAGCTTGTTGGCGATGCGCGGGATCGTCGAGAACAGCTCGGCCGCCTCGTCGACCCGCATCGCGAGCACGTCGGCGATCGACTTGCCCTTGTACTTCACCTCGAGCGTCTGCGCGTTGTAGCGCTTGCCGTGACAGACCTCGCACGGCACGTAGACGTCGGGCAGGAAGTGCATCTCGATTTTCACGATGCCGTCGCCCTGACAGCCCTCGCAGCGCCCGCCCTTCACGTTGAACGAAAACCGGCCCGGGGTGTAGCCGCGCATCTTCGCTTCGGGCGTGAGCGAATACAGCTCGCGGATCTGATCGAACGCGCCGGTGTACGTCGCGGGGTTCGAGCGCGGGGTGCGGCCGATCGGCGACTGGTCGATCACGACCATCTTGTCGAGCGCCTCGGCGCCCTTCACCCGGCCGTACGTTCCGCCGGCCGGCTGATGGTGCAGGTACTGGTTGAGCGCCTTGACGACGACCTGATTGACGAGGGTCGACTTGCCGGAACCGCTCACGCCCGTGACGCAGGTGAACGTCCCCAGCGGAATGTCGACGTCGACCTTGTTCAGGTTGTTCGCGGTCGCGCCGAGCACGCTGAGCGTGCCGCGGCCGGGCTTGCGATGTTTCGGAATCGCGATGAACTGCCGTCCCGAAAGATAGGCCCCGGTCAGCGACTCCGGGTTCTCCTCGATCTGCTCGATTGAACCGACCGAGAGAATCCGGCCGCCTTCGGCGCCGGCGCCGGGCCCGACGTCGACGATCACGTCGGCCGCGCGCATCGTGTCCTCGTCGTGTTCGATGACGATCAGCGTGTTGCCGATGTCACGCAGCGTCTCGAGCGTCGCCAGCAGACGATCGTTGTCGCGCTGATGGAGCCCGATCGAGGGTTCGTCCAAGATGTACAGCACGCCGACCAGCGACGAGCCGATCTGCGTCGCCAGCCGGATGCGCTGCGACTCGCCGCCCGAGAGCGTCGTCGCCGAGCGCGAGAGGTTCAGGTAGCCGAGGCCGACGTTCTTGAGAAAGCCCAGCCGGGCGCGGATCTCCTTGAGGATCTGCGCGGAGATCTTCGCGTCGCGCTCGGTCGGATGGAATTCGGCGAAGAACCGCTCTGCCGCCTCGACCGACATCGACGTCGTCTCGTGGATGTTCCGATCCGCGACCGTCACGCCCAGCGCTTCGGGTTTGAGCCGCGCCCCTTTGCAGACCTTACACGTCGACGCCGACATGTATTTCTCGATCTCTTCTTTGACGTAGTCCGACGACGTCTCGTTGTAGCGGCGTTGGAGGTTGTTGACGACCCCTTCGAACTGCGACTCGTACTCCCACTGATGACCGGAGCGCGACTCGTAGGTGAACTTCTGCTTCTTGTCGGCGCCGTAGAGGATCATCTCGACGACGTCTTCGGGCAGCGCCTCGATCGGCGTCGTCGGCTTGCAGCGGCGCGAACGCAGCAAACGTTCCACCTGCTGGAGGTAGTACGGGTTGGTCGACGGATACCGGCCGCCGCCCATGTTCTTCGACCACGGAACGATCGCGCCGTCGGCGATCGACTTCGTGCGGTCGGGGATGACCTTCCACGGATCGATCTCGATCTTGACGCCCAGGCCGCTGCAGGCCGGACATGCGCCGTAGGGGGAGTTGAACGAGAACAGCCGCGGCTCGAGCTCTTGAAACGAGATCCCGCAGTACGCGCAGGCGAACGACTCGCTGAACGTCGCTTCGACCCACTGCTCCGACGGTTTCTCCGTACCTTCGTTCACCTTGGCTTGATAGAGCACGGTGACGATGCCGGTCGAGAGCTTGAGCGTCGTCTCGATCGAGTCGGTCAGCCGGGTGCGCACGTCGGGCTTCACGACGAGCCGGTCGACCACGACCTCGACGGTGTGCTTGCGCTTCTTGTCGAGTTCGATCTTGTCTTTGAGCTCGCGGATCTCGCCGTCGACCCGCACGCGCGCGAAGCCCTCTTTGCCGATTTCCTCGAACAGCTTGGTGTACTCGCCCTTGCGGCCGCGGATGACCGGTGCCAAGAGCTGGATGCGCGTCCCTTCGGGGAACGCCAGAATCTGATCGACGATCTGCTCGGCGGTCTGCGAGCTGATCGCGCGGCCGCACTGGTAGCAATGCGGCTTGCCGACGCGCGCGTAGAGCAGGCGCAAGTAGTCGTAGATCTCGGTGACCGTGCCGACCGTCGAACGCGGATTGCGTGAGGTCGACTTCTGGTCGATCGAGATCGCCGGCGAGAGACCCTCGATGTAGTCGACGTCCGGCTTCTCCATCTGTCCCAGGAACTGCCGGGCGTAGGAGGACAGCGACTCGACATACCGGCGCTGCCCTTCGGCGTAGATCGTATCGAAAGCGAGCGAGGACTTGCCGGAACCGGACAAGCCGGTGACCACGATGAGCTTGTTGCGCGGCAGCGTCAGATCGACGTTTTTAAGGTTGTGTTCGCGCGCGCCCTTGATAACGATCCTATCGAGGGCGTGTGTGGTCCCGTCAGACATGCTTTCGCAGAGACCCGCGCGCGCAACGGAACAGTTCCAAGACCGAGGCGTCTCCGCTCATCGAACATACGTTCGTCGACGCTTGGCATACCCCTCTGCCCGCGCGTCACACCAATGGCCAGGGGTCGCCTTGAGGGAGGGGGAAACAGCCGAACGATCGGCAGCGGACATGCCTGCGGGGAGGGCTTCATGAGCGATCTCGTACCGGAACGAAAGAGCGTCACCGTCGCCGTCGTGCTCGCGCTCGTCGCCGGCTGCCTGGGCGTTCACCGGTTCTATCTCGGGCAACCCGGCCGCGCGCTGCTAATGCTCGGCGTCCTGGCCGCGAGCCTCCTCGCCGCGCTCTGGTACGTGTGGGGCATCTTCGCGTTGCTCGTCCCAGGCCTGTGGTCGCTGGCGGATTGCTTCATGCTGCCCGGCGAGATCCGGCGCATGCACGACGAAGCCGAAGCCGAGGTCATCATGCGCGTCCACGGCCTCGCGCCCGCCCGCGTGCGCGGCCGCTCCTAGCTCGCGACCGGCGCCGGAGGCAGGACGGCGAGCACGTCGGCGATCGTCGCGACGATCGCGTCGGGGCGCGGGCCCTCGGCCGGGATCGGCTTGCGGTGCACGTCGATGAGCACGGTGAACATGCCGACGTCGTGCGCGCCGCGGACGTCGCGGTCGTAGCGGTCGCCGACCATCGCGGTGCGTTCCGGCGTCGAGCCAAGCTCGCGGCAGGCGTGCAGGAACAACTCCGGGTCCGGCTTCACCATCCCGACCTCGTCGGCGAGAAAGAACGCGTCCATTCGCTCGCGCAGGCCGAGCCGGTCGATCTTGTCGTGATGGGTCGCGGCGAACCCGTTCGTCACCAGGCCGAGCTTGCAGCCGCGCTGACGCAGCCGGTCGAGGAGCTCGATCGTGCCCGGGAACAGCTCGAGCGCGCCCGAGCGCGCGGCGACGTACTCGTCGGCGGCACGATGCGCCAGCGCGCGATCGTCGATCCCGACCGACAGCAGCGCTTCGTACCACATCCGTTCGCGCTCGACGGAGATCGCGACGCCCAAGTGCGCCGTCGAAAGTGCGGCCCAGTACTTCTGCGCCGACGCATCGTACGCGTCGGTGAGCGCTTGCGCGTCGATCCCGCGTTCGCGCGCGATCGCATCGGAGACCGAGCGCGCGGCCGAACGATAGGCCGTCGTGTCGTCGTGAAGCGTATCGTCGAGATCGAAGAGCACCGTGTCGATGTGTCTCAACGGCGCTCCGCCCCAGGCTGCGCGCCCCCCACGCGATGCGTGGGGCCCCCAGTCCGACCTCGCAACAACGCTGTCGCCCAGGCCCCATTCCGCTGCGCTCGGTCCATTACCGTCACCTTCACGCTAGAAGCGTACCAGAAACGAACGCAGCGCGAAGGGGCCAAGGTCGAAGAGGAGCTCCTCTTCGGCGATGCGCACGTCACCGCCGATCGGGCGCTCGACGGCGTCGATGCAGGACGCTTCACGCATGCGGCCGCCACAGCGCAGCGCGACGGCGCGCGCTTCGCCGTCGCACTCGCGAACGCGCACGATCACGGCGCTCGCGTCGGCGGACGGACAGACGGCGACGATCAGGACGGCGGGATCCTCGCAGGTGAAGAGATGCACTCGTTCTTCCGAGGTATATTCGACCCAGGCTTGCTCGAGCGCCGAGATCGGCGCGCCGGCGGTCGGAACGAACGCGTAGGCGAGACGCTGTTCCCCGCGGTCGGCGTCCGGATCGGGCCAGCGCGGTGCGCGCAGCAACGACGTTCCCAGGCGAATGCCGCCGTTGCGCAGACCGACCGCGTTCCAGCCGTAGAGGTCGGGCGTGAACACCGCGAGTCCGGCCTCATCGCTGGTCACGTGCGCCCAGCGCTGCGCCGGAACCTCGTACCGGGCGCGCTCGGCGTCCGTGGCGGGAAACGCCGTGCGCACGAGCGTCCCGTGTGCTTGTCCGTACCGCACGTCGCGCGCGTCGACGGCGAGCCGGTGCTCCGCTCGCAGCACGACGTGATCCTCGTGCCAGGCGACCGCGATCTCGACCCGCAGGAACGGCTCGCCGTCGTGCAGCGCGATGCGCATCGTCGCGCGCGAACGCGCACCGATCGTCAGCCGCACGACCAGCGCGCCGTTCTCGAGCGACGCGCCGTCGGGCCGCACGCGGACGGGCCGTTTTTCGTATCCGGCATCGAGGTTCCACGCGTCCCACGCCTTGGGACGATCGGCGTACGCCGCGAGCGCGTTGACGATCGATGCGACGTTCGGCCCCTCGGCCGTGCCGAATTCGACGATCGTGCCGTCGTCCCTGACGCTCGCACGCACGTAGGCGTTGCGAAATTCCCACCGCTCGTCGCTGCGTTCCGGCACGAGCGCAGGCGGGCCGGCGAGGCGCAGGTCGGCGCGCGGCAGGATCGAGGCGGCGGCCTCCGCGACCCGCGCGGCGATCGCCTCCGCCCGGTCGTACTCCTGGTGCACGTCGTCGTACACGGCGGCGATCGCCGTGCCGGAGATCACGTCGTGGAATTGCGCGCGCAGCACGATCCGCCACGCGCTGCGCAGATCTTCGACGAGCGAGGTGCGCACGCCCTGCGGGGCGCGGACCGCGACGCACCAGGCGGCGAGTTCTTCCGCATGCGCCAGCGTTCGCTCCAGCGCCGCGTTGCGTGCTTTCACGTCGTGATGCGTCGTGTAGGTGCCGCGATGCGTCTCGAGATAGAGTTCGCCTCGGTACTCCGGCAGCGGTTCGCCGGCGACGCCCGCGAACCACGCGTCGACCGGCGTCCAGCCACGCGAGCCGGGTCCGACGCGCGCCAGCTGCTCGTCGGTCGCTCCGCCGCCGCCGTCGCCGTAGCCGACGACGACGGGTTCGTCGCGCTCGCGCGCCGTCGCGAGACGCTTGGGCGTCAAATCGCCGTCGTAACCGTCGATGACGGCGGCGACGACCGAAGAACCGTCGTCGCCGTTCCACCGGAAGCGCGGATACGGCCAGCGAGTCGTTTCGTTCCACTGCAGCTTCGTGGTGGCGAAGTACGGGATGCCCGCGTGCGCCGCGAGCGACGGGAAGGTCGACGGAAAGCCGAACGTGTCGGGAAGCCACGCGACCGTCGGCGTGACGTCGAGCGTCTCGCGCGTCCACGCGACGCCGTGCGCGAACTGGCGTAGGATCGATTCGCCGCTGGGCGCGTGCAGGTCCGGTTCGACCCACATCGTCGCGACGCTCGCGTCCCAGCCCGCGCCGCAGCGCGAACGCACACGAGCCGCCAGATCGCGGTCTTCGGCGAACGCCCAGGCGTAGAGCTGCGGCTGGCTCTGGGAGAACACAAACCGTTCGTCGTTCTCGACCTCGCGCAACGCCGTCGCGAACGTTCGCAGCGCTTTGCGCTTCGTCGAATCGTACGTCCACAGCCACGCGACGTCGAGGTGCGAGTGACCGATCAGCGGCACGTCGAGCACATCGCCCGCCGAGCCGGGGGCGGCCGCCTCGATCTCGAGTTCGTCGTGCGGCTTTTCCTGCGCGCGCAGCAGCATCCAGCGCCAGCGCAGCCCGTCACCGGACGGGAGGCCCGCGACGGGCAGCGCGCGCAGTTCGACCTCGAGGGTGATCTCGTGCTCGCCCGGGATCGGCGGCAGCACGATCGCCTCGTGTTTCGCGTCGAACGCGCCGCGCGCGACGCCGTCGATGCGCAGCAGCGCACCGGTACGGGTGGCATAGCGCAGCCGCGACGGACCGTCGGGGAACGCCGCGCGAGCGACGAGCGTGACGGCGATCTCGTCTTCGGCACGGCGCGCGAGGCGCACGCGCATCAGAGGATCGCGGTGACCTGGTCGTTGCTGGTGGTGCAGTTCTCGCCCGGCGCCGTCTTCGAATCGATGCCGAAGCGCAGCGTCACCTTGAGCGGATCGCGCTTCTGTTCGTGCTTGACCTGAAAGCGAAACGCCGCTTCGTAGCTATCGTGCGAAGCGAGCGGCGGGATGGGCTGCGAGCCGACAACCGTCGGTCCGATCAGCAGATCGAGGTGCTGGCGCACCTCCGGGCGCTGCGCGACGCTGCCGTTGTTCGCGACGAACACGGATACGATGTCGTTGTCGTAGGCACGATCCCGCGCGCGCACGATCTTGAGCCGGGGGTTGGTGACGACGATGTCGGTCGGGCACGGCGTCGGCTGCGCCGCCGCCAGGGCCGCGGACATGAAGAACGTCAACATCAGACTGCTTCGTACGCGCGGAGGGGTTCGCGTACCCGCTCGGCGGCCGTCTCGAGGCCGCGGAGGAGGGCTTCCTTGCTCGCGGTCATGACTCTGCGTCGTAGTAGTCGAGCTGCGGGATCTCGCGCACCAGCGTCCCCGTCGCCTCGACCACGAACTTGCGCGAATCCGGGTAGTAGCAGACGTCGCCCGGATCGGTATTCGCAACCATCAGCACGAGCGCGTCCTCATCGGCGTGATTTTCCAGCCGGTGCGCTCCGCCCGGTTCGGTGCGAAACGCGACGAGGTCGCCGGCGCGCAGCTCGAAGGTGCCGCGCGGCGTGCGCAGGGCCGGCGTCCCGGAGATCACCACGTACAGTTCTTCTTCGCGCGTGTGCCAATGGAGCGGGACGAACACGTCGCCGCGCGAGAGGCGCGCCGCGGCGTATCCGAGCTTCTCCGCACCGATCAGCCGGCCGGCCTCGGCCAACGCACCGCCGAACGGTGGCGGATCGGTCGGATCGCGGCGGTACGGCAGTTCGTCGAGATTGACGCGGTTGACGAACGCATCGGCGCGCGCGTCGAGCATCGCACCGATCGCGGCGTGCGCATTGCCGAACACGCATGCGCCGTCGCCGACCAACAGGTGGTCGACCCAGAGCGCACGCAGCCTGCGCGCGGACAGCGCGGCGCGCACCGGATCGCTCAGCTTCGCATCGGGCATCAGCGTCAGCGCGCCGGCCGGCGTGCCCCACAGCGCGTCGCCGACGATCGCCGCACGAAGATCGCGGCGGTAGAGCGCGATCTCGCCGGCGGTCTTGAAGCCGTCGAGACCCACCACCGTCCAACCGTGTAAGACCTCGCCGGGTTCGACGGTACGCGCAACCGGCTGCGCGAGCAGCGGCGCATCGAGTGCGCTCGCGATCGTCCGCGCGCCGGTCGCGGCGGCGACGGCCGCGCTCGACCGCTCGTGATCGCGGTTGGTGATCAGGATCGAGTCGACGCCGCGCGCGCGCAGCTCCCCGAACGTCCCCTCGTCCGGCTCGACCGGATCGACGACGAGATTCCCCTCGTCCGTCTCGACGAAGAAGCCGTTGAAATCCAAGCCGCGATCGGCTTGCCAGCGCGACCAGGACCAGACCCCGGGGACGACCGTTTGACGCATGTACGCCTCTCCGCCGCGAAGGTTCGCCGATCCGCTTCAGATGCGTGGGGTCCCTCGTACGTAGCCCGGGGAAGCAGGCCGATGCTCCGAATGCGGCGCGGACGACTTCATCCGGAGAACGTGACGTTCGAGAAGTCGATCTTGCGCACGAGCGTCTCACCGTCGAAGCCGAGTACGCGCATCGGCAAGTGCGTGATCGGGGAGAGCTCGACGACCTCGCGTGTCAGCCCCGCGTTCGTCGCCGGATCACTGGGAATCACACGAACCGCATCCGTCACGACCCCGTCGATGACGTCTCCCGGCGCCTCGGACAAGCTCCCCGCCTCCGCTTGCGCGTGGGCGAGGATCGCGCCGAAGCTCAGCTGATCGATCGACGAGCCGCGGATCGTCGTCGCCAGCGGATCGTGCAGCGACAGCGTCCTCTTGAACAGGGCGGCGAGCCCCGAACCGCGCCGGCCAACCACGGTCGCCCCACCGTCCCACACGAGCGTCACGCCGGCGTTGGGTCCCGACGCGACATGGACCGTAACGCTCGACGGCTTGCGGAAGCTGTAGTTGAAGACGACGTTCTGTACCGTCGTGTCTTTCTGTTCGAACACCGTGACGTTCGCGTTGTACGCCGTCACGGCGGCCCAGGCACGAGCGAACGCGTCGAGTCGTTGGGCAGCCGGTTCGGACGAAGCGGACAGGGGAGCTGCAGAGCGGGAGGCTGTCGCGACCGGACTCGGCGTCGGTTGCGCGGCCAGCACCGGGATGGCCGCGCACAACACGAGTGTCGCGCACGCTGGAGCGAACCGGGAGCGCAAGAGCCTTCGACAGACGGTCATGTGCTGTGACCCTGGAGCGTTGTTCGCGACCGGCAAGGCGAGCCCCACCCTCCAGGATCCCGCTTGAGGCTCAGAGCTCGAGTTGTATCGTCCCGCGTTCGCTCGGCTCGATGATCTTGCTCGAGATGTCGCGCCGGATCGCGTCGTGTTCGGGATGTTCCGCGTACGCACGCCAGCCGTCCCAGTCGTCGAAATCCGCCACCAGCGCGACGGTGAAGCGCTGGTCGGTCGCGCACACGTTCCGTCCCGCGGTGATGGCGCGCAGCGAATCGATTTTCGACGTCATCGCGTTCCAGGCGTCCACGAGCCGGTCGACTTCGGCGTCCGGCACGCCCTCCTTGATCTTGGCGAAGAACACGTGGCGAATCACTTCAAACTCCTTTGCGACTCCCACGGCAAGCCCACCTCAGGGTCCCGGCCGGCGCGTCTGCACGATCATCTTGAAATGCCGGTCCTCGCCGATGCATCCTTCCTCGCCGAAGCCGAGGCGAGCGAGGAGCGCGATCGAGGCGACGTTCCGCGGGTCCGTCCGCGCAATAAAACGCCGGATCCCGTAAGCCCCCTCAAGCTCGCCCAATAGGGCCCGCATCGCTTCAGTCGCGTATCCGCGTCGCTGGAACGCGGGTGCGATCGTGTATCCGATCTCCGCGACGTCGCCTGACGCGTCGACGTGAACACCGACGTCGCCGATGAGGACATCGTTCCGCCCCTCGACTATGCCTAGCTGCGACCACATGCTGCGACGCGCGAACGGAACGTCCGCGACGCTGCCAACGAACACGTCGGCCGCCGCGCGTGATGCCGGCATCCAGCCCTGCATCGCTGAAACCGCTGGCTCCGAGCGGTACGCGAAGAGCGCTTCGGCGTCAGCCGGGGTAAGATACCGCAGGACCAAGCGCGACGTGCGCAGCGGGATCGGCATGGGTAACGCTCCTCCGCCCGTCGCCGTGCTCCTGCGTCCCGCCGATGACGGCCCGAGCGTAGCGCCTATCCTGCGATGTTCCTTTGCTCGTGTGCGTTCTTCACCAGTGCGATGAAGCGGTAGACGAAGTGGACGGCTTTCCCGTACGGGGCGGTGATGAAGAGCGCAGCCACCGCGCCCAAGTGGATCGCCAGCAGCGCTCCCATGGCGCTGGTCGAACGAAACGCGAGCAGCGCGAGCCCGGTGAGCGCGACGGTTTCGAGCATGCCGAGAAACGCGTAGTCGAGCGCGATCATGCGCGGCTCGGTCGGGCGATCGTCGCTGCGCCGCTTGACCGCGACCAGGCCGGCAACGCCGACGGCGAGCGCGATCCCGCCGCCCGTGCCCAGAACGACCGGCACGCTCCACAGCGGATACGGCGGGAGCAGGTGCAGGAACTCTTGCTCGAACGCGGCGCTGGTCGTCGCGGCAAGGTCGGCCAGAAATCCCCAGAACACGAGCCCGTGAAAGAACCGCCGGCTGCCTGATTTGCGATGCTCGTCGTAGCAGCCCGCGCCGCCGCCCTTGAGATAGGTCAGCGCAAGCGCCTCGTGCAGCGCGGTACCCAGCGACGACGCGGTGACGAAGGCCGTGTTGTCACCGCTGATGTCGCGTGCGTAGTGGCGCGCGCCGAACGCGACGCAGACGGCGCCGAATGCGGCCAGCGCGAGCGCCGGTACGATCATCGCCGCGTAGGGCAGAATTCGGTAGAACGCGCCGGGACCCGACTGCGGCGTCCACAGCGCCGCCGCGCTGGACGAGCTCGCGATCGCGGCCGCGACGAGCGCGACCCCGGCGAACACGGTCGCCAGCGCGACGCTGCCCGGACTGCGCACCATGCGCGCCAGGTACGCCGGGCGGCCGTAGCGTTCGTACGTCTCCACCCGCGCTGCGGCCATCGCCTCGGGGATGTTGATCGCGAACTCGTGCGGCGGCGTGAACATGCACGCGTCGTAGCACATGCGGCAGTCGTGGCACAGGTTGGCGAGATAGGCGACGTCGCCGTCGCCGATCGCCGTGCGCAGCTGCGCCGCGCCGAACACCGCGCAGAACGCTTCGCAGTAGCGGCAGGCGTTGCAGACGGAGAGCTGCCGGTCGAGCTCGGTCGTGAGATCAAGTTCGAGCATGCTGCGCCGCCGTGATCCCTGCGATGCGGCCGAACACCGAACCGATCGTGAGGCCGAAGCCTGCCAGATAGCCGCGCGAGAGGATGTTGCCGGCCATGCACTCGCCGGCGGCGAAGAGGTTCTCGAACGGCCTGCCGTCCGCGGCGGCGACCCGAGCCTGCGTGTCGACCGCGACGCCGAGATAGGTGAACGTCACGCCGGGCCGCAGCGGGTAGGCAAAATAGGGCGGCGTGTCGATGCGCTGCGCCCAATGTGATTTCGGCGGCGCGAGGCCTTCGGTGCGGCAGCCGTCGAGCTCGCCGAGCCGGACGCTTCCACCGTAAGGCACCGCGGCGTTGAACTCCGCCACCGTGCGCACGAGCACCGCGGCGTCGAGTCCGAGTTGCGCGGCGAGCCCTTCGATCGAATCGGCCTGCACGGGCCGGTACGCCGAGGGAATGAACCGGCCGGTCACTTTGGCATCGAAGATCGCGAACGCGCTCTGCTGCGGTTGTTCGGCGATCAGCTTGCCCCAGATCGCGTAGCGCTTCGGCCAGAGATCTTCACCTTCGTCGTAGAAGCGCACGCCCGCGGCATTGACGGCGATGCCGAAGGGGATCGCGTCGATGCGGGTCACGATGCCGCCGTCGAAGCGCGGCGCGCGCGCGTCGACCGCGACGCAATGGAGGCCGCGCGGATCGCCGATGCGCCGCGCGCCCGCGCCGTACATCGCCTTGAGCGCGATCCCGGTGTTGTACGGCGTGCCGCGGATCATGAACTGCGCGGCGGCCTCGCCCCAATACTCGGCGAGCCACGCGACGTCGGCCTCGAAGCCGCCCGCGGCGACGACGACCGAACGGGCCGCGATGCGCGCTTCGCTTCCCGCGCGGTCGTAGACGACGCCGGCTACCGTGCCGCCGTCCATCTCCAGTTCACGCACCAGCGCGTCGTACTCGACGCGCACGCCGAGGCGCAGCGCCGTGTCGTAGTAGGTGTTGACCATCTGCTTGCCGCCGCCGAGGAAGAAGCCGTTGGTGCGCGAGAGGTGCAGCGTGCCGGTCAAGGGCTTCTGCCAGCGCACGCCCTGCTCGGTCATCCACTCGACCAGGCTTTTCGACTCGGAGATCGTGAGGCGCGCCAGCGTTTCGTTCGTCTCGCCGCCGGTCACCCGCAGAAGGTCCGCGTAGAGCTCTTCCTCACTATAGGCGCCGGTCGCGGCGGCGTTGGGGGCATCGTGCGCGAACCGGATGTCGCGCGTGTGGCGCGTGTTGCCGCCGCGCATGTGTTCCGGGGCGCCTTCGAGCAGCACGACGCTCGCGCCGGCGCGGCGCGCCGCGATCGCCGCGCAGAGCGCGGCGTTTCCGCCGCCGCACACGACGACATCGACGTCCCGGCCCCGCGACGTGCGCGCAGCCTGCGGCGACAGGAGCACGAAGGAGCCTCCGATGCAGGAAGTAGCGTTCGCAAAAGTGTAGGACAATCATGTTAGCACGTCAAGCCCGGCAGGCGCGGCGTGCGCGAGGTGATGAAAGCGTGCTTCGTGTGCAGGCGATCGACGATCCGCGGCCGGCCTCGCCGTTGCCGATGACCGGCAAGAGCGGCGTGCCCGCGTCGCGCGCCGACCTCGACGCCACGAATCGCCTGCGCGACGCGATCACGTCCGGCGAGTTCCAGCCGAACGAGCACCTCGTCGAGAAAGATCTCGGCGAACTGCTGGGCACGAGCCGCGGCAGCGTGCGGGTCGTCCTGGCGCGACTCGAGCAGGAAGGTCTGGTCATCCGCGAGCCCCATCGCGGCGCGCGCGTGCGGCTGGTTTCGGAAACCGACGCGGTCGAGATCGTCGAGGCACGCTCGGCGCTGGAGAGTGTCGTCGCGCGGCATGCGGCGATCAACGCGACCAGCGGCGACATCGCGGCCCTGCGCGAGATCATGGCGGAGCTGCGCAAACTGCGCAAGGCGGGCGATCTGCTCGCGTATGCCGACAAGAACCGCGAGCTGCACGCCGTCGTCGTGCACATGTCCGCGCACCGCACCGCCGCGACGCTGCTGGAGATGCTCAGGTCGCAGAGCGTCTCCTTTCAGTACCGCTCGATCCTGCAGCCGGGCCGCGCCGACCGCTCCATTCGCGAACACGAGGCGCTGGTCGAGGCGATCGCGGCGCACGATCCGGCCGCCGCGGAAGCGGCGATGCGCGCGCACCTCGATCAGGCGGTCGTCGCGCTCAAAGCATCCATCGCCAGCGGCCGCAACGCGCGGCGCGGCTGATTCACCGGAGGAGCTCAGTGATGATCGATCGCGCACGTTTTCTCGCCGGTAAGTCATGAAATCAGACGAGGGTCGATGCTTCAGCCGCGCGTCCGCGCTCGGTCTGCTCACCGCCGGCGCCGCTGTGCTGCTCGCGCGACACGGCGGAAGCGCGTCCGCAAACGCGTCGAGCACGTGCGCCGTCACTCCCGAAGGCGAGATCGGGCCCTTTTTCGCAGGCGATGGTTTGCGTGCTTTCCATCGCGGCAACGTCCTTCCAACCTCGATGGAACCTCGACGCAGCCGGGCGTGCGCTTGACGCTGACGGTCCGAGTACACGACAGCCAAGCACGAAGGTCGAGCGACGGTGTCAATCCGATGACCGACGCGTCGGATTACGTCTACACACGTGAGACGAAAGGGAGGACCGAGCTCGTGCTTTCCGGCAGCTCCGGCACCGGGTACGCGGCGACGGCCTCGATCGGCTTGCCGATCATCTAGCGCCGGTCATTCCACGATCTCGTCCAGGATGCGGAAGCCGACTTTCAACGTGACCTGAAACTGGCTCACGTCGCCGTCCGCGATCTGGCCGCGAATCTGGGTGACCTCGAACCATGACAGCCCCTTCAGGCTCACCGACGCGCGTTTGATCGCGTTGCGAACCGCCTGCTGAATGGACTGGTCGGAGACCCCGACCAGCTCGACGAGCTTGAACGTCTTATCGGGCATCATACGCCTCCCGGGCCACTGCGTCGGTGGCCTCCATTTGGGAAGTGGCGAGGCGGGACCCCGAGCTCCTGCCGGGGGACTCAGGTGCCTTTTTCGGCGCCGAAATAGTGGATGAGCTTGACCACGAATTGCGGCAGCGTGGAGAGTTGGCTCGCGTCGCCGTAGGCGAAGTACACCTCGTCGTGCGGCAAGCGGCGGTGATACGCGAACGAGAGGTTCCAGGCGCGGGTCAGCGACGGCAGTTGCGTGACATCGACGACCGGCGGCGTGCCGATGATGCGCCGCACGCCGAGTGCCAGCGAGGAGTTCGGGCCGGTCGCATAGCTGTATCCCGCACGCTCGAGCCACTGCACGTTCGTCGCGCCGCCGTCCTCGTATGCGCGCGTGTCGTCGGCCTCGAGCGAGAGCGTTCCGCGCGGTCCGGCGCGCATCGTCGAGCTGCGCACCCACGAATCGACCCGGCCCGGCCCGAAGCGCCCGGTGTTCCACGAGATCGTCGTCGGCGTCGAGGACGAACCGTGGACACCGTTGCTGCCCGGGTCGTTTGCCGTCCCGCTGTGCCACGTCACGTTGAGCCCGTTCTGCGAGATCGGCGTGAACACGTCGCTGCCGAGCCGCAGATAGGCCGAGCCGACCGTCGCCTGGACGTCGATCCGGTTCTGGGTCAGCACGTCGAGCATCACGGAATTGTCGGTCTGGTTCAGCGCGCCCAACTGGTCGTGGTAGCGGTCGACGAACGCGCTGAGCTGGATGCTGTTGAGCCACGATGTCTTCTCGAAGAGCCAGAGCTTGTTCTCGTAGAGTGCGTAGCCCGCGATGTCGGCGTGCTGTACGAACCCGTCGACCGGCTCGTAGTACCGGCCCACCTTGCGCGCCGACGCCGCGAAGCCGAACGTGTTCGTGTAGAAGTACGTGCCGACGTCGTAGCGCTGCGCCTGGCTCGCGGTGAGGACGTTCGTCCCCCGGTCGGTGCCGTAGTTGAAGTACGCGCTGACGTGCTTGGCATCGTTGTACGAAATGCCCGTCGTATCGACGTGGTCGGTGATCCGCGCCAAGTTCGCGGCGACGATTTGCGCGGTCAGCCGCCAATGGTTGTCCGGCGAGCGCGCGATGATCGTGGCCGCGCCGTCGGTGCGTCCGTTGCCGATCGCGTCGAAGGCCGCGAACGAAACCGCGCCCTGCTTCCCCTCGAACGCGTAGCCGTCGCGCGGGGTCGGGATCGCGGGTGTATAGAGCTGCGAAATGCTCGGACACGCCGAGCAGTTGAAGCTCTCATAGTAGTTCGCTCCCTGGGTGAAGAACGGCCGCACCTCACTGTACGAGCGCTGATACGCCGTCGGCGAGATCGACTGCTGGTCGACCTCGACGTTCGAGAAGTCCGGATGAATCGTCCCGTACACCGACGACGTCGCCGTCACCGGCAGCGAGAAATCGCCGCCCATCCGTGAGGTCGTCAGGCCCGAGCCGTTCGAGCCGAGCGCGCCCAGCGTGTACAGCGCGACGCGCGGCTTCGGCCGCGACGCCACGGCCGTCGCCATGCCGTTCAAACCGCCGGCGTAGGTGACGTCGTCGCCGCTGGTCTGCGCCGGCCCGTAGCTCCAGATCTGGCGTTCGCCGGTCGACCGGACGATCCGCACCAGCTGAACCTTCCAGCCGCTCGTGCCGCCGCCGCGCATGATGCCGATCGGAATCTTCATCGTGACGGTGAACCCGCCGGCGTACGACGTCCCCAACGACGTCCAGGTCGGCGCGTAGGCGGTGTTCTCGGAGGAGTACTGATAGTGCGTGCCGTTCGACGTCGCGGCGAACTGATAGTAGAAGCCGCTGCTGCCGCTCGGCCAGAGGTCGATCCAGACTTCGTCGTCGGTCCCGTCACCGACGTCGTTGGTCCGCTGCTGTGCGAGCAGCGCTTCACGCTGCTGCACGTCGAACCGCACATAAACGTTCGCGCCGTCGGTCGCCAGGCGCGCCGTCGTCACTTGGGACGCCGACCGCTGGTGCTGCACGTCCCACGGCAGCGTCGTCGTGACCGCCGCGTTCCACGCCGCCACGTCAACCTTCGGATCGAGCGGCGGCGCCGTTACAACGGTCGGGATCGCGAGCATCGCCGCACCCTCGGCGCGCGCGATACCGCACGCCCAGCCGAGCAGCAAGAAACCGACCCCGGCCGCACACGCGGACCGGCGAATATGCGCCGAAAGCCTCACGCCGGTCAATCTACTATGAAATTAAGAGTTCGTCAACGTGCGACCCGGACCGATCGTCCTAAGAGCTCCCCAGCAGCCGCCTTCGGCCGCGCACTAGCGCGACGATCCGGCCGTCGAGGACGGCCAGCCCGAGAAAGATCACGAGCATCCCGGCGATCGTCGTCGGCGCAAGACGTTCGTGGAGCACGAACGTGCCGAGCAGCACTGCGCTGACCGGGACCAAGAACGTTACCGATGCCGCGTTCGTCGCACCGGCCTTCGCCAGGATGCGGAAGTATAGGACGAAGGCGAGCGCGGTGCTGGGCAACGCCAAGCCAAGCCAGGCCAGCCACGTCGTGGCGCCGAGCGCGTGCAGCGCCGCCCACGGATGTTCGAGCACGAGGCACAGCGGGAGCGCGAGCAGTGCCGACGCGCACAGCTGGCCAGTGGCCAACACCAGCGGATCGAGCCCCAACGCCGCGAAGCGCCGCGCGTATACCGCGCCGAAGCCGTACACGATCGCAGCACCGACACAGGCGAGTTGCGCCGCGCTCGTGAGGTTGAAACCGCGGAGCACGGTCGGCCCCATCAGCAGCACGACGCCGATGATGCCCAGCACGATCCCGGCGATCCGGCCCGGCGTGAGCTTTTCGTCGCGAGTGAGGATCTGCGCGATCACCGCCGTGAAGATGGGAGTCGTCGCGTTGAACACCGACGCGAGCCCGCTGTCGATCTGTTTTTCGCCCAGGATGATCAGCGTGAACGGGATCAGGTTGTTCGTCGCACCGAGCACGAACAGCGCGCCCCAGATGCGCGGTGAACGCGGAATCGATCGCCCGGTCAGAACGACGATCGGCAGGAGCGCGAGCGCCGCGACGCCGACGCGCCCCAGCACGATCGTGAACGGCGGCAGACCCGCGTCGTCGAGGAGCTTGTAGAAAAAGAACGCGCCGCCCCACACGACGGAGAGGATCAGCAGCATCCCCCACTCGGCCGGACCCATCTTCTGTTCAGTACGCACGACGCCCACGATACCATCGGTGACGCCCGCAAGCACTCCGAACGTTGCGCTCGCGTCCAAGTGGAGATCGAAGGGCGCGGACCGCTCACCCGCGAGCGGCCCGCTGCGCGATCAACTCCAGAAGTCGAGGTTCGCCCGAAAGTCGGAGAGGTAGAACCGGACTTTCGTGACTTTTCCGTCGGTGAGGGTGAACACGATAACCTCGTCGGATTCGAGCGACTTCCCGTTGCGCCGACCGGTCGCCATCACTTGCACGAAAACACGGTCGCCGGCTGCGGCGAACGTACCGGGCGAGACGCGGAACGTGCCCGATGTCTCTTCCCCAAGCTGCCCGAACATCTTGAAGATGTTATCACGTCCCATGTAGTCGCCGGCGATCACACCCGTCGTAGGCCCGTGCCATGTCGCGTCCGGGGCGAACAGTTCGGTGAGTGACGCCATGTCGCCGGTACTGAACGCATTGAAACCGCGACGAACCTGCGTGGCGTTGTCTTGTTCGACTTGTGTCGTGGCCATCTTAGATCTCCCTAAGGAGTGATGTTCCACCCACCCGCCGGCGGTGCGACAAGAATTGGGCGTCTGACGCGCATTGTCTTTTGGAGATGTCGCCGCGCCTACGCGGTATGCTGGTGAGCGTGTTGGCCGGCGCTTGGTCTGCGCTACGATGAAACGTCGTCGTGCCGGAGGTCGGTGACGAACATGTGGCCCGGCTCGTGCGTGATCGCGAAGGGGAGTTTGCTGGCGACGATCACGCTCTGCGGCGTGACGCCGCAGCCCCAGAACATCGGGACGTCGCCAGCCTCGAACACCGGCGGATCGCCGTATTCGGGCACCATGATGTCCGCGATGCCGAGCTGCGCGGGGTCGCCCCACGCAATGGGCTCGCCGTGTGCGACGCGGTACGGCCGCGTGACGTCACGCACGCGCTCGACGTCGGCCCCGGCGTAGGGACGCATGCTCACGACCATCGTGCCGGTCAGGCGTCCGGCGGCGGCGAGCGGGATGCGCGTGCGGTACATCGGGACGTTGCGGTCGAGCGCATAGTGCCGCGGCGCCAATCCCGCAGCCGCCAGCGCGTGATCGAACGTGAACGAGCAGCCGATCAGGAACGCGACGAGATCGTCGCCCCAGAGTGCGCGCACCTCGCGCGGGCGGTCCGCCAACTCGCCGTCGCGCCAGACGCGATAGCGGCCGAGGTCCGTGCGGAGGTCGGCATCGGGCGCGCAGCGCGGTGCGTACGCGCCCGGGGCAAGCGGCGGCTCCACCAACGGACACGGGACGGGGTTGCGCAGACAGAGGTCGGCAAGATCGTCGGCGTACGCCCGCGGCACGACCACCAGGTTCGCCTGCACGAAGTCCGGCGCGAAGCGTTCGGTCGGTCCGGTAATCGTTCCGCCCCGCACCGCGGCGCGGACGTCGGCGGCGGTCATTCGGCCGTCCCGATGCCGTCCGCAATGTCACGCGCACGCGCCGCGTCATCACGCAGTGCGGGATCGCCGTAGCCGCCGCCGCCTGCGGTGCGCACGATGATGGCGTCGCCAGGCACCATCGCCACGGTCGTCTTCGCCGGAAGATCGCGCGTCTTGCCGTCGCGGGTGACGTACACGTGCGCTCCGCTTGCCGCGTCGCGGCCGCCTTCAGTTCCGTGCGGACGCACCGCGTGCCGTTCGGCGAGCAGCGACGCCGTCGCGGTCCCCTCGCGCAGCGCGAAGGCGCGCACGAGGCCCGAGCCGCCGCGGAACCGGCCGTCGCCGGCGCTCGTCTCGGCGAACTCGTACGCGGTGATCAGCATCGGCATCGTGCGTTCGATCGCTTCGATCGGCGTGTTGAGCGTGTTCGTCATGTGGACGTGGATGCCATCGATGCCGTCAGCGCCGGGACGGGCGCCCATCCCGCAGCCGTTCGTCTCGTAGAACGCCCAGGACTTACCGGCGCCGTCGAGCCCGCCGATCATCACGTTGTTCATCGAGCCGCCACTCTGCGCCGGAACGCGGCCCGGCGCGAGGAGCGCGAGCGCGCCGAGCACGAGATCCGCGTTGCGCATCGAGGTCTCGACGTTGCCTGCGCTCACCGGCGCCGGGCGGCGCGGGTTGAGCAGCGTTCCTTCGGGGACGCGCACGTCGATCGGCCGGAACGAGCCGTCGTTCATCGGGATGCGCGGATCAGTGACCGCGCGCAGCGCGTAGTACGCACCGGAGAGCGTGACCCCGTACACGGAGTTCAGCGGCATCGCGCGCTGCGGCGCGGTGCCGTCGTAATCGAGGACGATCCCATCGCCCCGCTTCTCCAGCCGCACGCGCAGCACGATCGACGGCACGCCGTGCTCGTCTTCCATCACGTCTTCGTGGCTGACGACGCCGTCCGGCAGCGCGCGCAGCGCGGCGCGCGTGCGGCGTTCGCCGTCGTCGAGTGCTTTTTCCAGCGCGGCGTCGACCACGTCGATGCCGTAGCGATCGACCAGTTCCAGGAAGCGGCGCTCGCCGACGACGTTGCCGGCGATCTGCGCGCGCAAGTCGCCCGCCCGCGCTTCCGGCGTGCGCGAGTTCGCCATCAGCAGTTCCACCGTCTCGTCGACGACGCGGTCGCCGCGCATCAGCACGGTCGGCGTGATGACGGCGCCCTCGGCGAAGAGGTCGCGCGCGTCGGGCGGCATCGAGCCGGGAACGGCTCCGCCGACGTCGGTCTGATGCGCCTTGTTCGCGGCGTACCCCACCAGCCGCTCGCCGTGGAAGATCGCGCGGATGACCGTGACGTCGTTGAGGTGCGTCCCCGAGAGGTACGGATCGTTGACGACGATCATCTCGCCGGGCGCAAGCGTCCGGCCGCGCTCCGCCAGCCAGGCCAGCGTGCGGCGCAGTCCCCACGGCAACGAACCGAGGTGAACCGGGATGTGTTCGGCCTGTGCGACCAAACGCGCGCGCGCGTCGAACAGCGCGCACGAGTGGTCGAGCCGTTCTTTGATGTTCGGCGAGTACGCGGCGTCGCGCACGGCGATCCCCATCTCTTCGCTCGCGTAGATCAACGCCGAGGAGACGAGCTCGGCGGTGATCGGATCCAAGGTCGTCTGCATCATCGCTCCATCACCAGGTTGCCGAAGCCGTCGATTCGCGCGTGCCAGCCTGGGCCGACATACGTGGTCGCGTCGTATTGTTCGATCACGGCCGGCCCGTCGAACGCATCACCCGGATGCAGCGCGGTGCGTCCGTAGATCGGCGTGTCGACGAAGGCCGATCCGTCGTACACCTCACGCCGCTCGCGCAGCGCGCGCGATTCGGGCGCGCGGTCCGGCGGCACGACCGCGGCGACCAGCCGCGGCTTCGGGGTCGTACCCACCGCGACGACCCGCACCGTGACCACCTCGACCGGATCCTGGCGCGCCGCAAACCCGTAGCGGTGTTCGTGCCGCTGATGGAACGTCTCAACCGCTTCCTCGAGCGTGCGCGGCGCGGTGACGGTGAGTTCGGTCGATTGTCCGACGTACCGCAGGTCGAGCTCGCGCACGAAGCTGCGTTCCGCTTTCGCGACGCCTTGATCGGCGAGCGCCGCGTCGCCTTCGGCGGCGAGCGCGTCGAAAAGTTTGCGCGCCTGCGCCCACGTGTGCGCTTCGGCCGGCGCGACGAGCGAACGCAGCGTCGTCGCCCGCACGTCGGCGGCGAGCAGGCCGTACGCCGAGAACACGCCCGGATGCCCCGGTACGACGACCCGGCCGACGCCGATGTCCGCCGCGACGGCGCAGGCGTGGAGCGGCCCGCCGCCGCCGAACGCGAGGAGGGTGAAGTCGCGCGGGTCGTGCCCGCGCTCGACCGAGACGATGCGCAGGACCTTCGCCATCTCGGCGTCGACCAGCGCGGCGATGCCGGCGGCCGTCCGCTCGACATCGCCGCCGAGCGGTTCCGCAACGGAGGCGACGGCATCGCGCGAGCGCGTGGCGTCGATCGGGAACGCGCCGTCGAGCAGCGCACGCGGGTTCAAGCGGCGCAGCACGACGTTGGCGTCGGTGACGGTCGGACGATCTCCGATGCCGTAGCAGGCGGGACCCGGGTCGGCGCCCGCCGAGAGCGGCCCAACGCGCAGCGTTTGCGCGGCGTCGACCCAGGCGACCGTCCCGCCGCCCGCGCTGACCTCGGCGAGGTCGACGAACGGGAAGCGCACCGGATAGCCGCTGCCCTTGATCGAGCGCCCGCTGTGCGTCGAACCGGCCGCTTCGAACGATGCGCTGACTTCCGGCGTACCGTTGAAGATCGTGCCGGCCTTGGCGGTCGTGCCGCCCATGTCGAACGACAGCACGTTGGCGATACCGAGCGCGCGGCCGAGGTAGGCCGCCCCGATCACGCCGCTCGCGGGACCGCTCTCGATCAGCGTCGCCGGCCGGCGCGAGGCGAGCCTGAGCGCCGCCATCCCGCCGTCCGAGCGCATCACGAAGATCGGCGCCTGCACGCCGAGCGCGCGCACGCCCTTTGCGACGCGGTCGAGGTAGGCGCGCACGATCGGCGCCAGCGCCGCGTTGACGACGGTGGTCGAGAAGCGCTCGTATTCGCGATACTGCGGATCGATCTCCGAGGAGAGCGAGACTTCCACCTCCGGAATCGCCGCCGTCAGCGCCGCGCCGATCGCGCGCTCGTGTTCGCCGTCGACGTCGGCGTGCAGCAACCCCACCGCGACCGCGCGAATCCCGCTCTGCGCGACGGCGGCGACGGCGCGCTGCACGCTCGCCGCGTCGAGCGGCACGATCACTGTGCCGTCGTGCAGCCGCCGTTCGCGCACGACGTGGCGGTCCTCGCGCAGCGCCAGCGGCTTCGGCCGCGTCACGTTGAGGTCGTAGATCGCGCTGCGGTTCTGCCGCCCGATTTCCAGCACGTCCCGAAATCCCTCGGTCGTGATGAACGCGACCCGCGGCAATTCCAGATGCACTTGTCCGAGCAGTGCATTCGTCGCGATCGTGCTGGCATGTGCAACGAGCGCGATCTCGTGCGGCGCGATCTCCGCCAGCAACGCCCGCAGTGCGTCGAGCAGCCCGTCCTCCGGCGCCCGCGGCGTCGACGACACCTTGTGCCGCACGAGCCGACCGTCGTCCGCGAGCGCGACGAGATCGGTGAACGTCCCGCCGATGTCGATTCCGACGCGCCAGCTCACGTGGCAACGATTCCCAGGAAGGCTTCTTGCACGAGGGGATCTCCGATCAGGTCGGACGCGTCGCCGGACAAGACGACGCGGCCGGTTTGGAGGACGTAAGCGGTGTCGGCGGCGCGCAGGGCTTCGCCGACGTTCTGCTCGACCAGCAAAACGGTCGTTCCTCCCGTGGCGATCGCGCGGATGCCGGCGTAGATCTGCGGGATGAGTTTCGGCGCGATACCGAGCGACGGTTCGTCGAGCATCAGCAGTCGTGGCGCGCTCATCGTGCCGCGCGCGATCGCGAGCATCTGCTGTTCGCCGCCCGAGAGCGTGGACGCACGCTGTTCCAGGCGTTCGCGCAGAATCGGAAACGCCGCGAAGGCGGCTTCGAGCCGCGTCCGGCGATGCTTCGCGTCGCGATCGATGTACGCGCCGAGCAGCAGGTTGTCGCGTACGGTCGCGGAGGCGAAGACGCGCCGCCCTTCCGGCACGTGCGCGATGCCGAGGCGCACGATGCGGTGTGCCGGAACGCGCGTGATGTCGTCGCCGGCGAAGCGGATCGTCCCGCTCTGCGCACGCACGAGGCCGCTGATCGCGCGCAGGAGCGAGGTCTTGCCGGCACCGTTCGCACCGACGAGCGCTACGACGGCGCCGGCCTCGGCGCGCAGCGAGACGTCCTGCAGCGCGCGCATGCCGTCGTACCCGACCGCGATGTGGTCGATCTCCAGCAACGCGCTCACGACGCGGCCTCGGCGATCGGCGAGCCGAGATACGCCTCGATCACCTGCGGGTCGCGCACCGCTTCGGCCGCCGTTCCGCTGAAGATCGTTTTCCCCGCCGCGATGACGACCACGTGGTCGGCGATCGGCATGAGGACCTCCATGACGTGCTCCACCATCAGCACGGTGATTCCGCGCGCCAGGATCCGCCGCAGCAATCCGACCGCGTCGCGGCACTCCGCGGGCGTGAGCCCGGCCATGACCTCGTCGAGCAGCAGCAGCGCCGGTTCGGTGGCGAGCGCGCGCGCGACCTCGAGCCGCTTCTTGTCGGCGATCGTCAGCGCGCGGCCAAGGCGATGGCGCTTCTCGGCCAAGCCGACGAAGCCGAGGATCTCCTCGGCGCGCGCCGTCGCGTCGGCAACCTGCGGGTGACGCAGCAGCGCGCCCGTCGTCACCGCTTCGAGCACGGTCATGTCGGCGAAGGTCTGGACGATCTGGTACGTCCGCCCGATGCCCAGCCGAGCGACGCGATGGTAGGCCATCCCGCCGATCTCCGCGTCGCGAAAGAGAACGCTGCCCGCGCTCGGCCGCTCGGCGCCCGCGATGCACGAGAACGCGGTGGACTTGCCCGCTCCGTTCGGACCGATCAAACCCGTGAGCTTCCCCGCTTCGACGTCGAGGTCGACGCCGTCGAGCGCGCGCACCGAACCGAAGCGCTTCGCGAGGCCGCGGACACGCAGCAGCGCGGTCATGCCGTCGCACCGCGGCGGCGCCGGATCGCGTCGACGACGGTGCCGACGATGCCGCGCGGACGCAATGCAGCGATCAGACAGATGATCGCGCCGTAGATGACCAGGTCGTAGCCCTTTCCCGCGCCGCCGAATTTCAGCGCGACGCCCTTGGCCAAAACGACGTAGACGAGCGCGCCGACCGCCGGTCCCCACAGCGTGCCGATCCCGCCGACGACGCCGATCAGCGCGATGTCGATCGAGATCGCCAGGGCGATCGTCGAGGGCGGGTCGACGAAGAGGTTGTACTGCGCATAGAGGACGCCGGCCGCCGATGCCATCACCGCGGACCACGCGAACGCGATCAGCTTCCAGCGGCGCTCGTCGATACCGACGGACGCGGCCGCGGCATGATTCGCGCGCAGCGCGCGCAGGTAGTATCCGAGCCGCGACCGCTCGAGGCCGATCGTCGCCAGCTGCACGAGCGCGAAGAGCGCCAGCGCGAGGACGACGTACGGTCCCTTCTGCGCGAACTGCAAGTTCGCCCAACCCGGCGCGATCGGCAGTTCGAACCCATTGGCCTTGCCGAGCCACGGCGAGACGCGCACGAACGCGTCGATGAGCGCTGCGACCGCGATCGTCGCGATCGAGAAGTAGTGCCCGCGCAGCGCGAGGGTGGGAAACCCGGTCACCAGCGCGAGCGCGGCGGCGACGAGTGCGCCGAGGCCGAACGCCAGCCACGGCGAGAGCCCGTGCGTGACGCACAGCGCCGCCGCGTACGCCCCGCATCCGAAGAAGATCGCGTGGCCGAACGAGATGTTGCCCGCGTAACCGCTGATCCAATTCCACGATTGGCCGAGCACCGCGTACAGCAGCAAGGTGAAGAGCAGGTCGAGCAGCACGGCGTCGTGGACACCGGCGACCGCGAGCAACCCGACGACGACGATCGCGCCGAGCGCCAAGAGATGCGGTCTCACCGGCGTCCGAGCAATCCCTGCGGACGCAGCAGCACGACGACGAGATAGGCGAGGAACACCGGCACCATCTTCAGTTCCGGCGAGAGATAGTAGCCCCCGAACACTTCCAGCATCCCGACCAGCAGCGCGCCGACCAGCGCGCCTTGGATGCTGCCGAATCCGCCGAGCGCGACGACCACGAACGCGGTCAGCGCGAACGACGCGCCGGCGGTCGGGTAGACCGGATACGACAGCATGAGCAGCGCGCCGGCGGCGCCGACGCAGGCCGCGCCCATGCCGAAGGCGAGGCCGTTGATGCGCTGCACGTCGATCCCCATCAGCGTCGCCGCGATGCGATCTTCCGCGACGGCGCGCATCGCGCGGCCGGTCTCGGTGTATTCCACGAACGCGTAGAGTCCGGCGGTGAGCAGCAGGGCGCCGATCCCTTCGACGACCGTCGCTTGTGAGACGGCCAGTCCGGCGAAGCGGATCGTTCCCTGAAACGGCGGGCGCGGCGCGGAGAGGAAGTCGCTCGAGAACACCGCTTGCGCGATCCCTTGCAGCAGCACGAGCAGACCGAACGTGCCGAACACCGTCGCCTCCGGCGGCCCCGCGAGGAGCCGCCGGACGAACAGCCGGTAGACCACGATGCCGAACAAGAACAACGCGATCGCGACGAGCGGAAGACCGAGCAGCGGGCCGATCCCGACCAGAGCCAGTCCGAGCGCCGCGTACATCGCGAGCATCAGGAACTCGCCGTGCGCGAAGTTGACCACGTCCATCACGCCGTACACCAGCGTGAGGCCGACCGCAACGAGCGCGAAGACGAGTCCCGTCAGCAGCCCGCTGGCGAGCAGTTGCGCGAAGGTGGTCAGCGCTTCCATGCCGGCATCGGCCAGATCGACGCCTTCGTGGCGATGTCGAACGGCCACACGGTTTCGTACTTGCCGCCCTGAATCTGCTCGATGATCCCAGCGCCGCCTTCATTCTGGCCCTGCGCGTCGAACTTGATGCTCTTCCACGGCATCAGCGTGAGGTTGCCGGGGATGTTCGTCGCGGCGAGCGCCGTGCGAATGGCGTCGGGCTTGGTCGAGCCGGCGCGGTCGATCGCGTCGGCGAGGACCAGAACGCCCATGAAATCGCGCGCAGTGTTGCCGTCGAGCGATTTGTCGCCGAAGCGCTGGCGGAACAGCTGATCGATCAGCGGGACCGCTTGATTGCGGTGTTTGATCGCCAGCGAGAACACCTCGCGGGTGAAGATGCCCTCGGCGTCGGCGCCCTCAGCCTTGATGAAGCCGGGATCGATGAAGCCCGCGTCCTGCGCCATGATCGCCTTGGGCTGAACGTTCTGGTCCTTGAAACCGCGCATGTAGAGCAGCGCGTCGGGGAGGTACGAGGCCATCATGATGACGTCGGGTGCGGCCGACTTGACCTTCTGCACCTCGGCGTTGACCTCGGTCGTCGTCGCCGGATACGCGATGCGGGTGACGATGTCGTAACCGCGATGCTTGCCGATGTCTTCTTCCGCATCGCTCGCGCCGGTACCGAATAGGCCGTCCTCGCCGAGGATCGCGACCTTCTTCACGTCGACTTTCTTCGTGCGCTTGAGATCGGCGAAGAACTGATAGAAATTCTCCGCGAACGTCGCATCACTGGGAGTGCTGCGGAAGAACCACTTGAGGCCGCGCGCTGTAAGGCCGGGCGCCGAGGAGTCGGGGTTGAGGAACGGGATTCCGTAGCGCTCGGCCACCTGCGACGCCGTCGCGGTCGTCGACGAGATGTAGCAGCCGATCAACGCGACCGCATGTTCCTGCGTGATCAGCTGTTCCGCGGCGGCACGCGCCTGATCGGGTTTGCCCTGCGAATCGGCGAAGACCAGCTTGATACGCGCGTGCAGGTGCGGCAGCCCGTTCTTCCCGACCATCGGCAGTGGATAGCTGACGTGTCCGTTGACGAGATCGGCGGCCAATTGCTGCGCCGCCCGCAGGCCCGCCCCGGTTTGCGCGGACGCGCCGGTGAGCGGCAGGATCGAACCGATGACGATCACGGGCTGATCGGCAGCTTGCGTTCGGCCGAACGGAATCGCGGAGACGGCGAGCGCGGCAGCGAGCGCGAGGCACCTACGTCGGACGGGCATGCGAACCTCCTTTATGATGAGCGTGCAGAGCGAGCCGCGACCGAGGCGGAGAGAGCGCGCGCGAGCGCGTCCTCGCCGAGCGCCCGTGCCATGCGGTCGTGCACGAGGCGCGTTGCCGCGACGAAACGGTCGCGGGCCGCCTCGTCGAGCGTGATGAAGGTCATGCGCCGCGCGAGTTCGCCGCGCAGCTCGTCGTCGAGCCGCTCGGCGTCCGCCCGCATCTCGGCCAGCGCGTCGCGCATCGCATCGCGCACGATTCCGCCCCCCGCGCCGAGCGCCGCGAGGATCTCGGCGTTCGCCACCACGACGTGCGCCGAGAGCGCGTGCCGCGTCTCGATCAGAAAGCGCTGGTGTTTCCAGATCTCGAGGCCGACGGCGTTGGCGAACGAGTTCTCCTGCGCGTCGATCTCGCGCGCGGCGAGCGCTTCGGCGAGCCGCGGAAACGGCAGCGGCACCGCGATCGCGCCGAACGCCTCCGCCAGATGGACGTTGATCGGCGATTGCTGTACGCGCAGCCGCAAACCCCCGAGCTGCGCCGGCTCGCGCGCCTCGACGTCGTATGTCGAGACGTTGCGGAAACCGTTTTCGACGAAGCCGATCCCCGCCAGGCCAAATGTATCCGCGCCCGCCAGGACGGACGCACCGAATGGGCCGTCGCAAAAAGCGCGCGCGTGCGCGAACGAATCGAGCAGGTACGGCAGCTCCATCAACTGCGCGTCGGGGATCAGGTTTCCGACGACCGGCGCGGTCACGGCTGCGAGCGCGACGTCACCGCTGCGCACGTCGACCAGCGTCTGCAGTTCGCCGCCCGGCGCGCGCGAGGGGAGCTCGAGCTCGATGCGCATCGCGCCGCCGCTCAACTCGCCGACGAGTTCGGCGAAGCGGGTGAGCACCCGGCCGACCGTCGATCGCGGCACCGTCAGCGTCACGGCGCGCAGCGTCGTCACCAGTCCCGCGCGCGGGCGGGTGGCGAACGTGCGCGCCGCGGGCGCGCCCGCAGCGACCGGCGCCGGTGCCTGCACCACCCGGTCGACCCGGGCCAGCGTCTCGGGCGCGAGATCAGGATCGAGCAGGCTGAGCGCGCGGCCGATCGGTTCCAGATCGCGGGCCAGCCGGCGGCCCGCCTCGGTGGCGTGCACGCGGATCACCCGGCGATCGTCGCAATCGGGCCGCCGCTCGGCGATCCCGGCCGCTTCGAGCTTGTCGAGGTGGCCGCTGAGGGATGACCCGTCGAGATGGAGGTCGGCCGCGATGTCCGATGGCCGCCGCCCTCCGTCGTCTGTCGCGAGCAAAAGCAAGACGAAGTACGGGACGTAGCTGAGGCCGTGAGGGCGCAGCGTACGATTGTACTCGCGCACGATCCCGCGCGCGGCCACGTCGAGGCGAAAACCTCGAAAATCGGGCGGGCGAAGGGCCCCTAGGGCGGGGGTCGCGGCCACGGCACTCTCCTGGCGGGCAGTGCGGCAACGATAGCGTCCCAACCAGGCTACGTCAATATTTCAATCCCGAAGTAAATTCGGCACCCACTCGCTGTCACACTGGCGCTGACGGCGTGAGGTTGCTTCCCTTTTGGGTAGGGAGTCGAGGCGGCGTATGCAATATGCAATATACATTTGCTTCCTACCGGACGTCTGCGGAAGATCAAACTTCCGAGAAGGTGTTGCTCCAAAATGCGTTTTGGTTGGCGTTCCCTTTCTTTATGTGCTTTATTCGCCACCGGCTTGGTGGCATGTGGTAACAACTCAACCACGCCGAATGTCGGCCCGGGCCCGAACGTCTCGCAGCAAGGGGTGATTGCGCTGCCGAACCTCGTGCCGGGCAGCAAGTTCACCTACGACATCGGCATCGCCGACGCGGCTTCGCGTCGGTACTATCTCGCCGATCGCACCAATGCGTCACTCGACATCGTCGACATGGACAGCTTCGCCGTCCGCCAAGTCGGCGGTTTCGTCGGCCAGAAGCCCTCCAACGACCTCTCCGGCCCCGACGGCGTCGTCTTCGTCCCGGGCGGCTCCGTCTACGTCGGCGACGTCAACGTCGTGAAGGTCGTCGATCCGGTCGCCGGCGCGGTGACGAAGGCGATTGCAACCGGCACCGCCGGCTTCCGCACCGACGAAGGGTGCTACGATCCCGACGACAAGCTGATCATGTTCGCGAACCCGGCCGACTCGCCGCCGTACGCGTCGTTCATCTCGACGACGACCAACACCGTTGTCGCGCAGCTGCCGTTCACAACGGCCACCGGCGGACTGGAACAGTGCGTGTACGATCCCGGCACGAAGAGGTTCTTCATCAACAACGACTCGACGGCGACCAACCCGCACGGCGAGCTCAACTCGCTCCTGGCGTCGACCGCGGTTGCCGGCGCGCCGGTGATCGACAAAGTTTACCCGGAAGGGAACTGCGGCCCGGCGGGACTCGCCCTCGGCCCGAACGAGAACCTCCTCGTCGGCTGCGACACCCCGGCCGGCACGCAGCAGGAGACGCTGATCATGAGCGCGACGAGCGGCGCCGTCGTCGCGACGATCACCCAGGTCGGCGGCGAAGACGAGGTCGCGTACGATCCGAAGCTCAACCACTATCTCACCGCGTCGCGGAACATGACCGCGAACGGCATCTCGCAGAGCGGTGTGACGGGTGCGAAGTTCACGTCAGTCCTCGGCGTCATCGATGCGGCAACGAACACGTGGGTGGGGAACTTCCCGACCGGCTCGGGCGCGCACTCCGTAGCGGCCGATTCTAAGACCGGACGCGTCTTCGTTCCGGTGCCGCCGACGGCTACCGCGGCCGGGGGCCTGCTGGTCTTCAGCAGCCCGTAGCCTCACCACCCGAAAGGCAACAGGCGGCGGCGTGGTCATTCGACCACGCCGCCGTTCTGTTTAGCGCTCGATGCTCTCAGGGGTCGTCCGGGTGACGCGTTCAACCGTGGTGCTGACTTGAGTGACTTCGTTTGCGGCGATCGCCTCGTATGACCCGACCCACGTGTCGACTTCCCAGTCCGGCGCGCCAAGCTTGGCGCGCCAACGTCGACCATCTTCGGGCGACTCGAGCTCATATCGCAGATCGTGCTTGACGAGTCGTGAGAGCCGCGCGGCGGCGTCACGCAACGTGACGCTGTCGGCAGTTCGCGCTGCATCAGAGCGGCCGGCCCACGCAACGGCACCTTCGCCACCGGGACCGCGCATCACGCCCGCTCATCAAACATCTCCGGGAGGAGGTCGATATAGAAGCTATCCCGCACCGCGGTAAAGCGAAGACCGCTCCTCTCCAAGATCTGTTCCGTTTGATAGTGGTCACGGGACATCGGAAAACGCGAATCGGCGAGGCTTCATCCGAGTCTAATCTAGCGCTTCATCCCCCAGCGAACGACCGTGCGCGCCTCGATCACGCTGAACACGCCTTCGACGATGATGCCGAGGACCGAGATCACGACCAATCCGGCGAAGATCTGCGAGGTCTGCAAGTAGTAGCGCGCGGTGTTGATGTACCAGCCGAGGCCGCCCTGTGAGCCCGCGACGCCGAAGACGAGCTCCGCGGCGACGACGGTGCGCCACCCGAACGCCCAGGCCGTCTTCAACCCGGTCAAAATGTACGGCATCGCCGCGGGGAGCAGCACGTCGATCACGAGCCGCGGGCCGCGCAGGCCCAGATTCTTCGCGACCATCTGCGTCGTCGCGCTGATCGTGCGGAAGCCGGTGTCGGTATTGATCGCCACCGGCCAGATCGTCGCCAGCGTGACGATGAAGATGATCGAGCGATCAGAGAGCCCGAACCAGATGATCGCCAGCGGCAGGATCGCGATCGCCGGCAACGGGTTCAGCACCGCCGTCAGCACGGCGAGCAGATCTCGCCCGACCGATGAGAAGACGGCCAGCGATGCGAACGCAAAGCCGATCGTCGCCCCGATCGCGAGGCCGATGAGAAGCGTCTCGAGCGTGTGCAGCGTCGCCGCGGGAATCTTGCCGTTCGCGACGTCGGCCCCGAGCTGCTTCGCGACGTCGAGCGGCGAGCCCACGAGCAGCTGCGAGACGTGCGAGACCGAGACGTACGCCTGCCAGACGGCCAGCAGCACGACCAGCACGAGCGCGTAGCGCAGCGGGCCGGGCAGCCGCTGCCACGGATCGCGGATGCGCGCGCGGGCCGGCGCTGGCGCCGGCGCGTCGGCAACGGTCATTCGACCACCGCCTGCAGCGACCGGTGCTCGGCATCCGGCGCGATCAGCAGCGAGCGCAGGTGGTGCGAGAGGCGGGTGAACTCGGGGCTGTCCATGTCGTCCGCGGCCGACGTGTCGACGATCTCGACGATCCGGGCCGGCGTCGTCGACATCACCGCGACGTGATGGCCGAGAAAGACCGCTTCCTGGATCGAGTGGGTCACGAGCACGATCGTCACGCCGGTCTCGCGCCAGATCGCATTGAGATCGAGCTGCAGCTGCGAGCGCGTGATCGCGTCGAGCGCACCGAACGGCTCGTCCATCAGCAGGATGCGCGGTTCGAGCGCGAGCGCGCGCGCGATCGCGCCGCGCTGCTTCATCCCGCCCGAGAGCTGGTGCGGGTACTTGTCCGCCGCGCGTTCGATCCCGACGAGGCGCAGCATCGCGTTCGCCCGCTCGCGCGCGGCCGCGCCGCGCAGCCGCTTCGCGACGCCGAGGGCGTACACGACGTTGTCGAACACCGTCCGCCACGGAAAAAGCTGATCGAAATCCTGGAAGACCACCGTGCGGTCGGGACCCGGCTCGCCGATCGCGCGCCCGTCGAGCGTGATGCTGCCGTCCGTCGGCGTCAGAAAGCCCGCGATCGCTTTGAGCAGCGTCGTCTTGCCGCAGCCCGAGGGCCCGATCAGCACGAACTTCTCGCCGCGTCGCACGACGAAGTCGGCCGACTCGACCGCGACGTATCCGTCGTACGCGATCGCGACGCCGGAACCGATCACGAGCGGCTCGCCGATCGTTCGCGTCTCGTTCACGCGGCGCACTTCCGCAAGAGATCCATCAGCAGCGGCTTCTCCTCGAAACCGATGCCGGGCGCCTCCGGCAGGCGCACGTACGAATCCTCGACCGGGATCGACTCGGCGAAACCGCCGAACGGCTGGAACACGCCGGGATACGACTCGTTCCCGCCGAGTCCCAAGCCGGCCGCGATGTTGAGCGACATCTGGTGGCCGCCGTGCGGCACGCAATCGCGCGAGGACCAACCGTTCTCGCGCAGCATGGCGAGGGTTCGCATGTATTCGACGAGCCCATAGCTGAGCGCGCAGTCGAACTGGAGCACGTCGCGGCCCGCGCGCATCCCGCCGTAGCGGATCAGGTTGCGCGCGTCCTGCATCGAGAACAGGTTCTCGCCGGTCGCGAGCGCGTGCGGATAGCGCTCGGCGAGACGCGCCTGCAGCTCGTAGTCGAGCGGATCGCCGGCTTCTTCGTACCAGCGCAGCCCGTACGGCGCGAGCGCATCCGCGTACGCGAGCGCACGCTCGATGCCGAACCGGCCGTTTGCGTCGACGCACAAGCGCGAGCCGTCGCCGCCGAGCACGTCGATCACCGCTTCGACGCGCCGCAGATCCTCGTCGAGCGGCGCGCCGCCGATCTTGATCTTCACCGTCGTGTAGCCGAGCGAGAGATACCAGCGCATCTCGTCCTGCAGCGCGCGCAGGTCCTTGCCCGGCTGGTAGTACCCGCCGGCGGCGTAGACCCAGACGCGCTCGTCGGCCTCGCCGTTGCGATAGCGGTCGGCGAGCAGACGGTACAGCGGCTTCTGCTCGATCTTCGCGACCGCGTCCCACAGCGCCATGTCGATGGTGCCGACCGCGACGGAACGTTCGCCGTGCCCGCCCGGCTTTTCACCCGACATCATCAGCGCCCAGATCGCGTGCGGGTCGAAGTTGGTGCCCTCCCCGTCGAGCAGCGCCTCGGGCGGCGCGCCGAGGATGCGCGGGATGAAGCGCTCGCGCATCAGGCCGCCGGCCGCATAGCGCCCGTTCGAGTTGAAGCCGTAGCCCACGACGCGCCGCCCGTTGCGCACGACGTCGGTGACGACGGCGACGGTCGACGCGGTCATCTGCGAGAAGTCGATCCAGGCATTGCGGATGTTCGAGTCGATCCGTGCCGGCTGCTCGATGACGTCGAGGACGCGCATCCGCCGCTCAGTCGCCCACGCTGCCCAGCGTGCCCGAGTAATCGATGTCGCGCATCGACGAGGGGACCTTGGTCAACGCGCCGATCGACTGCATGAACTTCGCCATCGCCAAGAAGCCGTGCGGCGTCGTGCTGAAGATGACGTCGGGCCGGCGCAGCCAGGTCTCGAAATCGCGAGCCGCGACTTTGCCGCCCGAGTCTTTCGCGAGGATCTCCGAGGCTTCGCGCGGATGCGCCTTGAGGAACTGCGTCGCGTCGAGCAGATCGCGGTAGAACGTCTTGACGAACTGCGGGTGCTCGCCGGCCCACTTCTCATTCACGTACACACTGTTGAACGTATGCTTGCCGAAGACGTCGAAGCTGCGCAGTACGACGTGCCCGCCGCCTTGCACTTCCTGATACTGGAACGGCGGCGAGCTCAGGTGCGCGGTGAGCTGGCCGACCTGCAGCGCCTGCATTCCCGAGGGATGATCGATGCCGACGATGGTGTTGTCGAGCGCGTGCGCGTTCCCGAGCTGCTCAGCCGCGCCCTTGCGCAGCGCGAGCGACTGCACCGAGTCGAGCGACGGCATCCCGATCTTCGCGTCGGGTTTGATGTCCTTGAGCGTCCTGATGCTCTTGTCGCGTGCGACTAGCCAGACCGACATCTGGTTGAGCGACGCGAGCACCTTCCAGCCCACGCCGCGGTCCCAGCCGGTGAGGAACGGCGGGACGCTGCCCGCGCCGATCTGGATCTGGTTCGCGATAAAGCCGTCGCGGATCGCCGCGGTGCTGCCGAGCACTGTCCAGGTGACCTTCGTTTGCGGGAACTGCTTCTCGATCAGCCGCTGATCGCGCATCACGACCAGGTTGCTGTAGCTCAAGCCGGGCTGGTACGCGATCGTGAGCTCCGCAGGTGCGTCGCTCGGCGGCGACGCGGTCCCTCCGGTGAGCGGCAGCGCGGCGAACATGGCGGTAACGACCGCGACGACGAACGGGCGGCGTGAGAGCATAGGGTCTCCTTGCTGGATCAGGCGTGAACGGCGGCAAGCGCGTCGCACACCGCGCGGGTGACGTCCTCGGTGCGGGCGGTCCCGCCGAGATCGGGAGTCCGCACGGACGATGCGGTGACCTGCTCGATCGCGCCCATGAGCCGGGCGGCGTTCTCGGGCTCGCCGAGATGCTCGAGCATCATCACCGCGGTCCAGAACGCCCCGATCGGGTTCGCGACGCCTTTGCCGACGATGTCGAACGCGGAGCCGTGAATCGGCTCGAACATCGAGGGGAAGCGGCGCGACGGGTCGAGGTTGGACGTCGGCGCGATGCCGATGCTGCCGGCGAGCACGGCGGCGAGATCGCTCAGGATGTCGGCGTGCAGGTTCGTCGCGACGATCGTGTCGAGACTCTTCGGCTTGCTGACCATGCGCACGGTCATCGCGTCGACCAGCTCGCGGTCCCACGTGACGTCGGGATACGCGCGGGCGACGTCGACCGCGACTTCGTCCCACAGCACCATCCCGTGCCGCTGCGCGTTCGACTTCGTGACGACGGTGAGGTGCTTGCGCGGCCGGCTGCGCGCGAGGTCGAAGGCGAAACGGATGATGCGCTCGACCCCGGCGCGGGTGAACACCGCCACTTCGGTGCCGACTTCGATCGCGTGACCGCGGTGCGCGCGGCCGCCCATCCCGGCGTACTCGCCCTCGCTGTTCTCGCGCACGATCACCCAGTCGAGATCGCCGCGCTCGCAGTCGCGCAGCGGGCTCGTCAGCCCGGGCAGGATCCGCGTCGGGCGGACGTTCGCGTACTGGTCGAACGGCTGGCAGATCGCCAGACGCAGCCCCCACAACGTGACGTGGTCGGGGACGCGCTGATCCCCGACCGCACCGAAGTAGATCGCGTCGAACGGGCGCAACGCATCGAGCCCGTCGGCCGGCATCATCACGCCGTGCGCGCGATAGTAGTCGGAACCCCACGGAAAGCTGGTGAACTCGAGGTGCAGCTCCGGGTCGACGCGCTGCAGCGCCTCCAGAACCTCGATGCCCGCCCCGATGACTTCGGGGCCGATTCCGTCACCCGGAACCGCTGCGATACGATACGAGCCCACGATGCTTCCCTCACGAAGAATGATTCCGATGGCACCCTACCGGCCAGGATACGCTTTTCCCAGGCGAGGATCGAGCGCGCCGGCGGCATAAGATCGTTGCGTTGAACGCAACGAATGACGACGAGGCCATCGGCTTCCCCGAGCTCGAGATCTTTCTCGAATTCGCCCGTACCCAGCACCTCGGCCGCACCGCCGAAGCGCTCGGCCGCAGCGTGTCGTCGGTCCAGCGGGCGGTCCGCGCGCTGGAGATTCGCCTCGGCGTCCCGCTGGTCGAGCGCGAGGGCAGGCGCGTGCGGCTGCTCCACGCCGGCCGCGTCTTGGCCGATCAGGCGGCCCGGGTCGTGCGCGCCCGCTCGGAGGCGGTCGACGCCGTTCGCTCCGCATCGGGCTCGCGCTCGACGGTTCGCCTGGGCCACATGTTCTCGCTCGGGCCGACGCTCGTCCCGCGCATCGCCGGGACGGTCCTCGCGCGCGACCCGAGCGCTCGGCTCGTGTTGCGCCACGGTGCGACGAACGCGCTGGTGACGGCACTACTCGCCGGCGAGCTCGACGCGGTCCTCGTCTCACCGCTGCCGCTCGCGGCCGATCTCGACAGCACGCCGGTGTTCACCGAAGGCGTGCTCCTCGTCGTCACGGCGAACGACCCCCTCGCGTCGCGCGAGAGCGTTGCGCTCGCCGAAGTGCGCGACCGGCCGTTCGTCGCGCTCGCCGAAGGATCCGGCAGCAGATACGACATGATGCAAGCGTGTGCGCGCGCCGGATTCATGCCGGCGATTGCGATCGAGGTCGGCGACATGTACACGCTCGAAGCGATCGTCGGCGCGGGTCTCGGGGTCTCGGTGGTGCCGGAGAGCATGCGCAGCCACGCGATGCCGGCGGTCGCGCGGATCCCGCTGCGCGAACCTGTCCCGACGCGCCGTCAAATCGGTCTGGTCTACGTGCGCGGCACCGAGCACCGCAAACCCGTGGCGGCGGTCATCGAGTCCGTCCGCGGCGGCTTGACGCACGGCTGAACGAGCGGATCGATCGCACGGTCGAGGGCGGCAGGAACGCGCCGTCCGGAGCGGGACCCCTGGCGCATGGCAATCGGCAACCTGAGCGACGTTCAGAACGACATCTATCTGCGCGGGCTCGCCGGTGCGCGCCCGGACTTGCCGATGACGGCGGAAGGCCTCGAGCGCCGCGCGCGCGAGGTGATGACACCCGAAGCGTTCGCGTACGTCGCCGGCGGAGCCGGCGCCGAGCACACGATGCGCGCGAACCTCGAGGCGTTCGCGAGATGGCGCATCGTTCCGCGCATGCTGCGCGAGGTCGTCGGGCGCGACGTCTCCGCGACGGTGCTCGGGCGTACGATGCCGCTGCCGATTCTCACGGCACCAGTCGGCGTGCTGACGCTCGCGCATCCGGACGGTGAGGTCGCCGTCGCAAAGGCGGCGGCTCGCGTCGGCGTGACCAGCATCGTGTCGACGGCATCGGCGAACCCGATGGAAGAGGTCGCCGCCGCAGCGCCCGAGGCGTCGCGCTGGTATCAGCTGTATTGGCCGCGCGACCCGGAGATCGCGGAATCGCTCGTGCGCCGCGCCGAGCGCGCGGGCTATGGTGCGATGATCGTGACCCTCGACACATGGACGCTGGGCTGGCGTCCGCGCGATCTCGAGCTCGCGCACTTGCCGTTCTTGCGCGGCGTCGGCGTCGCGCAGTATTTCTCCGACCCGGTCTTTCGCTCGAAGCTGCAGCGTCCGCCGGAAGAGTCGGCCGAAGCCGCGCGTGACGCGATCATGTTCTGGGCCGGACTGTTCGGAAACCCGACGCTGCGCTGGGCCGACCTCCGGATGCTGCGCGGCTGGACGTCGTTGCCGATCGTGGTCAAGGGAATCTGTCATCCCGACGACGCACGCGCCGCGCTCGACGCCGGCGCCGGCGGCGTCGTCGTCTCGAACCACGGCGGACGGCAAGTCGATCGCGCGGTCGCGTCGCTCGACGCGCTGCCGGCGATCGCCGACGCGATCGGAGCGAGCGCGACGGTGCTCTTCGACTCAGGGATTCGCTGCGGCGCCGACGTGCTGATCGCGCTCGCGCTCGGCGCCGATGCGGTGCTGGTCGGTCGACCGTACGTCTACGGGCTCGCACTCGCCGGCGAAGCCGGAGTGGAGCACGTCCTGCGCACGCTGCTCGGCGACCTCGACGCGTCGCTCGCGCTGGCGGGATATCGCGCCGTGCGCGACCTCAACCGCAACGCGCTCGCCGCGTCACCCTGAGCGCGTCGAAGCGCGCGCGCTTCAGACTTTCTTCAGAGGCGCGTGGCACCATGCCGCCATGCGTACGCCCATTGCGTGTGGCCGTATGGCTGCGACGATCACGACGATCGGATCGACCGTCGATCCGCGAAACGGCGATCAAAATCCCTACGGTCTTGCGCTCGCGCCCGCCACGGCAGGCCTCGTCACCGCCGGCGACCTGATCGTTTGCAACTTCAACGACGGTCCGACCAACACCCAAGGCAACGGCACGACGGTGATCGGCTTGCATCCGGGGCCGGGCTCTGCGCCGTATCGGATCGCGCAGGATCCGTCGCTGCGCGGCTGCAACGCGCTCTCGATCGCGGCGAACGGCACGATCTGGACCGCCGACGACGTCGCAAACGACACGGCGATCGTGTCGCCGAGCGGGACGATCCTCGCGCAGTCCGCCCCATATTCGTGGGCCGGACCGTGGGGCGCAGCGGTCGCGAGCCCACCCGGCAACGCGGTGACGGTCTACGTTTCCAACCAGATCGACGGGAGTATCGTCCGGTTGAGGGACCGGCTCGTCGGCGACCGCATCGACGCGCATCGCCGTCGGTTTCGCAACGAATGACGGGGTGCCGGGCGCGATCCTCGCTCCGAGCGGGCTCACCTACGATCCCGCGACCGATACGCTGTACGTGGTCGACGGCGCTGCCAACCAGGTCGTGGCACTCGCGAACGTTGCCACGATCGGCGCCGACGGCCTCCGGGTGAGCGGTTCGAGCTTCAGCGGTCCGAGTGCCGCGAGCGCCCGGGTCGTCGCGGCCGGCGCGCCGCTCAACGGTCCGATCAGCGCCGCACTCTTGCCGACCGGAAATCTGATCGTCGGGAACACGCTGGACCCAAACGGTACGAACCTGCTCGTCGAGATCTCTTCCGCCGCCGGCATCATCGCAACGAAGAACGTCGACACGGGAGCGGCGGGCGCGCTGTTCGGGATCGCCGCGGGCGGCACGGTGGCCTCACCAAAGATCTACTTCAACGACGACAACGACAATACGGTGAAAACGCTCGCTCCGTAGCCGACGACGCATCTGTCCTCAGACCCACCAGTGTTTGCCGAGCGCCAAGTTCATCGTCACGCCGTAGGTGAGGTACATCAGCCAAACGCCGGTGAGGATCTGCCAGAAGCCGATGAGGCGCCGACCGCCCGGCCACACGCCGAAGTTCGTTGGGATCTCGGTGAGGTACACCAAGCTCAGGCCGATGAAGACGATCGCGACCGGAACGTCACCCGCAGCGAAGAAGACGATCGCGCCGAGTATGCCGATCAGCGAGAACGGGATCGCCATCCATCCCTCCGGCCCCGGGCTCGCGCCGATGTAGCGCCGGTACGCTACCGCGAACCAGTGGACGCCGTACGCCGTGAACGCGAGCGCCGCCATGTACAGCGGCGCAGCGTTGTCGAAGACGCCGAACCAGGTGAGCCCGATCATCAAATAGATGCCGGTGATGAACTGCATGAAGCCGCTCATCCACAGGCCCCAGAGCGCGATCGTGCGGTTCGACTCGGGCGTCTCTTTCGGGAACCCGAACAGCGCCTGGCCTCCCCACACGAAGTATCCGGTCGCAAGACCGAAAAATCCGATGGCGATCGGAAAAAATGGCGATTGACTAAACGCCGATGACGTCATTGCGGTCCTCGTCGAGCACGCCGAATACGCGCAGGCACGGCCTGCGGGCCGGTATTTTCCGATCGGCGCATTCGTGCTCCATGACGAGATGATACTGAGCAAATCGGAGGCAACCCAGAGAGGCCGCGCGAGCGTTCAGAGCGAGCGCCGGCGGCCTCGCGGCCTCGAGTTCAGCTCTGCGCGACCGCCTCGATGGCGAGTTCGATCTTCACCTCGTCGCCGACGGCGACGCCGCCCGCTTCGAGCGCTTGATTCCAGGTCAGGCCGAAGTCCTTGCGGCTGATCTTGGCGTGCGCTTCGTATCCGATGCGGCGATTGCCCCACGGATCGGTCGTGCGGCCTTCGAACGTGGCCGCGAGCGTGACGGGGCGCGTCGTCCCGCGGATCGTCAAGTCGCCTTCGACCGAGATCGCGTCGCCGTTCGGCGTGATGCGCGTGCTGCTGAACGTCATCTGGGGAAAGGTCGGTGCGTCGAAGAAGTCGGGCGACTTGAGGTGCCCGTCGCGCTGCGCTTCGCTGGTGGTGATGGAGTCGACTTCGAGCGTCGCTTGGATCGAGCTCGGGACATCGCTGCCCTCCGGAACCTCGATCGTGCCGGCGAGGGCGGCGAAGCGGCCGCGCACCTTCGCGATCATCATGTGGCGGACGACGAATTCGGCGTTGGTGTGGGAGGCGTCGATTGCATAGGTCTGGACGGTCGTGGTGGTGCTCACGGTAAGAAATCTCCGGTGAAGGTGGCTGGGTTCGCTTACGGTGTGGTATCGTGGGTGTTAAGTCACTATTCCATACCGAGTCTCTGCCAGCAAGAAGGCACCAGAAAGTAGTATAGGCACCAAATGGTTACCGAGGTCGCATCCGAAGCCGGAGTCTATTCGGGGCCCTGTCCCGCCCGCGAATTGCTCGATCGGATCGCGGACAAGTGGACGACGCTGATCATCGGCGTGCTGACCCAGATGAAGACCCCGGTACGGTTCACCGAACTGCGCCGCGCGATCGGCGGCATCTCACAGAAGATGCTGACGCAGACGTTGCGCGATCTCGAACGCGACGGCTTGGTGGTGCGCATCGTCTTCCCGGTCATCCCACCGCGCGTGGAGTATTCGCTCACGCCGCTCGGGCTGACGCTCGAGGAACCACTGCGCGCGCTCTCCATTTGGACGGAACGCCACGCCGGCGACGTGCGCAAAGCACAGGACGCCTTCGATGCCCGCGTTCAGGCGGAGCGCTCCGCCTAACGGCGTCGTTCAGACCGCGGCGATCAGCAGACACTCCGGCGTATCGGTGAGGCCGCTGACGAACGGCGTGACGGTGCCGTTCTTGTCGCGCTGGTAGATCGCTTGCGTCTCGCGGCTCGCGAAGAAGAGCGTCCCACCGGGTGCGAACGCGAGCCCGGAGACCTTCTTGAGCCCGTCGCCGCCGGACTTCTTGTCGAGTTCCAGTTCGAACTTCTGCGATTTCGGGTGGTAGCTGAAGATCGCGTCGTTGCCCGGATCGCCGATGAAGACGTGTCCGCTCGCCGCATCGTAGGCGAGGCCGACCGGCGTGCTCAGCGTCCATTTGCCGTCGGTCGTCGTCGTAAGCGCCGACTTGTACGCGCCGGTCGCGGCATCGTAGATCGCGACCCGCGCGCCGCCTTCGTCGGCGACGTACAGCGCGCCGCCGGCGAACAGGATGCCGCGCACCGAATGCCGCGCCGGCGCTTTCACCGCGTCGGCGGCGCTCGCGGGCGCGGCCGTGAAGCCCGTCATCGTCAACCCGCCTTGCGCGACCGGAACGGCGGGCGGCGTTTCGCCGCCGGCAGTCACCGGCTGCGCCGACGCGACGTAGGTGCCGGCGTAGAACGTGCCACCGCTCGGAAACGCCGTCGTCAGATACGATGCGACCGCGAGCGGCGTGGCGGGGAAGCCGGCCGCAGCGACGGCATAACCCGAGACGACGTTGGTATCCTGACTCGACGCGTACAGGTTGCCGCCCGGATCGAACGCGACCGCGTAGGGATGGGCGAGCGCCGTCGACGTTTGCGGCGTGACCGCCGTGCCGAGCAGCGTGCGGCTGAACCCGTCGCTCCCGATCGTCGACGAGAAGGCGTCGATCGCGGACCCGCCCTTGTGCGCGACGGCGAGATAAAGCCGCCCCGCGCCGTCCAGCGCCATCCCGCGCAGCTCGTCGTAGTCCGGCGTGACGTGGCCGTGCTTCGTGCCGCTCGCGTCGTACGCGCGGACGTGGTTGACCGGCGTGTTGCTGGAACCGGCGCCGCCTTTCGACGCCTCACCCGAAAACGTCACGTACACCTGGAAGCGGGAATCCGCCATGGCACACCCTTCTCCGCATCGCGCGGACTGCGAACGTTTGGCAGCGCGAGCGGGTGACGCCTGCCGGCCCGCTCGAAGACGGCGCGATGATCGAGCGCGGCTTCACGCCGGGGATCGTCGGCGACGTGACGGCGCTGCACGGCCGATACTACGCCCAGACGTGGAACTTCACACCGAACTTCGAGATCGGCGTGGCGGAGGGGCTGGCGCGCTTCTTCGCCGAGTACGATCCCGCGCGCGACGTCGCGCTCTGGGTGCGCGAGGACGGCGCGGTGCGCGGCTTCGTCGCGATCTGGGCGCTTCGCGATGATCCAAACGAAGCACGCCTGCGCTGGTTCATCCTCGACGACGCGCTGCGCGGCCGCGGCCTTGGGCGCGCGCTGATCGCCGCGGCGATGGAACACTGCCGCACGGTCGGCTTCCGGCGCGTCGAACTGTTCACGTTCGCCGGCCTGACCGCGGCGCGCGCGCTCTATCGTGAGGCCGGGTTCCGCCTAGTCGAAGAACGCGAGCACGCAGAATGGGGCACGCCGATCTTGTGGGAACGCTTCGCGGCAGAGCTCCACTAACGTCTTAAACTCGCCCGTGACGGCTACGTTCCGATCAGTTCCTTGAGGGCGTGCTGGAAGATCTTTGGAGCTTTGCCTTGGAAGAGGATGCTTTCGTTGCCGCCGATTTGCTTGCGCAGGTTGACGAGCTCGTCGCGCAGGGCGGCGGCTTTTTCGAACTCGAGGTTCGCGGCGGCGTCGCGCATCTTGCGTTCGATCTCTTTGGCCATCGCCTCGGCGACCGCGCGCGGCAGCTTCTCGGCCCGCACGACGTCGGCGGCTTCCGCGCCGCTGTTCGCGCCGCCGCCGATCAGGCTGAGGATGTCGTGGACTTCCTTGCGGATCGACTTCGGTTCGATCCCGTGTTCGAGGTTGTACGCGACCTGCGTTTCGCGCCGCCGTTTCGTTTCGCCGAGCGCCTTCGCCATCGACTCGGTGACGACGTCGGCATACATGATCACGGTGCCTTCGACGTTGCGCGCGGCGCGGCCGATCGTCTGGATCAGCGACGTCCCCGAGCGCAGATAGCCTTCCTTGTCCGCATCGAGAATGCCGACCAGCGACACTTCCGGCAAGTCGAGGCCTTCGCGCAGCAGATTGATGCCGACCAGCACGTCGAACTCGCCCTTGCGCAGGTCGCGCAGGATCGCGATCCGCTCGAGCGTCTCGACCTCGCTGTGCAAGTAGCGCACGCGAATCCCGTTCTCGAGCAGATAATCGGTGAGGTCTTCCGCCATCTTCTTCGTCAGCGTCGTGACCAGGATGCGCTCGTTCTTTTCGGCGCGTTTGCGGATCTCGTCCATGAGGTCGTCGACCTGATGGCGCGTGGGCCGCACCTCGACTTCCGGATCGACGAGCCCGGTCGGCCGAATGATCATCTCGACGACCTGCGTCGACTTGCCGATCTCGTACGTCGCCGGCGTCGCCGAGACGTAGATCGCCTGGTTGAGGTGCGCTTGGAACTCGTCGAACGTCAGCGGACGGTTGTCGAGCGCCGAGGGCAGCCGGAAGCCGTGTTCGACGAGCGACATCTTCCGCGAGCGGTCCCCGCCGTGCATGCCGTGGACCTGCGGCAGCGAGACGTGCGACTCGTCGACCAGCAGCAGCCAGTCCTTCGGGAGGAAGTCGAGCAGCGTCCAGGGCGTCGAGCCCGATTCGCGGCCGGAGAGCGGGCCCGAGTAGTTCTCGACCCCGTTGCAGTAGCCGACTTCGCGCAGCATGTCCAGATCGTAGCGCGTGCGCTGTTCGAGGCGCTGGGCTTCGAGCAGCTTCCCGTTGTCCTTGAAGTACTTGAGGCGCTCTTCGAGCTCGTTCTCGATCGAAACGACCGCGCGGCGCAGCTTCTCGTCGGGCGTGATGTAGTGCTTGGCTGGAAAGATCTTCAGCTCGTCCTTCGAGGTGACGTACTCGCCGGTCAGCTGGTTGACCACGTTGATCGCCGTGATCTCGTCGCCGAAGAACTCGATGCGGTGAACGAGTTCCTCGTCGACGCCCACGAACTCCAGCGTGTCGCCGCGCACCCGAAACGTTCCGCGCACGAGGTTCAAGTCGTTGCGGCGGTATTGCATGCCGATCAGCTTGCGCAGGAAATCGTCGCGGTCGATCGACTCGCCGACCTTGATGTCGGCGGCCATCTCCATGTAATCGGCCGGCGAGCCGAGCCCGTAGATGCACGACACCGAGGCTACGATCAGCGTGTCGGGCCGCGTCAGCAGCGACTGCGTGGCCGAGTGCCGCAGGCGTTCGATCTCGTCGTTGATCGAGGAGTCCTTGGCGATGTACGTGTCGGTGTGCGCGATGTACGCTTCGGGCTGATAGTAGTCGAAGTACGAGACGAAATACTCGACCGCGTTGTTCGGAAAGAAGTCCCGAAATTCGGCGCACAGCTGCGCGGCAAGCGTCTTGTTGTGGCACAGCACCAGGGTGGGCTTCTGCACCAGCTCGACGACGCGCGCCATCGCCATCGTCTTCCCCGAGCCGGTCACCCCGAGGAGCGTCTGCGCGCGGTCGCCGCGCAGGACGCCTTCGGCGAGGGCGCTCGTGGCTTTCGGCTGGTCGCCTGCTAGCGGGTACGACGAAACGAGCTCGAATTTCGGCATCTTTTCGGTATAACGCCGAATGGCCGTAGGTGGGATGCGTTCCACGGCGGTGACGAACCGTTTCATCGGCGGGCGGCGTACGAGAGGAAGGACCTCACCTGCCCGATGCGGGAGAAAACCGTCTTCCTTCTCGCTGCGTGGAGAGCCCATGGACAAGCAAGAGACCTGGAGCCGCCCCGATTTCGAGGAAACCAGTTCCGGATTCGAAGTCACCGCGTATGTCAACGACTGGGACCAGGACCGCTTCTAATCGCCTGGACCGATGATCGAAGAGGCGCCGCGGCAGACTGCACGGCGCCTCTTTGCTTCTCAGCATGACGACGGCGACGGGTATGCCGCTCGTCGAACGTCTTCGCGCGCTCGGCGACCGATACCACGACAACCACCCGTTCCATCGCGCGCTCGTCGCCGGTGAGCTGAACGTCGATCAGGTGCGCGCCTGGGTCGCGAACCGGTACTACTATCAGAAGATGATCCCGGTGAAGGACGCGTTCGTGCTGGCGCGCCTGCCGAGCCGGGAGCATCGCCGCGCGTGGATCACGCGCATCATCGACCACGACGGCACCGCCGGCAGCGAAGGCGGCACCTCGAAGTGGCTCGCCCTCGCGCGCGCCGTCGGCCTGGGCGACGAGGACGTGATATCGGAGGCCTTGGTGGCCCCGGGCGCGCGGTTCGCGGTCGACGCGTACGTGAACTTCGCGCGCGAGCGGTCATGGCTCGAGGCCGTCGCCTCGTCGTTGACCGAGTTGTTCGGCCCGGTCGTGATGAGCCGCCGCGTCGTGGCGATCATCGAACACTATCCGTGGATCGACCGCGCCGGGTTGGCCTACTTCGAAGACCGCATCCCGCTCGCGCGCCGCGACGCCGACCAGGCGTTGGGATGGGTCGTTGACGGCGCCGTGACTCCGGAGCAGCAGGACGCCTGCGTCGCCGCCCTGGCGTTCAAGTGCGACGTCCTGTGGGGTCTTCTCGACGCGACGGCACTCCAGAGCGGCTTTTTCCGATGACGGGGACGGTGGTGCCGCGCATGTCGCGCGGCGTGCGATTTCACCGCGATCCTGACGGGTCCGCGATGCTGCTCGTGCCGGAGGGGATCGTCCGCTTGAACGATTCCGCCGCCGCGACCCTCGAGCTCGTCGACGGCAGGCGGACCCTCACCGCGATCGTCGACGCGCTCTGCGTGCGCTACGCGGTGCCCCGGGAGGACGCGTCCCGCGACGTCGACGACCTCATCGAGCGGCTCTCACGCCGGGGATACGTCGACCGGTGAACGCACCGCGGCCGACCTCGCTGTTGTGCGAGCTAACGTACCGCTGCAACTTGCAGTGTCCGTACTGTTACAACCCGCTCGATCTGGAGTCGTACCGCGATGAGCTTCCGACCGAGACGTGGCTGCGGGTCGTCGCCGAAGCGGCCGCGATGGGAATCCTGCACGTCGGACTCTCGGGCGGCGAACCGACGCTGCGCCGCGATCTCCCCGAGATCGTCGCGGCGGCGTCGCGTGCCGGTCTCTACACCAACCTCATCACGCAAGGAACGTTCCTCGACGACGCGCGCCTCGACACGCTCCTCGCAGCCGGCCTCGAGCACGTCCAGATCAGCGTCCAGGCGCCGACGGAAGCGCTCGCCGATCAAATCGCCGGCACCCGCGTGCACGCGAACAAAGAGCGCGCGATCGAGCGCGTCATGCGCCGCAACGTCGCGCTGACCCTCAACTGCGTCCTGCATCGCGGAAACCACGATGCGATCGCCGACGTGATCGCGTTCGCCGAGCGTCACGGGATCGCGAAGCTCGAGCTCGCCAACGTACAGTTCTACGGCTGGGCATATCGCAACCGCGCCGCGCTGCTCCCGACGCGCGAACAGATCGAACGCGCGCTCGTCGTCGTCGCGGCCGCGCGCGCACGTCTGGCCGGACGGATGCAGATCGCGTACGTGCTGCCCGACTACTTCGGCGATCGTCCGAAGGCATGCATGAACGGTTGGGGGCAAGCGTTCCTCACCGTCACCCCGGACGGACGCGTCCTGCCGTGCCCGGCCGCGGCGGCGATCCGAACGCTGCACTTCGAGCGCGTCCAAGACCGGCCGCTGGCCGGCATCTGGGAATCGTCCGAGTCCTTCGTCACCTATCGCGGGACGGCGTGGATGCCCGAACCGTGCCGATCGTGCGACCGTCGCGAGATCGACTGGGGCGGGTGCCGGTGTCAGGCGTTTCTGTTGACGGGAGATGCGGGCGCGACGGATCCGGTGTGCGGCCTCAGCCCCGAACACGAACGGGTGATCGCTGCGCTCGGCGTCGACGGCGGCGAACCGTTGATCCCCCGCCGCATGAAGCAGCCCGTGTGATCGTTCGCGTCCTCGGTTCGGCCGCCGGCGGCGGCGTTCCGCAGTGGAACTGCAACTGCGCGAACTGCGCCGCGGCCCGCCGAGGCGACGCACCGCGTCGGAGTCAGTCGTCGTTTGCGATCTCCGCTGACGGGGATGCGTGGTGGCTGGTCAACGTCTCGCCCGACGTCGCGGCGCAGATCGAAGCATTCCCGCCGCTGCAGCCGCGCGAGCGCCGCGGTACGCCGATCGCGGGAATGCTGCTGACCGACGCCAACGTCGATCACCTCGGCGGCCTCGCGGTGGTGCGCCAGGCCCAGCCGCGCGGGTTCGAGATCTATTCGAGCGAGATCGTGCGGACGATCGCGGCCGCGCAGCCCGCCTTCGCCGCGTTCGCCCGCCCGCCGCATCGCTGGCATACCGTACTGACCGAACCCTTCTCGCTCGACGGCGGCGCGCTGCGCGTCACCCCGCTTCCCGTGCCGGGGCTCACCCCCGGCTTCGCCGGGCGCGATCAGGCGCGCGGCGCCGTGCTCGCCTTCCGCGTCGAATCGCCGGCCGGCGAGGGATCGATCCTGTTCGCGCCGGTCTTCGCGGCGATCGACCCCGAGCTCGCCGCGGCGATCGACGCCGCCGACGTGGTGATGCTCGACGGCTCGTTTTGCTCCGACGACGAGATGCGCGACGCGGGGCTCGGCGACAAGACGGCGCGAGGTCTGGGCCATCTGCCGCTCGAGGGCGAGAGCGGAAGCCTGGCGGCGATCGCCGGTCGGCGCAACCGGCGCATCTACGTCCACCTGAACAACTCCAACCCCGTTCTCGATCCGGCGTCGCCGCAAGCGCGCGCCGTGCGCGCCGCGGGTGTTGAAGTTGCCTTCGACGGTATGGATATTTCGCTTTCGAGAGGACCGATTGCGCCGGAGCCAGGACAAGCGGGGCCACGTGACGCAGAGGACCCAGCCGCTTCCCTTGTGCGCTTTGGCGCTTCCGGAGGCAGAAGGAGCCCAGCGCAGTGATCCAGCCGCCCCTGTTGTTCAGCGGGACTTCCAACCGCCAGTTGGCGGAAGAGATCGCCAAGCGGATGCAGACGCGCGTGGGCAATGCGCTCGTCGACCGCTTCAAGAACGACGAGTGTCGCATCGAGATTCGCGAGAACGTCCGCGGCGCGGAAGTGTTCGTCGTGCAGTCGCTCTGCCGCTCGCCCTTCGGTGCCACCGTCAACGACTCGGTGATGGAGCTGCTGCTCATCATCGACGCCCTGCGCCGGGCGTCCGCCAACCGCATCACCGCGGTCATCCCGTACTACGGCTACGCCAAGCAAGACAAGAAGACGAAAGGCCGCGAGCCGATCTCGGCCAAGCTGGTCGCGAACATGATCGAGCGGGCGGGCGCCGAGCGCATCGTGACGCTCGACCTGCACGCCGCGCAGATTCAGGGCTTCTTCGACATTCCGGTCGACAACCTGATGGCCGCCCCGACGCTGTGCAATTACCTCAAAGACAAGAAGCTCGAAGGCGACAAGATCGTCGTCGTCTCGCCGGACGCCGGCGGCGTGCCACGCGCCGAGACCTTCGCCAAGCGGCTCAAGTCGACGCTCGCCGTCATCATCAAGCGGCGCCCCGAACCCGACGTTTCCGAGGTCACCCACATCGTCGGCGACGTTCAAGGCAAGATCGCGGTTGTGGTCGATGATATGATCTCCACCGGCGGTACGCTCGTAAAGGCCGCCGAGGCGCTTCGAAACAAGGGAGCGACCGACGTCTACACGCTCGCCACGCACGGCATCTTCGCCGGCGACGCGATCGCCCAGTTCGAAAAGTCCGAGATCAACCGTGTCATCGTCACGAACACGATCCCGCGCACGATCGACTCGACCAAGGTCGAGCACCTGACCATCGCCCAGATCCTGGCCGACGCGATCAAACGGATCACGTCGAATCGCTCGGTTTCCGAACTCTTCAACGCGGAAGACGTCGAGCCGCCGGCCGATCAACCCCCGCCTGCGCACGTCGAGAACGAGCTTCCGGAAGTCGTCTCCACCGCAGCACTCACGTTAGGATAGCACCGCACCGCCATGGCCAAGCCCCACACCGTCACCCTGCTCACTCTCGAACCGCGCGAAGACGTCGGCACCACCGCCTCGCACCGCATCCGCCGCGAGGGCAAGATCCCCGGCGTCGTCTACGGTCACGGCCGCTCGACCCCGATCTCGATCGAGGCCAAGCAGCTCTCCGACCTCATCCTCTCGGGCGAGAAGAGCAAGATCGTCGAGGCCTCGATCGGCGGCGTCAAGGACTCCGTCCTGCTGCGCCGCGTCGAAGCGCATCCGATCAGCCGCAAGGCGCTCAGCGTCGACTTCCAGCGGGTCGCGCAGGGCGAGGCGATCTCGGCCTCGGTCAACATCGTGACCGTCGGGGCCCCGGTCGGCGTCACCGAAGGCGGCGGCGTGATGGACGTCATCACCCACTCGCTCGACATCAAGGGCCCGGCGCAGTCGATCCCCGATTCGCTCACGGTCGACGTGAGCGGCCTCGACGTGCACCAGCACATCACGGCTGCGCAGGTCGCCCTGCCCGAGGGCTTCACCCTGCTGACGCCGCCCGAGACCGTCGTCGTCTCGGTCGAAATCACGCGTGCCCTCGCCAGCGACACCACGCCTGAGCCCGCCGCAGCCGCAACGCCCGCCGCAAACGGCGACGCCGCACCGACCGCGTAGCGCACGACCGGCGATCGCAGCGTGAATTCCGGGCTCGGAGACGCCGAGCTCAAAATGGTGGTCGGGCTCGGGAATCCGGGCGGGAAGTACAAACGCACCCGCCACAACGCCGGCTTCATCGTCGTCGACGAGCTCGCCGAGCGTTGGGGTCTGCGCGACTGGCACAAGAAGAACGACGCGCGTTACGCGCTCGACCGGCAGCGCCGCACGCTGCTGGTCGAGCCGCAGTCGTTCATGAACCTCAGCGGCGGTCCCACGCTCGGCATGGCGACGTTCTACAAGATTCCGCCGCCGCGCATCCTCGTCGTCGTCGACGAGCTCGACCTGCCGTTCGGCACGCTGCGGATGCGGGCTCAAGGCTCGGCCGGCGGACACAACGGCCTCAAGTCGATCATCGAGGCGATCGGCCAGGACTACCCGCGCTTGCGCATCGGCATCGGACGGGATCACGAAGGCGACGCGATCGAGCGGGTACTGAGCCCTTTCTCGGGCGAGGAGCTGCACGAGCTGCCGAGCATCGTCGACCGCGCAATTGATGGGATCGAGCTGTGGCTGACCGAGGGTGTGACGGCGGCCATGAATCGCGTCAACGGGAAGCCGCCCGCTAAACTCTGAGCCCCCGTCCGGCGATGATTGGGGTATGCGTCGGGCCGCTGCGTGTATCGCCGCCCTCATTACGCTTTCCCCGCTCGCCGCGGCAGCATCGGAGGGAGGCTGGGTTCAAGTCGCGATCTCGCACCCGCACGCCCCGCGCATCGTCACGGCCGAGGCTCGGGCGCTCTTCGCCGACGTGAACGCGACCCGCATGCGACACGGACTCTCTCCGCTCGTCGCCGACGAGCGGCTCTCCGATCTGGCGCTCGCCGTCGCGCGGCAGATGGCCGACCGGCGCTATTTCGGACACACCGACCCGAGCGGGGTCACCTTCGCGGATCGGCTGCGTGCGGCAGGCTACCAATATCGCTTCGCCGCCGAGAACATGGCGCTCGATTGCGACGAGGCGCACGCCAACGCGGCGTTTCTGCAGAGCCCGGGCCACTACGAGAACATCGTCGACCCGCAGCCGCACAAACTGGGAATCGCCGTGCTCGCCGCCGGCGACGGGGAAGTCTTCTACGTCGAGGAGTTCTCGGACTGATTCCGTCGCTCCAACGCTCACCCGGCCTGCGGTGAACCAGGCGCGTCCCGTGGTACGTTATAACGGGAAAGAGGAGCGATGATGATGGAGATGCACGGTCGCACGATGGTCATCCGGGTCGACGAAGCAACGCTCGGCGCGGAAGGCACGACGTTCTTCAGCGACTTGGTCTTTCTCGGCAACCTCGGGATGCGTCCGGTCGTCGTCGCCCCGACCGCCCCCGCCGCGCGCGCCGTGGTGCGTTCGATGAACCGCAGCGGCGACACCGCGGTCGGCCTCTCCGGCGCCGACGCCGGCATGATCCCCGCGGCGGCCGGAACGATCGGCGCGGTACAAACCAAGCTCCTGCGCACGCTACTCGACGCGGGCTACGTACCGGTGATCGAACCGCTCGCGTTCGGCTTCACCGGCACCGACGTCGAAGTCGCCGCCGACGACGTCGCGCAGGCGCTCGCCGGCGCGGTGGGCGCGGCGCGGGCGATCTTCTTCAACGACAACGGCGGCGTCATCGATGCCGGAACGAACCTGCTGGTCGAGCAGCTGACGCCGGCCGAAGCGCTGACGATCGCCGACGACGGCTCGCTCCCCGCCGATCTGCGCGCCGCCGTCCGAGCTGCCGCCCTCGGCGTGCGCGCCGGCGTCGGCGCGGCGCAGATCTGCGACGGCCGCGTCGCGCACGCCGCGATCGTCGAGTTCCTCACCGCACGGCACCTCGGCACGCAAGTCGCGGGGACGGTTTTCACTACCTGATTTGATGGGCGCTAACGCGTCGTCGGCGAAGCGAACGCGGTGGCAGGGCCGCCGCCCGGACAGGGATCGGCGGTTCCCGCGGTCGCGGCGATTCGGCCGCCGAGGGCGGGGCGTTCGTCGAAATACCAGCGGATCGAGCGCCGGTCGCAGAGCGGCACCAGGTCGTCGTCGGCGTATCGCACCATCGCGCGGACCGTGGCGGCTCGGTCCCCGGTCGTGGCGAGCGCGAGGGCATCAGCGCGCGTGACGAGGTTGCGTCCGTACGCCGTGTACAGCGGGTAGGCGACGACCAACACGAGCCCGAGAAACGTTGCGACGAGCGCCAGGCGCGAGAGCGCGTCGTCGTCGCGGCGGAAACCGACCCGGTCGCTCAGTAGCACGGCGATCGCTGCGCTCAACACGAACAGCGTCACCGCGAAGAGCGTCTGGCGCATCGTGTCGCCGTTTCGCAGGTGCGCGTACGCGTTTGCCAGCGCCACGCGCAACTCCGGCGGCGTCATGTGGACCAGCGTCACGTCGCCGAGCGCGACGTGCGCCGTCGGGCCAATCCCGGCGGCCCGCACCATCATGGTGTTGGAGTGACGCGAGGTCGCGAGCACCACGACCGGTTTTCCGGGAACACCGAGCGCTCGCGCGATCTCCGCGCCGGCTGCGGCCACGACGTGGGGCGTCGTCTTGTGCGGCGTGCCGATCGGCACGAGCGAGGCCAGCGAAACCGCGACGATCGCGCCCGCGTAGAAGGTTGCGGCGAGCACGAGGTACCACACCCGCACGCGCTCGACCAGCGCGATCACGGCCGCGACGACGACGGCACCGGCGAGCGCGTCGATCCCGATGCGGATCGCGTAGTCGAGAAACCATTGGTCGAGGTGTTCGTCGGTGACGCCGGCATTGAAGCCGACGCGATAACTCGCGAGCGCGAACGGCAACGCCGCCAGCGGCCCGATCGCGCCGAGCACCGCACCGAAGACCGCGCGGTGGGCGGTGCGGCTGCGCGTGCGGCGGCGCATCGCGTCGCGAATCCGGGCCGCGGTCCCCGAGCGCCAGAGCCACCAGAAAGCCAGGATCTGCGCGATCCCCCAGCCGGCCGACGCCCCGTGCCGCAGGTCGGCGATCGCGCGCGCGCGGCGCTGACGGCCGGCATCGACCAGTCCCGCGGGGTCGCGGGTCAGCAATTGGCTCGAAGTCAACGCGTCGACCCGGGCATCGAGCCGCGTGCGTGCCGCCTCGGCCGGCGCCGCCATCACGAACAGGGCGGCGAGGGCGAAGAGCGCGATCGCGCAGCGCCGGAACAGGCTCACCGGGAACGCCGGCGCGGAACGATCCTCAGCGCGACGCCCCGACGGGCGCCTCATCGGGAAATGCCGAGGCGTGCTCTTGTGCAAAACGCTTGCGGTACTGCTCCCAGCCGCGGAAGTTTCCCGACCACTCCGTGCCGTCGGCGAGCGGGGTCGCAACGTGCTCGAACGGCGACCAATGGCCGTTCGCGCCGCCTCCGACGAGCCGTTCGTAGAGTTCGATGTCCTTCGCGTGGTCGCGCGTGCCCTCGTGCGAGAGGTACGAGACGCGCGCGCAGCGCGCGACGCTGATCTTCAACCGCTCTTCGACCGGCAGCGTCGCTTCCTCGTCGCCGAGGATCAGCGGCGTGTGCCAGTCACCGACCCCGAGCGGGCGCGGCGTGCTCGCGCGATACGCGGCGAGCATCAGCTCCGCGATGTGCTTGAGTTCGGGCTGCGCGTCCTCGTGGGTGCGCTGCGTGAAGAAGTTCGCCCATTCGGTTGCGGTGATGATCACGGTGATCCACGCGAACGGCTCGAGGATGCGGTTCACCAGCTGCTTGTGCAGGTTGATGTCCGGAGCGGTCAGCCGCTCCGCGTGCGCCAGCGCGTCCTCGAGCGCTCGCCGCCACTCCGCTTCGGCCGCGGCGCGCGCGGGCGGGTCGATCTCCTGCAGCGCCTGCATCCCGCTCTGATTGCGCCCCCACCAGATCGGCATCGCCGGATCGTCGCGCACCGCCTCGATCATTTTCTTGATCGGGATTGCGCGACTGGAAGCGCTGTTTCTGGAAAACACGCGGTGGGTTAGGCTTTCGCTGTGGATGAAGCGGGGATAGCGCACTTCCATCGTGGTGAGGCGGACGCCGGCGGGCGAAACGCTATCGAGCAGGATGCGCGCGGAGAATCCCATGGGCGGCGCTTCGCCGGACGGCGGCCGGGACCCTAACGGCCGGCTCCCAGCCGCCTGCCAGGATCGCGTGCAAGAGGCCCTCGCGGCATCAGCGAATCCCCCGCGGGTATGTGGGATCGCGTGATCCGCCCGGTGAGCGTGGCCGAGGCGCTCAACGTGCTCGCGGCCGAAGGCGAGCGCGCGCGGATCGTCGCGGGCGGGACCGACGTCCTGGTCGAGCTGCAGCGGGGCGTCAAGCCGGCCGCGACCCTGATCGACGTCGCGGAACTGCGCGAGCTCAAATATGTCCGGCGCGAAGGCGCCACGATCGTGCTTGGCGGCTTGGCGACGCACAACGACGTGCTCGCCGCACCGTTCGCCCACACGGCAATGCTGCCCCTCGCGCAAGCGTGCATCGAAGTCGGGGCGCCGCAGATCCGCACCCGCGGTACGATCGCCGGAAATCTCGTCACCGCGTCGCCCGCCAACGACACGATCGCGCCCTTGATCGCGCTGGATGCCGAGATCGTGCTGGTCTCGCGGCGCGGCGAGCGCACGCTCCGGCTGAGCGAGTTCTACACCGGCTTCCGGCGCACACAGCTGCAGCCCGACGAACTCGTCAGCGAGATCCGGTTCCCTGCGCTCGACGCCGCGCGGCGCGGACTTTTCCTCAAGCTTGGTCTGCGGCGCGCGCAGGCGATCTCGGTCATCGACCTCGCGTTCGTCGTCACGTTCGATGACAGCGGGATGGTACGCGACGCGCGCATCGCGCTCGGCTGTCTGGCTCCGACGGTCGTGCGCGCGCACGCGGCGGAACGCGCGATCATCGGAGCGCCGCTCGATGCCGCTGCGTGCACGGCGGCGGGCCGCGCCGCGCTCGAAGACGCATCACCGATCGACGACATCCGCGGCTCGGCGGCGTATCGGCGCAGCACGCTTGCGGCACTCGTCGCGCAGGGTTTGGAGCGGCTAGCGGCCGGGTGCGAGGGTGACGGCTTTCCCGCGATGCCGGTCTTGCTCGAGACGCCTGCGCCGCAGCGCGCTTCGCTGCCGTTCTCCGGCACGATCGAGACGACCATCAACGGCGCGGCGCACCGCCTGGAACGCGCGCAGCACAAGACGCTGTTGAACGCGCTACGCGAGAATGCCGCGCTCACCGGCGCGAAGGAAGGCTGCGCCGAGGGCGAGTGCGGCGCGTGCACGGTGTGGCTCGACGGCGCCGCGGTGATGTCGTGCCTCGTCCTGGCGACGCAGGCGCACGGCGCGTCGCTCACCACGATCGAGGGGCTCGCGCGCGGCGACGAACTCCACCCGCTACAGCAGGCGTATATCGACTGCGGCGCGGTGCAGTGCGGGTTCTGCATACCCGGCATGATCATGGCCGGCGCGAAACTGCTCGACGAGCGGCGCACGCCCTCGCTCGAGGACCATCAAGCCGCGATCAGCGGCAATATCTGCCGCTGCACCGGCTACCGCAAGATCCTCGACGCGATGACCGAAGCGGTGCGCGAAGAGGAAGCGGCCGAGCCGCTCCCCGAGGCGGTGCACGCATGACCCTGATCGGCACGCCCGTCGCGCGTCCCGACGCGCGCGCGAAAGTGACCGGCGCGGCGCGCTACCCGGCGGACCTCGTGCAGCCCCGGATGCTGCATTGCAAGGCAGTCTTCGGGCACCGTCGCCACGCCCGCATCGAACGGCTGGACATGGCGCAGGCCCGCGCGCTGCCCGGCGTGGTCGCCGTGCTCACCGCGGCCGACGTCCCGTACAATCGGTACGGCTTGATCGATGCCGATCAAGAGGTGCTGTGCAGCGAGCGGGTGCGCTACGAGGGCGATCGCATCGCGCTCGTCGTCGCGGAGAGTGCCGAGATCGCGACCGCCGCAGCGGATCTCGTCGAGGTTGAATTCGTCGATCTTCCCGCGGTCGAAGATGCGCTCGCCGCGCTCGAGTCCGACGCGCCGCTCGTGCATCCGGAACGCGGCACGAACGTGCTGCTGCATCAGAAGATCCGCACCGGCGACGTCGATGCGGCGCTGGCGGCCGCCGACGTCGTGCTGAGCGAGACGTTCACCACCACGTGGCAGGAGCATGCCTACCTGCAGCCGGACGCGGCCATCGCGTACTACGAGGACGCGACGCTGGTCGTCGAGACGGCCGGCCAGTGGCTGCACGAAGACCTGCGCCAAATCGCCGCGATGCTGCGATTGGACGAAGACGCCGTCGCGATCCGCTACGCGAAGATCGGCGGCGCGTTCGGCGGACGCGAAGATCTCTCGGTCCAGCCCCTCATCGCGCTGGCCACCTGGGTGACGAAACGGCCGGCGGCGATCGTGTGGAGCCGCGAAGAGTCGATCGTCGGCCATCACAAGCGCCACCCGTTCCACATCGAAGCGACCTGGGGCGCCAAGCGCGACGGCACGATCGTCGCCGCCAGAACTCGCACGATCGCCGACGGCGGCGCGTACGCCTCGACGAGCGTCGAAGTGCTCAAGTGCGCGACGATCTTCGCGCACGGACCGTACCGCATCGGAAACGTCGCGACCGACGGCTACGTAGTCTACACCAACAACGTCCCGAGCGGCGCGTTCCGCGGGTTCGGAACGCCGCAGGCGCATTGGGCGGCGGAGTCGATGATCGCTCGCCTCGCCCACGCGCTGGGACTCGATCCCGCCGATGTCCGGCGGCGCAACATCTATCGCGAAGGCGATCGTGAATCCACCGGCAGCGTGCTGCCGAAGGGGGTCAGCGCGCTCCCCGTGCTCGACCGCTGCGTCGCTGAAGCCGCGCACCGGTTCGAGCGCACAACGCTGGATCGCTCGTCGCGAATACGGCGCGGGATCGGGATCGCCGCGGGGATCAAGAACGTCGGATACTCGTTCGGTTTTCCCGAGCAGTCGACGGCGACCGTCGAGCTGATCGGAACGGCGCGGATCGAGCGCGCGGTCGTGCGGATCGGAGCCGCCGACGTCGGGCAGGGCGCACACCTAATCCTGCGTCAGATCGCCGCGGAGACGCTCGCACTGCCGCTGACGGCCGTGGCGATCGTCAGCGACGACAGCGCGCTCACGCCCAACGCAGGGTCGGCGTCGGCGTCGCGGCTGACGCTGATGGGCGGCCGCGCCGTGTACGATGCCGCGCTCGCCGCACGGGCCGCGTTCGAACGCGGCGACGCACCCGAAGCAACGGTGCAATACCGCCCACCCGCGACGACGCCGCTCGACCCCGAAACGGGTGCCGGGACGCCGAACTACTGCTACGGCTACTCGGCGCAGGCCGTCGAGGTCGAGGTCGACGTGACCACCGGCGTGACGCGCGTCACGAAGATCATCAGCGTGCACGACGTCGGCCGCGCGATCAATCGCCAGCAAGTCGAAGGCCAGATCGAAGGCTGCCTCGCGCAAGCCCTCGGCTACGCGCTCACCGAAAACTTGCTCGTGCGCGACGGCAAAGTGCTCACCCCGTACTTCAGCACGTACCTCTTGCCGACCGCGCTCGACATGCCGACCGAGATCGTGCCGATCATCATGGAACTCGCCGACCCGAACGGTCCGTACGGCGCCCGCGGCGTGGCGGAGATGCCGCTGGTCCCGTTCGCTCCGGCCGTCGCCGCCGCGATCCACGACGCCACCGGCGCCTGGCTCACCGACCTCCCGATGACGCCCGAACGCATCCTCGCCGCCATCGACGCCCTCGCCCAAACCGAAGCCGAAGAAGCCGAAGCCGCGATGGAGGCGGCGCTAGCAGCACCCTGAGCGACGGCCACCGTCAACCTGAGCGACACCCATTGTCACCCTCATGTGATGCGGTATCGAGCGCTGCTGTCACCCCGGGTATTGAGCCAGGTCAGATCGGGTCTCCCACCACAGCTTCGCAGCGACAACCGAACAGTATCGTGGGCCACCGGTGCGTGCGTTTCTTATCACGCGTGTCGAACTAATGACCCGATCCTCGAAGGCAAGGGCTTCTTCCCTTATGCAATCAACTAGCGTTCGGTTCCCGGTGATCGGTGCGCTAACGATGCTGCTGGCATTAGCTTCGCTCCCCTCGGCCGCAAGCGATACATCGGGGCATCCGTGCGGCGGAACGGAATCCATAGGCGATACGATCGGTATCGTCACGGACGTTGGCAATGGGAAACGAGAGCAGACGCTAGTCCAAAGCAGTGCTCGCGTTACAGTTTCACAGCAAGGCGATCGGCGTATTTTACATCGATAACCAAGGTGAGCGTTACCTGGACCTCCAGCATCTCGAAATTCCGCATGAGCGAGCAGCGCTTCGCGGTGTCACGTTCGCCAAGGGTTTACAACCGCTTCAGGGTTCCGTAACGTTCGACGAACCCGTGCATCTTGCAGTATGCACTTCCGCGGCCTCCCTGCGAAGCGGACATCGCTAGGGGTCCGGAGAGGACTTGATCTCAATGAGGAAAACAAGGGGGCCCGGGATCGGCATGCCGTAAGCTGCTGCCGTCACGACCTCAAGGAGCTGCGAGATGGCTCGAATTCCGACAGTGCGGGAAGACGATCCGGCTACACCACCAGAGGCGCGGGATTTCCTGAAGCGGGTCGAAGGCGGCCTCGGAGAGGTGTTCAACGCCGTGCGGTTGCTCGCAAACAATCCCGCGCAGGCCAACGCGCTCATCGACTTCGTGCGGTCCGTGCGCCATCACAACAGCCTGACGCCCACTCTCACCGAACTCGCCTATACGACGGCGTCCGTCGCCAACCGCTGCCACTACTGAATCCCTCATCACGTGATGCTCGGTCGGAGCATCGGGATCAGCGACGAGAAGCTGGGGCATCTGGGTGACGACCCTCTGCCCGACGGGGTGTACAGCGACGCCGAGGCGGCGATCGTTCGCTATGCACAGAAATCCACGAAGACGCTGAGCATCGACGACGCTACCTACCAGGCCCTGGCGAAGCACTTCTCCGTCCAGCAGATGATCGAGATCTGCCTCAACGTCGGCCTCGCCCAGATGACGAACCGGTTCAACGCCACCTTCCTGAGCGACGTCGACGACTACATCCTGGAGGCCAACGAGCGGGCAGATCGCACAACGGGGGCGTGCCCGATCCACTATCCGCCGATGCCCGTCTAGTCCTTCTGGGCAAACTCACGCACGGTCGCGGCGTCGACGCCCTGGTCAGGATTATCGCACCGCGTTCGTACCGCTCGGAAACGATGCGAAAGATGTGGTCGGCGACGAGCTTGTTGAGCGGAGTGAACCCGAGTTCGTCGAGTACGATTAGGTTGGCGTCGACGTACCGCGTGATGAGCTTCTCGACGGAGAGATCGGCGATCGCGGAGCTGAGTTGAGAAGCGAGATGCTGGTCGTGGTGAACAGAACGGAGTATCCGAGCTGAACGGTTATCTGGCGAAAAGCGGCTTCAGCCTGGTAAAAACCGCGGCCGGATTTGACGCTAAGTTGACCCCGAGAAACGTAAGCCTCTAACAGTCGAACGGGCTCCGAAGATAAAGACGGGTTGGCAGCCTTGTAGCGCCGCTCGATGTCGAGAACGACATCCAATCCCGTTTCATCCATTTGTCGGAACGGCCCCATCGGAGCACCGGTATTAACGACGAAGATACGGTCGACATCTTCCGGACTTGATACTCCGGTCGCGACCACTTCGAGGCACTCGCGTTTCACTGCTGCCCAGACCCTGTCGAAAGTAAATCCCATGCTTTCCTCTTGAACGACCATTGGCGCGAGTCCAGCTTATGCCGGCTAACAAGTGTCCCGCGTATTCTGAGTTCGAGGTCTCTACGCTTCGTTGCGCCCAGGCGATGGCATCGGCGAGCGTTTCTTCGCCCCAGAAGTGCTCCCCGTCGACGATGCAGTTCGGTGCACCGAAGGTGCCGAGTTCGATCGCGTTCGGTGCTGGCGCGAAGCGCGCCGCGCCGGGCAATGGATTCAGCGATGTCGAGGATATCGTCGGGCGACGTGCGTGACGGAGGCCCTTCGACAGGCTCAGGGTGACGCGGTGTCGCTCAGGGCGACGGCGGGAGAGGAGCGTTTCGTTGAGGATCTCGACGACGACGTCGCGGTTGCCGATCTCGCGGTCTTCGCCGAAGTTTGCAACGAAGACGCGCCGGATGAAATCCGCGCACCACGGCTCGCCGGCAAATGCGGCGGCAACGCGCAGCGGCACGGTCGCATTGCGCGGAAAGTGCGACGGCCGCTGCCACGACAAGCCGTGCTTCGCCGTGAGCCGTTCGAGGTCGCGCCACATGTACGCGCCGCGCCGTTCGTTGAGGTTGAAGGGCGAATCGTTCCAGCCTTGGAGCGCGAACGTCGGGCCGAGCAGGAATGGGACGAACGTCAGCTCGACTCCGGCCTCACGGCACAATGCCTCGATCTGCATCGTCGCGACGTACGAGTACGCTCGCGAAGTCGAACCAGAACTCGAGCCGCGGAGCCGCAGCCACCTAGCCGACGCCTACCGGCGCGGGTACCGCAGCCTTCGGACGACCGAGCGCCGGCGCGATCGTCAGCACGACTCCGGCGCCGATGAGGCAGAGCAGGCCCGACATCAGGAACGCATCGTCGTAGCTGCCGATTTGCGTGCGGATCAGACCGGCGACGAATGCGGTGATTCCGGCGCCCAGCTGGTGCGCGGCGGCGATCCAGCCGAAGAACAGCGGTGCGCGCGCACTCCCGAACGTCGCCGCGGCGATCTTCACGGTCGGCGGCACGGTCGCGATCCAATCGAGTCCGTAGAAGACCGCGAAGATCGGCAGGCCGAGAAACCCGAAACCGAACGCCATCGGCAAGAACAGCAGCGCGAGACCGCGCAAGCCGTAGTACCAGAACAGTAACCAGCGGCTGCTGTACCGGTCGGAAAGCCAGCCCGACGCGGTCGTGCCGACGAGATCGAACGCGCCCATCGCCGCGAGGAGTGTCGCGCCGGTCGTCGGCAAGATGCCGTGGTCACCGCAAGCGGGGATGAGGTGCGCACCGATCAGCCCGTTCGTGCTGGCGCCGCAGATGAAGAAACTGCCCGCCAAAATCCAGAAGGTGCGCGACTTCGTCGCCTCGCGCAACGTCGCGAATGCGCGTCCCACCGGGTTGACGCGCACGAGCGGCGTCGTGTCGACGGCTGCGGTGCCGAACACCGGCAAGCCAAGATCGCTCGGCCGTTCGCGCACGATCAGCAAGATGACGGGGATCATCGCGAGCGCCATTCCGGCAAGCACGTAGGCCTGCGTGCGCCACCCGAAATGCTGCACGATCTGCGAGAAAAGCGGAAAGAAGATCAGCGCTCCGGTCGCGTTGCCTGCGGAAAAGATGCCGATCACCAATCCGCGGCTCGCTTGGAACCACCGCGTCGCCATCGTCGTTCCGAACGTAAGCGCGATCGAACCGGCGCCGATCCCGACCGCGGTGCCCCAGATCGGCAATTGCCACGCCGAATGCACGAAGGTGACGCCGCACTCCGCCGCCGCCAGAAGGCAGAGCGCAGCCGTAACCGTCCAGCGCACGCCAAACCGCTCCATCGCCGCTGCGGCGAACGGTCCGGTGAGTCCGAATAGCGCAATTTGGATGCCGATCGAAGTCGCGACCTGCGCCTCCGTCCAGCCGAACTCGGCCTGCATCGGCCGCATGAAGAGGGTCGGAGCGGTCAGGATCCCCGCCACGCAAACGAGGGTGATGAAGGTGGCCGCGACGACGAACCACCCGTAGTAGACACGGGAACCCATGGGCGGTATCATACGCGCATGGGATCAAGAGCGAAAGTACGCACAGCCTTGTGCCGTAGTACCCTTTTGTATACCACTATCGAATGCATCCCCTAGTTAGTAACCCGCGCTGCCCCGTCGGGTTGACCGTCGAAATGATCGGCGGCAAGTGGAAAGGGGTCATCCTCTACTTTCTGCTGGGCGGGACGCTGCGGTTCAGCGAGCTGCGCAGGAAGATCCCCGGGATCACGCAGCGGATGCTGACCTTGCAGTTGCGCGAACTCGAGAGCGACGGGCTCGTCGAGCGCACCGTCTACGCCGTCGTGCCGCCGCGCGTCGAGTACGCGCTCAGCCCGTTCGGTCGCAGCCTCGATCCGGTCTTGCGCGCACTGCGCGATTGGGGATCGCACCACAAGGATCGCATCGAGCATTTGATCGCGGAGCGCGAGACGCTCACGGCGTAGCCGCTCCGTCAATTCGACGAGGCGGTCATGCCGCCCCGACGAGGTCTCGCGCCGCACGCTCGTGGCGCTCCACGAGCGCCGGCAGGTCGACGCCGACGAGCCGGCCGTCGCGCACGCGGACCTCGCCGTTGACGATCGAGAGATCGACGTTCGGGATCCGGCAGAACACCAGCGACGCGAGCGCGTCGTGCAGGCTGCCGCCGGCGGTCGGGAGACCGTCGGCGCGGACGCCGATCAGGTCGGCCGCCATACCCGGCGCGAGCGCGCCGATGTCGTCGCGGCCGAGGACCGCGGCACCGCCGCGCGTCGCGAGACGCAGCGCTTCGCGCGCCGTCATCGCCGCCGCCCCGTGCGCGACTCGCTGCAGCAGCATCGCGTGACGCACTTCGTCCAGCATGTGCGAGCCGTCGTTCGAGGCTGAGCCATCGACACCGAGGCCGACGCGCATTCCCGCGTCGCGCTGCGCGAGGACCGGCGCGATCCCCGAACCGAGCCGCATGTTCGAGGTGGGACAATGCGCGACGCCGGTGCGCGTTGTACCGAGCCGCGCCGTCTCCTCGGGCGACATGAAGATCGCGTGCGCGAACCACACGTCCGGTCCGCTCCAGCCGAGTGATTCGGCGAACGGCAGCGGTCGCGCGCCGTAGCGCTCGAGGCAGTACCGTTCTTCGTCGACCGTCTCGCACAAGTGCGTGTGCAGATGCACGCCGTCGTGCTTACGCGCCAGCTCGGCGCTCGCGCGCATCAATTCCGGCGTCACCGAGAATGGCGAACACGGCGCGACGACGACGCGCGTCATCGCGAAGCGAGCGGGATCGTGGTGCTCGCGGATCACGCGCTCGGTGTCGCGCAGAATCGCGTCCTCGTTCTCGACCGCCTCGTCGGGTGGAAGGCCGCCTTGCGAACGTCCGAGCGACATCGACCCGCGCGACGCGTGGAAACGGAATCCCATCTCCCGCGCGACCGCGATCTGATCGTCGACGCGCGCGCCGTTCGGCCAGATGTAGCCGTGATCGGCGGCCGTCGTGCAGCCCGAGAGCAGCAGTTCCGCAATCGCGGTGGCGGTCGACGCCCGAACGGCCTCCGGCGTCAGCCGCGCCCAGATCGGATAGTGGGCAACGAGCCAGTCGAACAACTCGGCGTCCTGCGCCGCCGGAAGATTGCGCGTGAGCGTCTGGTAGAAGTGATGGTGCGTGCAGACGAGGCCGGGCAGCAGCACGAGGCCGCGCGCGTCGACGACCTCGTCGGCCTGCGCCGTCAGCTCGGCGGTCGGACCGACGGCTTCGATCGTGTTGCCGCGCAGCAGCACGGCGCCGTCCGCGAACGTGCGTCCGGCGTCGTCGAAGGTCGCCGCCAGCGTCGCGTGGCGGAGAAGCAGCGTGCGAATGGAAACCATCCCGCGATGACGAGTATCGCCGCGCTGAACGCAGCGGATCGCGCCACGTTCGTCGCCGCGGTGGGTTTCGCTTTCGAGGACTCACCGTGGATCGCGGAAGCGGGCTGGGAGCGGCGGCCGTTCGCGAACCGCGCCGCGCTGCACGCGGCCCTCGTCGACGTCGTCGCGCGCGCGCCGATCCGACGGCGGGTGGCGCTCATTGCGGCCCATCCCGACCTCGCCGGACGGGTCGCCCGCGAAGGCCGCCTGACCGCCGCGTCCCGGGGGGAACAAGCCGCGGCCGGCCTCGACCGCCTCGGCCCCGCGGAACTCGAGCGATTCGGTGCCGCAAACGCGGCGTACCGCGCGCGATTCGGCTTTCCGTTCGTGATTTGCGCGCGCAACCACGACCAGGCGGCGATCCTCGCGGAGCTCGAGCGTCGGGCCGAAAACGAACGCGACGCGGAGATCGCGACGGCCTTGGACGAGATCGCCAAGATCGCGCGCCTGCGCCTCGAAGACGCGGTGGAAGAATGAACCCGCCGTACGTCTTGGACTGGCTCAACCTGGTCGCGCGCTGGGCGCATCTGATCGCGGGGATCTCTTGGATCGGCGCGTCGTTCTACTTCGTTTGGCTCGACAACAGCCTCACGGCGCCGGCGAAGGAAGCCGACGCCCGCAACGGCGTGAGCGGCGAGCTCTGGAGCGTCCACGGCGGCGGCTTCTATCACAACCAAAAATTCCTCACCGGGCCGAAAAGTGAGCCGCTGACCCGGGACCTCCACTGGTTCAAGTGGGAGGCGTACTCGACGTGGCTCTCCGGGATGGCGATGCTCGCGATCGTGTACTGGGCCGGCGCGGGAACGTTCTTGATCGACAAGAGCGTCCTCGATCTCACGCCCGCCGCGGCGATCGCGATCAGCATCGCCGTCATCATCGCGGGCTGGCTCGTCTACGACGGGCTGTGCCGGATCTTCGAGACGCGCCCGGTCGCGCTGTGGACGGCGCTAGCCATCTTCTTCCTCGCGGCTGACTGGGGACTGTTCCACGTCTTCGGCGGACGCG
>Ga0207416_1000291_pt1 | contig 90603 bp, 66 predicted proteins | sample PaiPotPPM11metaG_FD_184107 | JGI IMG/M metagenome (GOLD analysis project Ga0207416, IMG submission 184107) | Iron sulfur acid spring bacterial and archeal communities from Banff, Canada, to study Microbial Dark Matter (Phase II) - Paint Pots PPM... ... | reverse complement strand
CGAGAAGAGTGCGACAAGAAGTCGCATTGTCGGAGTCGGAAACGTGAGCACGTGTCCAATGCTCATCCCCAAACGCGACATGCGTCACTGGTAACGGTGGGGTGTGAAGCTCGCGTTAATGTCTAAGAGAGTGTTTGGTTCCGATGAAATCGGCACTCTCTAAGAAATCGGCAATTTCATCGAAATTAAACACTTTTTAAAGGAGATGCTCTAAAAATGGAATTACGAAAAAACCAACCGAATAGATCTATAACAGAAAATGCAGAAAGAAATTTTAAAAACTTCTTAAGAAGCGATGTATCACAAAAAAAACATTGGCGTCCTAGAGAAAATGAACCTGCTTCAACAAGTAGAGGAATAGATAAAGCAGTAGATTCATACACGCCACAAGATATTCATAATGAGCTAGCAGTTATAGAAAGGCACCATAAAAATCGACTGCGTCGTCCTCATGAGCTTTTGAACGATAATGGAGAACAAAGAGTTAGAGAACTAATCGATAGACTTCCACCAACTTCACTACAAGAGCTAGCTAAATATTCTAAATATGTAGAAGATACTTTTAGTGATAATCCAGAACAATTAAAAAATGAAGCAAAAGAATTGTTAGAATCTAGGAGACATGTAAATGTGCAGATTGATGAGCTTGACTGGAGTGCTTCAGTTACTCGAGCGCATTCATATGAAGATCCAAATGCCGGTATTAAAGCATCTGCAATCGAAAAACGTAAAGATGCAGAAATTCATATAGTAGCCGCTAAAGAAGCTAAAATATTAATAATAGAAAGAATGATCAATACACAACAATGCAGAGATCTGGAAGCTAACCAACGTAGACTTTCCAAAGTAATGGAGCGGATACCTCAACAATTTACCTCAGACCAAGCTGTGAAATACTTAAGTTTCTTGTCATTTAGCAAGGATATAACGTGGGGTACGGTGGGGAAAAAAGCAGAAGAGCTAAATCGTAAACTGCAAGCTAGCATAGATAACAGAAATGCCCGCATCGAAAAAATTAATAAGCTATTGAATCTTCCTTCTCAGAGCTTGGATAAGCAAAACAAGCCCGAACTCGGTCCTCAACAGAACCTACTCCAACAGAGTTCAGAATCACCAGACGCCTTTGGAATATCTGTGGTAGATAGGCAATAGAGGAGCAAGAATCTATTATACAACAAAAAGGAGAGATGAGACATTAGTATGCTGGTGGGGGGGACTGGTGCCTGATTTTCAACAGTCGCTAAAGGCATCATAACGCTGACCTCCTGGGCAAGGGAGCTAGCCTCGCCCAGTGTCAGCTTACCTTACTCTGCCAAATACCAACTGGACTTTCTACCTACCGAAGGGCTTTGGGGCAATTAGGAAATGCCCTCATTACTACTGCTTCATTTATTGAACTCCAACTCTGATTGCTTAGCCAGCAAAGAACTGCTCAACGCTGACCGGGAAATCAGGCACCACTTGGGAAGGAAGCGTTGTGTGACCAGCAAAGAGGCCAAGAGAGGAATAACCCCAATGCTGCCAGACTAGGACTTCAACCGTTTGGGCATCAGGATTGACAACCCAATATTCTGGTACCTTTGCACGAGCATAAGCATGCAGTTTCTCATCCAAATCATGACGAGCTGTACGAGGTGAAGCTACTTCAACAACAAGATCAGGAGCACCGATCAAACGCGATGGGGTTACACGATCAAGATGAGGATTTAATACCACAAAAACATCTGGTTGTACGACATCATCAGGACGTAATTCCACGTCAGTTGGAGCCTGGTAGACACGCCCAAGACCAGGCAACTTCACATGTGTCACAAGATAAAAGAAAATCCAGCCAACAATTTCCTGATGTCCCATACTTGGAGCAGGTGACATGTAGAGTACTCCATTCACAACTTCATAGTGATGCCCATCCTCGGGAATGGATGCATAATCGTTATAGGTCCATTGTCCTTGCTCTGGACCTGCAACCCAGCTCGCAGGCATAACTACAGCAAGCTTCTCAATGGTTGTCATGATCCTCCTGCCTTTCGCTTAGGTACTATCTCTCACATTGTCAGTATACCATATTTTCGTGAGGAGAAAAATCGAAAAAGGAAGGTCGCGAGAGGTCCAGTCCCTCTTTCCTATCCCCTTCCACATGTTATCCACAAAGCCAGGAAACCAGCAAAAGGCCACCCAGGAGAACCACTCACAAAGTGGCAAACCTGAGCTTTTTCTGCCCAATTTCTACATCACCATCTACATCAGAGACGTTTTACAAAAGTTTACAATAGCGTATCCCGGTGGACTATCAAAGCAGATTTCTGAGCACGGAACCCCATATATAGATCCTTGGCCCATCACTATGATATAATTGTGCGACAACACCCCTCACGAGGGCTCAAGGTGAGAGGAGCACAGTGGAGCAAGTACGCACAAAAGTACTTGTTTCAACAATAACCTATGTTTCGAAAGATTCTCATTGCTAATCGAGGTGAAATCGCCTTACGTATCATTCGTGCTTGCCGCGAAATGGGGATACGCAGCGTCATCGCCCACTCAGAAGCCGACCGAGACTCGCTGCCAGTGCAAATAGCAGATGAACGCATCTGTATCGGACCTGGTGCAAGTGGAAAAAGTTATTTAAATATCCCTAATATCATTAGCGCTGCTTTTATTTCGAATGCAGAAGCGATTCATCCAGGTTACGGATTTCTTGCGGAAAATACCAGTTTTTCCCAAATCTGTAAGGATGTCAACCTGACATTTATCGGACCATCAGCAGAAGTGATGTCGATCATGGGAGATAAGGTATCTGCACGTCAGGCGATGGTTGAAGCAGGTTTGCCAACGCTGCCAGGTACACCCATCTTGCACACCCTCTCCGAGGCACAAGATGCAGCCAGGGAAATCGGCTTTCCGCTCATGCTCAAAGCTGTCGCTGGTGGGGGAGGACGTGGCATTCGTCTGATTAGAAGCGCTGATGAATTTGAGCGTGTCTTTTCTGTAGCACAGAATGAAGTTCGCGAAGCATTCCATGATGACGGCATCTATCTTGAACGATATCTGGCACGCGCTCGCCATATCGAGATCCAAGTGCTGGTTGACAACTATGGAAACGGTGTTCACCTTGGTGAACGCAACTGCTCATGCCAGCGGCGTAATCAGAAAGTTCTGGAAGAGTCGCCTAGCCCGATCTTGTCACGCGAACTCTGTGAGGAAATCGGCACAAAAGCTATCCAAGCCGTGCAACAAGTTGGCTACCGCAACGCCGGTACTCTTGAATTCCTGGTGGACACTCAGAACCGCTACTATTTTATGGAAATGAACACCCGTTTGCAGGTCGAGCATCCAGTCACAGAAATGGTGACTAGCCTGGATCTTGTGAAGGAGCAGATACGCATCGCAGCCGGTATGCCTTTGCGACTTCGACAGCAGGATATCCATTTGCAAGGCCACGCCATCGAGTGCCGTATCACAGCGGAAGATGCCAATGCAGATTTCCGGCCACAGACCGGAGTCATTGAGAAATACTTACCGTCAGGCGGGCCAGGAGTGCGTGTTGATAGCCATCTCTATGCTGGCTATGAAGTGCCGCCGCATTATGACTCGCTGCTCGTCAAGCTTATCGTCTGGGCTCCTACACGTGACGGTGCAATTGCACGTATGCAACGTGCTCTTGAAGAGTTTGTCATTGAAGGGGTCACAACAACAATTCCGTTTCATCAGCGCTTGCTTAAGCATGAGGGCTTCATTCGTGGAGATACCTATACACGCTTCATTCAGGAAGAAGCAGCTGTCCTTGGTATCTAAGAAGACTACGAAGATTGCGTCAGGCTACAAATCTTTAGGCTTGTGCGTGCCCACTTAGCTAACGTAGAAGAGTAAATGGAACGAAGTAACAAGGGCATCCTTTGCCCCTATGCCGCAAGAAACAGATGGAGGTGGCTTTATGTCTCGCGTAGTTGTAACCGGATTGGGGCTGGTTACCTCGTTGGGAAATGATCTGAGATCCTCATGGGAAGCGCTGTGCCAGGGCAAATCCGGCATCAGCGAAATTACTGGATACGATACAAGCCGACACCGCGTTCATTTCGGAGGTGAGATCAGGAATTTTGATCCCACTTCCTATATGGACCGCAAGGAAGCACGCCGTAACGATCCCTATGAACAACTGGCCATTGCAGCTAGCAAGCAAGCTCTTGCACATTCACATTTGCAGATTACCAATGAGATTGCCGATGATGTAGGTGTTTATATCGGGAGCGGCATTGGTGGACTGATCACACAACACGAACAGTTCAAAGTCCTCCATGAAAAAGGCCCAGAGCGCATCAGCCCATTTTTCATCAATATGATGATCATTGACGGCGCACCTGGCATTGTTTCCATCATGACTGGAGCACGTGGGCCAAACTGGGCTGCTGTATCTGCCTGTGCCACTAGTGGGAACACCGTCGGTGAGGCGTGGGAGACAATCCGCCGTGGCGATGCGAAAGCGATGATCGCTGGTGGAACGGAAAAGGCTATCACACCAATTGGCATGGCAGCATTCGACAATATGCATGCCCTCTCACGCCGCAATGATGATCCGCAGGGGGCGAGCCGTCCTTTCGACGCTACCCGTGACGGCTTCGTGATGGGTGAAGCAGCAGCCACACTTATCCTCGAAGACCTGGAATTCGCCAAAGCACGCGGGGCACGAATCCTTGCTGAGATGGTCGGTTACGCGAGTACTGGAGACGCTTACCACGTGACTGAACCCGCGCCAGGAGGAGCTGGATTGGTGCGTGCCATGCGCCGCGCTATGCAAAAAGCCAGTTTGCGTCCCGACCAGATTGACTATATCAATGCTCATGGCACTAGTACCAAGTACAATGATAGTACCGAAACCCAAGCAATCAAAACCAGCCTCGGCGATCATGCCTATCGAGTATCAATAAGCTCTACCAAATCAATGACAGGGCATACTTTGGGAGCTGCAGGAGCCGTTGAGGCCGTGATTTGCGTTCAGACGATCCTCACAGGCATCATTCCCCCAACTATCAACCTGCGCCATCCCGATCCTGAATGCAACCTTGACTACGTGCCTAACGAAGCTCGCTATGCTACGGTAAATATTGCCATGTCAAACTCAATGGGCTTTGGTGGACACAATACCTGCTTGATATTCAAACGTTACGAAAAGTAGTATATATATGAATGTACAGAAAAATCCACCTTCTTCGTGGTTAGAGCGCATCGAAGATATCATTCACGTCCTTGAAGGCAGCACAATCGGAGAAATTGAGCTGACTGAGGGAGAGACCGAAATTATCATCCGGCGTAGCCCCGGTTTGGTATTAACGGCGAGTGCCACCATGCTTGGCACTCAAACTGGGGAAGCCAATGCTCGACAAGCAGCAAAAGCGGATCAAAGTGTCCCTATTACTGCACCCTTAACAGGTGTTTATTACACTGCCTCATCACCAACAGTGCCTCCCTTCGTCTCAGTCGGCGATGTCGTGCATGTGGGACAGGTAGTTGCGCTCATTGAAGCTATGAAAGTATTTAACGAAATTACTGCTGAAGCCACGGGGCGCGTTGTCGCGATTATGGGTACGAATGGTACAGTCGTGCAAAAGGGAGATGTGCTGCTGCGCATCGAGCCAACATAAGAGAAGACAAAACAACAAAGGAAGAGTCGTTAATCAAATGATTGCGCCTCTTCCACCATAAACCCAGCAGCATTTAAGCGACGCAATAACTCTTCGCATTGCCCACGATCACGCGCCTCTAACGTAACCGTCTCTTCACGCTGCATAATCGGCAAGCGATTCGAAAGACGTTGGTGGCGAACATCGATCACGTTAATACGCATCTCAGTGATAATAGCAAGCATACGCATCAGTTCACCAGGACGATCAGCTAGGCGGGTATGGATCACGAAGTAGCGGCCAGCAGCAGCTAAACCATGTTCAATAAAACGTCCCACGAGATTCATATCGATATTGCCACCAGTCAGAGGAACAAGGACCTTTTTGCCTTCAAGTTTGACCGCACCGCTTAGCATCGCTGCAAGGCCTGTGGCACCTGCTCCCTCGACCACCATCTTACAGCGCTCCATCAGCAGCAAGACAGCATTAATGATCGCTTCATCCTCGACCAAGACAACATCATCAACGAGGTTTTGAATAATTGAGAAGGTCAAAGCACCGGGACGTTTGACTGCGATACCATCAGCAATAGTTGTAATCGCGGACAGAGTTTCCAACGTTCCGGAATCAAGGGAGGTACGACAACTAGGTGCACCGGCAGCCTGGACACCAATGATGGTAATATCCGGTTTGAGTGCACGAGCAGCAATTGCAATACCAGAGATGAGGCCACCACCCCCAACAGGAACAACAATCGCATCAGCATCAGGGAGATCGGTCAGCATCTCCAATCCCAGTGTCCCCTGCCCAGTAATCACTTCAGGATCATCAAAGGCGTGAACGAAGGTTGCACCGGAGGCTCGCTGTAATTCGCAACAATGTTGATAGGCATCATCATAAGTTGCACCGTAGAGCACCACCTTCGCACCATAACCCTGAGTAGCTGTCACCTTGGCTAGAGGTGCATTTTCAGGCATCACAATTGTACAGGGGATATTGTTCTGTGAAGCTGCAATTGCTACTCCCTGCGCATGATTGCCAGCAGAGGCAGCAATCACCCCAACACGCGCTTGCTCAACTGAAAGACGAGAAATCTTATAACCCGCCCCACGCACCTTAAAGGCTCCTGAGCGCTGCATATGCTCACACTTGAGAAAAACATCAGCACCAGTCATCTGACTCAGAGTGTGCGATGGACTCAGGGGTGTATGATGAATAATCGGTTTGAGAAACTTATACGCTTGCCAGATATCCGCAATCGTGACAGAGGTTGTCAGCTCATGAGCAGCTTCGCCGGTTGTATCATTCTCTATTAAACGCATCATTATATAATTACCTATAAGTCGCCAGATTTTGCGCGTGCGTAACGGTCAGTCAGTTCTGACTTTGTGCGGCCATACAGCTTATTTCCCTGTGTCAGAGCCTCCTGAGCACGTGCTCGAATCCTTTCGCTAAAAGCGCCTGGACGAAGCTGGATACCTTGCTCGCTCAATTGCGTACGTGTCGCCTCCCCTGACTGTGGCGCAACCAGCAACCCAATAATAATCCCAAGCCCCAATCCCAGAAGCAGCCCCATTAAGAACTTCATAGCATCGCCCCTTTTTTGCTCTCTGTGCAGCATGTGTCGCCTTTTCTGCTCTACACACTACAAAAACGACCGGATAGAACTCCAGTCAAGTTAGCGTTCAGATTTATCCAACAACTCTTCTACCTTATCCAGCAGAACGGTAAGCTCGAAAGGCTTGCGCAACAAGCAGACACCGTTATAGAACTGAGGATCACTCTCGATTAAACTGGTAACCTCATCAGCCTCAAGGACGGCTGCAGTATAAATAATTACTGGAACATCAGCAGTAACAGCGTCGCCTTTGAGCTGCTTGAGGATCTCCTGCCCAGATGCATCACCCAGTTTGAGATCGAGAATAAGCAGATCAGGCGGAAAGCTTTTTACACGCGCGAAGGCATCTTTACCTTCCTGCAAAATAGAGACCTGATATTGCTCGTCTTCCAGTACACGACGCATCAGGTGAAGCAGCTCATTTCTGTCATCAACAACAAGTATACGTTTTGTCACGTCTCATCAGTGCCATTATCCACGGCAGTTTTGCCGGGGGCACTGCCTCCTGTTCACAGAGCTATGGAGTTCCTCACATGATCAGACAAAGTCACAGCCCTCTCAATGGAGAAGGTAAGCGGAATGCACGGAAGTGTCGGCGGGGGGACTCGAACCCCCGACTCTCGCATTAAAAGTGCGGTACTCTGCCAACTGAGTTACGCCGACCCAGGAACATGATATCATGACTGTCAAGTGGAGCAGAGCAGTGTCTATAGGGCATTTTAGTCTAAACTGGGATTCTTTTGCCTTGCCCTCGCTGGCGGATAATGATCGCGGTTTGCCTTGTCGGGTGGTATCATAAGAGGAGGCGAATTATCTATATCGACGTCATCTCTCTTCTTCTCATGAGAGGACTTTTCACCTCGGGTGTGCTGCTCTTGCTCGAGGGAAAATGCTTCTTGCTGCTCCAGTGACAAAGGCTCTTCAGATCTGGTCTGATCTGGCGGCAACAATGCCCTTTCCATTACCTGATCCATATTTTCAACTGGGATAATGTTGATCTGCTGACGAACTTTTGCTGGAATATCCGCCAGATCCTTTTTATTAGCCATTGGAATAATCACTGTCTGAATATTAGCCTGCTGAGCTGCCAGCACTTTATCCCTCAGACCACCGATACCTAGCACATTTCCCAGCAAAGTCACTTCTCCCGTCATAGCTAGATCGTTACGTACTGGTCGCCTGGAGAGTACCGATATCAAGGCAATTGCGATAGTGATACCCGCTGAGGGACCATCTTTTGGAATAGCGTTCTCCGGCAAATGGATATGTAAATCAATGTTCTCTTGGAAGGCCGGATCAATATCGAGTTCACTTGCTCGTGAGCGGATATATGAGAGTGCTGCTATCACTGATTCGCGCATAACATCTCCCAGCTGCCCTGTGATAAACCACTCTCCTTTGCCAACCATAGTGACCACTTCCACCGGGAGGAGGATACCACCCATTTCTGTCACAGCCAGTCCCATGGCAGTACCAATCGGGGTTCTCGGTAACGGTGGCGTATTGCTGTAGCGTGCTGCCCCCAAGTATTGTTCCAAGTTGTGTGCAGTGATACGTACCAGTACATTGGGTTTTTCCAGTACTTTGCGAGCTGCTTTGCGACAGATTGCCGCCAGCTGCCGCTCCAGATTACGTATGCCCGCCTCCCGAGTATAATCGGTAACAATGCGCTGCATAACTGGCTGTGTAACTTTTACCTGCTCAGAACTCAGACCATGTTCTCGCAGTACTTTGGGCCAGAGATGGCGTTGCGCAATATTGACCTTCTCATCTAGCATATAGCCGGGCAGATCAATAATATCCATGCGATCAGCCAGCGGACGTGGGATTTGATATTTGACATTGCCAGTACAGATGAAAAACACTTCTGAGAGGTCAAAAGGCATTTCCAGATAATGATCGCCAAACGAATGGTTCTGCCGAGGATCGAGAACCTCCAGCAGGGCTGATGCAGGATCACCACGATGCTCCGATGAGAGCTTATCTATCTCATCTAGCAGGAAAACAGGATTACGTACTCCAACAGTCTTCATACTCTGTATAATACGCCCAGGCAACGCACCAACATAAGTGCGGCGGTGCCCGCGGATCTCAGCTTCGTCATGAACACCACCCAACGAAATGCGGGCAAATTTGCGGCCCAAGGCATGTGCAATAGATTCTCCCAGCGAGGTTTTGCCCACACCTGGCGGGCCAATAAGGCAGAGAATCTGCCCTAGACTCTCGCTTTTCATCTGACCATCACGCTTCGCTGCTTGCAGACGCAACTGGCGCACTGCAAGAAAATCGATAATACGCTCTTTAATGCCCTCCAAGCCATAGTGATCTTCGTCGAGAATGCGGCGTGTCTCTGCCAGATCAAAGCGATCTTCGGTGCGCTCGGTCCATGGCAAAGCCAATACCCAGTCAATATAAGAGCGGATCACAGTGAGCTCAGCAGATTGCTGGGGCGTGCGTTCCAGGCGATCAATCTCTTTGTACACCTTGGTAGCCACCTCAGATGGTAGCTCTTTATCTTTTAGCTTGGCACGCAACTCGTCGGCTTCCGACAAGGCCTCCATACCTAGTTCTTCCTGGATAGCACGCAATTGTTCACGGAGGTAATACTCTTTCTGTGAATGATCCACCCGTAAGCGGACGCGACTGCGGATGGTGGTCTCAAGCTCAAGAATCTCGATCTCGTTACCTATGATCACACAGATTTTCTCCAGACGCTCCATTGGATCCAACGTTTCCAGCAAATCCTGCTGTTGCTCCATCTTGGTGACAAGATGGGCGCCGAGGGTATCAGCGAGTCGAGCAGGCGTCTTAAGAGCGACGATCGAATCGATATCCTCGACTGAGTAGTGCCGGTTGAGTTGGGCATAGCGCTCAAACAGACTGGTCGCGTGGCGGACGAGCGCTTCGGCCTGTGGCCCATGGGATTGTAGCTCCGGTTGAAGCGTTACGCGGACACGGAAGAAAGGATCAGTATCGACATACTCCTCTATTTTCACCCGGCTGAGACCGCTGATCAGTACTTGAAGACCTCCATTCTGCTCGCGATGCATGGTCTTCACTTCTGCAAGCGTACCGACGGAGAAAATATCTTTGGGCTGGGGATCGTCAATATCAACACTACGTCGGGTGGACGCAACCAACTTACGGTCCGGCCGCATCATCGCATCTTCAATTGCTCGCACCGTCTTCTCACTAGCAATCACCAGTGTTTGACGATTGTGAGGAAACGCAACGATAGTTTTTAACGCCACGAGAGGATATTCATTGGCATCAGTCATCTGTAAGGCATTTGGGCGTTCTTGTTCAGTCATTGGGTTTCCACCTAATCTCTCCAGACTAATTAGTCACACAACTCTGCAAATTCCGCTCTAAATATAGATGAGTCTGCACTAAGCAGACTCATCTTCAGAATAGACGTTGCCACCACCTCGCGTGACAAGCAAGGGCTTGTGTTGTGATTTGATCACGTCTCCGTTAATGATCACTTTCTTGACATCAGTCCGCGATGGTATCTCATACATCACGTCGAGGAGCACATCTTCGATAATAGTGCGCAGTCCTCTTGCTCCTGTTTTTTGTTTGATGGCGCCTTCAGCCGCAGCATCCAAGGCATCGCCAGTGAAGACTAGCTCTACACGATCGAGTTGTAAGAATTTCTGATATTGCTTAACAATAGCATTTTTCGGTTCGGTCAGAATACGTACAAGTGCGGCTTTATCCAGATTATCCAGTGAGACCTGGACAGGGAGACGACCTACGAATTCAGGGATCAAACCATACTTGAGCAGATCATCCGGGATAAGATGGATCAGAACATTTTCTTCTTCTGGCGAGTTCACTTCTAAGTGAAGGTTGGAACGGAAGCCCATCATCTTATTACTACCCAGACGCTGTTCAACTATCTTACTAAGTCCTTCAAAAGCTCCCCCACAAATAAACAGGATATTGGCTGTATTGATCTGGATGAAATCCTGATGCGGGTGCTTCCGTCCACCCTGTGGTGGCACATTGGCTACGGTGCCCTCGATAATCTTAAGCAGAGCTTGCTGTACGCCTTCACCAGACACATCGCGAGTAATTGATGGATTATCGGATTTACGTGCAATTTTATCGATTTCATCAATATAGACAATACCACGCTCGGCGCGTGCTACATCGAAATCAGCCGTTTGGATAAGGCGCAAGAGAATGTTTTCCACATCCTCTCCGACATAGCCTGCCTCCGTAAGAGCCGTAGCGTCTGCAATGCAGAAGGGAACATCCAGGACCCTGGCGAGCGTTTGCGCCAGCAAGGTCTTGCCGCTACCAGTGGGACCAATCATCAAAATGTTGCTCTTGCCTAGCTCCACCTCATCGATCTGCATACCCACACCAATACGCTTATAATGGTTGTAGACTGCCACTGCCAGTGCCTTCTTCGCACGTTCTTGACCTATAACGTACTGACTGAGTTGTTCGTAAATCTTCTTCGGTGCTGGCATCTTGCCTGTTTGCAGGCGTGGCTTCGCAACGGTAGCTTGCTCCTCCTCGATGATCTCCCGACACAGATCGATACACTCATCGCAGATATAGACACCACCAGGTCCTGCTATTAGCCGCTGTACCTGATCCTGGCTCTTGCTGCAAAACGAGCAACGATAGGTAGTACGCATATTTTTTGAGTTCGCCACGTATATCACCTTTCCGTTTCAATCTCGACTGAGTCCCCCCCACCCTTTCCAGCTGCATTCGTTGGCGAAGCTGCAGATGCCTGTGCATTGGCAACGCCCGCCTGCAAGTCAGGATCAGCCGCATTTGTTGGCAAGACCGCAGATGCCTGCGCATTAGTAATATCTGCTCCGGTCTCAGCCTCGCCTTCTTCCTCTACAAGCACAGTTGCCTGTGCATTGGCAACGCTCGCTTCGGTCTCAGTTTCACCTTCTTCCTCTGCAAGCACACCTGCTTGAACATCGACGATATTTGCTTCACTTTCCGCCTCTGCTTCCGCCTCTACTTCTGCATCAGGATCGGGATCGGTCGTTAACTCCACCAAACGCGAGAGGGCCTTCTCTTGACGATAGCTCAAGGCCAGTGCTCGCAACCGATCTTCTGAGTGAGGGATTTGGTGTCCCATTCGGGCATAGGCATTGAGAAGTGATTCAAGTTCATCTGGCTCCACTGTGATAGTCTCACTCCGGGCAATTTCTTCTAAGACGAGCTCACGCTTGATACGCTTTTCCGCGTCAGGACGAATTTCCTGTAGATAATCCTTGCGGCTCTTTTGCACCATCTTTAAATACTGGTCCATGCTGAGGTGTTGCTGTTCGAGCATATGTCCAAATTGGCGTGCTATTTCCTCAGCTTCCTCATCGATCAACAGAGGATGGATGGCAAAGTGAGATTGCTCAATCACCGTCTCCAATATCTTCTCACGCAGGTCATCATTGATGCGCCGCTTCTTCTTATCAAGGATATTATCACTGAGCGCTTTGCTCAGATCTTCAAGTCTTTCATACTGACCATCGCTAACTTTTGCTGCAAAGCCATCATCCAACTCCGGCAGATGCTTCTCCTCAACCGAATGGACTATGACATCGTAGCTAGCTTCCTTCCCGGCCAGTTTCTCGTTGCTATAATCAGCAGGAATAGTGGCCGTAAACGATTTGCTTTCACCTGCGATCATACCAAGCAAATGCTCGTCCATACCTGAGAAGAGACCATGGCGTTCCTGAGTGATTTCAAAGATATTATCTTTCAGATCGGAGAGAGTCTGCTCGCCCGAAATAAGCTTTAAATCAGCTTTAATGCGATCGTCATACTGAGCTGGTCGCTGGACCTCTTCCCAGGTGACTAGCTGATTGCGCAATGACTCCAGTTCTTCATCGACCTCCTCTGACATTACACTGGCTTCTTCGCGCTCAAAGTGTAGCGATTTATAGTCAGCAAGCTCAACCGGGGTGATAATAGGCACTGTCAGACTGAAATGATAGGGTTGACCAACTTCGAAGGTTGGAACATCTAGCTTCGGCTGGCTGATGGGGGTCAAATCATATTCTTTCACAGCATTGCGATAGGCCTCTGAAATAAGTTCGTCGAGACCCTCTTGATAGATACGTTCTTTCCCTATACGACGTTCCAGCAGAACTCGAGGAGCTTTTCCTCGGCGGAAACCTTGTATATCAACCTTTTGCACTAATTTCCGATAAGCTTTCTCAGAGGCTTTTTCCAGCTCGTCCCAAGTCACATCTACTTCCAGGACGGCCTCACTTGTTGGTAGCTTTTCAACAGAGACCTTCACATTCCCTCCAAAAGATCATTCTTGAATAGAGAGTGTACTTGACTATAACACATGGTTGCAGTAATTGTTGTTCATAAATAGACAACTGGGGAAGCACAGAGAGGCCATTTCCACCCATAGACCACCTCACAAGAATGGACATTTCATTCGTTCTTTACTGTCAAGCACCGTGACCTATGCCTTGCATGGAACGCATCTGTACTTAACCCAGGGAGGGAAACCTTGCCGATTTCCCTTCGTCTAGACAGGTTGGAGCGGGAGACGGGGATCGAACCCGCGACTTTCTCCTTGGCAAGGAGATGCTCTACCACTGAGCCACTCCCGCAATTTTCAATCTCGAATGAGTCCACGCCTTTTCCATTTACCACTGAGCCGCTCCAGACAATAGTGCGTTCTTTAGTTATCAAGTGGGCGGTGAGAGACTCGAACTCTCACGGCTCATCGCCAACAGATCCTAAGTCTGCCCTGTCTACCAATTTCAGCAACCGCCCGCCCATTCTTTCCCAAATGGGAAAGATTTGGTATTCCCCACAGACTTTCACCAGGGGGATTCCTACCCTCACAAGTAGTTTTTCCTGCTTCGCTGGAAATTGCCAAGTCAAGCTTTCGCCCAACGAGGTCTTACATCACCTCCACAGGCCTGAATTTCCGTGAGCCCTGTAGTACTGTGCCATTCTAGGGGAAAAGAGACAGGATGTCAACAGTTAATCCCTGCGTTCAAGTTCCAAGAAGGACACGATATCCATCCCCATAGCTCAAGCTAGAGAACTTCTGATTCGAGAGAGATAAATCTCACTCATGGGTGATATACCAGCGACTCGACTACTGTGACACTCCGCCAAGAGCTAAAGCCCTATGGCATCTTTGTGCACTCCTGCATAGTCGGCCTTCTGAGTAAGTGTCCCGTGGGGACTACTCGTTGAAGAGCCGTAGTGAGCGAGGAATACCTGATGTGTGCTCTGCCATCCCAGATAACGCATCTTGAGCGGTGCCATGCTCGTTGTTGTCTCCATGCCTTGCACGAACGGTAGATGGCCTTCTTTGCTTTTGGCGTCTTGGGAAATAACAACACCTGTAGCTTTCGCTACCCTCTCTGCCACCAGAGGAGTCGGAGGCTTTTCCTGAATATTTTAAATGTGCCCGAGACAATTACTTCCTAAAGCCGTGTTCTGTGACCGTACCTTCAACTGTCTCCCTTTGGACTACTCTTATTCTACATTGTTGATAGAAGTTTGTCCAGGCAAGGATCAAACCTGCGAGAAAATTGCCTCTCTAGCTGGGACGAAAGTCCCATAGCTTGCAGCGGCTTCTGCCCTACATGAGAACTCTTAATCCTATTTTTCACGAAAACCTCACAGAGGAAAAAATGTTCTATGTTATAATCAGCTTAGATCGATGTGCTTCTGCTGTCAGGACTCCATAGTGCATGAATGCAGAGGCACCCTAACGCAAGGTTGCTGAAAGTTCTAGTTTCAGTGCGCTGTATATGTAGCAAGTTGGTTAATGAGGAGGAGAAATTGCACTATGGATATCACCGTTAAGCAATCACATCCACCATACCCATTTATACGTATCTTCACCTTTGGTGAGTTCACTATTGAGCGTCTTATCTCTTCTCCCACGGCTCCAAACTTTCCCCCATGCTATGCTCGGTTGCCATGGGAGGAATGGAGTAACCGACGAGCCGCGATGGAGTTGTTAAAAATCCTCCTTTGTACCCCAAATCGTCGTGCATCCAAGGACGAACTTATCCAGTGTATCTGGCCCGATCACGCTATGATCAATGCCTTACATGCTCTCGATTCGGCTGCCTCTATCCTGCGGCGTCACATATTGCGAACTCACTCTGAGGAGAGTCTCCTCCTCACAATCCGAGGCAACGGAGATACAGCTTTGAAGCTACCAGCACAATCCCATCTCTGGATCGACGCTGACACCTTCCTGACACTTGCTGCACGGGCTGCACGCGCCGAGAAGCAAGGGCAGGATCCCCTTCCTCTACTGGAGCGTGCTCATAATCTCGTTCAGGGCCAATTCCTAGAGGATGACCTCCACGCTGCATGGTCACAGGGACGGCGTAACACTATCAATGGCGCTCGACGTCGTGTGTTCTACAAACTGGTGGAACTCTACCTGAGAGATCGGCGTGTCTGCGAGGCTGAAGAGCTGCTCTTTTCGTTCTTGGAGGAGAATCCAACGGACGAAGATGCCCTTTGCCACCTGATGATCATTCTGACAGAGCGTGAGAGGCGACAAGAAGCACTCAATATGTATGCCTACGTAATCGACGAGCTACGTGGGCAGAAAGGAGAACCTGCTCCATATACCCAGGAACTGGTACGGCGCATTCGTAATGGACTGGCCGTGCGCGAGGGATGTATCAGCTATACAACGACATCTGTCAAAGCGACTGCATTGTCTATCCTACCAACCTTGCAATCGCTGCAGTCTACTTCCAGTACACGTTACGCAAACCGCTACGGCACGAGATTGCTACGTATCGCGGTAGGCGTTGTTTGTTTGAACAATTAGATGTCTATTTGCCAAAGGGGAATATACTATGCACACAGATGTTTACAAGATGTTCTATGGCAATTATAAGTTCACTGCAGAACTCGATACGGGTTCAGAAACGGGCGAGAATCAACTCACTGTCTGGTTTGCCAAGAAAGCAGATGTTGAGCATGTCGATCTTTCTCAATTCTCGATTGATCTGCTGCTAAAAGCTTTGCAAGAACCTCTGCAGTCACGCTTCCGCGCTCAATTGGAAGAAGAGAAGACCACCTGTCAGCAAGCGCTTGAAGCACAAATTACCACTCTCCAGCATCCCTTTCAAGCTACAAAGGACCTGCAGGCACAGAAACTGCCTAGTAAAGTAAAACGACAGATTCGCCAACTGCGCCAGCAGATGAAGAGTGCTGTGCAGCGTCTTGAGGTAGAGTTTATAAAACGCGAACTGATGTCCCTGGAGAGGCAATGCTTTAATCTCGATATGTTGCAGACAGCCAGCCATGTCTTTGGTGAAGCACATTTCTTGCGCGATTTCTATTTTGAAGAGGCAAACGAACGTCACATCAAGGATTTCTGTCAAAAGTTCGCCCTGGATGAGGCGTATAGGCAGGATGTGCTGGTCGGGAGAACACACTGGGCGAAGCGAGATGCTCTCTTTATGCGCAATCTGCTCTCTATCACTGGTGAAGAGACACTTTTCACCAAAGACAGTAGTTATGAGCGTAAAGCACGCGAGTTCTTTCACTGGCTTGATGTGCAATGTGAGGAGATCTTGGCCTTGCCTGAATATCAATGGCTTCAGGAAATTGATAGTGTCCTTCCTCCGAACGTTCACGAGCTCGATCCCGATATCGGGCCTGCTGTTGAGTTATTTAACTGCGTACCTGGTGTAACAATTCAGTTTTCATGCCAGGGAGTGTCAGGAAAAGTACGCTTTCAGGAGTATGATCTATTAACGGTTTCGTCACATCGAGAATACGGCTTCGTATCATTTTCAGCGCTGAGCCCGTATGCTCACGATGCGATTATCGCTCTTCTCCCTTCATACCCCCATATTACGACTGATCCTATTCCCTATAATTTCGCTCTGCAATTAGTACTCCGTTCAACCGGCGACAACCCTTCCTTCCGTAAGGAACTGCTCGAACTGGCTCATCATGTGCTGGAGCAGATGGAAGGAGACCAGCATAGTACTTCGCAAACTTATCACATCTCTCGCTGGCAGGATATGATCTATCCTGAGTATTGTCCGCGTACCTCTGCTCCTGGTGGAATCCTACCATCCAGGCTCGACTGGCTCTGCCAACCAGAGCAGATTGAGCAGACACTCCACCTGCTCTTTTATCTCAATCATTGGGCAAAAGCTCGTGAACATTTGCTGTATGACGACCGCCAGGGATTGTACGAAGTGAAAACTATTGTGCTACAACAGGCCTATAAGGTTGGAGCGATCAGTCCCGTTACCTATATTGACGGATCGGAGACATTTGCTCGCGATTACTCCTTCGACGTTGCTATAGACATAGCTGCAGAAGTTTTTACCGACAGACTCACGATGTCGTTTGATGGGGAGGATATCCTTACCGACAAGTTTGACCTAGATGCTCGCAAGCTCTTTACTTGCATCATGGGCTATGAAGCAAAGACACCCGCTGATAGCGAGGCACTCGATGCAGAGCGGGCCAAAATTTTTATCCGTGAGTCTCTCCAGGCGCTTGTAGGACAGGCACGATCCACCCGTCAACCCATTCCAAGCGAGGAGCTTGCAGCACTCTTTATCCAGCCAGCAGATCTGTTCGAAGTTCATTTGAGCAGGGGTCGCCTCTTCCCAAGCTGGGACGAGCTGGACGATGGTGAAGCAAAGCAGCTTGATCCAGAAGGGGTGAGCTTGATTGCTTTTCAATACGATAGTTCGACCGCTCATTATGTCTTCCACCTTCCATTTCGTATCGCAGAAAAATTTCTACCCCAGCAACTGGTACATGAATTACAAAGCCATACCAGCAGAAGTCGCGAAGCTGGGATATTTTACGGGCGAGCTATCACTGAAGCTGAGTCCCAGGAGTACCCAATAGCAAACCTTTTACGTGAACTGCTGGTTGACATCTCTGCTATTTGCCCTCATGGACTTATCAAAAAAGAGCAACATTTTCGTTCTTCTAGAGCTTGGTCTGCACCAGATTGGGACGACTATGAGGACGACGACGATGGTGATATTTGGTATGAGGATAGTTCAGAGGAAGCCTAAAACACTGACTGCTGCTAGTCTATACATCTAGACGACATGATGTTAGTATTATGATAAAATAGGTTTTGCTGATTGGTATAGATTACTCAGAAAACCCGCAAGGGTTTGGGCATTCACACCAAAAATGCCATCTCACAAAGGATAACTAAGGGGTATTCACGCCCTAATTCTAATGGTAAAATGAATCTGCCGTAATAATCCCAATGTTTAGGCAGGTTTCTCGTTAGTTTTAGCTATTGCCTCTTTAATAAGTGGCTATGGAAGAGGAAGGGTACAAAAAAAATGTCGACACTATCCTTGACCGAAACAATCATTCTTCAGTATACCTCAGAAGAGTCATTCTTCCGAGGGCGTGAATACTACCGACAGGGAGCCGTGCTCTCACTTGTCAGACGTGGTATGACGCTGCGAGCAGAAGTTCAGGACAGCATGCCACAGTCCTACGTCGTCCGTTGTATCTTTGGCACAGATGGCGCTATTACAGCTACTTGTACCTGTCACTACCACGGGAGTGGATGGTGCAAGCACATTGTCGCAACCTGTCTGGCTGCAATTCACCAACCGGAGAAGATTGAAGAGCATCCTACCATCGAAGCTCTGCTGTCGGATCTGAACCGTGAACAATTACAAGCAATGCTAGTGAAACTGGTCGAGCGGGAACCTCCTCTTATTGAGCTGACCGAGATTGAGACAATCAAGGGACAGCTAGCATCATTAGGCCTGGATTCGCCTGAGCCTGCACCACCACCACCTCTTGAGACATCCCCCCAGTCTGCTCAGGCAGACTCAAAAGTCGTGCGTCGCCAGGTACGATCTATTATGCACGGCTTGGATCATATGCGTGCTTCTGAAGCCTATGGCTACGTTGGCGCGGTGGTCAACGAGGTTGACAGGCTTCTGGATCAGGCCTGGAAATTGATCGAAGCGGATAATGGTCGCCCCGCGCTCAAGTTGCTTGAAGCCATCACTGAAGAATATATATCCGATTGGACCGAGCTGGATGATTCGGATGGTGAACTCAGTCAGTTCTTCTATGAGCTGGGACCTGCTTGGACCGAAGCCTTGCTCAGTGCAGATCTATCACCTGAGGAACGTGGGCTCTGGGCTGACCAGTTATACACTTGGCAAGATGACATTAGCGACTATGGAGTTGATGACGCCCTTGCCGCTGCACACCAAGCAGCTCTCCAAGGTTGGGATTATCCACCGCTACAGCGCGTCTTGCAGGGAAACATCACTCAGCAGAGAGCCTGGGATGGCGAAGTGCCAGTATGTGCTGATGATCTAGCTAAGGCCCGACTTAGTGTGCTGGAGCGACGTGGACGCTTGCAGGAGTACCTGTATCTGGCCGAAGCAGAGAGTCAGTCTGAGAAATATGCCACTATGTTAGTACGTCTGGACCGCACGCAAGAGGCTGCAGATTATGGACGTAAACACTTGAGAACTGCACAGGAGGCACTTTCTCTCGCCAGGACCTTGTATGACCATGGTGAGCGCGAACTTGGCCTGCAAATAGCCGAGCATGGCCTCACTCTCGAGAGACCGATTGTACTCCTGACTCACTGGTTGCGTGATACAGCAGCCACAATGGGCAAGATGACGCTGGCACTCTCTACTGCCGAGATCCTCTTTCGGGAGGAATTGAACCTGGCCAACTATCTGAGAGCTGGTGAACTTGCTGGTGTGCAGTGGCCACAGCGCGGTCCTGAGCTTCTGGACTACGCACGCCACACGAAGTCGTACTCCCCGCAAGGACTGGTGGACGTATTTTTATATGAGGGGCTTATCGACGATGCCATAGCAGCAGTAGAGTATGGAGGATCATACAATCTAATTAGACGTGTAGTAGAGGCTGCTATGGATTCTCGTCCTGATTGGGTGATCAAGGTTTGTCAGCACCAAGCAGAGGCGATCATGGACGGAAACAAGTCGCAGTACTACGACAAAGCTGCTGATTGGCTTGCCAGAGCACGAACGGCATATCGAAGAATGGGTCGTGAGCCGGAATGGCAAGCATATCTGGCTGAACGCTTGGATCTTCATCGACGGCAACGCAAATTAGTACCACTACTGGAAGCATTGCGCAAGTAAAGGAGAAGATAATACATGCAAGCTACGGGACAGCCACAAGACAGGCACTGGTGGGCTGAAGAGGATACCCCGGTACGCAACGACTCCCGCGTTACGTACCTAGTGGATGGCCGCGCTGCCTTCTTTTTCATATGCCGTCAAATCATCAAAGCACGTCAATATATCTACCTAGCGAACTGGGGCATGACAGCTGGCATTGAAATCGTACGCGGCTCAGATCACCGCGTCGGCCCGGATGAGAGTACTGAGCAAGAAATTTTTATTGCTGAGTTACGAGCAGAAGGCTTTTCTGAGCAGGACATTAGATTCTGGCACAGTTCTACTCTCTCGCTGCAAGCTGTGCTTAGTTACGCGGTCAGCAAAGGTGTTGAGGTCAAGGTCCTGCTATGGGACGGTCCACCGCTCTCACATCATTCTCCTGAGGAGACGCGCCAGCAACTCACTGCCGCAGGAATTATCTGCCTGCTTGATGATAGCTCACGTGGCATCCTTCATCATCCAGCAGAATCGCTACACCAGAAAATTTCTATCATAGACGGCATATGCGCATTCGTCGGTGGGGTTGATCCTCTAATCGAACACGAAGGAGAGTTTGATCGCTGGGATACTCCCTCTCATCCCTTCTCTACTCCCCTCCGTCGCACCAGCCAGGGAACCACCCCACACCCCTGGCACGATGCTCATGCCATGATCGAAGGTCCCGCCGCTGGTGACGTAGAGCACAACTTTCGCCAGCGCTGGAACGACGTCGTCAATCGTCATAAATTAGATGAAAGTTTACTCATCTCAGCACGCTCCACAACTCCGCCACTTGAAAGTACGAGCATAGTGCAGATTGCACGTACTATTCCCCAGCACACATACAGTTTTAGTCCTGCTCATGGCATTCAGGGTATTTCGCAGTTCTATGCCAATGCCTTAAGCAATATCACACATTTCGCCTACCTTGAAAACCAGTATCTCTGGCTGCGGGCCTTCACTGGCATCGATGTCCCCGTTATAGGCTTCGACAGTCCCGACATGGAACGCATTTTGCACGAGTTAGCGCAGGCTTTACGCCGAGGCGCGACCATCGGCATCGTGCTGCCCGATCATCCCAACGCTGGACGCGCCTTCACCGACGCAGCTCTCACTCGCCTACACAATGATGCTCCACAGGCAGTGCCAGAGCGCAGACTGCTCGCATTTTGTCTGGCAACCTCCACGAACGAGGCGAACCGTGAACACTACCGACCTATTTATGTTCACGCTAAAGTCGCTATCGTAGACGATCTGTGGACAACTGTGGGTTCGGCAAATCTTAACAATCGTGGAATGCGTGACGATACCGAGATCAATGTGGCAACACTTGATACCAGATTAGCACATGGCCTGCGCCTGATGCTTCAGGGCGAACACCTTGGATTGGTGCGAGATAACGAGCAGCTTGCCCTCTCGCTCTTGCTTGGAGGACAACATCAGCCGCGCCAACAGCAAGAGCTTGCACGCCATGTACTGGATCATCTGGAGCGCATCTTAGGCGATCCTATTAAGGCATTACGACTGCTAGACGAACGAGCACAAGAAAACCTGCAGCGCTACCAGGCTAACCAGTCCCTCCAGGGTCACCTTCTGCCCTATCTGACTGCAGAGGAGGCAACTCGGCTAGGGCTGAACTTCCGCGAGGAGCACGGCTGGATCGAAGAGCCCGGATAGGACGTATATTAGCACTTGCTTGCTCTTGGGGGTAAATATTGTTGAGTGTAGAGTAACCCACCTGATGCAGTGCAAGGTACCTACATAGACGGGCTGGCTGCTCGAACGATGAGCGAAAGGATCACTACGAACCAGGCCATGAATCCCAGCGCAATACCTATGATAGCCTGCCTACGTCCCATATCGCCTGGGAGTTGCTTTGCTGTGCCCAAACCCATAAAGCCATAGACGATGGCCAATGTCCCAGTGATGAGCCCTGCGAAGCCAGCCAGAGTGACAAGCGTAAACACACTCAAAACGAGCGAGACGAAGCCATTGATTATCGCTCTCTTTGCCCGTAAGTTGCGCGGTGCCTCGTAGGGTTGTGGTACCATAAAAGGATCTTGCGGGGAATAGGGCACTGCCTCAAACGCCTGCTGTGGCGGATAAGCACCTTGTGGAAAATAGGGTACTGCTCCTGATGGCTGCTGCGGTGGATAAGATCCTTGTGGGGAATAAGGTGCTGCATCAAACGCCTGCTGTGGTGGATAAGATCCTTGTGGGGAATAGGGTGCTGTCCCAAATGGCTGCTGTGGTGGATAAGTTCCTTGTGGGGAATAGGGTGCTGTCCCAAATGGCTGCCGTGGTGGATAAGCATCTTGTGGGGAATAGGGTGCTGCCCCAAATGGCTGCTGTGGTGGATAAGCATCTTGCGATGGATACATCATACGACTTCTCTCCATATATTTATGCACGGCAGCAAGCACGCTGCGGCATGTAATTGCTAAGAATCTGTTTGACGATAATTTAGTATGCAATCAACACTTCTTAGTTAACACAAGCGGTGTTTGTCTGTCAAAAAAATAGGGAACATATAAGACCTTTATCTCACATCGTTTATAGAGACGTGCTATGACTAGATTAGGTCCTTTTCATCCAACTTGCTAAGGTCTTCAAAATTCATCCCGCTGAATTGATAGAGTTCTTTCCTGATGAAGCTTCACTTTCCTCTTCATTAGAGTAGTACTTTTATCAATTCCGAACGACACTCTTACTCTGCCAAATACTAGCAGCGTTTGGGGACTATTGAAGAGCTTTTTGGGGGTTAGGAAATGCCCTCTGCAATATTTACGTTGCTAGTTCGCCAGTTTTGACAGATTTACACAAGAGATGCAAATTAAGTATTGACAGTTATTGAGCATATAAGTTATGATAGATATGTGCATTTTAGGTTCATCGTTCTGTTACTACCGCTTTCAAAAATAACATGGTTTCTGATGAACTCTGGTGGAATAATCGAAGTATTCATATTTTACCATTCTTCACTTTAAATACTATTTATTTCGTAAGCTGAAAAGCTAGGAGTTTCCGTGGCACCATTAAATCTTTATTACGGAAACACTGCTAACTGGGAGCCGCTACCGGGCTGGGGGTGTTTCTTCTTAGATCTAGGGATTGCCTTGACTACCTACGGGAATACACAAAAGCGGATGGTGGTAGGACTTGCACTCCCAACACGATCCTATGCCGCATCACTTATATCTCTTGGAGCTACAACAGGAAAATTTGCTTCAACCAACAGAGATAGAGAGGCAATCAGACGTTTCCAGCAACTCAGTGAATTAAAGAATGGCACACCTCTCATTTACCGTAAAAAACGGGAACTCATAAAAGTCTTTTTTGACGGCCTCGAAGTTATGGATGGAGAAACGAAGCTGCGTCTGAATACGATGAGTACGAAAGGAGAGCGGTACTGGATTACCTCGAAACAGGCCTTACAAGTAGAGTTCCCAACAAAGAGTTCTTCTATAGTGCCAAAGAGACCCTCTCGGCGGATCAATGCTCACCTATCACCATTCCTTTCGAGCTTATTTGATAGCGAAACAGCTGCAACAATAGTATCACAATCATCTCTTGATTCTTTGATAATTGGATCACTTTGGCGGCTTAAGGAGGAGATTCAAGACCAGCAATTTGGAGCAAAGACCGATGTTGGATTTGCTGCGGGGGTTCTTCAGGATGTAGTACGTGTACGTAGATTTTCAAAAGCAACTGAAACTTATAGGTCAGAAATTTACTATGTCGCAAGCAAAGATTGTGAAAATTCAGGTCAGGAGATACCAACAATCATAATATTTGAAGGTGCAACAAGCTTCTTAAGGTGGAGGAATTTCTGGCGTCAATCCCACTGGGTAGTGCTGTTCGACCAAACAGAACTAGAATTCGATGTAGCAGTTCAAGCATTCAACGGTGAATACATAATGAGTTCAGTTAATGATAGAGAAATCAGCAACTTTCCACTGATTCCAACGCATATTCCTACAGCAATGTACCAGGAAGCATATCAATGAAAGTTTTTTCCATCGCTGAAACTAACAAGTTATACAGGCACATGAAGCATTGCAGAATACATGAACAAGTAGTTTATCATCAGACTCTACAAAAGCTCTGTAATGCGATTCGAGATATCGAAAATAATCTAGGAGAACATGCACAAGAGGAATTTTGGCAAGAAATACTACTAGAATTAAGAAAATTTCGATTTATACTCTACGCAGCTCCTATTCCAATTAATTTTCAATTGAGAAATATAATACATTTACTAAAAAGTAGTAAAAAGAACTGTGAGCTTCTTTTTCCCAGCTCCGTTTTAAGATTACAGATCATAATTGATACTGCCACTGAACTTCTAGATACCCCTGATAACCCTATGCTTGAGAGAATTTTAGAACTTGTACTGCCGGAAAGCTCTTCAAAAATAGCAATTTTATTAAAAGAGACTTATCTAGTTTCTATCGTAGAAGAGATAATAAAGACCAATCCAGTGCTACAAAATGTAGAGTTAGTCAACAAATACCAACTACGAGGAATACGCTGTTATCAAAAGCTGTTTGTTATTGGCCCTCATTATTGGTTTCCCAACTATATTTTTCGTACTCCGAGAACAGAAGAAGTTTATTATCTCCGCTACAGTTGGATACCAGATACTTGGGTAAAGAAACCAATCTTTATTGAGCCCGTGAGTCATATAACCTCCACCGATACCACCACTAAATCGGCAGGAATTGGGGACGCCATACATAAAAACACAAGTGAGAGACGCGAAGATCTAGAACAAGAAAAAGTTCCTGAGATAAATTGGCACAAACTATCGGCAAAAGTTTTGAAGTCTACTCTCGACGATCACACCCAAGAGACAGTATTAGCTAAACTTTACCTACTTGCCAAAGATCAGGCAGTTTTTTTGGAGGCTAGTGAAAATGCTAAAGTACATGTTCTCGATTTTGAAACAAATGAAGGAGGAGATGAAGAAGAGGATACACAGCAAATAAAACGCATACCTATCAATAAGCTACAACCAGGGATGTTTATCTTGTTAAGAACCGGAGGAGGAGGAGATTATATTATCCCCATTGCAAACAGGATATTAGGAGAAATGGCAGTTAAGTATCGAGATATACAAGAACAGTGGAAAACACTATTGAAAAAAGAAGTAGATGTGAGAGGATTGCTAGCCGTGTGTATTGACCTACTCGACTATGGTGGATCTAAACATGTAAACGAGACCAATCTCCGGTATTGGATATCTAGTAGAAATATTCGTCCGCAAGACGACAAAGATTTCAGTGCAATAATGAAATTAGTCGGTTTGCAAGATAAGGCGATGCTCTATCAAGAGGTAGCTAACAAAATTGAAACAGCACATAGAAAAGCAGGGTTTCACATCCGCAAGTTATTGATAAAGCAAATAGCCACAACAAATTTACATGAAATTCACAAAAAAGGATATATGGAATTTGAATTACTAGAGTCAGATGGGGGAAGCCTTACAGCATTTAGGATTGAGCATATCTCACCTAATAGCTCTACCATACCTGCCTCTCGCATTGGGCATCCAGTATTAGCAAAGGACTATTAATGGCTAAAATGATTCCACCAACCTACCATGACAACACAAGTAGCAAAGGAGAAATAGAAATTTTTCTTCGTCTGGCTAATGATCCTATAACTAAGGATTGGATCGTTTTACACTCTTTAGATATAGCTAACCATCAAAAACAAATATCAGGAGAAATTGACTTTATAGCTATTGTTCCAGCAAAAGGAGCGCTTTGTGTAGAAGTCAAGGCTTGTCATCACTTAGAACGTCATGATGGGCAGTGGTACTATGGAACTAGCACAATCCCTGATACAAGAGGACCCTTCAAACAGGTCTCGCAAGCTATGCATAGCATTCGGAAAAAACTTGTCAGCCGTGATCGTTCCTTGTCCGGTATTTTGTTTTGGTCTGCAGTAATTTTTCCCTATATTCCATTTGTTGTCCAGTCCGAGGAGTGGCATTCCTGGCAAGTTATTGACCATACCCGCTTTGAGACACACTCGATCGGAGTACTGTTAGAAGAGGTTCTAGATAATGCACACACCTTCATCAGCGAAAATACCAGTACAATCTGGATTTCTGGGTATGCACAACCAACAGTACCACAATGCGCATTGATTGCTGATATACTCCGGCCAAACTTCGAGTTCTTTGAGAGCCCAAAATCTCGCAAGCTTCGGCAAAAAGAAGAACTCAAATATTACACAACAGAACAATTTGGTGCTCTTGATGCTATGGAGGTGAATGCTCGTGTTCTCTTTAATGGTCCAGCTGGTACAGGCAAGACTCTACTTGCTATTGAGGCTGCACAAAGGAGTAGTGCAGCAGGGAGACAAGTCCTCTTTCTCTGCTATAACCGGTTACTTGGGAAATGGTTAGAGGAGCAAACGGCAGAGCTAGAGCCATCTGTCACTTGCAAGACGCTTCATAGTCATATGCTAACTGTGGCTGGCTCTTTAGCAAACAATCCCTCAAGCACCTTTTGGCAGCATGAACTCCCTTCTATGGCTATTGATAAGCTATTAGCAATGGAGAGTGACGAGTCTCAATTTGATGAACTGATCATTGATGAGGCACAAGATATACTGCGAGACAACTATTTAGACTTTCTTGACTTGAGTCTTCGGAGCGGACTTGCCTCTGGACGCTGGAAATTTTTTGGCGATTTCGAAAAGCAAGCTATCTATAATGCAGCCAATCTCTCTTTAAAACAGTTCCAAGAGAAACGAGTTAATCATGTTCCCATTTATATGCTTCGAGCAAATTGTAGGAATACCCCAAGAATTGCAGAACTTGTACATTTGTTAGGAAATTTGCAACCAGGCTACTCAAGAATTTTGCGACCTGATAATAAGATCGAACCTAGTCTAAAATACTACACAAGTGATACACAACAAAAACAGTTCCTTGTAACATCACTTGAACAGTTATATGCAGAAGGCTTTATTGGAAATGATATTGTCATTCTTTCACCTCGATCTGGAATAGCATGCATAGCAAGTGCTATAAACATTTCACCATGGAGAGATAGGATCAAGCCTATTGAGTCAATAAACCGAGGTTTCGTTGGCTATAGCTCTATCCAAGCATTTAAGGGACTAGAAGCTTCTGTGATCATTTTAACTGATATTGATACCATAAATGATGATGCCTCCGTATCCCTCTTTTATATTGCTGTGACACGGGCTCTACATAGGCTCCTAATCTTTATGCATGAAGATGTAAAGCAAGATATTGCTAAATTGCTACACATCCAGTTGTGACTATCATTGTGAAGGAGTTTTTAGGTATGCCAAGTTACATAGAAGGCAGAAATGCTATCATACAAGCCCTACAAGAGGAATTAGTCGGGCCATCTCCTCAGGGAAAGGAAATCGATTGTACCCAAACCATATCATTTGATGATGTCCAACAATCATATGGTCCATGGTGTCAGCAAGGATCAAGAGAAGAGATTCTCCTGCGCGATCCGCCTTGCAAACGGTATGGGGTTGGGGTACTCTATCCCTTGGAAATACCATCAGATGATGAAACCATCAAAGACCAGAATCTTGAAACACTCCTTGTTCCTGCTGAAAATGATGAGAATGAAAAGATAGAAGATGTATTGACTCCTCATGCTCAAAAGTTAATAGAGCAAATAGAAAAACGGAGAGAGGAAACAATAAGCGATTCAGAGGTGATAGAAGTAGATATTCCTCTTGCTAATGGCACTCGGCCAAGCAGTATGGGAATTAGTTTCCTTGCCGAGTTGCCTCAAGATGCAATACTAAAAGTTGAAGCTTCTGGAGGCCGCTACCATAAACAGATTGTATATGTTGCAGGAAAAGAACGTATATGGTGGCCACGTTCATCTGTTAAACTTAATGTAATATTTCAAGCCAACGATCTCTATTCTCCTGATGAATCCAAAATCGCTGCACGTGAGACGCATTCGGAGAATGTGGAAGGGCTAGACATACGCGTGGAGGTATTCTCACGTCCATATCCTATAGCAAATAAGCGCATTATAACCGTTTGCCTTGTGAATCGCAGCAATAAAGTGCATGGGTGGTCATCTGATCAAAGTTGCCTGTTTCAGTCCTTCTTCAAAGTATCTATCGTCTCTCCAGAAGGAACAAAGCACATTTATCCATACCCAGACTCAACGGCAATTGGCATGACTGAGGAGCCATTGCAACTCTCATCAGATGAAGAGGAAGAGTCTCTCGCCCTCATTTACCGCAAGGCAAAGACTTTCGCAGTGGGTCATAGCTGCGCAGCTAATTGGGAATCCTTGGAAGGGACTTGGCAAGGCCAACTCACTGTTAACGGACATGCCAACAAGGATATATCACTTGCAGGAATTAAAACAGTGGAGTGGGTAAGTGCAGAGAGCCTTCCTTCAATTGAAATACCTAGTACTACACCGAATGTTGAACGACATGACGGGACCAGAGTCGAAGTTGAAATGGCTCCCCTAGCCGGGTTAATGCCAGGAAATGATGGTATCGCAGCATTGGAAGAAGTTGTGTTGCTCTATGAAGAGTGGGTAGAACAAAGAATAGAGGAAATACCTGCGCTCGATCCTAGATATCATCGGGCAGCTCAAAAACATATGGCTGAATGCCAAAAGTGTGTTGACCGAATGAAGCAAGGGCTGTACTATCTGAAGACAGCACCTAATGCCAGACGAGCATTTCAACTTACCAATCATGCCATGCTCCTTCAACAAGTCAATGCAGGACGGGAACCTCGCAAATACCAGTTTGACTCAAGGACAGCGACGGAGACCTTCTTTCCTCCCTACCGTGCACCGGACCCCATGCAACTAAAGGCAGATCGGGGAAAATGGAGAGCATTTCAAATAGCATTCCTCTTGATGACTATTAACTCCACAGGGGATACCCAATCTCCAGATCGCAAATTAGTCGAATTGATTTGGTTTCCTACTGGCGGTGGAAAAACGGAAGCCTATCTGGGGCTGGCAGCATTCACCATGTTTATGCGCCGCCTTGAAAATAAGGATGATACAGGTACCCAAGTCCTCATGCGTTATACACTGCGTCTCCTTACAGCGCAACAATTTCAAAGAGCCTCGAGTCTAATCTGTGCTATGGAATACCTTAGGCGAAGAAATGAAATTGAACTAGGCAGACATGAATTTTCTATCGGGGTCTGGCTTGGAAATGCAACAACCCCAAATACACGAGATGAAGCCATCACCGTGTGGAATCGCTTGGCACGTAATGAAAAGTATACGGAAAACAAGTTTCTTGTAAACAAGTGCCCATGGTGCCATGCACAAATGGGACCAATAAAATACGCAAAGTCAGAACGCTCAAAACCTCCAATCTCTGTTCTTGGGTACATACGCCAAGGAAATACGGTTGCTTTCCACTGTCGAGAGCGTCATTGCGAATTTGCGAAGGGACTTCCCATCTATGTAATTGATGAAGATATCTATGAGAAGCCTCCAACCATGCTCATAGGAACCGTAGACAAATTTGCCCTCGTTGCTTGGAAAGACAAAGTACGTAGTATTTTCGGAATCAACTCAGAAGGGAAAAGGGAATCTACTCCTCCTAACCTTATCATCCAAGATGAACTCCACCTGATTTCAGGGCCACTCGGGTCAATAGTTGGGCTATACGAAACTATTATAGAGGAGCTATGCACAGATCGCCGTCATGGGAAATCTATTCCCCCAAAGATTGTGAGTTCCACTGCAACCATTCGCCGATACAAGGAGCAAATTTATCGGCTCTATGGACGTGATAACACATCTCTCTTTCCGCCTCCTGGTTTAAGTGCAGATGATTCGTTTTTTGCTCGGTATGCTACTGACGTAGAAGGGAAACTAGAACGAGGACGTATACATGTTGGTGTACATGCAGCAGGTCTCGGCTCACTCCAAACTGTGCAGGTACGATCTTTCACAGCCCTTTTACAAGCTCCTCTTGCATTGAGCGAAAATGAGCGAGATCCCTGGTGGACTCTATTGCTCTTTTTTAACAGCTTACGAGAACTTGGAACAACGCTTTCGTTATTTCAATCGGATATCCCAGATTATTTTCGTGTCCTGAAGAATAGAACAGGGCAATCCTTCCAGGATCTTCGGAAATTCTGGAATATCTTAGAACTAACTGGGAGATTACAAAATGACGAGGTTCCAGAAGCAATTGCAAAACTGGAAGTAGCATATGAAAAAGAAGGGCAAAAAGATCATCCTGTTGATGTCTGCCTTGCTTCAAATATTATTGAAGTTGGAATTGATATTGACCGTCTTTCACTAATGACTGTTATAGGGCAACCAAAGACAACATCACAATATATCCAAGTTGCTGGTCGCGTTGGGCGTCGCTGGTCAGAACGACCAGGTCTAGTCATTACTCTCTATGGGTTAACAAGACCACGAGATCGGTCACATTACGAAAAATTCCGGAGCTATCACGAGCGCTTATATGCTCAAGTTGAACCAACAAGCGTCACGCCTTTTTCTCCACCAGTGCTCGATCGAGCCCTTCATGCAATCATGGCTGCCTACGTTCGCCAATTTGGAAACAAAGACAACGCACAAAGTCCGTATCCCTACCCAGGGAATCTTATTGAACAGTTGAGACAAATCATTCTTCCCCGTATCGAGGCAATAGATCCAGATGAACTCCCTAACTTTACACGCGTTTTCGATAAGCGCATTAAACAATGGAAAAGCTGGCAGAGAAACGTGTGGGATGACCGCACGAGTAAGGATACTCTGCTATTACGAGCCGGAGATTATGTTAGTCGTGAACAAAAAACTCTGATTTGGCCTACAGCAACTTCCATGAGGGATATAGATGCACAGTGCGACGCTGTTATTACGAGCCTCTATGCTCAAATCGGAGAGGAGGAAGACAATGGTTAGAAATCCCATTAGAAGGGCACAATTAATAGCCCCTTTTGGGGTTGGTGCAATGATGGTCGTGAAAAATGGTACATCTCTCATTTCTGGTGGACTCGATCACTGGTACAAGTATGAAGATGGCAAGAATACAAGAGCTATTGATCAAGACGAATTTCGTGTTGAGGAATGGCGTCTACAACGTCTTCTAAACGTTGATCATTTTCGTCTTCCTCCAGACTATAGAGACAGAGACGTAGACGAAAAGGTGCCTAATAAATATCTCCAGGTCCCATTCCTGCGTTTCCCACAATGGCATTTCTGCCCAGGATGTAAACGACTCTACCAACTACCATTAACAATAAGGGAAAAACCGAAGTGCCCGGCCTGTGAAGAGAACAAGAAGAAGAGGTTTCTCACCCAAGTCCCATTCGTGGCAATGTGCCATCAAGGTCATATACAAGACTTTCCCTGGACAGAATGGGTACACAGGTCTGTAACACCGTCATGTACAGGACGAATGCGTATTATAGCAACCGGAGGTGCCTCGCTAAGTGCTCAAATTGTTAAGTGCGAATGTGGTATGGAACGCTCACTAGCACAAATCACAACAGAAGGAACTTTACATGAAAAACTTGATAATGATGGTAGGCCTTATATGTGCCAAGGCAAAAGACCCTGGCTCGGAACAGAAGATGGTTCGTCTTGTGGAGCATCTTTACGTGGCTCTCTCAGGAGTGCTTCAAATCTCTACTATGCTGACGTACGTAGTGCAATCTATCTCCCTCGTGGAAATAATGAAGTTCCTGCAGAATTAGTTACCTTGTTAGAGGAGCCACCACTTTCATCAGCCATAAACCTTTTATCTGGTCTTTCACAAGAGATAGAGCCGTATATGCTCCGCAAAATATACAGTCCCCAACTACAGTCTTATACAAATGCACAAGTAAAGGGAGCAATTCAGATTGTCACTCTAAACAGCACCGGAGGAACAGATCTCTCTGACACGGAGAGAAATACAGATGAAACAGAGGAGACGTTATTTCGGCGGGAAGAATTTGAAGTACTGAGGAAACCACGAAATGAAGAGACCTTAGTCATTAAAGAATCGCCTATTAATCACTACGCTTTTTCGCTAGACAAGTACTTCTCCCGCATCAACCTGATTAGTAAGCTCAAGGAGACGAGAGTATTAGCAGGTTTTACTCGTATTTTACCTGAAAACTCGTTATCTACTGAAGATCGAAAAGCATTATTGAGAAGCAATCTGCCCAGTAGCAAACAAGACAATTGGCTTCCAGCTTATGTGGTCTACGGAGAAGGTATTTTTCTTGAATTCAATGAAAAGTGGCTGCAAATATGGGAAGTGCGCAGGGATGTCAGTGAAAGGGTATACCCACTTATAGAACAATATCGGCAGCTCGTTCAAAACAACAAAGTCAGGCAGAAATCACTTGGGGCCCGCTTTGTTCTTCTTCATACGTTTGCCCATTTGCTCATCAATCGTCTTACCTTCGAATGTGGATACGGAGCAGCTGCTTTGCGAGAACGGCTTTACATTTCAGATAAGAGAGATGCGCCTATGGCTGGTCTGCTCATCTACACAGCAGCAGGAGACTCAGAAGGCACAATGGGAGGACTTGTACGTATAGGACAACCGGGTAAGCTTGAACCCATACTGAAACAAGCCCTATTAGACGCCCACTGGTGTTCTGCAGATCCAGTATGTATGGAAACAGGATTACATAACAGGCGAGGAACTGATTTTTACAATTTAGCAGCATGTCACAATTGCGCATTAATTCCAGAGACTGCCTGTGAAGAGTTTAATCGTTTTCTAGACCGTGCTCTTGTTATAGGAAAAGTCGGGCATCGTGAGCTTGGATATTTTGACATTAACATTCATGCACGTGATAGAAATACGAATGATTTATTAACATAGTACAAAATTTTGAGTATATCTAGTTGCAACTGTGCAAAAGAAACGTTAGAGAGCATGTTTTAGCTGACAGCCACTCACAGCAGACCGACCCAACACATTGTGATCAAGTGCTTAAGTTACGCAAAGGTACTGTGGGTACAGGCAAAAGAAGGTCAAGGCAAAAGAGATGCCTGAGGAAGTATGGTATACTGGACAAAGGAGTTGAGGCAGGTAGTGCTTGCCTGTTGCAACCCATGTTTGCTTATTTTTGTAGATATAACTGCACTTAACGGGAACATTCATAGGAGCCTAATACGTGTTCAAGGGAGAATAAATTTCTAGCAAGATGGAGTAGGAACTTGTATGGATACTAATGTACCAAAGTTTATAGACGTATTTGCGGGAGCTGGAGGGCTGTCCTTAGGTTTAATGAAAGCAGGCTGGAGAGGCTTATTTGCAATCGAAAAATCTCCAATGGCCTTCGAAACATTAAAGTATAACCTCATTGATAAAGATGATGAATTTAGTTTTGAATGGCCAGATTGGTTGCCTAAAGAAGCTATCGATATCGAAACCCTACTTGATAAGTATCAGCTGCAATTAGATAAATTGCAAGCAATACCGTTGCTTGCTGGTGGTCCTCCCTGTCAAGGATTCTCAAACTCAGGACAACGCAAATACAATGACGAACGGAATCGTCTCTTTGAAAAGTATTTAGAGTTAGTTAAGTTGATAAAACCACAAATGCTCCTGATAGAGAATGTTCAAGGTTTTGCTAAATCGTTCAGAAAGACTGAAAGAGGCAAAAATGGAAAAGATATAGAAGAGGGAAGTTTTAATGCTGACAAGGAACTGAGAAACAATTTAATTGAGCTAGGATATGTTCCATTTAAACAAAATAGCGTGAAGGCGAAAGACTTTGGAGTTCCACAGCTACGTCCCCGATACATTCTTATTGCGGTTCGCAAGGACTTACTCCAAATTTCTCCCTTTCTTAACCCATTTAATATTCTATTTGGTTCACGTGAAATGTTTTTATCAGAACGAGGTCTTCCAGTAGATAGAGAAGTTACTTTGCACGAAGCCATCTCTGACCTTGAAAAGGCTCATGGTCACATTCAATGTATTGAACCGGATATGCAGAGATTTCAACAGGGTATATATGGACCAATACAGTCTGAAAACGTGTATCAAAAACTCATGCGTCAACACCGTAATGGAAAGCCAATACCAAAAGGACAAGTTGTCGACAGTCATCGATTTGCAAATCACCATCCAGAAATTCAGGAGAGGTTTAGCAGAATTATACGCGAGTTTCGACCTGGTATACAGCTAAGAGAGCAAGAGCGGGCAGCCCTAAACTTAAACAAACATCGAATAGCTCCCTTAGCTCCTAATGAAGCTTGTCATACATTAACAAGTCTACCAGATGACCTTGTTCATTATAATGAACCTCGTATACCCACTGTGCGAGAATATGCACGAATTCAATCTTTCCCAGATTGGTTTGAGTTTAAAGCAAGATATACTACAGGTGACAAGCAACGCCGTGTGCAAGTTCCACGCTACACCCAGATAGCGAACGCTGTTCCTCCTTTGTTGGCCGAAGCAATAGGACTTGCATTAAGAGACTTTTTAGAGAAGATACAATGTGATCTCCCTACTGTCACAGTAATCACTACGGAGCTAACTATCCCGTATAATTCGATTCATAGTCAAGAAGAAAAAGAAAGTTCAATTCCTATGAACAATGTAGAACAACAGGAATTTTCACTGGCAGTATCTTCTTAGAAGAACAGGCTCCGATAATGTTAGATACAAGCAATTCCGCTGTTTATTTCTTTGTCGTAACACAGCACAGGGTAAAGCCACACTATCCATTGCTAGCCAATGCCCAGAGGATTTATAATACCAGCATACTTGCACCTCTCAGAGGCTGAGTTGTATCTAATGGCAAAGGAAGAGCATTAACCGACTATCTCATCCATGATGAAAGCAGAGCAATTAGAAAGATGTCGAAAAAAGCAAAACAATCCAAACAGAAGAAAAAGATACTCATCCAGCCATCACAAGCTGATAAATTGTATGGCCTCATCGAGCAGCAAATCGTTCAAGGAGACTACATGGAAGCAATTGCTAGCTGCGAGCGCTTGTTGAACTACCTCCCGCCCCATGCACGGCTGCGTGCTGATGCACTGTTTCAATTGGGAGTCGCACAGAGCATGCTCCAGAACTATCCACAAAGCTATGAAGCTTTTACTGAAGCACTTGCTCTCACCCCCAACGATGCCGAGCTATTGTATAACCGGAGTATGTCGAGTCGGTTCACTTCACGCTTTGGTCGAGCTTTACAGGACATTGAGCGTGCCGTCGAACTGAATACGAGAGCTGAACTGGCAGAGCAATTTGATGATGCACTGAAGTTCAATCGTGAGTTGGCTAAGGAGTCGATAAAGTTGCGAGGGGCAGACTTTACCTTAGATCAACTCGTTGAGCAGGAAGATCTCTTTCAACAGGGTATGAAATCGATGGAGGCAAGTAAGTGGGGTGAGGCAGAGCAAGCCTTTCAGGCATCTATCGCCATGAGTGATTGTCTACCGCAGCCATGGGGTAACCTGGGAATTTGCCTGATGATGCAGGAACACTATGACAAGGCTGAGGAGGCTTTAAAACGCGCACTTGTCATCGATCCAAAATACAGCATCGCAAAAAACAACTTGGCATTACTTGCCGAATCCCGACGGACAGGCCCTCCGAAGATCATGGGGATTAGCGACCCCTTCAAGGACAGCAAGATGAAGCAATCCATTACTTTCCTCAGAGAATAGCGAGGTAACAGTGGCAAAAAAACGGGAGAAGAAAAACAAGCCACAGCTTATTTCAAGGATGTGGTCACATTCAAGCCTGCCGGAGGTTGGAGGAGAGAGGAATATGATATTATCTTTGCAGGAAAGGAGATGCACACTATGAATCAGCAAACGTCTACTCCACCTCCACAGCATGAACCATTTTCGCCCGCAGCATACAAGCTTGCGGCTACCTATCAACTCGGCATGCCCCAGGAGAAATTTAGGGTTGGTCATCAAATCAGATACATTGTCGCAGGAGTTATTTTGCTATGCTTTGGATTATTTTTTGCCAGCATAGAATGGTCGATGCATGTAAAGAGAACTATCCCTATTAATATCTTTTTACCTATTATTTTATTGTTGATAAAGAGAGAACCCTTTCTTAGTATCCTTGTACTTATTTTGTCCTTGACCGCATTCTACTGCCTGTTCTATCCACTATTTTATAGATCCTGGCATATCTATCTCTGCTCATATGGTTTTGTTTATCTTCATGGCAAAAAGGTTCATGCCTTGCGCTGGGACCAGATTGCGGATGCACATGGAAAAGCCGTACAACATCACCTTTACGGTGCCTATCTCAGAACGAGTCATAGATATACCATTCGCAGCCGTGATGGCAAGAAAATCGTGCTGAATGACAAATTCACTGATGTCGAACGCTTAGGTGATCACATTATCCGAGAGTCTAAACAGGCAGCGAGGTTATAAAGTTTATCTATATTCGCGAAGCGATAAGTACGCTCAAAGAAGGCTGAAGCCAATTTCTCAAAGCCATTACTAATTGAAGTATACTTATTTATATGCAGTACTACCTGAAGCAGCAAGCTCTAGTATTTTCGGCTCTTCCAACTTTTGCAATTTTTTCTGCTTTTCCAACTCTTTCAGTTCTTTCAGGTTTTCCAGATGAGATGTTATAATTCTATATTGCCATTGTTCATCACTATTGTCAAATGGCATATGTACAATAGCTCCATTCTCCAGAGGGCTCGCGCTCAGAAAATCTCTAAATTCCTGCATTGTCTCCTGGCACAGGTCTATCGTCTCTCGCTGTGACAGCCATAAGAGAGCACGAATGAATTGCTCATGGCTAAAGATAGCAATGGTACTGTATTCCTCCGTAGATTTGAGATACATCAGCACTTGGTGTACACGCTCTAGGAACTGTTCAAACGACTCAGATCCTGGTCCGTCAAAATAGAATGGATCGCAGATCTCCCAGTAGGCCTCCACTAGCGGTCGCCTATCATGGACAGTTGAAATTTCCCCGTGCATCGAAGAGAGATAGGTAAATTCATGCACGGGCCATTCTTTTTCGGGGACAGATCGAAAAAATAACTTTGTGGGGTCTGCCGTGTGCTTTGCACGTTGATAGGATGAGGTCACGATCAGATCTAGAGAGAAATGAGATTTTAGATATTGAGCGATACATTTAGCTTGTTCTTTGCCTAGTTCTGTAAGAGTCACAGTTGTGGGGGATGAGGTTGGCAATCCTACATTTGACTCGCTCTCCCCGTGCCGCATTAATAAGACAGTTCTCATATATTTACGATAGCCTCTATTCAAGCATATTTGATATTTAGACTAAATTCTTACAAAGCTGCGTGGGAAGCCGCTTAAGTTCAAATTTTAGTAAAAGGGACCATTAGAGGTCCAGATTAGTCTAAATGCCAGTCCTGATAATAGTATAACGAGTACAACGGCTTAAAGTAAATTATCGTCAACTCTACGACGTTCTTAACATGTCTTAAGTACTTTTTGGCCTCAGCAAGTACTCTTTGGCTGTCATGAAAGTCTCTGCGAATGGTTCGTTCGTATAGAGAGTCAGCGTATCTGAAGGTAAGTGTTCGAAATACTGCAAATAGTCGGCTGTGTTTTCCGGATCGACCGTGATACTCGTAACTAATGGCCATGACCTTTTCCGCAGCCGCTCGTTGCGCAGATCTCGGTCGACAACGCAGAGAATAGCCTTGATTTGTGCATTTGCAGCATTACAGACAATATCAGCATTTTCTAAAATGAAGCGATGGATGGCTCCACTATCAAGAATAACCGATGTTTGCTGCTTGAGAAGTACATGACGTGCTGTTTCAAATGATCGATTATAGGCTGCTCTACCAGCTATTTCATCATCCCATCCCTTATCCAAAAGCTCTTGCTTATAACGGTCCTTGTCAACGACATACCATTGCAACTCACGGCTCAGTGCATAAGCCAGCGTAGTTTTTCCAGCACCGGGCAGTCCTGCCATCAAGACTAAAGTGAGCTTAGCACTTTCCATTAAAAAATCCACTTTGCTGAGAGTAGCTATGGTTGCTCTACAGAGATGCCTATAATACAGTAAGAGATCTCTATTATATATTAGACCAAAAAGTGGAGATAAATACAGTGTGGAAATAACTATAATTTTGAGAGATTCCAAGAAGAATCTCACAATGAAACTACTGATAGCTAAAGGAGAAAAATGCATTAATTATGTAAATTCATGCTTGTAGAAAGCGCTGTTTCTTTCAGAAGAAAATTATGGAATTGGGCTATTTTACTCGTTCATACTAGAACTAGATGCATGTTCCATCTTAACGAGAATGTGAAGAAGTGCCTCGATAGCTTTGTTGCGCTCACGATAATATTGCCGTATGCTGGTAAATTGCAGACGTGCAGCAATCTGTTCGTTTTTGAGATGGTATTTAAAGTAGCGGTAGTACAAAATGTTGTAATACTTCCACTCAGGAGCCCTATCTGTTCGTACACCTGAACCACTTAGACGTTCAAAGGCTTCTTTGAGAACTTCACGCATAACGATGCCCCTTTCAACCGCCGATGGCCTATCATTTCTCTTGTTGATGCCCTCGGAGACAGCTTTCATAAGTCTCAGGTTGGTTTCCCCTAGAGCTTTGGGATCATTGATCTTATCCAGCGCCTTCTCCAGTTCTCCTGAAGTCATACGAAATACTTCTGCCTGACAGATATCACGCACGAATTGTCTGAAGAAAGCACTTCCACTTAACTCAGGCATTTCTCGATACTGGCCTCTCTTTTGTTGTGCTTCATCTTGAAGAAGTGCTCGCTGCGCTTCTGATAAACGTTCCCACATATCATTAAAATGCGGCAGAAGGTCTTTATAGATCTGATAATTGACACGATTCTCATCGATTTCACCATCAATATGAAGCAACTTCTCTTCAAAAAGGAAATAACAGACGCGTTGAATGAAAAATGGGTGCCGACCCGCCTGTTTTAAAACCCATGCTATTTCTGCTTCTGTGAAAGATACTCCTGCTTTTTGTGCTGGTATTGTTATAAGTTCTCTTGCTTCTTCGTTCGTAAGCGCCTCCAGGGTATAGGTGTAAAAGATGTTAAAGAATGGAGAATCGACAATACTACGATGGCATACCTCGTACAAAGGAGCAACGGAAGCTGTGATATAAGAAACCTTGCCAATGGTTGCATGTGCACGTAAGAAAGAAAGGAATTCAGGACCAAAATTTTTATTGCGTGTTATATTATCAAATGCATCTAATAACAATACAGGAAAAAATCCCTGATCGGCGATCTGATCCAGAATGTGACTGAATGCATCCTCGTCGTTACCCTCTGATTGTAAGGTTAGATTTGGCACACTACGACTGTGAGCGATGATTTTCTTACTAACTGTATGTAAGAAGTCCTCACTGGTCTTGCGGAGATACTCGCGCAGATCGAGAGGCACAAAGATATGACGATGTAAATCAAACTCAAAGCGTGCTTGTATTTCTGGCAAGCGTGCACACCAGAGTAGGGAGGATTTGCCGATACGTCGTGGACCCAGCAGCGAAACAGACTGACGGTTGGCTATAGCTGTGTAGAATCGCCGGAGCAGGTTCGTACGTCCAAAGAACATAGACGAGCTACGGATTGTGGACAGATTGAAGTAGGGATTTGGTAGGTTATGCTTCATTATAGACCTCCTTGTGCATATAGCTACTACTCCTCAAACTAATTATATCCCTAAGAGCCCTTCAATATTCTGCCAAATTTCTGCCAAATATTTATATCAGCCAATCTACCCATTATGTATTTTTTATAAAAGTTACGAAATGTCAGACTTTTGGCATAATCTGGCCGATCTGTCGCATATAATAATATATGAAGATAGTTAGAACTATGAGTCGAGTAAAGGATTCAGGATATGCCAGCCACCACTATAGATGACCTTCGAGATGCGCTCGGGCTCGGACTTGGTATAGTCACCAGGATATGGGAGTATAAGACAGAAGGAGGATGGGTGACAAGCGTCTTCGCGGCAGATATTGACAACGACGGAGATATCGAAGTAATTGCCTGTTCACGTCAGGGTCGAGTGATTATGCTATCTAAAGAAGGGGACTGCCGATGGGTACGTGTGCTGGGAGCGAATTCCTGGGTAGGAACCGCTATAGCCAGCGATTTCTTGACCCAAGGAGAAAATACCTATGCTCGTATCATTGTTGGAACACGAAATGGCAAAGTCTATACGCTTGCTAAGGACGGCAAGACCGTCGACAAAGATGGTCAAGCCTTCCCATTCGATCAGGATGGCAGAACTATTGAGTCGGAGAAGGTAAAAAAGGCCTGCTGGTATGATACCAAGCGCGTCATTCGGCAGGTCTATGTTGATCCTGAAACCTCCGATATAATTATTGGCTCTGAAGACCGTTGTGCCTATGCTCTTGATTATAAGACCGGAGAACAGCGCTGGAAGTTCCTGACACACGGATCGGTACAAGCAGTCTGTTCATATGATATCAACAGAGATGGGAAAGCTGAGATATTGATAGGTTCTGCTGATGAACATCTTTACGTGCTCAATCACCAAGGTCAACTGCTTACGAAATATAATATGAAATATCCAGTGCATACGATCTTAGCAACGGATATAGATCACGATGGGCAAATCGAGATACTCGTTGGGATGGACGGAAAAGATCTCGTAGCCTTGATTTACCTCGAGAACAAGACTACCTCAACTCGTTACTTTGCTGAAAAATGGCGGCAGCATTTTGACAAGTATCTTCTTTCTTTATGCGTTACTGATATTGATGGAGATGGATGCAACGAGATTATCGCAGGCTCGCAAGATAAACACATCTATATTCTCGATGCTGAGGGAAAAACCATTTGGCGGCATAACCACAAGTACCGCGTTTGCAGCATCTATCCATATGATATTGATAATGATGGTATGCCTGAACTGCTTGTAGGCTCAGACAATGGAAAAGTTAGTGCTATGCGTATCCGATTGCGCAAGGGCCTAGAAAGGAAAATTCGCAAATGCTACCGACAATTGGGAGAACCTGAACTCGACACCCTGACTGAGTTAACCGTAAATGAGCGTAATTTTCTTCAGGATATCCTGAGAAAGGAAGTAAAAGAATATGCTACATTAAAGCAAGTAGATGATCTGATTAAAGCAGGAGAGCATGCACATGCGCTATCAACTCTAATCAAGCTGAGGCAACAAAAAGTACAACAACTCTGGCACAGAGATATTACGGGACACGTCTGCACAGTCTGCATCAGGCATATTGCCAGCGATCCCAAATGCGAAGTGATTGTTGGAAGTACGAAGGGGCATATTGAAGCATTTAATGCGAACGGGCGTCACCTGCGGTCTACTCATCTCAATAGTCACGTAGTGGATGTACAAACAGGGTTTATAGATCGCCACAAACAGGAAGAAATCGTGGTCTGTTCGTCGGATCATTATGTGTATATCTTAGGTGGAATGAAGAAACGAGAACAACGAATTATATATATTGATACATGGATGTCAAGTATTTGCGTCACAGCTCCAAACAGGCAAAGTCCAGCTGAAATTCTTATTGGGTCGGAAGATCGCAAAGTCTATATCTACGGAGATGACCTGACGGCTCCCATTGAAACAATTTCTACCCCTGAAGGAATCAGAATTGTGCGAGCATACACTCCAAATGAAGAGAACATGCCAGAAATCATTGCTGGAGGTCTAAGCAACCGCGTCTATGCATACACGAGGAGTGGAAAATGTTTGTGGACGTATGAAACACGCGACGATATTCGAACAATTTGCGTCAAAGATATTAATGGAGATGGAAACATTGAGATTCTCGTTGGCTCAGAAGATCGTAATATTCACGTCCTGGATAGTACTGGCAAGCTGCTGTGGCGCTACTACCTGCCCGATAGCGTCCTTGCAATCGATGTGGCAGACATAGATCACGATGGTAAGGCTGAGATTTTCGTGGGGAGTGCCGATGGGTGCATGTATGTATTCAACAGAGAGGGTGAGTTGCTGTGGGAATATCAAACAAGTGATCGGGTCCTTACTGTGCGCATAGAAGATATTGATGATGATGGCAACACAGAGATTGCAATCGGGTCAGAGCAGGAACTCGAAATAGTCAGAGTAGTGAATCAGCGACAGGTTAACACACTGATCAACCAATGCTGGTCTGCATTACGGCAGAAAGAACAGATTGAACAGCTCATTAGTAAACTGGTGCATGATAGCGATCCCTCCCTGCAAGCCTTTGCACTGGACAAGTTTGCTGAGCGAGATGATTTCTCAGCCAAAGATTTTGACTTCTGTGAAAAGTTCGTGAAAGAGAGTGCTATAGAGGTACGCAAAATACTTATTCGCATCATGGTAGTTCGCTACTCAGTATATCCATCGATGGCGCGTCACATTCTTCATCAGTTATCGATAGATACTGACCAGGAAGTTAAAAATGCTTTTGTTGAACAGATACCCACATTAATGAAAAATGATTGGGAGCTTGGTTTTCAATATATTAAGCATTTTTCTGAAAATGCTGATCGCTATGTACGCCGCGCTACTGTACGCAAATTACATCAAGTGATAGATGCACCTGTAGAAAGAACTATGGATAGGCACAATGAGATCTTTGACCTGTTGCTTACTGCTGCCAAGGATAAAGAATCGGAGTGGATACGCCAGGAAGCTGCACGCTCACTGGCGCATTTCTTGAATCGGTATAACGGGAACTTGATGGTTTATCTCCACCTGTTTATCGTCAAAGGGATTCAACCTTCCATCTTGCGCCAGATTGCACACGCCACCACTGCACCCGTTGTCAAACATGTGATTAACGCCGCGGTACCACTTCTCTATGATCTAAACAATGACAATGTACTGGAAAGGCTGCAACAGTTTGTTAAAGCCTTAGAGGGCGCTTCAGCTCTCATTTATGGTAAGGAAAACCGATCGATCTATGCTGAATTATACCGTCTCTTTACTATCGATAGGATCGATGATATTGCATCCTATCAATGTTCCCTACATTCAAACCAGCGCTCAACTGATAACCAACTCGCTCAGATTACCATCGGTGTTCTTGATAAACTGGGTTCGATTAGTCGTCCCCTTCGAATTTATCTGAAGCGTGAGAGTGTCCAGGATCGGCTGTCTAGTTTATTGGAAACCAGCGAAGCCATTGGCAAGATGAACAAATACCTGGAACAACAGTACTCCATCTTATTGTTAGGAGAACCGATTGCAAAGCTGCCTAACTATACCCTCTTTCTGCTGCTGTTTAAAAAATGGCAAGAGATAGTGACGGCACAGCTTAACGAGCTACGTGGGAAGGCAGAAATCACAGCAGAACTTCAAACAAAGTATGCACACAATGAGGACCAAGTAGGCATTTGGCTTAGTGTGAGGAATATCGGTCACAGTTCAGCAGATGACGTAAAGATAACACTTTTGCATAACAATAACATCGATGTCATAGGAAGTAATTCCTTTACAACTGAAACCATTCCTCCCCAGGAAGAGACCATCCCCGAGTTCGTCATTCGGCCGCACGCCACAACTGTAGATCTGGTTTTTGAGATTGTCTATGAAGATGCCGACAAGATTGTGAAGATTGACAAATTCCCCGATCGCTTAGAGTTGAGAGAGTCGCATCAGGAGTTTCGCTACATCCCCAATCCATACTCGACAGGGACACCGACGCAAGACAGCAAGATGTTCTACGGTCGTGAAGAAGATATGGCCTTTTTGAGGAATAATCTGACGCGCGATGCCAAAACAGTGATTGTTCTCTATGGTCAGCGGCGTTCTGGTAAAACGACTTTGCTACTTCAGTTGATGAATGGCTCTGCTCTGGATGAGCATATACCTGTGCTGATCGATATGCAGCGTGCATCTTATAATATCAGTATCAATAACTTTCTCCACAGAGTGGCCTATTACATTGCTCAGGCTATGAAGAAAAAGCATCTCCTTATTCGCCAGCCAGAGTTAGATGACTTTCAGACTGATCCCACTCATTCGTTCGATATCTTCCTGGACAACGTGGAGGAGCAATTGGTAGGACAAAAGCTCATTTTTTTGATTGACGAGTTTGAAGTCCTGGAGGAGCAGGTTGTCAAAGGAAGGTTGCATCCGGAGATATTCGAGTATCTGCGCGATATTATACAATATCGTCATATCGTGAATTGCTTGTTCTCAGGCACTCACAAGATTACAAAGTTCACTAAATGGTACCGATCTGTCTTTTTTAATATTGCTCGTCATCATCGACTCTCTAAGCTTAGCTCGCAAGGAGCCGAAGATCTGATCCAGAAACCTGTAGCAGGCTATCTCGAATATGAGCCACTCACCGTTAAAAAGATCCGACAATTGACGGCGGATCAACCCTATTTGCTTCATTTGATGTGCCGGTCTATCGTAGATTATTGCAATGATAAGCGTAAAACGTATGTGACGATCAATGATGTAAATACTGTGTTGCGCGAGGTCATGCAGACAGGTCAGTTCCACTTCGATTGGCTCTGGGATCAAATTGCACCAGAGGAGCGTGTAGCTCTTTCCGCTATAGCTGAGGCCGCGAAAGAAGAGGGACGCTGGCTCTCGCTCGTTGAGATTGAAGAGATTTTCAGACGTTGGCACATCCCCTACAAACGCGAATACCTGCAGACCTCCCTCAAAACATTAATGGATGCCGATATCATCGAGAGCATATCAAGCGATAGTAAAGATAGTACGTTTGACGGAATCAAATTTAGAATACCTGTAGGTCTTACACGCGGATGGTTGCTGAAAGAGAGACCCTTGGAGCTAGTGCAGAAAGAGATGAGTAGCTAGATAGGAAAATAATGCAAAGCTCAAATCTATTTCAAATTCCTGAACTTGCATATACACCTCTTCCAGCAGGTGCTTATGATGCTGCCCTTGAAGGTATCACAAAATGTGGCTTTTCTCAAGACGCTATCTTAGAACAGTATAGCTTTTCTTCTGCCAATGTAAAGTCTCCTGTCAAGCTTAATGCTCTTGCTTTTGCTCATCCCATCCATCGTAACCCAGGTGAATACGCTAGCTTCACAGTCTATAATGCAGTAAATGGGCTGTATGATGAGGCAATAGTGCCAATTCTGGCACAATCAGCCGCACCTTTCCACATCATTCATCGCGATGAACGGTTTTCTTTCTGGGGAAGTACAATTGTAGACAGACAACCAAAGCCAATTCCTCTCCTATCAAATATTTCCTATGATCAGCTTGCTCATGCGTTGGATGAATATGCACCTGATCTCGAACCGCAACGCATTGTTGATGTGAAGCTTGGTCGTGACAGCTTTACTTTACCGATGCTTCGTGAGATGCAGCCGATGCAACTGTCTTTCTGGGCTGCCGATGTCACACGACCATTACTGGTAGATTACTTTGCCCAGGCGGTTAATGCACTTCGCCAATATGCCAAGCGGCAAAAAACCGAAATACCTGATGAAACGCTTACATCTCTTGCGATACAACTTCTTGGAGCCATTGTTTTAGCGGACACAGGTGTGTTGGATGATGATATTCGCCTCGGTGACGTGTCGATGCGGCAACTTTTTGAGAGAGCAGCTTCGCGGTTTGCACGTTATTTTCAGCCAAACATGCTCTTTACCTACGAAGAGGCTGCGGAGCATGCATACCACCTACTCCGACAAATAAGATACTCTGGCTTCGTGCCGGAGATGCTTGCAAGCATCTATACGGCTGCTTTCAGTAAAGAGCAGCGAAAAAAGTTGGGACGCTATGATACGCCATTATACTTTACAAGACGCATATGGGAAAATATTCCGGTAGAGTACCTTCCACCACAGCAACGCCATGTCGTAGATATGACTTGTGGTTGGGGAAGTTTCTTGATAGCAGGACACGAGCGTCTCGCTCAACTCAGCGATACGCCATCTTCTCTGAGAAGTTTTCTGCATGGAAATGATATTGATCCATTTACATCTCAACTAGCGGGTTTAGGCTTACTACTTTCTACATCAGAAGATAACTGGCATGTTGATCACAGTGATGCTTTAGAGTGGCAATGGTTGGAAACAAGTCAGCCAGGTATTATTGTTGGCAATCCACCATTTGGCTCTATACAAGATTCATCCATAACAGGTACAGACAGTTGGTATGAAGAAGCTAATGAGTATCTCGCCTATGCTATTGATCGATTGGCTCCGAATGGTTACCTAGCGATGCTTATGCCACGTTCCTTTACATCGTCACTCGCATCACAAGATTGCCGTAAGCAATTACTTGAACGCTGTGATGTTCTTGAACTATGGGAGTTACCGGTAGGAGTTTTTTCAGGAGCTACAGCAAGAACTCTAGTCATATTTGCACAGAAGAACAGTAACAACGAGAATCCTACAAGGCTACGTACTGTACAACCATTATCCTTGAAATCTATAGTAGACTCAGGAACTTTTACTTTTACAGCTTCGAGCCTTTTCATTAATCAATCAACCTGGGAAAAACATTCAAACGCCCAAATTATGGACTATCAGATTATTTTGCCAGAATATACATGGAAAGCTCTACGCTCCCATAGCACAAACTTACAAGAAATTGCAGAAGTTATTAAGGGAGCAAGTCGAGGAAAATCAAAAAATAGAAAAACAGACTATCTATTTCCTCCTAAAAGGGTTCCCTGGCTCACTGGCGTCAAAAATGTAATGCCGCGCCCATTTGCCATCAACTATATGCAAGAAGAAACGATTATGTATCCCCATGATTTGGAAAGGCCACGTCTGAACAAAGAATACGTTCTTGCGGATACAAAAGTATTAGTAGTATATGACCCAGATACAACCTGGGGAAAACGCAACAAGCTCGCTATTGAGCGCAATCACCATTATCCTTCTGATAGCTTTTGGGTAGTGACTCCCAATACCTTTGCCAAACAACAAGGAATTACTTGTGAAGTACTAGCAGCGGTACTAAACTGGGATATCAGTAATGCATGGATTGTTGAACACCTCAGAAGCCCTGCAATACCCAAACGAGTCATGAGTAGCATTCCCTTCCCTAAGCATTTAAGCTCGCATGACTGTCAAGTCCTTACTGAAGCGATAGTGAAAATAGAGGAGGCTGCTTCACCTAATCAAGAAGCACCAAGAGATGCAATGCAGATGATAGATACTGTTCTCAAAAGAGCTTATCATCTTGATGACACAACTTTTGAGCGTTTACGCAAGGTATCCGAATGGGACCGTAAACCACAAATTACACTTGATAGTCAGCCCAATCTGGCTAATGCGACCTGGACGCTTGGTGGAGTAGTGAAAAGCATTCAAGCCGAAGAAGGAATAATCACACTGTGGATGGAAGGGTTCCAGGAAATGCAAACAGTGCAGATTGTTCCAAGTATGCCGGGATGGATGTTGCGGAGCGGAGCAGCTTTTCGCACGAAGATTCCAGCTAGATATCTTGACCAAGATCGAATTGATCCTGGAGCCATCGACTGGGGGATATTTCGTCCCCAGCCTTACACATATATGAGGGAAGAAGCTATATATCAAGATTTGCATTCTTCGCGTGGCTCTCGATAAAGCGCTTGCGCGGCATAACCTCGCTGCCCATTAGCATGCTGAAAATCTTATCGGCCTCGATCGCCTCATCAATATTCACTTGCAGGATAGTACGTCTTGCCGGGTCCATTGTGGTATCCCAGAGGGTATCAGGGTTCATCTCTCCCAGACCTTTGTAACGACCAACCTCCGGCTCTTTACCGTTATGCGCTGCACTATATTCAGCCACCAGAGTATCACGCTCTTCATCTGTATAGACGTAGTGCACCTGCTTGCCCATTTTGATATGGAAGAGCGGTGGTTGCGCAATATAGAGATGCCCATTGGTGATAAGTGGTTGCATGTGCCGGAAGAAGAAGGTAAGCAGCAGCGTACGAATGTGTGCGCCGTCAACGTCAGCGTCGCACATAATCACGACACGGCCATAGCGTAGTTTGGTCATATTGAAGTGCTCATCAATACCTACACCTATTGCCGTAATGATATTTTTAACTTCCTCGTTGTGCAGGACCTTGTCGAGTCCTACGCGTTCCACATTGAGGATCTTACCACGCAGGGGGAGAATGGCTTGGAAGTGACGATCTCTACCCTGCTTAGCGCTTCCGCCTGCGGAGTCTCCCTCCACCAAGTAAAGTTCGCAACGATCAGGCTTGCGCTCGCTACAGTCGGCCAGCTTGCCTGGTAGTGTTGTGTCGAGCGCATTCTTGCGTTGGATAAGATCTTTTGCAGCACGTGCCGCTTCACGAGCCTTGGCTGAGGTCAGACATTTTTCAATGATTGCTTTTGCTTCGCTTGGTGTCTGCTCAAGGTACTGGGTAAGCATATCGGCTGTCACGGCCTCAACAATCGGGCGTACATCGGCGTTGTTAAGCTTCGATTTAGTCTGAGCTTCAAACTGAGGATTGGGAATCTTGACACTTACTACAGCCGTCAGGCCCTGGCGCACATCTTCTCCAGTCAGATTACCATCCTTCTCTTTGAGCAGGTTGACTTTGCGAGCATAGTCATTAAGGGTACGCGTGAGTGCGCTACGGAAGCCGGTGATATGCATGCCTCCGTCAACTGTGTTGATGCCATTGGCAAAGGAAAACTCAGTACAGGTCCAGCTATCATTATACTGTAATGCAAGTTCAACTTTGACATCATCAACTTCACGAATAGTGCTAATAGGACGCACTTGCAGCTTATTACGGTTCTTATTCAGATAGCGCACAAACGAGACCAAACCACCCTCAAAATAGAAGGTCGCCTCACGATCGGTGCGTTCATCTTTCAGGCTAATAGTCATGCCTCGGTTAAGGTAGGCCATTTCACGGAAGCGCTGAGCCAGGATATCGAAGCTATAGTCGCGTGTCTCCATAACAGAGAGATCAGCAAGGAAGGAGGTAATTGTTCCCTGCCCTTCTTCAGGGCCGACAGTAATCATCTCCGTGAGTGGAGTACCTCTTTCGTAACGCTGGCGATAGCGATATCCATCACGCTTGACATCAACCTGACACCATTCCGAGAGCGCATTAACAACAGAGACACCAACACCGTGCAACCCACTACTGATCTGGTAGCCCCCTCCACCAAACTTTCCGCCAGCGTGCAGCACGGTCATAACTACTTCAAGCGTTGAGATACCAGGACGTTGGTGATGCTCTTCAACAGGAATACCGCGCCCATTGTCATCGATAGTAACCGCACCATCAGCATGAATGGTCACATTGACGGTATCGGCATACCCTGCCATCACTTCGTCTACACTATTGTCAACAACTTCGTATATGAGATGGTGAAGTCCACGCTGATCGGTCGATCCAATGTACATACCGGGACGCACGCGTACAGCTTCCAAGCCTTCGAGTATCTGGATATTCTGTCCGCCATAACCATTGCTGCCGTCACCGTTCAATTTTTCGATACTATTCCCACTAGCGTCTTGACCTTTAGTAAGTAGAGCATCATAATCTTGGGAGGGTTGCTCTGACATTATCGATTCTCTCGTCTTTGCCATCAAAAAAACTCCATTATGGATACTCTACGAGGCTGGAACCACACCATTCAAGAGAGCAATACTCTCATGTAACCTCATAGACTTTCTCTTCCAGGCACATCCTGAGAGCCCCACAAATGCCACATCGACGAGAGCACAAAGCTACCCTGGGCCTCTCGTGTCAGGAAGCGATTCGTGGGGAGACAGGCCTGACTATATAAACTCTATTCCGACAGAACAGAGAAAATGTAGTATTGCTACACCATTTCGTCCCGTCATTATATCACATTTTCGCTGTATAGGCAAAGTGGGTAGGTTGAACGGACAACCACGGTCACCCTTCTTTAGAAGCGGTTTCCTGGCATACTCATTCCTCCTGGGCCTGCATTCATGGGTGCACCGGGCATCGGTGCACCAGGCATACCGGGCATCGGTGCACCAGGCGGCATAGAAACTGGTCCCATACCAGGTATATTTGGCATATTTGGAGGCAGTGAGGTACTTCCCAAGCTAGTAGCGCAGTAGGGGCAAAACATCCAGCGTAGTTCCAGCAAACGCTCACATTTGGGGCAGGAACGTTTCAGTTTCTGCCCACATGATGGACAGATCTGGAAATCTGACTCAACGCGTGCATGGCAGTTGTTACAGGTCTGGCGTTCCGTCATCTCGGCTAGGAGCGATTCTTCCTCTAATTGCCGCTCGTAGATTTCTGCTAATGTCTGGCGAGGACGCAGAATCATATAGATAAGCAGGCCTGCGATTGGGAAAATGGCAGCCAGCACGGTAGCCAGGATTTGTGACAAGAAATCCTGTGTTCGTGCACGAACGTCACGAAATGTCCACATTACGGTGCTTAACCAGAAGATAACAAAGAAGGTCACCGCACAACCTATCATAGCCCCAACATACCCTGATATAGCCCCTAGACCACCGCTAGATGGCGGCGAAGCAGCTAGAGTCAGGAAAACTATCGACTTGTTCACAGGACAAACGCCCCTTTCAGAAGAAAGATTTCAGCTACCTCATTCACAATACAGCATTATTGCGCTCAGTCTGTTTTTAGACTACGTTACACTGCAATTTACGACGTTTTACAAGGCTACAGATGACAGAAGTAGGACTATTCGATAGTGCTCCATTACTTCTATCGACAAAACGCTTTTTGCAGATAAGTAGTAACTGCTTGTTCAGCCTAATCTCCTTATAGATTACAGATACTGGTCGCGTCGCAGAATACGTAGGCACCACAAACATACCTTTAGCCATTGTATGCTCTACTATATATGATACACGACAGACAACCCATATCTTGAGACCTTCTGAACATTGTTTTTCATGTCTATTTATAAATACGAAGTCAGTGGACAGTTCGATACCATTTACGAGTCAGAGGTATGTGTAAGGTAGGAATCAGTACTTTTTTCTCATGATTTAGCTGTTTTTAAGGTGATATGATATTTTCTAACTGACGGTGTTTCTATGTATACCAAGTAGTTATTGTGGAGGGTTGTGTTCTATGCTAAAATTGAACAGAAGGTCTACTATTCAAAGGAATTTCCCACTGAACAGATCCTGTTCAACTGAGCAGTTTTGTTGCCTCCCCATGTATGCATGAGGGGTACCCACAAAGGAGTTGTGATGGCAAGAGGCAGCTATATTGGCAAATCTTCAGGAGAACTGCCGATCGAAATAAAGGCAAACATCCCTGCGCGTGCTACTCGCAAGCTCCAGAAGGCAAACAGTGAGGAGGTCGATGCCAAAAGTGAGGTTCTAAGCCCAGCAATCCCTCATAGCTTTCCCAGAGGCCAGATAGTATCATCTCCTCGGTCTCCTCTCCCTGCTAATTCGATCGGGCCCGCAAAGCCGTCTTTGCTATCACAGAAGAGACATTTGCTGCTATGGATCATTTGTGTTGTTTGCGGTGTACTCTTTCTCTCCGTTTTACTTTCCGCTGGCATAAACTTGCGTCCCCATGGTCCAGAATTGTTGAGTTTTAGTGGATCGGGAACTTATTCTGTGCAGGTTGGTGGTGATCTGGCCAATACCTGGGAGCAAGAGCAACCAATGGCTCCAAAAAATCCGATTCATCCACAGGTTGGCCCCTACTCTGTACTAGGTAGCCCTTCTATTAGTGTGGATTTTATTAATCAGGTGCTCGCAGCATATCATTCGCCTGCTGCGGGAAAAGGTCAAGCATTGTATGATCTGGGCGTGAAATATGGCATTGATCCAGCCTTTGCACTGGCATTCTTTATGCATGAAAGTTCCTTTGGCACCAGCGGCGAGGCAGTGAAAAGCCTGTCATTAGGTAATCTGCGTTGTATTCCTAATTTTCGTTGTCAAGATAATTTTGCCTGGTTTGATAGCTGGGAGGATGGCTTCAAGGCCTGGTACGAGTTGATCCGCAATCTATACGTGGCTCAGTGGGGCTTGGCTACCGTGGATCAGATTATTCCGAAGTATGCACCAGCGGCCGATCATAATGATGAGGCTGCATATATTGCTGCGCTCAAGCATTCCCTGGATACCTGGCGTGCCAATGTGATATTTGTATCGTAGTGAGCTGTTTTACCTTTTACTGGTAATGTGGAGCGATGCCACTAGCTTCTACTGTAGATAACAATAGCTTAAAACGAGGATTATAGCTTGTATCGCAGTTACTACACGAAACTGCCTGTGAATAGCGTCGCGTTCTGGGATATTTTTTGCCACAGCTTGGACACTCATACAAATAGCGAATTGGCCGACGTTCACGGCGTATGCGTTCTCGTGCCACGCTTTCGGTCTGTAACAGCGTGCGCAAATCTTCCAGTGTATAGCCTGTAATCGCCGCCTCATCAGCCGCGATAGAATCATAGCCATGATGACGGTGGCGACGAGGTGTACCCTTTATGCGATCGGCTAGATGAATTAATTCATGTGCAACAGTTACTTCTATCGATTGTGGTTGCATGTCTGGTTCGATGAAGATGATATGACGATGTGCTGCTTGTTCCCCTGATGAGACTTTGGATTGGCGGGAGACAGAGAGAGGTTTGATGTAGCAGTAGCAACCAAGGGCCATGCTGTTGAGTCGTTTCCCAGTCCATTGTCTGAATTCCTGACGATCTTGCGTGAGGGCAAGCAAGCGTAACTCGGCCGCTGGGAGCCGGAGTTTTTCCCAGTAATGCATCAACCAATGCTGGAGCGTGGAGTAGTCTCCATGAATAATTGGCCCTGCCTGCTTTGGTGGAGGCATAGGTGCCGTTGATCGTTTTGAAGGCATAGATTTACTCGCGGCTACAATGACCGCTTTTCTATTCCTAGCCGGTAACCCGAATGGTTCCCAGCGAATGCAGACAAACAGAATGACAAGAGATCTGCATTTCTGTCTATCTACTAGCGTCTAGAGTCATAGCTACAGTATATCAAGCTGAAAACACGGATGCAAGAGGAGGAAAAGAGAGTTTTGGTGATATGGCTTGACACCTATCCTTGAAAGGCGTTAAGATGATGGTTATATTCTTACACAAACCTCCCGTACCCGCAAGGATGGACTTCGATGTCACTTCAAATCTGTATTAAGACTAACAAATCGCTGCAGCATCTCGCCACAGAGATACGCGATATCTTTTCGCTTCCTCCATTCAAATTAGATATGCTTGCGCAGGAACCATACTGCCAATTCGAGATGTTAGGTATGCTGTTGTTCATTCATCAGACAGCAGAAGAGGATCGTGACCCGGAAGTCAGCGACTACTCATACTGTTTTGACTTACAAATGTCCTTCACTGACCATGAACTTGACACGGATTCGATGGAATATCATCTCCAAACTTACTATGCTCAATTATTAGCTTTCCGGCTCAATGTCGAAACGGCTTGCTACGAGAAGAAGAAGATTGGCCCACACTGGCAGATTCGTTATTGCTTCTACTGCAAAAACTCGAAATGGGATGCTTCAACCTTGTTTGGGGAAACTGGTTGGGAGCCTGCTATTATTACCGACCCTCCTCCTAGTCCATGGCGTACTATGCGTGTTCCCTTGGAGTGACCTACCATGATCCCTTGATGTCGAAACTTCTCACAGCTTCCTGCGACGGTCTTTCCCATCATGCTTGCGAGATTTCCAGACTCTACCCTATTGATACTTACGTGTAGGTAAGATAGACTTATAACAACACCAGAGGACATCCAGGAAACTGGCGGGAGCTGAGTGCTCCTAATTAAAACGTTTCTCTGTAAAGGAGGCAGGCAGAAAGGAGTAATAGCGTTTTCTCTCCTGAGTGCAACGCGAAGGATCTCCACGCCACATTTTGATGAAAAAACAGAACAGCTTATTAAAATCTGCTCGCCTCGAGAGGTCCTGGACGCCCGAGTTTGTGAGTAGTAAGGTTGGGGTTAGCCCTTATACCTATATTCGTTGGGAAGCAGGCAGACAGAGACCGTGCCATTCTTCTCTTATCGCGCTGTGCCAAGTTTTTGAGATGTCAGCCGAAGAACTTGGGTTTGCTGATCCTGCTAATCTTCGACGAAGTGTACCTGTGGCAGAACAGACTGAGCAGCATGATGAAATGGATGATGCTTCCTTAGTTGCTTCTGATGATCCACAGGTATCCGCTGAAACGCTTGCACAATGGGCTTCTGATATTACTGAATGTTGGCAAAAGTACATGGCTGGGAGTCAGACCGAGCTAGAACGCATTGCTCCTAGCTACTTGACAGGTTTAGGCAAACCAACGCTTTCACCAGGGCCGGATCAGAAAACAGCGGCCAGCCTCACATCGCAGGTCTATCAGCTCATGGCCTTGCTCGATTTGCAACGCGGAGATTTTGCTGCTGCACAGGCCAACGGAACACAGGCTCTCGTTTACAGCCAGCTTTCTACAGATTGGAATATGTATATAGCTGCGCAGATTCGCCTAGCTACCATCTTCTCTGCTCGTAAGCAGATTGGATCGGCATTGAGTGCGTATAATGATGCGCTGCGCCGTGTGAACGCTGGCAATGATACTATTTCTCCGCTCCTGCATAGCTGGATCTTCGCAGGACTGGCAGAAATACAGGCGACGATGGGGCGAGAACAAGAGGCACTGCAATTCTTAAAACTGGCCTTTGTGGTCTTTCCTCCAAAACCCGAAGAAGATGCTTGCTTCACCTATACACAATACGACCTCACTATGCTCTTTTTATACGAAGGTATGGTCTTTCTCAGACTGGGTCAACCTAAACATGCCTGGAATGCCTTCGCACGAGTAGATGATCAGAAACCCACCCCTCCAGCACGTCTGCGTGCCGAATTCCTCAAACATCGAGCTTATACCTCGCTTGTGCTTGGCAATATGATACAGAGCTGCATCTATCTGGAAGCGGCAGCCAAAGCAGCGCAAGCAATTGGTAGTGATCTAGCCCTTAGCGAGATCTACATGCTCTATGAGCACATGCTTGCTATGTGGGGACAGGAGCCTCGTGTGAGAGCGCTTGCCAAACTGTTTCAGAGAGGATAGAGGAGATCTGTCCGTTATTTAGCCCCGACATAAAAGCTCCAGAATAATCTAGCCATCACAACATTTCTATGCTATGATAAAGCCCACAATCTGCCAGAAGACGATGTTCGTGAGAAAGATTACCCATGCCTACAGAGTCGGCAAAAAGCCTCAAACTCTTCTACTGTTATGCTCGCGAAGACAAAGCCTTGCGCGATGAGCTTGATAAGCACTTGAGTGGCCTGAAACGGGAATATCAGATCGCCAGTTGGTCTGATGGCGAGATTATCCCTGGGGCAGAGTGGCAAAAGGAGATTGATGCACAACTCAACACTGCCAATCTTATCCTCCTACTCATTAGCACACACTTCATGGCCTCAGACTATTGCTATGGCATTGAGATGAAACGTGCTCTTGAGAGACACGAAGCAGGCACAGCTCGTGTTATCCCTATCATTCTCCGTCACGTTTATTGGGGAAATGCGCCCTTTAGCAAACTGCAAGTGCTTCCTACCGATGCTAAACCTGTTACCCAGTGGTCAGACCGCGACGAAGCCTTCTGGGATATCGCCATAGGAATACGCAACGCGATCAAGGAACTGATTATCTCATTAAAGGGTAGTGATGAAAAAGGGAAGGATGAGGTGAAACAAGAGCCTTCTGGGAAGCAGAGCAATCATTCTCAAATGATCCACGACCCGTCAAAGATAAAAGAGTGGCTTGCTAAGGGCCTTGCTCTTGGTAAACTCAAGCGCTATGAGGAGGCCCTCGCCGCTTATGAACAAGTCCTCCGTCTTGATCCCAATCACGCTGATACCTGGAACAATAAGGGCTTTGCTCTTGAGAAGCTTGGAAGACCAAAAGAAGCTCAGCAGTGCTATGAACAAATCCTTCGTCTTGACCCCAATTAGGCTCTTGCTTGAACCAACAAGGGCTTTGCTCTTGAGAAGCTCGGAAGATTAAAAGAAGCTCAGCAGTGCTATGAAAAAGCCCGTCGACTTGCCTATGAAGCCTAGTAGGCTTTAGCCCATCTATCTTACTCATTTTGAGAGATATTTTTTTCTATGGTTAGTTCGATAAATATCCCCATAGCTTCTTCTGGTGTCATGTGAATCTTGAGTTCCTCAAAGAAGTCTCCAAGGTTTTCTTGTCTTTTGGTGATGTATTCGTGTTTTGCGGTTGGAGTAAAGCCCATAAGGACTTGCTGTGCTGCTTCATATTCCTGTGCTATCTGCTGCTTGATACGAGCTACTTCTGATTGACCCATGGTTATCTCCTTGTGGCCGATAAATAGACCTGCAAAACTCCTATTGTTATGTGTAGTATATTGCTATAGCGCTGTCAGATAGTATCAATCGTACCATTATTATGTCATTGCAGTCAATAGAGCTTGGCTCTATACTGGAATTAAATTCACCTTAAAAGGAAGTAGGATGATTAGACTGCGTGTCAAAGAGATTATCCAAGAAAAAAATATTAATCAGTCTCAATTATCACGAATGGCAGATATTCCTATTAATACCATTCAAAGTATGGTAAGAAACGCTTTTCATGACCCAAGATTATCTACGTTGGAAAGACTATCAAATGCTCTGGGAGTGCAAATACAAGATCTTTACGAGATTGTAGAAGAAAAAAACTGAGGAATAACAAAAAAACCTCTTACTGACTCAGGAAAACCAGTACAGTTATCGGTTCAACCAGATACATAGTAAGGTTATACTTGGCAAACCTGCACTCATGAAAAAGCCAAGAAGAACAAGCTCTCATTGCGAACGACAGCTAAGGACTTTGCTCTTGGTGAACTCACGCGCTACGATTATAAGCATATGCTTGCCATGTGGGGACAGGAGCCTCGTGTCAGAGCCCTCGCCAAGCTGCTTTAGAAGGGATAGAGGAGACTTATCCGTTTGGCATTAGAGCTTGTTAATTCACATCATCAAGCAATGCACATCCAGGAAGGGACTCGCGCATTATAGCGAGCAATGAATGCTTCGCGCTCCTCTGGCGGCATTTTGGCAAGCCCCTGCATAAGCCGATTGCGTCTGTCCTGCCAATTCCCAGGTTCTTTGGAAGAGGGGTGCGCATTGCTAAACACCTTGTCGGTGCATAGCACTCCTCGCCTCTTAAATGGCTCCGGGGCACTCTCCCGGCAGTATGCCAGCAAATAGTCGTTAGCATCAGGGATAATACACCACGGTTGAGGGAGTGTATATGCTGGATTCATTGCCCATTCTGGACACTTCAACTCATACCGTTCTGCCAGGTATTCGGCAGCCCCCGCACAGAACGCCGCCCACTGGCGCTCCTGCTCTGTAGGATTCTCTGGCACATCAGGCGGCTCATCCAGCAGTTCCTGTCGATCTTCGACATTGTACAAGAAGAAACAGTTCATAAAATCGCCAATTGCTACTCTAAATGTCTCACCTTCACCTAGCTCTCTATAGGCACACGCTAGAGTCTGAAACTTAAATTGCATATCTGTTACTCCTTTCTGCAGCCAGATCACTACCATACTCAGCATACCACAAGAAGACTACCCTGCTATTGCTCTCCCTTAAAGATCTCATTCAGATTGTGCGTCAAGTCATAGAACTCCTGGAGCGCATGATCAGGAAAGAAACGGCTCACAATAGCCCTCGCTTGCTCTCGCGTGGAAACATTAAGTAGCTTGCGAAGCACAGCAATATCTCCAAAATCCTTGTCAGCACGACTAGCAATGAGCTTACATGCCAAGATATAAGATAGGTCGTCGGGAATGTAGAGAGCCAATTTGCGGTATTCCCGCAATAAACGAGCAGGCGGGATCGGTCCAAGCTCGACGAGGAAAGGTGCACAGTCGTCATTCAGAAACATCCTTGCGTTTCCTTTGAGGCCATGGCTCTTCCCAATCCCCTCAATGATCTTCCTGAGCTTGCGTGTCGTCTTCGTAAGGTTAACAACGAGACTTGCCTCACCAGTTCCGAAGAGATCGGTGATAATTACATCAATGTCCTGCGTTGGTCTGGTCGTCACTCCTGCAAATAAAAGACACGCGCCGCCTACAACGAGGACACGAATGGGCTCAGGTCCAGGAAATGCTTGAACGAGTGCATCATCCAGTTCAGTGAGTAACACATCTAACTCTTCTCTGTTCATAACTTATACCTCTCTCTATAAGATTGTGTGTGATTAAGAAAATTGGGCATGAAGCCACTTCTCTGCATTCTATTGAGCGCGGTCAGGGAGTAGAGTACTGGGATGCTTGCCTTCATAAACAGCCTGATAGATCAGCGGGATGATTTTACCGCCTGCTTTCTCTGCGATGAGGTGGACACACTGTTTTTCAATCAACCATGTAGAGATCAGCGTTGTGTAGGTCTGTTCAGATGCAACGAGGATAGCGTGAGCCCGTTGCATACTCTCGCGGAATAGATAACGCTGGTACATAACATAGGCAGGCAGAGACTGATCTTGTCCATCCAGCCATGGGGTATCGTGAAGGCTCATGATCAGCGGCCCATGCCAACCAATGAGAGCTATGCCATCTGGCACATGCAGTACATCCGGTTGCAAACGGTACAGCACGCTGGGAAATCGTAATTGATGCTGCATCAGAACACCATTCTTTGACTCTAGTTTCAACGGGTACACTCGGACGTTTGGCATATTTGCCTGTCTTCGATACTCTTTTGGCTGTCCTGTGACTAGAATATACTCGTGCTCCTGAGAACTGCTTGCCACTATACTGAGCATCTCGCGTATGGAGACGAGAGCATTGCCACACTGCTGCTCCGCAAGAAGCAGATCGAAAAGGATGCGCATGATACCTCCTAGATCTTGTACACCTCTGCTGGTTATATTCCTGATGGGGTGCAGCGGGCGCGATAAATCGGGCCCCTACCGATTGGCGATCACCTAAAGGTGACACGGTAAATCGCGTTGATTAGTCCGATTGGTACCTGAGTAGGTACTTAGGGCTTAATTAAGAAGCTCCTTACTTTTCATCCTTTCTAGTAAGTAGAATATGAATCATTTGCCTCACATCTTTGAAAGAGAGTGTTCGTGTCATTAGATAGCCAACAATAGTCAACAATAGGGCTAGAGGCAGGGACATAAGGAGCGGAATGCGGTGTTGCCAGAGCAAAAGTGCGAGCGATGGTAGATTGCTCAAGAGAACCAGACACAGCATACCTGCCATTGGCCATAGGCGGATCTGCTGTCTGAGTTGCATGGCAAACAGGCTAAGTGCCACTGCTTCGCTGATCAATGCCGCCAGACTCGCTCCCAGAATCTGCCAGTGTGGCACCAGCGCCACGTTGAGCAAAAGATTGATACTTGCTGAAACAAGGGTCACTATCGGTACGCTGCGCTCCATATTTGCCGCTGTGCATACCCGTTCGGCTAGTTGATTGAAGAAAGTTAATACCATAGCCCACATTAGCAACTCTACGGCGATGGTAGCGGCAGTAAAGCATTGCCCACCCAGTAGGTTCACGAGGATGCTTGCTTGCGTACTTATACAGACTGCTAATGGAATAATGGCCAGAGCCAGCAGGCGCGTTGCCTTATAACAGACTCGGTCGAAGCGTTCTCGTCCTTCATCAAAGCTCGTGCATAACAAGGGATAGAGCCCATTGACGTAGGCAAAGGCGATTGAGATGAGTGGATCGGTGATACGGGATGCCAGGGCATAGATACCAGCACTGGCTGGTCCTGACATCACCATTAATATGCATATATCGATTTGTCCGGCTAACAATGTCAAGGCATTGTGTCCCAGTAGTGGCAGACTCCCTTGCATATGTTCGCAGAAGCGGGTCAGGCTAAAACGTATACGGATGCCGTAACGCCTGCTGGCAAACAGAAGCTGTATCAAGAACATGGGTAGATCAGAATAGACCAGCAATACATAGGCCCACAGCAGCGGGCAACGCAGCCAGACAATCAGAGCGATGAGACCTGCTGTTATTATTCGGTTGCTGGTCTCAAGCAGCGCAAGAAGCCCTACTCTCTGCTCAGCTCTGAAGCCGTGTGAGTAGATAATGCGTAAACCATTAAAGGAAAAACTGAAGAAGAGGGAAAAACAGCCTATCAGGAATAGCAAGCGTTGCTCTGGACCAATTGGCAATAGCCATGCAGTGATTACGGCCAGACCTGTACTCAGCAACGTCGATACAGCCCGCGTTCCTACAGCGTAGCTGAGCGTCTTGCTCCATGCACGGCGGGGCTGGCGACTGAGCTGGCGGATAATTAATGGGTCCATACCGGTTCCACTTAAGAGGGCAAAGGCTGTTAGAAAGGGAAAGGTTAAGCTGTACTCCCCATACTGAGTCGGACCAAGATAACGAGTCAGGAGGGCTGTCATTGGAAAGATCAGTGGAATGGCAATGCCCCACGATAGAAGTTGACTGACAACCGAGCGACCAGTCCTCTGTACGTCTGGCCCTTTAGCGGATGCCAGAGGCATAGTGGATGCTAGAGGCGCAACGGACGCGATACCCAAAGGGCACACGGTAAATCGGGTCCCTACATCCTCACGCGATAAATCGCTCAACGGAATGCTTTGTGCGGTTTTTGGAGATTGATTGTGTGAGCCATGAGATGCGGAACGCCGCTTAATGGCTGGCCATAAAAATCTTCTCGGTCTGTCCTGGCTTGCATTTCCTGCGAGCCCTAGCGCTAATCCTGCTAGTAAAAAGAGAAAAGTTGCCCCCTCTAGCTGGTCCAATGGCACATCGACGAAGCCCATGATGCTATTCCCCAGTACTGCCAGAAAGGCGACCACGATAATACTTTTCTGCTTATTTGGTATGGTATCATATGCCCTCCAGCAAATTGCTATGATGCTAAGCAGCAAGAGTACTCCTACGAGAGACCAGAGAATCCCACTCTCTACTGCCCATTCAAGGTACTGCTCATGGGGGTGGATGCCCAGCGGATCTAGTTCTGTCGCTTTCCCAACGATAAGTTGCGCATAGTAGTAACGAAACTGCTGCAGGCCAATGCCAAGCCACGGGTTAGCAATAATGAGTCTGATCGCTTCATTCCACAGGAGCAAGCGATTATCCGTCGAGGATGCATCGTGGTTGAAGAGCAAGGCTATCTTATTGAAAAAGGAGATACTCACTATGCCCGCCAGTAGTAGGCTGAAACCTAGCATTTTGCCTCGCCTACAAATCAGACAGGCAACGATGATAACCACAATAGCAGCGACTGTGGCACTGCGTGTGCCGCTGCCAACGATTTCTAGCGCCGTGGCAATTGTCACCACAAAGCCTATCGTCTTATGGCTGCGGCGTGTTCCTTGTAACCAGCAAACCACAGCCACAGCCATAAGATTGACCAGATACATTCCGAAATTGACCGACCAGGGGAAAGGTCCCCACAGTCTTCCCTGGGCAGTTTGGGGATTGTATGCATTTGGTGATTCTAACAGTGGTGAGAGATGTATACCCAGTGCCTGCGCTAACCCCACACAGTAAAGTGGCATGCTAACCAGCAGTATAGCTATCAGAAATGCCTCTCCATCCTCTACTGCATTTGATAGCCAGGTACCAGCGAAGAAAGCAGCAAAGGTGATCAGTAAAGCCACCAGTCGCTTATTTGCAGCATAGAGGCTGGTGTCACCTGCGAACTCTGGAACATGTATAAATGAGATGATTGCCAATGCAAGGAAGAGCAGCCCTAGCAGATGTGGCATGCTAAAATGTACAGGTGGTCGATGTACCATTATCACCAGGAAAATCAGTACGGTTACGGGTTCAACCAGATGCATATTATGTCCCGGGAGCGGCAAGGTTATACTTGGCAAGCCTGCACTCATGAAAAGGAGGAGCAGAGCAAACTGTGGTCGGAGCATTGCTCCTATGCCGATGGCTAATACTGCAAAACAGGCTATGACAATAAGTGGCGATGGCATGAGAGCACAGCCAAGGCTTATCAGCAATAACAATCCGGCTGATAGGAACGGGATACGTATTTGCAGCCTCTTCTGCTTTACTGGCAATGCTAACTGCCATGCACTAGCAGATCTTTTTGTTGATAACTGTGCTGATAGCATTGGAAAGTTTGTATGCATCTACTACTCTAACCTTTCTCCACATACTGATCTAGAGTACCATCTTATGCTTCAGGAGTTTTCCCGTTGGCTCTGCCCTGGCTTAGGCGCAAAAGAGGGGCAAACTGTAACCTGCCGGGAGGATCATCTTGCGCTTCATCAGGCTGATCAGTCGGCATGCTAACACCAGTATTTGAGTATATGAGCGGTAAAGGTGCTGGTGTTTCCGGCAATTCAAATGCGAGTAGCTGTTGCATATGCATATACTCATCTGGGGTGGGCGATTGAGGTAACAGATGCTTCTGCTGCGACTGCTTGCTCTTCAATTTGAACCGTGGCTGAATACGTCTTGATGCAGGCTGCAACGGCAGACGTTCCTTAGCAGATGGTTGCTGTATTTCTTCACTGATCACCTGCTCTGGTACGCTACTATTGTTTTCTTGAGGCAATGGCAAAAATGAAGTGCGATCAAGCGATGGAGATACTACAACTTTTTTTTCCATAGAGACTCGGCGGGGCACGTAAAAGTAGCTTCTGTGTTGCTTTTGCTGCCGATTGATAATAACTCCCAGGATTGGCGCTCCGAACTGCTGAAAGGTGACACTCAGCCGATGAAGTGTATCTTTGTGTTCCTTACCTGCCTCAACAACGAGCACGGTAGCGTCGGCAATAGCTGCTAGTAGGTACGCGTCGGTTCCTTGCTCTAATGCCGCAGTATCGAAGATGACAATATCTATCAGTCCGGGCTGTAAGCGTTCTGATGCATCTGGTATGCGACCCAATAAGCGGTCCAGAAGCACGCCTAGTGCGGGCTCATGCAGCAGAGAGGTGGGATATGGCCCCAGGGGTCCTGCTGGAAGTAGCCAGAGATTGGGTATGTGCGTTTTCCATTGATTGAGCCATAAGTGCGGCAGCGGAGTGGATGGTTCTTGAAAAGAATGAATGTTCTGCAGGCTTTCTACCAGGCCATGCGTATCGGGACGAAGAAAGACATTATGTAGTGACGGATAACGCATGTTGGCATCTACGAGCAACACACGCATACCTGACTTTGCAAGTGAGAGGGCTAAGTACGTTGCAGCTGCCGTAGTGCCAGCTGCCGAGCAAGGGCTGGTTACTAAAATGGTACGTTCTCCCTGGCGGAGGATGCGAAAAGATGCTCCCAGCATACTGTAGGCCTCTTTTACTTCATTGGTATGTTCCGACCTGAGATCGAAGAGCTGGGTAGCAGAGGTGCCAAGAGGGATACTCCCCAATGGTTCTAATCCAGCTAGCTGGACAACATCGTCAACGGTCTTGATAGTGAAATCCAGCCAGTCTTGGAGTAGCACCAGCGCTATCATAAGAAGCAAGCTCATACTGGCCGCAAGGATGGTATTCAACGCCAGTTGTGGACTCGTGGGTTTACCCGGTGGTAGCGCCTTCTGGGCGATACTTAATATATTAGCTGTTTGCTGCTCCTGAGTCTGCAATTGCTCGTTACTGCTCAACAAAGCATTGTAGGTCGATTGATAGGTAGCAAGCAGACTCTGTTGTTGTGCGATACTATCTTGCGTTGCGTGAGTATTCTGTAATGTCGTCAATTGCTGTTGAGCTGCATCGATATTGATTTTAACCTGCGCTAGATTTTGCGCGAGTTTGTCTGCTACATTCAGGAGACGCATTCTCTCTTGGGTCTCCTGAAACTGTACAAAGGTTGCTGTCACAGCATTGGTAATATCGGCTGCTCTTTGGGGACGGTCCGCATGAGCCCGTATCTCGATAAGCTGAGTATTGTCTACCGGAGAGTCGCTGACTACGTTCTTCAACCCGTCTACAGTCATCCCCGGCAGTTCTTTAGTAGCTTCTTGCAAAACCTCTGGACTGGTAACAAGGATGGCATAGCTCACCGCCTGGGCCTGGGCACTGAAGACGTCATTGCCTGACGCCGTCGTTGCCGTCGTCGGCGCACTATTGACTTTCACTAGTGCACTGGCTTGGTAGACCGGGGGCAGAAACAGACTGATAACGAATGTGACTGCGCTGCCAAATATGACGCCTAAAATGATAAATCTAAAGCGATTGCTAACAACTTGAGTATAATGCCGTAGTGTATCCTGTATGTGCATAACACTATTTCCCTTCAACTAATAAGCTCCCCTAGCACATAAAACTGCAGGAATGGTCTTGATAAGAATGCGTAGATCTGCCCATAACGAGCATTCTATTACGTAGATGCAGTCGAGCACACAGCGCTGTTGATACGTGGTGGACGAACGACCACTGATCTGCCAGAGTCCTGTCAGACCCGGCTTGACTTGCTGGCGCAATTGACTGAGTTCGCCAAAGGCTGCCACTTCTGAAGACTGGATGGCCCTGGGCCCAACCAGAGTCATCTCACCGCGCAGGACATTGAGCAGCTGTGGTAATTCGTCAAGGCTGGTACGTCGCAGAAAGCGTCCAATGCGTGTAATGCGAGGATCATGTGACAGCTTGCCCTTTTGTCTCCATGCTACTTGCACCTCAGGATGCTGAGTCAGATAGTCGTCGGCATCAGTAACCATTGTACGCAGTTTGTACGTTGTAAATAGACGGCCATGCAAGCCGACTCGTTGCTGCTTATAGAAGATTGAATGACGATCTTCCAAGAAGATGAGCAATCCGAGGATAGGCAAAGACAAGCCCAAAAGAGCCAATCCAATCAGAGCTATATGGATATCCAGACACCGTTTGGCCATTTGATAGGTTCCCGATTGAAAAAACGGATATTCGTCCCTATCGTGAGCTTGAACCATCTCTGTTGATCGTTGGTGAAAGATTGCCTGGGTGATTGTGGCAATACCTGTCCTATCTGGCTTACCTAAACTCTGCATACATCCTCCTCTTGCTACGTGTCCAATGCTTGTGCATAAACAGCAGTCAGCTGTTGTATAATGACGTCCCAATGATGATGTGTAGTGATATATGCAACTCCGTGAGTTGCAAGGCTATGCCACAGGGCCTGATCCTCCAGCAGGTGTAGCACCGCAGCGGCGAAATCAGCTGGCTCATCAGCAACCAGTAAATCACGACCAGCGATTGCTTGTAGCCCTGCGGCAGCTGGCGTACTGACCACGACAGGTGTGCCCAACGCCATAGCTTCTAGCACCTTATACTGTATTCCGACCGCATAGGGTAATGGACAGACCGCTATCTGTGCCTGTGCAATAGCCGACCGCAGGTCGGGAAGGTAACCAGTGACCTCAATGCGAGGGTCTCTGGCTAAACGGCGTACCGAAGCTGGTGGATCGCACCCCGCAATGACCAGCCTGACAGTGGGACGCCTTTGCCATATCAGCGGAAGAATGTATCTGACCAGAAAACATACACCAGCGACATTAGCATGAAAGCTCATCTTGCCAGAAAAAATGAGCGTCTCCGCTTGCCGCACTCCATCGTAAGCTTGGAAGTAGTGCTGGTCGATCCCAAGGGGTATGACAGTAATTTCAGCAGATGTTTGCCCAGGCGTTGTTGTCCTACTATCTTGAGCAATCGCTAGTAGCGCCTGACGCTCCCGTTCTGCTGTAACCAGCACATGGCGAAAACGGTGCAGTTGTGCGTGCTCATATGTCCGCACGCGGCGTCCCTCGCTAGAACCGATGAGGCGCAGCATATGTGTGATCCCCGCTTGCGCTCCCTGTTCATAAAGCTGGCTTATGCAATCAACTGCATCCCAGACTACTGGGACAGGCAGGGTGGTGGGCACAGCTTCCAGCGTACGTATAAGTTCAACATGCAGCAGGTCAAATTGGCCACGAAGAAGATGAATACTAATCGCTCTTCGTAAACGGGGAGAGGCATCAAAGGCAACTTGCAGAGGTTGCTGCGACGCCAGGACTGTGAGACCACGCATATAGCGCACGATATGAGGTTCATATATCGCAGTTGCGGTGATCCCTTCTTGTTGCAGTGCTTGTACATCGGACATTTCTCGCGTATTTGCGCATAAAGCAATCAATTCCACGAAATGTTGTTTTGCCAGTTGGGTGATAAAACCATACGAACGCGCACGAATACGTGAGGCTGGATAGGGAGAAACAAACAATATCCGCACGATATTACCTCCAATCCACCTTCTATTTTTACATAAAATAAGAAAAGAACTATTCAAAAAGGATATTCCATTGTAATGAACGTTCAAAACATTGAAATGTAACAATTCCAATTTCAATATTTTAAATGTATCGATATTCATATTGTCTTGTTTAATTTCATCTGTTTGTCAGAAAACTCTAGAGGCTATGCCAGATTATTCTCTTGTTTCAGGATAGTACATGAGAGTATCTTAATTTCAGATACCCTTGACATTGTTTCTCTCTTCTTTCTATACTTAATCAGCTCACAAGTATTTTTAGAGAAAACCAAATCAGATGTATTTGAAAGCCTAGAGCAAATTTTGCTGCGCTGGAGAAGTCTGCTTATCTGCAGGCCAGTGGGGCTTAACATTCGTCTGCTATAAGGAGGTACTTCTTGAAGTATCCACGATGCGCATTATTTCTTCTTCCTGTTATCTGTCTGCTCTTTACTGCCTGTGGTACAGCGTCTACTAGCACTCCGGTCACCTTAAAGGTCTTTGCAGCCGCCTCGCTCAAAACGTCTTTTACCGAGATAAAATCAAAGTATGAAGCTGCACATGCTGGTGTTTCTATCTCCTATGATTTCGATGGTTCGCAAATCCTCGAAAATCAGCTTGCTAGTGGAGCTGCTGCCGACGTTTTTGCATCGGCTGACAAGTTACATATGCAGAAAGCCAACGATGCAGGACTGGTCGGAGCCAGCCAGATATTTGCTAAGAATAAGCTGATAGTGATTGTTCCAGTGAGCAATCCCGCCAAAATCTTTACTCTGAAGGATTTGGCAAATAAAGGGGTGAAGATTGATGTGGCAGATTCCTCTGTGCCAGCCGGGCAATATGGCTTGCAGGTTCTAGACAATCTGGGTAAGTCCGCTGACTACGGTCCTGCCTATGAAAACAACGTGAAGGCCAATTTTGTCTCGCGGGAAACGAATGTGGAAGCTGTGGTCCAGAAAGTGCAATTAGACGCGGCTGATGCTGGTATTGTTTATCAGACTGATATAACTCCTGCTATTGCGAATAAAGTGATAGCCATTGACATTCCAGCGAACTTTAATGTAATTGCTGAATATCCTATTGCAGTTACTAAACATACTGCCCATACCAACGAGGCACAAGCTTTCGTTCAGTATATCCTCTCCTCAGATGGACAGGCAGTGTTGGCGAAGTATCACTTTATCACAGTGGGCAAATGAGCAGCCTTTAGGCCAATACCATCCAAGCAAAAAGAGAGGGAACCATGTAAGATACGATGCCATACCGATTTTTGTGTAATGCACACAATGAGAAAACGCTAAACTCAGGTCAGACCTAGCTTCCGGGCTTTTCTGTTATGTACCATTACACAACATTCGGGATGGTCTCCTTCTAAGCTCACACGATATTCTCAGACAGTCCGTGCTGCACGATGCAATCCCCAATGCTCCCCTCGTCATATCGGTACGTCGCCGAGATTTCGCCTTCTGTGTGGCTTTCATAGATATCCTCTCGTGCCGTGATATCGCCATGGTGTGGCTTGCTCAGATTCAGTGTGCGCACATAGAGAGCATCGCTTGGCAAGAATGGCCGACAGACGGCCTCCGCTCCTTGAAGATCAGCGAAGTCGCCTCCGTTGTTCGCTGTGTTCATTGCAACAATGGCGACAGCAGTGCCACTTTGTACGCCCACCCAGAGCGCACCATGCTCAAAGGAATACTCATCGCCTGCCACGGAACCTGCATCGGGCTTGCCATAGGCAGCAATGAATATAGAGAGCGGTACACCAAGATGGGGCATACCACGATGCATCACCGATGAGTGCTGTGTCGTCGAAGAAGCACATGCACTCAAAAAGAATAACGAAAGAGCGATTGTACAAGATATATAAATTTTCATAGTATTTCTTGCGTTTTCAATAAAATGCAGTATTTCAATACATGTATTGAAACGCAAGAATCTCGCAAGAATAACAGTCCCTCATAGAAAGCCCTACTCCCTCATGGGATTATAGTTACGTGTTTAGTGACAAATGTGTCCATCAACACGTGTTCGGAGGGGAACGACTATCCTCTCAGGATGCACTACTAAAGACGGAACCCGCCTCATTCGCATCCCCTATCCCATTGCCTGCAAAGGCGTTTGGGAGTACGTTCTAACCGTTCTTTTTTTGTTTGCTGACTATGTTTACCTCGTTTCCAGACCACCTGCTAACGTTCTATAGGACTACACAGAGCAAGCTGTTCTCACGCACCCGTTTGGCTTTTCACCATCATCTGGAAGGTCATTGGCACTTGCAAGAAAAAGAACTTTATGAGAGCAAGTATATCATCATATTCACTTTCGTCAAGAGATGTATGCTCAATGGGTGTACTCATCTGTCAACATCTGACATCATTTCAAGGGAACGTTTCCTATACCATATCACCAACGACGGCGACATTGCCTGGCATTGCCATGGAAAGTCTTCAGCCGGGCTCTTCTTACCAAATTGTACAAAGTCGAGCTGAGTGGTTACTTTCTTTGTAGCTTTCTGCTACGACGTAGGGAGTGTGATAGCGACTTTTCTATCCGCTGTCTGGAGTGTTTTCTGATCAATGTTCTGTGTATCGTATGAAACGAGGTTTAGCGAGCCGAGCTTGAAAGTAGCTGGTACCTGTGTTGAAGAAGATGCTTGGATGGTAATTGATCTGGCTACTGGCGTATTTCTAGATGTTTCCTGCAATACCAGGAGTTGGTCACCTGCTCGAATAGAAGTGAGTGCACAGCCAATAGAAGCCGGTACAGCCTTGGTACTGCCAGATTGTATTTGGAAGTGGAAGCTATAGATAGTACGCGGTGCTGTTGAAGCAGAAGCCATCATTCTCCAACGCGTTATCAACCATTGCTGGTCAGAATCGATGCTCTGGAGCTGATGTGCACTAGAAGAGAGCAGCTGTATTCCATGTGTAAACGATTGCAGTGTGGGTGAGGGCGTAGGATTTGTAGTCAGGATATAGAGTTTGAACGAGTTTCCCCCCAAGCGGCGTGGCTCATCTACCAGAGTCGCTTTGGTATACTTCTTGATGATGGTATCATCCAATGGACTATCGGGTTGGGAGAGGAAAATAGCTGGTTCTATAGGAGAGCTAGGTAATACAAAGCAACTGTCTGTGTCAAAGACGGTAGTGGGGGTCTTTACTTGCTCCGCCAAGTAGCGCAGAGAAGATCTTGTGGCGTAGGAGGTAGATATGTATATGTGGCGGATATGGTGTTGTTGTGCTAACCAGTCTGCTTCAGCAATGGCATGTTGCAGTGAGCTGAGATCATTAAAGGCTGGATAGGTCTCATTCCCATCAAAAGATCCATTTACGTTGTCGAGTAGTGCTCCAGTGCTACCGACGAGCTGGGCACTGATGATGAATGCCGCTGTGGCATACAGGCACCAGCGTGCTGGCATACTCCAATCAGGCAAGTGGCGCTGAATAAATTCAATCAGCCCAGTTATAAGTAGGGCGATCAAGATAAATTGCCCCGGCAGGAAAATAATGAAATAGTGTGTTTGTAATTCAATTGAGTGATGCAGTAGTAATAAAAGCGGCAGAGTTTGCCAGCTGAGGAGAACTACTAGTCCCTGTCTGTACGGTGTCGCCAAGAAGTCTGCCCACCACTTGAAAAAGCCATATTTCCGCAGTGCGCTGCTTGCCGCTAGCGAAGTTTTGCGCCAGGGTAACACTATTTGCATTCCTGCCATTGCTATGGCGCAAATGAGAAGTTGTGGCATCATGTCATGCACTTGCTGGAGGAATGCCCTGAGGAGAGAGAGAGGCCTATGTACCAGAATTGATCTGGGATCTGTTGGAAGCTGATCAATGTGTGCATAGATATTTTCGGTGTAGGGACTAAGGAAGAATCTGTCGAGTTGAAAGGCACTACTGTCGGTAACGACTTGATTATATGTAACAGCCTGTAATATTTTTGCATCAGAGAAATGCGTTGCAAAATTCCAATAGATGAAAGGTGCAAAAAGGAGCAAGAGCAATATGGAGGCAAGCACGATATCACGTAGACGAATTGTTTTGAAGGCAAAGAGCATTGCAAAAAAGAGTGGTATCGTGAGCAAAATGGCGCTTCCATGCAGTTGATAAAGCATACCAAGCAGCAAAATAGCAGGGGCCAGCCAGCCCTTACGCCTGTCAACAACGCCTCTGAAGAACATGAATAGCAAGAGCATCGTGAAAAAAGGCAACAAGTTTTGTTGCCAGATACTGCGGCTGTATATGATGGCTCCAACAGATGTGGCATAGAACAGAGCGGTAAAAGTTGCGGTAAGTCGTCCATAGTAGCGGCGGGTGAAGAAATATGCTAGGAGAACTGCTGTTGTATTCAGTAATCCAACCATTATCTCGCCCCACAGCGGATTTGCACTGACTGCGGCGGGTATCACAAAAAGGTAGACGACAAGGGGAGGATTCATAGCCAGAAGAGATGATCGGTTGCTCGTAATAGGCCAGAAGCCGTAACTAATAGCGTCACGTGCCATGCGAAAGATAATTGTCTCATCGTTCATGAAGGCGGCAGTGTCAATCCGATACAAGCGTAGAAATGCTGTAATGAATAGAATTGGGTAAATTTCCCACATATGCAGAAATATCTGAAGCTTTTGATGGGGCATGAATACTGCATGTTGTTGATCTAGTTGTATATTCGGTTGTTTGTTGAGAACAAGACCCATGAGCTTACCTCTTTACTCGCTTCGACGTATATGCTATTTTAGCACGCAAAGCAAGGAGGATTAACAATTGCAAAAATCAACTAGGCGGCTTTATTTGGATTTACTCACCTGGACAATTGTGTTTGCCCTTTCCATAGCTGGTATATGGATGCGTCTTCACTTTCTCAATGTACCCTTTGATCGTGACTCATTTGACGAAGGTGTCTACTGGCAATCACTACGCTCTATGAGCACAGGTGCTTCACTCTATCAGCAAATTTTCTACTCCCAACCCCCATTTTTCCTACTCTCTATTTATCCCTTCTACACTCTTCTCGGCCAAACTATCTGGGCAGCCAGACTGGGTATTGCCACCATCTCATTATTTGGCTTTTTGGGTGCTCTGCTACTGGGAAAGGCATTAGCGGGACGATTGGGCATGATCCTTGCCTTACTCTTACTTGTTGCTAGCCCCGTTTATCTTGCAGGGTCGCAAATACTCCAAGCAGACGCGCCATCAACAGGACTAACGCTACTAGCAGTAGGCCTAGCCTATCTTTGGTGGAAAAGACCTGACGGATCAGTCGGGTACTTGTTGGCAACACTTACAGGGATTGTCCTTGCTCTTAGTATCCTTATAAAGCTTCTTGCCCTTCCTGCTCTCATTCCGATCAGCATACTCGCGTGTGCGCACCTATGGATCGAAAGGAGGCAAGCAGTACGACCGCTTCTTTTTGGGTGTGCAGCCTTTATCTTGACCGCTATATTGCTCTTTCTGCCATTCATCCATGCATTTCCACAACTTTGGCAAACAGTCGTCTCATTCCACACCGCTGCCAAAGGTGACTATCTAGAAATACGACGAGAGCGAAATGCAGACCTCATCCGAAGTGCATTGATGACACCTTTGTTTCTTTGCGCTCTCTATGGTATTTTTGCAGCTCTAGTACGCCGTGATTGGCGCGTGATCCCACTGCTAGCATGGTTCGTTGCAACGATTTTCCTGCTTTGGGAGCAAGCACCTCTCATGCCTCACCATTTAATAGCTGTTATTTCTCCTCTTGTTGCGCTATCTGTTATAGGCATTAGTCCACGCCTTACAATGAAAAAACGCTATGGATCAATTAATACTATTATAACAGCGATTGCTATAATAATAATGCTTTGGCAATCAATAGTTAATCTTCAAACAATACAGGCATCCTATACGAATTTGAGAAACATGAGTAATCCCATTGTAATGCAGCACGATATGGGTGTTGTTCGGGACCTAGAGCACTTTACCCGGCCTGGTCAGCTCGTTATTACCGATGCTCAATTCATTGTTGCTATGGCTGACCGAAGCACACCAGCCAACTTAGTTGACACATCATTTGTGCGTATCAATTCGCAGTACATAACAACACAGCAGCTTATCACAGAAGCATCAAGCACAAAAATTGATGCTGTACTATTTTATACACATCGACTTGAAACAATGAAGCCATCGTTCTATAGTTGGGTACAACAGCATTTTCATCTTGTTCGCAGCTATGGCGATAAAACCGGATTGTGGATCAAGAATTGACTATGGTTTGTCATCTGCGTTTTCCTTTCTTATACCGCTCTAGAAACCTGACAAGTTAACACATTTTCTGGTAAGCTAGAAGGCACAGCGCAAAAAGCGTGTGCATGAGTCGCAGATATGGGAACACAGCATCCAGGCCATCGGACCAGTTCCAAAAGCCTTACTAGATCTCGACTATCATTGCAATTTCGTGCCAGATCTGGCACACTTAGAGAGTGTTCTGTAGTACTCATCACCAGCTCTCGACTATCATTGCAATCTCGTCTTTTGCCATATCTCCACAGCAACCATACATGGGCGATGCAGGCGGGTAAGCAGTTGAATTGCTGTTACGGATAATGCGGACAGACTCCGGTCGCTGGATGATGTCAAAAAAGCACAGTTTGGCATTTCCATGAATTTACATGCAATCGTATCTGTTTCGATAAAAAAGCTTCTATTGTAAAATATGATGCAGAACAACTTAATAGCGTTCTTAATTAGTACCACTTAAAGCGGCAGGGACAACAAGGGAGGAAAGCATGAACAACCATAGAGAGAATTATGAATGGCGTCGTCTTAGCGAATTTGTAGCCGGTGATTTTATTAACCGATGGGGAGATGATTTTCCCGTAACTCAGGTGAAACGATCAGGAGTAAAGATTACCCTCTTCTATAGGGATACTGACAACGAAGAGAAGGGAGTCAATGGGAGAGAGTCAGCAGAGTATCTTGCCAAGAAGCGGTAAGAGCAAGAGCAGATAGAAGAGGATAATAATACATGAGAATATTAAGAAAGGTCAGACTTAGGAGCCCTGTATGGGAGATCACAACTGCCAAGATATCGGTAGCTAGGATAGCAGGTCTACCAATAGTGCAAATGCCAACTCTCAAATTCAAAGAGGAGATCCTTCCATCAGGATTTACTTGCTCAGCGGAGACGGAGCAACTACCAATTATCTACACAGACCAGACGGAGCAACTACCTGTCATTTCCTAGATCAGCAAGCTTGAGCGCCGAGTGTCCACATTGCAAGGATGCCCGGCGCCTTTTTCCGAAGATTAACTTTTCCTATATATGAGACGCACCTGCCCCATTCCCATGGCCGTCTTATACCCAATGCCACAATAAAAGGCCAACCGCGCCAAGAGACATATCTGCTGGCGCGCCGTTAGCGGGGCCTCCTCGGTGACTTTCTCCTCCTCACCAGGACTCCGCACATCATATTTGCACATCCCGACAAAGCCCAGCTGCATGTGCCTTCTCAAGTACACCTGGTGAGGCTTGAGATCGTAATTGCTAATGATAATCCCATCATCCTCAATATACTGTTCGACGCGCTCCATTTGCACTATATGCGATAACTCAGGTGGTGCCAACTCCTGCCAACGCCTCACCAGCCCTGGGAACACGTAGTGCGGCAAAGGTAAACGCGCATAATGGCCGCCATAGATCAGGTTCCTCTGATTGGCACGGTTAAACGTCGTCAGCGAGGCAAATTCGATGGTCAACGACTCAACTTTCCCCAATCTGACTGTCTGCGCCTTCTCCACCAGCTCGGCAAAGGACGTGAACCCTGTCCAGCCTGAAGCATCACGATTGTCGACGATCACTTCTTCGAGCAGGAAAAGTTGTTTGCCAATCTGCACAAAGGGGCACTTTTGGGCTCCCTTCTCGGTGGTGTAGAAATGCATTAAGGCGGTATGAAAGAGCGGGAAGAGTTCACCGAGCAACAGGGTGATACGCATGGTATAGGTTTTCTCAGGGTCCAGTGGCAGATGCGTGTTCGTGCGTTCTGCCTCGACTATGCGCTGTGCTGAGAAGGGGAACTGAAGGCTCGAGCAGGTAAAGAGCCGACGCTTGTTGCCGTCGTGAAGCCATGTCGCCACATCTGGTGCGGCGTCCTTTAACCAGTGCAGAAATGCCGCGTGCACCAGTTCGCCAGAGAAGGGCATGAGTGTGCCAGATTGAAGTGGGCGCAGCTTGAGTAGCAGAGCGTAGAGTCTGGCGGGGCCAGTGGGAGAGCCGAGTGTGTTCATTGGAAACTGGAATCCTTTCGCCTTCTAAAAATGTCTGGGATGGACCAAAAACCATACGCTTGGACTCCCCATTGTGTCCAGGCAACGTTTGCTCACCCCTTCGACGACACATGCAGTATATCCTAGCCATGAAAAAAAGTCACCAGCTTGTCCGAAGGATGCTCTTCCGGTTTCACCTCTGATTTTCCAGTTCCTGAGCCTTACGCTCAGCAGGTTCAATGACCTTTGCTTGAAGTGAGGCAAGTAAGCCGTCATGATCTCTATAGTAGTGGACGGGTAGCACCCAATGGTAGGTCTTTAGAAAGTCTACAAACATGGCATATTCTCTTTTTCCTTCTAGCAATACTGGTTGAACAGGGATGGCAAGGTTTGGGATGATGGCTTGTAGCTCCTGGGGAATACTGCTTGGGTCAGTCAGATCCGCAATAATGAACCGTGAAAGATGAGCAAGTGTTCTCACTGTCTCGGTAAAATTTCGGCTGCTCGGCTTGTCAAAGTCGAACAAAATAGGTAAGTACCGCCCATCTGTACGAAGGGCATCTCTCATAGCATCTAAAACGGCTTTGCGATCAGGTGTGAAGCGTCCAAGAATGAGAACAGCTTTCTTGGCAACGGTATCAATAACCTCACGAATTTCCTTATTATTTAGCAGAAGGTAGATAAACTGAGCAATCTTGAGATTATCAACGGTGATACTTGGTTCACCTCGGCGCGTGATGACAAGATCATCTTGTTTTGCTCCTTCTAACGCTACATTCCATACAGAGATACCATAGACGGAACAGGACGTCAGGGTAGCTTCCTTCAGGTTTGTTTCAACGAGCACAGCCCTTCTGAGGCAAGCTCCGCTCAGATTAGCTCCACGCAAATTGGCTCGATAGATGTAGACACTGTTGAGGTTAGCTCCACTCAGGTTAGCCCCACGAAGGTCAACTACGCCAAGGTTAGCTTTCCAGAGGTTAGCTCCACTCAGGTTGGTACGACGAAGATCAGAGCCTCTGAAATTTGCTTCGTTGAGGTTGAATCCAGTGAGGTCGGCATCGCTCAGATTAACTCGTATCTCTGGGTACTGAACACGCCATTTGTTCCATTGCTCTACGCCTTGTTTAAGCAGCATAACGTGTTCCTGGTTTGCCATGCGGTTCCCTCCTTCCCAAGGATCAAGCCTTTTTCTAGTAAGTAGATCGTGCATGCCAAATAAATAAACGTGCTTGTGGGTTGTTATTCGCACCTTTGTAATGGCACTAAAAGCTGTAGTTATTAAGTGTAGCTATAGCGAAAATTCTAGCTAAGCAACAAAAGAATGGCTCTGACGAGCAAGGGAAAGAGGCATTATGATGCATTCGAGGCTAATCTGGTCTCCATATGCCTTTTTGCTGAATTCGGAAGGATTTGCTTTGAGTCATCTTGCTACCAGGTACCCAACATATTTCTACATCTGGGGAGAAGCTTCCACCAAAGCCACTGCTTGTTCGGGTCTCTCTTCCCAATAATGGTTCAATGGTTCCTTTAATGGAATCATTATTGGGATCAACGGTATGTGCCAATAATTCCTTCTCTTCGGGTACTGTTATCTGTGGATAATCCTTTTCGTAAGATAGGCTATAAGACTCGAAACACCTGTTGTCACTAACTCGCTCACATTTTCCTTCCAGTCTTACTCTCCCCCATCCATAACTACGCTCCCCACCGACCTGAAGTCTATCGAGTGCCTTCCGCCAATCACAGATAAGGAAGTCGCAATCGCCTCTTTCAAAGATGTACCCAACCAGGAATACGGGGTTCTGCTCCTTATCTCGCGTATGCGGAGCAATAAATTCTGTTTCGTGTAAGCTCCCTGCCTCAGCGCTATGTCCGTCCTCAAGTGCCGTACTTGCGTAGCTGCTTAGAAATGTCCATGCAAACTCATCCCACTGAGTTGACCAAGGCCAATGTGTGACTCTGTCTGATCGAGTAGATGGATAAAAATAGGTAAAGGCCAGCTGCTCATTAACCAATTCGCCGATCTCTGTGTAGTCATTCCTCCCTTGTTCACGGGTGATACGAGCTGTAAGGGCACCCCAGAAGCTGCGTCCTGTAACATATGGGCGTGTTTGTTGCAAGTTGCCTAATTTGCGCCAGCCAATATGTATTGGTGAAAGTACGCGCAATGCTACACGATATGCTGTCCATGTCATGACTTTTACTCCTTGGCAGCACTGTGAGCCTTTGCCCCATAACGAGCATAAATAAGTGTTTGTTCCCAGAGTTGCTTGACCAGCAATAATCTGTCAAGATCGTTGCAGACACTGTCAGTCAGAAATTTGAGATTTTCGCTTGCATTAGTTCCTGCTGGGGGTGATAGTCCTAACTCGGATGTCAGAAAAAGCATCTTCTGGAGAGTCTTCTCTGCAATCTGTCTATCAGCATCGCCACGCGAATGAAGGTAAAGCAGACCAGCATAGACACCATTCTCTTGTAGCACCCCAAGGGCTTTCGTAATGAGATTCTCGATTCCGGCTGCAGCCTTCTGCTTTGATCCACTTGCTCGCTTTGAAGCCTCCTCAATTTTTGAGGTTTCCTCAATAATCTCTTGTGCAGCCTTTGCGGCAAGCAAATCAAGATTCCTTTTCATTGCATACCTCCATTGCCTGCACATCCCACTCAGATACTAAGCGCATACGTCCGAAACCGCGCGTTCCCATGCCTCCAACACCAAGATATTCGATCAAACGCATACCAGCACTGACAACATTAAGTGGACGGCTCCATACCTCACTTTTGCCAAGTGGCGCTCCTTCATTATCTTTATAATATACCTTATTTTCACCTTTTTCTTGTTTTCTTTCTATAACACATTGCCTACTAGTTTTTGGAAATTTTGAAGCTCCATCACTATTTATCCTGTAATCATCCTCAATCACATCAGTCCACAGCCAAGTAGTGCGAGGAATGGCCTCATAGGTGAACAAAGCTCCCTCTTCGGCTGCGCCTGTCTCATGATCTATACTGACTGAAGTGCGCACTTCCAGGTTACTATTCACGATTTGAGAGAAAAGTTTTGCTGTAACAAGCGCGATACATCCTTTAACTGCTTTCCACTCAGGAGTTTGTTCCACTCTTTCAGGTGGCTTTATCATCAGTCCTGAAACAGCCTGAAAGAGCAGCCAACCAAGATTAAGAGGTGTATCCTGTTTCGCCAGGGTTGTCACGATGCTCTCGCAATCAGGTTTAACCTCTTTTTGTTCATCATTTTTGGGGAATGTTAAGCTGCTTGCTCCCCAAGCTTCTTCAAGGATCTCTTTTGTGCTCACCCAGAGTGGGCCAGCCATAGACCTGACGGGAAAGAAGAGGATTCGTGCGTCTCCAATACTGACCGTTCCTGCTTGAGTTGGCCCTTCTGAATTGGTACTTGTATCCGTTGCAGTACCGAAGGTATAAATGATCGGGCATGCGGCTTTGTCGCCTTTGAACTTTTTATGTTGTCCCGCTGCTTCGGGCTTACCATAACGCATTGCTGCATAACTTCGCGTGGCCCCTGCAAGACTCGTGCCAGGGATCTTCGGCAGATCAGTCCCTGGTTCACGTGCGATAGTCATATCAACTCTGCCTAGTCGATAGCCACCCGCGCCGATGTGTATCGGATCGAGCGCTATAAAGAAATACCGCTGTTGAGTATATAAGTCTCCGTTTGGACTCATAAGTTTTCTCCTCCATCTTTTTTGAGAATACGGATATACAGTTCCACAACATCTGCTAATTGCCCGCTTACTGCTGCTTGGCGTAGCAATTTCATTTCATCTTCGTTTAGATGCTCTTTCCATTCAGCATCATTGAGTGTTTCACTCACAAAGCGTACAAATGTTTCCCGTGTGGAACCATCATTTTGGTCTATTGCCCACTCTATGCGTTTTGTTTCGATAATCCCGATAAGATTGTGTATCTGTGAAGTGGTTAACCCGCAAGTTTTGTCAGACAGCCTGTTCCACAGCCATTCAAAGCTTTTTAGTTGCTCTAGATAATAGGGACGGCTGGGGCGTTGTGATCCACGCCGTTTGCCATTGTCATAGCTCACCTCGAAGCGTCGTGCTGCTGTATCTAGGAATTCGAAGTCGAAGCGAGAAGGCCTGAAACTAACACTGTCCCCTTCTAATAAATCTTGAACATGGACCCACTGCTTACCATCAGCCCCAGTAAATTGTCTTGTTCGGCTCAATCCCTTAATATCATTAACCTGCCAGTAAGGGTACCAGACATCTTTTGTCTTACCATCACCCATCATAATTGGTACTGCTATAGTAATGGTCTGTCCATCTTTCTTCATGGTAAGCTCGATTTTTTGGGGATAAGGATCGACTTTATCAATTGTCCATGTCTCGCCATCTGTTGGTTGCTTGAGCATTCTTCGTCCAGCATCAAGGATTGCTGGGAGTGGTGTACGTCTTTCGGCGAAAACTATGCCGAGTGTGAGCGGTAGCCGATTCCGTACCTTACCCATCTCTTTCTCGTACTTTGCCTTGATTGCTTTAGTAACTTCTATTGCTTTATCAGCAGGTACGATGGCCATAAAGGTACGTGGTTCCGTAAGTAGAGAGATTGCTGGAACGTAGGGTGTTGGTTCTATGACAACATCTGTAACCTGAAACTTCCCAAGAAGCTTGTTTGGGCTACCATACCCTGTTGGCTCTTCTAGATCAAATGATCTAGTGTGTAGAAGGTGCCTTTGTATATGTCTGGCGGCACTTGAATAATCGTTATGAGATTCCTCTGGGACATTCAACAGAATAGATGTTCTCTGTAGGTTATCTACGGTGAGAAACTCTCCATCTGCTATGGAAGTAATACTGAGGTTGACGTTATCCATCTTGAGTTCATAGGTGTGGGAAATACCTAATCTTTCTCCTCTGCCCTTGAATACACCACGAATTCTCAGGCGTGGGCTAATCTCGCCAACTTGGGTTTCAGCCTTAAAATCAGAGATAATCTCTTGCCAGAACGTTTGGGTTGTATGCCACACACGATATAAACGGGAAAAGGAGGGAGATAATCTCACCATTTCTAGAGCAAGACGTTCTTCTCTGGAAAGTTTAGAAGTATCAATACCTGCTAAATCTGTGTCGACTATACGAATATCATAAAATGCCTGCACTGTATTGGCGGTTTGATCCCGATTTGCACTTAGGACTAGCTTTCCAAGTGGGGATTCGTCGTTGAAAGCAGGCGGCTTACCCCTATAAGTCAATCCATTTTTAATGTCTGTAATGAGGTCATTAAACTTAAAATCATATTTTTTATTATTACGACCGGGATCTTCCAAGGTACGAGGTGCAATATCGAAAGAATGAATGGTATTGTAAATAGTGCCAGATAACCAGGAGCTTAAATCAAATTGTGCTGTTAGCAGGGCAAGACGACCAGCACTGTCTGCTATTTCGTCAATCCATATTGTGCTGGATAAGTTTTTGAACCATTGTTCCGAACGATTATCGCGTCGTTTTGCACAGATGTCGCATATTTTGCGGGTAGACGCCTTTGTATTTAAACTTTGTGGACGTAGACCACATACAGGACAGATGTCTTTCACTCTTTTTTGATCTCGCCATTCTGAGGTGAGAGAATTGATGTCGGGCTGTGGGGGTGGTAGAGGTCTCACTACAGCCTGACCGAAGGATAAGGTATTGCGTGTATTCTCTGAAGGTAGGAGCTTTATGAACTTTGCCTCGTCAGCAAAAATCCTCAGTGCAATGCTTTGTATCTGGTCTCCCAATGTCTGAGTGCTATCATCAATATAACTTGGTAGATCATCTATATCTGGAATAATAAAAATGCTACCATTTTCATCACGATAGACTTCCATACCCAAAGGATAAGTAGTTTCAAGAAGGATTTTGACTTCGTCTAAGGATTCTGTAATAAGCTTCCTGCGAGCGAGGATATCGCTAATACGTATAGAGTTTCCCCAGAAGCTTAGACCATCTAGTCCAACTCTTAAAAGACGCCAGCGATGCTTTTCCGCAACATCACCTACGCCTGGTTCTTTCCACCCTTTTAGAAGAATATAGGCGAGTGCAGCTTTAAAGAACGCTACAGTAGCCATTGTCTGGTCAAGTAATGTTACGTCGTTTAATGGCCGCCGAGTCTCTGCTACAGTACTGCGAAAACTTTGCTCAATCCTTTGGATGAAATCGTGGCGGAAACGTACCCACTCATCATGTCCAAGTTTTGCACTGTTCCTTTTGAGGTTATCGAGTTGTACTTCTAGGAAGGTATAGAATTTTTGTCGCTCATCTAGGATTTGCGTAAGATCAATGTTAGTATTAGTTTCGTAGCCTAAAGATGTTGATGAATAGACTATTTTCTCTTGCTTTGGCGCAAAACGCGCGAGCACACCTTTCTCTGTTCCAGATCCACGTCCATGTGTGTCAGCAAATAACTTAAGGAATCCGTATTTACAGCCTTTAATATTCTGGTGTGTCTCATTGAGCTGTGAAATGCTTATATTTGTAGCCTGAAGCTCTGTAACCGGAAGTGTATCCCAAATTTCGCCAGTCCAAGTATCCGTAAGAAGCTGATATAAATGAGGAAAGCATGGTTTTAAGTCATCTGGTATCTTTGTTGCTAGTCTAAGGTCCCCTTCAAGAAACTCCTCGTGAAGCTTTCCTACCATATGTAACCAAGCGGCTATCTCTGCTAATAACAGAGCATCGCGATTATCTGCAAGAACTTTCAGATCTTTACTCACATTCCACCTCGATTACGGAGTGCTTCTGCTCTCTCATTTGCGCATGTTACCAATTCGGAAAAATCCTTAAATGAGTACTTAGGCCAGACTGTAGGCATTGCTGGTTGCTGCGTTTCCTGTTTTGGTTGCTCGATTGGTTGAGGTTGTTTTGCAGCCTCTACAAGTTGTTTGCCTTCACGCTGCCACCAGCTTTTGGCCTTATCATACATCTGCTTATCAGCCTTGCTCATTTTCTTTAATTCTGCCTCTGATCGTTCTCGAAATGTGCCCTCGACGGTAAGATATTCTGGTTTTAGTCGGTCTGGCGTCTCTAGGTAACGCAGTAATGATGGTGGTGGTTGTGAGATGGGGGCCATTGCTTCTACCTTTTGAACTTCATCTACCTTCACTCTTAATCTCAATGACCCATTAGCAACAGATTCATTTGCATGTCCAAATCCGCTACTGGTCTTCGCACCAAAGCCGTAGATGCGGAACATTGCGTGTATCCCTTTGGCCATTAGTTGGAGATCCTGAGCTACTTGTTCACGCATTGTCTTTTCATCTTTTCCAATGCAATCAAATGGTACATAAAGCAAAGTGAAATTTCCTGTTGCACCCTTTACGCTACCTGGGACACTTTCGAAGAGAATAGGATTCTTACCGACACGCCGTTCTCTGTCATGCGGATTGATGATTTCCAGGCTTTTTTGTGTGAAGAAGGTAGGAAAGAAATAAAGACGGCCAGCATGAAGTTTGTCTTGATTTTCCTCACCTTTCTCATTACCAAAGAGTCGATAAATGGCTTTGTCCTGAGCATTAGATCCTAGCTGCCAAAGCGCAGCACGTAGACTGCCCTTCCATGAAGTTGGTGCTACATAGGGAAGCCCAAGTATTTTGTCCTTCCGAACGGGATTATCAATGATATAGAAATCTTGTTCATCGCGAGAGATGTAAGGCTGAGCCAAAGTAAAAGTGAACTGTAAGGCAAAGGAGCCTGTAGGCAACAGGGCCAGATCAATCTCAGGAGATTCAATACTCTTTTGATAATAGCTTATGGCCGCATCTCTTGGGTATTGAAAGTTTTCATTGTTTTTTTGCCATTCTGTACGAAAGGCAGTTGCATCAGCTTTTGAGGTTGCAGCGAGAAACTGATATACCGCCGAATGAGAAAAGATTGAGGTACTCTTTTCTCTCTCTTTTCTTCTTGATAATAGCATTTCTTGTATTTCATATGTAACATAATCTCGCATCATTTTGCGCCTTTCAGAAGACTTTCTAGAAACTCTTGAGGATTAGTATATTGGATGCTTGTAGTATCTCGTATGGAATTAAACTCACGCCAGTTGTTAACTTTGTGGTGTGTGATCAAATATGAGTGTATCAGCTTGATAACTTGCTCACGAGATGTTCTAAATTTGCTGAGATCTTCTGGTATCCACCCCCAGACTCTTGTAGTATTGTTAGCATCAGGATATGACATCATAACTTTTGATCCACTATGATTTGAGCCTTGAACGTAGCCCATAACAAAATGCCTTAGGTCCCGCTCGTTGCGTGATTCATCATCATAGCGAAATATTTTTCTGAGGTTGTATTTTAAGTCGAATGTTTCTTGTATCGAGTTGGTCTGGGTATGTATTCTTGCAAAGAAAGTGTTCCTTAGGGTGGGTCCATCCTGACTAGAAGGTTGATGTGTCTTTGAATTCTCCTTTTGCCTCTGTTCTACGTGCTCTTTAACATCTCTAACAACGAAATTGCAAAATTGCTCTGATAAATGTTGCTCGTCTTTTGGTGCATTAACGCGGACAATACCTAACCCCATCTGAGGTTTTGCTCCAAGGCTACCCCAGTCTGCTATAAATTTGATCAATCCACCAATAATCTCTGCTTGTAAAAGCTCGGTGGTTCCTATTTCTCTCGGTCCACTAGGGATAATCTTTATTCCTATCTGACCAACTAGAGGAGAACTATTGAGATACCATTTGGGTACCTTCCGGTCAGGGTCTAACAGTTGTTTTTGTGAATCTGACAGATAAAAAGTAACACGATCTCTAACGTCTATTCTAGAATCCTCGGGATATAGAGGATGCTTCTGCCGCATCTCTGTGTCATCAGTTAGGACCATTCTGAATCTTCGTGCCCAACCTGTAGCACCAAATATACGACATACATCACATATCTCTTTAAATGTTTCTGGTTGCGTTGCATCATACAAACATTTAGATTTTTTAGGATCTGTTGGGTCACAAGCCCATCCACCTAAGCCTCGCACTATCACCTCGTACCACCAGCGTAGACTTCCTATAATGCTTGTAAGGTGTAGGTGACTAGCTTTGCGATCACTACCGCCAGTCCAAATAGGAGTAATTGTTTTCAGTGTGACTTCTAACGAGTTCGTTGCCATAACGCTATCCCTCAATGACCATTCGCATTTCTGCTAACCTCGTCAGAAGCAGAGGCGACCTTGTACGCATACCCACGCGTTGAGTCATAACTCAACTGTCTACGGTATTGTATCAGATGTTAAAGAGGAGTTAGCAAAAAACGAGGAAGCATAGGTAAAATTTACCACTCGGGCATTCGGTAGGCTCGAACGTTACAAGTTTCTATTACGGTATCAGTTAGCAAGCAGCGATTGATCGAACGAGCCCGTTGCCAGGTCTCAGTATTGATGACAGGATAGGAAACTTCCTGCTCCACTATTTGCGGTTTTTCTTGCGCGATTGCTTGGTCATTTTGCTTTTGGCCTTCTTGCAATCAGCCTTCTGTCCGTGGAGTAGCTTGGGAGAAACTCGATGGGAAGATATTCCATGCTGATCAGTATTAGTCAAAGGCGATATGATTTGAGCTGAGAGGCTGAGTTGTTTCTGCTGGATCTCTTGAGGTGATTTCAAGCCTAATTCGACTTGTACATCATCCCAACCTCCTATCAGTAGCAAATCGACACGCTTGGCGGCAAATGCATGCTCAATGACTGGAGCAGCTTCTCTGGCCTGTAGTTCCACTAATGCCAGGATCGTAGAGGCATTGACGTCGGGCTCAATCTCTGCAAAGCGTTCCAATTGTCGCGTAAGCAACTCAACACACTGATTACGAGCGTCTGACCACTCTTGTCCAATCCTTTCCACACTTGCAGTCGCAAAAATGCGTGCAGTCTCGCTATGAGAAATATCATCAGCTATGTAGGTTGCTAATGCAGGTAGTGCTGCTGGACCAATCATTCCATAAATCTCGGGTAATTCCTCCATAGCCCACTCATCATCTTCCAGCATATCAAAGAGTAGGAGCAATGGTTCAGCCATTTCCTCGGTGGCACGGAGTTGTATGAGTGCATGCCACGCGTGGATTGGTGCCCAGACTTCCAAGGTATCCGAGGGGGCTAGGTGTAATTTCTCATCTGTCGCCATGCGAATGAGGTCAGGAATGTGCTCTGGGCCAAACCCAAGTTCCAGATAGTTGAGCCAGTTTGAGGGCGCTCTTGATTGGCACTCCCCCTGAGTAAGCAGTGCCGCTACAGGTGGTTGATAGCTGGTGGTATGGATATTCTCCATTTCATACTCCTTCAACTTCCTTTTTCTATCATTATACTTTCTTACATTCAGAGGAAACAGTCTCGTCTCTAGTAAGAGGCTAGTACATTTTGCTTATTCTAAATACAAAGCTGTATGAAACTTTTCTGGGAACATATCCTTGCTCCACATAGATTCTCCACACCAGCATCGAGTCTACTGGATACTCACATGTTCACTTCAGGTAGAAGAGAGATAATGAACCAATCGACGCACCATCTTAACACTCTGACCTCCAACCTCCACTGTGATCAATATCAAAGTGTTGCGAGATACGCCCACTCGACCAATCGCTGTGTGCTCGATTCTATCGCATCCGCAGACCGCAGGCAACCTCCCTGCAACAATCCTCTGCACACCTTTGCACATGAAAGCACTTCACTTTTCTCCCAAATTATGCTATACTGTTAGTACATCTCCTATTCGTGCACAGATATGAACACACTGTTCAAGGAGAGGTAAACGTGTAAACATACTTTACTCATGGAGTGTTATGCAGGAAGTTATCTCAGTCACCACTGTCCCATTCGTCACAAGTGCCACAATAGTCACTTTCAATGGGTATTATACAATGAAACATCTCAGTCACCACTGTCCCATTCGTCACAAGTGTCACAATAGTCACTCTCAATGGGTATTATACAATGAAACATCTCAGTGACCTTGACCCACTTTGGCAGAGTCGGTAGTAGGTTCTATGGGGAGGATGGCCAGTGATTGTTGCCAGGACGATTTCTCCTGTCTTTAGCGTTCAGAAATGCTTTGTGTCGTGGAAACGTCCCCAAAGTGTCGTCTAACAAGAAAAACACAACATTTCTTTGAGAAATGTCCAAAATTTCTGTCCATTACATTACTCTGGACATTTATTGAAAAATGCCCAGAGTAATGGTAGTCTATTTATGCCTCTCCCTTCTCTTTGTCTGCACATGTGTGGAGTGCTGAGAGAGAAGAATATGAGAAGCAAAGCAGAAAATTCCTAAAGTTACTCTTCGTTTGTTCATATCCAATTTATCACTGGAAACCTCAAAAAGGAGCTGGGGGAGATGATGAAGTGGAAAGGTATTTGGGAGCTTCTGCAGAGCAGAACTGTAGGGACTGGGCTTGTCCCAGCACTCTGGTATGGGATCACACTGCTTACCCTAACTGCTGTGTACTTCAGCACTGGACACTTCGGCCTGTTATTAGGGGCCTTTAGTGGGTTTGCCACTCTGATCTGGTTGCCTTCAGGCATCGCAGTGGCCTCCCTGTTCCTGTGGGGATCTCGCCTGTGGCCAGCGATTACTCTGGGAACTTTTCTCGTCGATCTCTTCGCTGGAGCATCCCCGCTTGTAGCTACCGGCACCAGCGTCGGCAGCACTCTGGAAGCCTTGGTCTGTACTGCGATACTCAGACGTGAGAGGGTGCACCCAGAGCTAGACTCGCTGCATGACATACTGGTTCTGGTGCTAATGGCTGCACCCATCAGTGCCTTCATCAGTGCCATGACTGGGGTGAGCAGCCTGTTGCTAGGGGGAAGCATTGTCTGGTCCTCAGTGTATGGAACCTGGAGTGCATGGTGGCTCGGGGATGTGATCAGTCTGCTCCAGCTTACCCCTCTCTTGCTTACCTGGAGTACGTGGCCACAGGCGACACTCTCCTCCAAACGCTTGATAGAATTGGGCCTTCTCAGCGTGTTCATACTGGCTGTCGGTCTCTTTGTCTTCCTAGGACTGCCTCATCTCAATCAGAAAGGAGATCCCATTACCTATTTAGTGTTCCCTCCACTTACCTGGGCAGCGCTACGCTTTGGCCCGCGTAGTGCCACCTCTGCTTTCACTGCCTTCTCCGGTCTTGCCATTGTTGGGACCATCCTGGGTGTTTCCCCATTCTCCACAGGCAGCCTGGGCGAAAGGCTGTTCTTCTTACAAGGCTTTATGGCGATCACGGCAGTCACAGCGCTGATTCTAGCAGCAATGATGGCTGAACGGCGTGTATTGGAGCAACGAAAAGATGAATTTATCAGTATGGCCAGCCATGAGTTGCGCACCCCTCTGACCTGTTTGCAGGGCTATACACAACTACTCCATAGGCAGTTAGCTGGTTCTGACCATCCACGCGCTCTGCATGCACTCGCCACAATAGAGACACAGACCAAGCAGCTCTCTCGACTGATTACGGACCTCCTCGACCTCTCGAAGATCCAGGCTGGAAAGTTGACATTCACAGAGGAAACGGTGGACATGGACACACTAGTGCGCGAGGTAGCCGAGCAGCTTCAACAAACCAGTACCCAGCATCAGATCAATATCGAGGGAAACACATCAGGAACAATCGTCGGTGATCAAGAGCGCCTGGGTCAGGTGCTAAACAACCTGCTCACCAACGCTATCAAATACTCACCAGAAGCAGAGCGCATCATCATCCATCTCACCTCCACCGCCAAGCATCTGACGGTCAGCATCCAGGATTTCGGCATCGGTATCCCCACAACAGAGCAGGAGAAAGTCTTCGAGCGCTTCTATCGCGTGGCTGGGAAGCACAGGCAAACCACTGCCGGTCTGGGCATCGGACTATCCATCGCACATCAGATCATTGAGCACTATGAGGGAAAACTATGGGTAGAAAGCCTGGAGGGACGAGGCTCTACCTTCTCCTTCTCGCTACCCTGGCACTTATCACAGCAGAGGGCCCTTGCGAAAACAACTTGAGGGATAAGGGAACCATCTGGGCAAAGGTTGCTTGCTATGATACAATGACCAAAAAGGAGATCTTGAGCAGAAAACGGATCAGTTTTTTACAGAGAGAAAAAGGACTATTTGCAGCATTGAGAAAGAAACACCTATGAATCCCTCTCTCGTCATTGAGAGCCAGTTGCTGGCTACCAAATTCTATGTGCCAGTTCTCCCTGGAACCCTGATCTCACGTCCTCGTCTGACGGGTTTGCTTGCTGAGAGCCTCAAGTATCCCCTCACGCTGGTCTCGGCTCCCGCCGGCTTCGGCAAAACCATGCTGCTCTCGGCTTGGGTCCGATCCCTGCAAGCCTCTCATCCGCTAGTGGCCTGGATTTCCCTCGATGAGGAAGACAATGCCCCCCAGAGCTTCTGGACCTATGTCCTCTCCGCCTTGGATCAGCAATGCCCCAAACGCTTTACCCCACTGTTCAAGGCTCTCCAATCGCCACACCCACCCTCCCTCACCTCCATCCTGACGGCCCTCGTCAATCTGGTGCTCGACAGCCAGGAACACTTTGTGCTCATTCTAGATGACTATCACGTAATTACCGAGCAGCAGGTGCACACGATGCTCTCCTATCTGGTCGAGTGCCTTCCTCCTCAGTTGCATATCATCCTGGCAACACGCACCGATCCCCCCTTACCACTCTCGCTGCTACGAGCACGGAGACACCTGGTGGAAATACGTACGGATCAGTTGCGCTGCACGGCACAGGAGACTAACGCTTTCTTCAAGGAAGTGATGGGGATCCAGCTCCCTGGTAAGACCATCGAGCAAGTAACGACGCGCACGGAGGGCTGGCTGGTCGGTTTGCAATTACTGGGTCTTTCCTTGCCTGACCGGGTTCATCCGGAGCAACTGCTTCAGGAGATGAGTGGGGATCAGCGCTATATCCTGGACTATTTGACCGAGGTCGTCCTCCAACGACAGCCACCGGAGGTGCAAACGTTTCTGCTTTCCACCTGCATCCTTGAAAGGCTCACCGCCCCGCTTTGTGAGGCGGTTCTGCAGCAGACTGGCAGTCAGCACCTGCTCCAACGACTCGAGCAGGCCAATTTATTTGTGGTGTCCCTCGATAGCAAAAGGGAATGGTATCGCTATCACGCTCTCTTTGCCGAGGCCTTGCACTACCAACTGGAGCAGACCCAGCCTGATCTCATGCTGACCTTGCACCATCGTGCCAGTCTCTGGTATGCTAAGCACGGTCAGAGCACCCAAGCCATTCTGCATGCCGTGCATGCCAAAGCGTGGGACTTGGTCGCTGATCTCATCGAGGGGATGAGTTTCCAGTTGCTGAGACTTGCTTGGGGGGTAAGGCACCATCAGTTGACCATTCTCCAGCAGAGGCTCAAGCAGTTGCCAACAGAGGTAGTAGGCTCTCGGCCTCTTCTCTGTCTTGCTTGTACCGAGATGTTATGGACAGTAGCCCCATATTCGGTGCAGCAAGCTTGGCTCAATGCAGCTGAAGCGAGGCTGGCTGCTTTGCTGACAGCACAGATACACGAGGATGCTTCATCCATCCATGCCTCAGAAACACAGCAGGAACAGCGGAATCTGCTTGGATCGGTGATCGGCTTTCGTGCGGTCCTCCAGAGCTATCGGGAGGGTGCAGAAGCAGCACTCCCCCTCTGCCAGCAAGCCCTCTCCCTGCTCTCAGAACACAATTTCGTGGCTCGTAGTCAGGTGGCTGTTGCCCAGGTTTACGCCTATCATGCTTCTGTTGCCAATGATTCCTCGGCCGCTGTGGAAAGTGGTCTGCAAGCCGTTGCCCTTGCTCAGGCTGCGGGACAGCCGACTCTCGTCATCGCTATGGTGGGTGTAGCAGCTTTGCATCTGCTAGAAATGGGGAGGTTGAATGAGGTACTCCGTCTGACTCAACAGGCTATGCTGTTGGGGAAGCAGCCAGGAGAGCGCGAGTTGCCTGACGTGAGCTTACCTGCTTTCTTTCAAGCAGAGGTCCTGCGTGAGCGCAACCAACTGGATGCCGCGCACGCTCTGATAGAAGAGGCCATCTCACTAGGAGAACAGGTTGAATCGTTCGCATCACTCGGAAGTATCCTCACAGGATACGCCGTGCAGCTGCGTGTTTGCCTGTCAGGCGGAGAACTGGATGCGGCATGCTCTACCCTCCAGAAGGTTGAAGACATCGGCAGGAGTATGGAGCCCGCTTTGTATCTCCATATATATTCCTACTTTACCACGATCGATCAAGTGCGGCTCTGGCTGGCCTGTGGACAATTGGATCACGCCACACACTGGGCCGAGCAGGTGGAGAGAGAAGAGCAACATGGCACACCCTTTGCTCATGAACGGGGAGAGGTGGCCCGAGCGCGTATTCTCTTAGCCAAAGACCAGCCAACTCTTGCCCTGCAGCGACTAGAGTCCGTCCTGCAAAGAGCCACAGCAGGCCAGCGCTGGGGCCATGTCATTGAGATCCGGCTCTGGCAAGCCCTGGCTTACCAGATGCTCCAGCAAGAGGCGCAGGCTCTGGCAACCCTCTCGGAGGCAGTTCGCTTGGCTGAGCCGGAAGGGTACGTTCGCAGCTTCGTCGACGAAGGACCTCCGATGGCAGCTTTGCTCTCCAAGCTGCGTGATGAGCAATGCAAACAGGGGCCAACTCCCTATCTGGACGGACTCCTTGCCGCCTTTCCCCTGCCGAAACGCCTGCCGAAGCGGAGGAAACAAGAGAGGCTCCCATGAAGACATCAACGCCTATCCAGAGCCAGCTTCTGGCTACGAAATTCTATATCCCCGTTGCATCGGGGAGGCTCATCTCGCGTCCTCGCCTCAGTGCCTTGCTCGACAGGGGCCTCAATCATCCCTTCACCCTGGTCTCGGCTCCCGCAGGCTTCGGCAAAACCACCTGTCTCTCTAGCTGGGCACACACTCTGCAAGCCCACGACCTTCGACTCTGTTGGATCTC
>Ga0207416_1000290_pt1 | contig 90627 bp, 81 predicted proteins | sample PaiPotPPM11metaG_FD_184107 | JGI IMG/M metagenome (GOLD analysis project Ga0207416, IMG submission 184107) | Iron sulfur acid spring bacterial and archeal communities from Banff, Canada, to study Microbial Dark Matter (Phase II) - Paint Pots PPM... ... | reverse complement strand
AACATATTCATTCTGCACCACCACTTTTATGAATATTTATTGATTGACATGTATGCTAAACTACGTCTAGTACATTGACAACGGAAGAGTGTTTCCTGGGTTCCAAGCTAAACCGTTCGCTTGGGTAAAAGCACTAGCGTGTTCACCAAAGAGCAAAACAATAGGAGAGATCGCGTAAGATCTTGTCTTGCAGGACAAGAGCGCAATACATACCTCACGGTCTGTTTGTCTCTCTTCAACTTGAAAGACTGTACCGTGGGGCACACGGGAACAGGTACTCCTCCGGGAGGACGAACGCTTCTGGACATGCGGGCCTCTACTTTCTGAATAGTGATATTCATTAGGCAAGTCTCATGGGTGAAGGAAGAACCCCCTCGTCTTTTGACAGGGGAGTGTCAGAGAAACAACGGACTACACTATACTCATCCCTGCAATAGATTAATAAATAGAGATATATAATTTGAGGAGGAATCTATGATCGGAGATCATCCTAATCTGCCAGAAGCTGACAATCAGCCCATATCCCAGCCGCCTCTTATATTACGGAACAAGCAAGTATCTTTCCTAGATCAGCTCGCAGGCATGAACGCACAACAGCCCTTACTAGATCAGCCCACAGATATGAACGCACAGCAACCTCTCCTAGATCAGCCCACAGATATGAACGCACAGCAACCTCTCCTAGACCAGCCCACAGATATGAACGCACAGCAACCTCTCCTAGATCAGCCCACAGATATGAACGCACAGCAACCTCTCCTAGATCAGCTTGCGGGCATGAACATAGCGCAACTTTTCCCAGATATGCAACACCCTTTCCCAGATATGCAGCCGACATTTGCGCAACAAGCAGTCCTGGACCCAGAGCAGCCTTTCCTAGATGTGCAACAACCTTTCCCAGATGCACAGCAGTGGCAACAGCCATTCGCAGAGGCATACCAATCACAATTTGGATATACACACAAAGGTCTTGCACATCCTGAGTACCTGCTTCATACCCAGCCCTCTTCCTCACCCGCGAATCCTCTCGCCAAGCTTGCCCATTTATGGCATTCTGACCCTGCATATAGAGTGTTCTTCTTGGCTCTGGCAACCGTACTGATCTCTGGCCTTGTCTGTCTGGCTATCATCAGCAATCTCTTCAAGGCGCCTTCCTCAACGTCACAGGGACCAGATGCTCATCAAACGACGGGAATAAGCACTCCAACACTAGTGAATATTCCTACACCGATGCCTACCCCTACACCTAGCCCTACGCCCATTATCGAGCCGACAACCCCTCTTCCACCTCCCGCTCCTTCACAGTTAGCAGTGCAAATTACCAATATCCCATCTGTAGTGATGAATAATACAACCGAGTCTGTAAGTGTTACGACGAATCAACCAGGGGTAAGCGTGTCATTATCTGTGACCTATAGCAGTGCAACTCCTTCTACCTTCAACGGTGGTTCAAAAACGACCAATAGTAACGGGCAGGCAACCCTTCCCTGGCATGTTAACGTCCATCCCTTGAAGAAGTTTTCTACTGTAACTGCTCATGTTACGGTCTTTGCCCAGGATACAAATGGTCAAAACGCAACATCTCAGGCTGTCACCGTCCAGATCATCACATTTCAAGGTGGATAATGAGGCTGAGTTGTAACAGGGGTATAGCAGGCGCAATGAATTGGGCCCCTACCCATTGGCGATCAATTGCGTGCATCAGGCTGAGTTTATATTTTAAGCTATTTCTTATGTGTTACTAGTGTTTCTCTCAGATCTTGACGATACAATAACACTAGAGCATAGTTGTTAATGCTTAGAAAGGGAAATAAACTCATGCAAAAAAGTCCAGTCTGGAATAGAATACAAGGAAACTGGAAACAACTCGTCGGTAGCGTGCATCAGCAGTGGGGCAAGCTCACAGATGATGATATTGCCCAGATCAATGGCGAACGTGAGAAGCTGGCAGGCAAAATTCAAGCTCGCTACGGCGTCACCCAGCAGGAAGCCAACCAGCAGATCGACGAATGGGCCGACAAGCTCAAGTTTCAGTGATGACACTCTAATTGGACTGAAGTTCAGTAGCTTCTCATCTGGTAGCAGGTGAGAAGCTATTTTGAGCAGAGTTGCCCAATTTGAACAATGCGGTCAACGATCAGCCAAAGGCATTGGATGGGCTTGCGAAGTTGCCTCAGGAGAGATAGTACTTTGGTCAAAAAAAGTGACTTATCCACACAAGTCCACAGTTATCCCCAATATATGTGGATAACTGTGGATAAGTTAAAAAATCTTTACGACAATTACTACTCTCTCTCAAAACTCTCAACTAATACCACATAACGATTCCATGGTAAGCGTGATCTGGCCCTCTTTGCCTCTCGGATATTTCTATCCATGAATGAATTCCAACCCTCGCATCAGCACTTTAGATCTGTGGGGGGAAGCAGTGACCCAAGACCCTGATTATGGATCATCCTACGGCTGTGCGAGCAAATTCGCGTATAAGATTGTTGAACTGACTAGCCTGCTCATCCTGTACATGTAAGCTTGCTTTGTCTATGATATGCACGACGATGTCAGGATTGACACGCTTAAAGGCCGCACGCGCTTCGGAAGGAATGAGTGTATCTTCGCGTCCCCACACTATGACCACGGGTACTTGCAAATAACTAAAAGGATCTTGCACGCCCAGGTTCAGGGAGTTGCTCAGAAGAGAGGCGATCGCGAAACGGCTGTTGGGCTGGTGGGCACTGGTATAGATATATTCAACTAGCTCATCAGTGATCAAGCCGGGATTGTGATAGCCTTGCCTATCATAGTAGCCACGAATAGCCTGACGAGAGGTTAGCAGATTATAGATAAACTGACCTACAATCGGTGTTCGCAGGAGAAGCTTCCAGAGGGTGCTGATTGGGCCAGGATGGGCCTCCTCCAGGATTAGAGGCGATGATGCTACCAATACCAGTTGCTCAAACAGTTGGGGGCGGCGAAAGGCTGCTGCAATAACGTAGGCACTACTCAGGCCATGCGCAACGACAATCGCAGGTTGATCGATTGTTTCCTTCATGAAATCACTGATCAGGTCTGCATAAAGTTGTGCGTCGTAGTCAATCGTCGGGTGATCGGAGAGACCAAATCCCAACAGATCCAGTGAGTACACACGAAACTGTTCAGCCAACGCATTGACATTTTTGCGCCACTCGTAAGAAGAGGCCCCTGGACCCAGGCTATGGATGAGCACAAGTGGCTTTGCATCACGTGCCCCTTGCACTTTGTAAAACATATCACCATATTTCCAGGGATAGCGGCGCTCTTCACCAGTCAATACCGTATCTAGTTCGCCTGCCATGGCCTCTGTCACTTTATTGACAATCGCCAGCGTCCCAAGGGCACTGCCCACGAACAAGCTTGTCTTAAATAACGTCTTCGCAAATGCCATATAACACAGCCTTCCTTCTTGTATTCAAAAATCCTCAATACTTGGGGAAAACCTCTTCCGTTGGACAGAGAGCTATCTCTCTAATGATATTACCACAAATTAGTCCCAGAATTATTCTATCACTCTTGTTAATAATAGAGATTTAAAAGTCTCTATGCGATGCTAGTTCAAAAGACAATCTGCTTGTGTAATTCTTTGTTACTCAAATATCTATGATATATATATAAAAATATTATAAAGATTTCTATACACAAGATAATAATAGATCATAAAGCATTAACAAATCCAGATATTATGTTATAATTCTCAATGAAGGAATAGTTTTTTTAGACGGCAAGAAAGAAATAGGGAGGTTTTGGAAGTGCACGGTCTTGTTTTTGTTACCTGGGAGAAATTTCTACTGGAACGTTTTGGAACCCCAGTTCTTGGGGCCTATCGTGAAGCAATTGGAGGGACAGAGGCCAGTGTTGCCCTGGTGAGCCGTATCTACGATGATGAGTTGCTACTCAAAGGGGTTGCAGCTGTCACGAAAGTTACGGGAAAACCTACTAATATCCTGTTACGGGAGTACGGTCGCTATTTTCTTAACAATAGTCTAACTAATCGTCTCTGTACCTATATACTTACACGTGTCAATAACGCACGCGATCTTTTACTGATGATGCGTACTGCTCATGCACAAATGCGTCGCACTGCTGATACAATGGTGCCCCCAGTCTTCATGTATGAAGCCCTTTCGAACAATCCTAACGAACTCTTATTGACGTATGACAGCCATCGTCAGTTGTGCCCGGTTCTGTGTGGGTGTATTGAAGGTGCGGCTGATCGGTTTGGAGAGAAGGTTGTCATTGTTGAGCGCACCTGTATGCAACAGGGAGCAAGTGCCTGTCTGTTAGAAATTCGCTTTTATGGTCTCGATGTATCAAAACAGCCTGTCGAAAATAGAGCAATGCAAATACGTCATCATGAGCAAAAACACATTGCTGATACCATACTGCGAGTGCTCCCGTTTGAGGATGGTGTTACGCTGCAAGACTTAGAAACCCTACTGCGTGTACGATCGCGCATGCCGTTGGACCAGATCCGTCCCAGCGTATTATTAAGCGCAGTTTCGCACTTACAGCACGCAGGACTGGTCACCAGTACGGCAAATATGCCGGGAGATATTCTACCGATTCGGCGCTTTTGGCGTGTCCATAGCTGATTCTCAGCTCTTTCCTCTGCAGAGCATAATCAGCTATTCAACGACGTTAGATAGCTGGTTAGTTCAAAGGGAATCTGGTTATGCTACAATTGGGGTATGAAGCAAGAATTATCATCATATATCAGACTCTCGCGCGAAGTGCGAATGGCATTAGATGAGCAGCGAGCGGTAGTAGCCCTCGAATCAACAGTGATTGCTCATGGCCTTCCCTATCCTGTGAATGTCGAAGTTGCCGCAGCAATGGAGGCTGCCATTCGAGCCGAGGGAGCGATACCTGCGACGATTGGCATTCTGGATGGATGCATTGTTGTTGGCCTTACCTCGGAGGAGATCCGGCATTTGGGGATGGCTCCCCAGGTGCAGAAAGTCAGTCGACGCGATCTGGCAATTACTCTGGCCACAAAACGCTTGGGGGCGACAACTGTTGCCGGAACTATAATGTGTGCGAACATGGTAGGCATTCGCTTTTTCGCCACAGGTGGGATTGGCGGTGTTCATCGAGGTGCTGAAACAAGTATGGATATCTCAGCCGATCTACAAGAGTTGAGCCGTACACCAGTGCTTGTTACCTGTGCTGGAGCCAAATCCATTCTGGATCTGGATCTGACCCTGGAATACCTGGAGACGCATGGCATTCCTGTTATTGGCTGGCAGACCAATGAATTCCCGGCATTTTATGTGCGTAGTAGTGGGCTTCATTTACCCCACCGCCTTGATGATATCGATATTCTGGCCGCTACCACCCGTGCTCAGTGGGCATGTGGTCTGAATGGTATTGTTGTTGCCTGTCCCATTCCAGAGCAGTATACCATGCAAGCAGGTCCTCTAGAGAAGGTAATTACGGCAGCACTACAGCAGGCAAAGGAGCAAGATATACGTGGTGCAGCAGTTACACCATTTGTGCTGGCAAGAGTAGCCGAGGGGACGACAGGGGAGAGCATTGAGGCCAACAAAGCGCTGCTCGTTAATAATGCCCAGTGGGCGGCTCGCTTTGCGCAGGCCTATAATGCCCAAAGGATAACTTGAGGCTCTCCCGTACATGCGAGAGAGCCAAGTTAAAAGGAGCCATCTTTTATCTGGTTAAAAGGTGTACAGTAAAGCTTGGCTTAGACTTGCACAAGCTGAAGGTGAGCATTGTCCTCAAGCAACTTTTCTAGCGTTTCACGTTTGATCCGATAGGACTGCCGCTTACGAGCATGCGGCAGACTTACTGCTTCAAGCACACCATACTTCACCCAACGTCGTACAGTTGTCGCATCAACACGCAGAATATTAGCAACTTCTGAAACAGTTAATAAATCACTCATGTTTTTCTCCTTATTGTGTTTCAGTACCATAAAAGAAAGTAATGGCACTGGATGTCCTTCACAGATGGAAGAGAAACAAAGACAGAGAGGGAATCACATCTTAGTTTTGTTCCTCATGAAACCACTTCGTCTCCGACGTATCTTTGCTCATTCATTTCTCTAGAGCTGATGATATCAGCTTCTAGTCTTTTTCTGCTATAGATTTAGGAAAAATATCCTATATATCAGTGGGGTCTCGCTCAGGACAATCGCATCTTCTTTGGAGAGAGGGCTGCAAAGCGCGTCTCTCCTTCGAAATATGGAGGACTGCTTAACCGTCGTGTTGCCTCCGTTCCCGAATGCAGATGCGATTGCCCTGATAGTCTTGTGACTATGTTATGCTTGGGCTTTGCCCGGCAAGATACGTGTCAGTTTCGTCCCACAAACAATGCAAGGTCCTTGCAGGGCGGGCTTGCCATTTTTCATGGTAATATGCTGGGATTCCTTCATTTCGCGCTTGTCTTTGCATTTGACACAGTATGCGATCTCTGCCATATTTTCACCTCCTCTCGTTGCAGTCTTTTGCATTTTGATCTTTTATTCTCATAGTGTGAATACGTGTAAAAGTATAACACACGATATCAATAGGATGTTTTGCCTGTGTTTTCCTCTCACATTTGCCAACCTAAGTTACACTAATCCGTAGATTGCCGCACCACCTCGCCATTGAGAGCTGGAGGTGAAGTCGAAGTCGCAGGAGATGGTGTAAGGAATGTCAAGCAAAAGCGGCTGCCTTCTCCTGCAATTCCCATACTCTCGACCCAGATCTCTCCTTCCATTGCTTCGACTAATCGCTTGCTGATATAGAGCCCTAGCCCGCTTCCTGACACTGAGCTAGAAAGGTCACGCTTGAGGCGTACAAATTTTCCAAAGAGGTTTGGCAACTCCTCAGGTGGAATACCAGGACCAGCATCTTGTACGCTGATGCAGACTCGTGGCAAGGTTTCTGGCTCTTGTTCAGTATGCTCACTAAGAGTCGCGCTGATGATCACTGATGTCTGTACAGGAGCATACTTGAGAGCATTTGAGACCACATTTCGCAGAATCTGGCGGAGAAACTTTTGATCAGCCCACACAGTCAGCGAGTCAGGAATCTCTACCTGGATATCATAGGCGCTCGCTTTTCGTGGATCAAGCTGTCCAAGCACATCGCGCACAAGAGCAGCCACAGAGAACTCCTCAAAACGTGGAGAAACTCCTGCACTCATATGAGTCGCATCGAGCAGATTATTCACCAGAAGCAAGAGTTCCTCAGTGCTCTCGAGCGCTCTCTCAAGAAATGTCTCTTGTATGTTGTGCAGATGCTCACTATGGAGACGAAGAAGTTCGAGATATCCTTGGACAGCCGTCAGCGGGGTGTAGAGCTCATGGTTGATATGGATGAGGAATTGATCTTTGAGTTCATTCAAGTGACGTTGCTCTTCATAAGCCCTCTCTATCTGTCTTGCCTGCTCATCAAGTTGCCCATTCGCTTGACGAAGTGCCTCATTTTTCGCATTCACATCCTCTTGCGTGATCCGCAGGACTCTGTTGTGTGAGATCATCTCTCGAATGGCGAAGATCTGCCGGAGTAGTAGCAGTACCATCAGAACTGCAGCTCCAAAGTACACACCCTCCTCCAGAGGACCCTTTCCGCCGAGATATTTGATAAAAACCAGCAGGAGGACAACTGCAGGAACGGAGAAGTACGGCATTAAGAATCGCCACAGGGATGGCGGAGGCAATAGCGGATCTATCATCTGCTCAGAGGGCACAGCAGCGAGTGGGCAATTGCTGGAGAGAGATCTTCTTGTACCCAGATGCAAATGCATAACACGAGCGCCGAGGCCGACCAGCATATAACCCAGGGGCCATCCCACGTCCAGCAACATTCCAGTCTGATACAAGTTGTGAAGTTCCAGGAAATCATAGACACTATCCGTGGTTACAATAATGAAGAGTGCCACTGAAAGAATCAGGATGACGAGTCTGATCTCATGGTCATGTGTGTAAGCGAGAAGCAACAGCAGGCAGAAGATCAACAATAGTGTCGCTAGGGGATAGGCCATACCAATGATCTGACCGATCACTGTAACGGCTCCTTGCAGAATTGTTGGACCAAGAATGAAATACCAGCAAAAAGTGACGATTCCTACCATGATCATCAATCCGTCCAGGACAATACGTGTACACGTACCAGTGGGGAGTGCTCGGGAGGGGAGTAACAAGATAGCAAGCAGCACAAAGGGATAAGAACTCAGGTAGCCTGCATCGGCCCAGGAGGGAAAGAGCACGGCAAGGTGTGCAATGTTCTCGTTGTACGTCCAGAGCATCTGCCCAATGATATAGCTTAGGATGCCCAAACTCAACAGCAGGGGAACCCATCGCTGCATTGTCTGAGAAAGAGCAGAACTTGGGAGCGATAACTTGGAAGCATGCTCACTTCGATAGTTGCTTTGCAGGAAGAGTGGGAGTGTCAGGAGCAAGCCGACCCCCTCGAGGAGGCCCTGAATGAGATTGTCAACAAGGATCACGGATGCAGGATTTCCCGGTTTGAAGAGCAAATACACCACAAAAAGACCTGTGAACAGGAGAATGAGAACGAGGCTCTTCCAGAGTGAGCGAATGGTTTGGCTATCCTTGGCCCTTATCACGTCCTTCCCTCTTCTCTTCCAACTGACAGGTCCAAAGTGGTTGGAACTGGAGTACATAGATAAATATGGTAGAGATTGTAGCACGGAGTTGCAGAATGAAACAGCTCATATATCTTAATTATATGCTCTCTTTAAGGAAGAAGACTATTAAAATGTTATTAAAAATGGCCATTTTTGTAGCTCCTCAGGTCTCTTTCTGCTTGCGAACTACCTCCGGCAGTTCGCATGCCAGAGTGTGGGAGGTGGATTTGGCAGCTCGCGAGCTGCCAAATCCACCTCCCACAGACAATCTAGGCAAGCCACCGCAGGTGGTGAGGTGACCTGAGTAAGTTACCCTTAGGGGAAGAAAGGACATTCTTATTCGATGTCGCTTACATCTACGTCTCTACTTACCTGTCCTGCCATCTGCTTCCCTAGTTGGCGGGCAAAGAGGACGATTTTTTCGGCCATCACCTCTTCTTGATCAAGGTTTTGTTTGAGCAGTTGAGCACATTGTTGCTGTCCCAGAGTCACCGCTGTATCAATGAGACCTTGGTAGGAAGCAATTTCATAATGCTCAGTTTTCACTGCCGCTTCCAGATCAAACATCGAGAGAATTTCAGCGGATGGCTGCTCACGAACAAAATTATCGTGCTCTTTCTTGAGCCCATCAATTGCAAAACAGGGAAATGTTGTTGGTCGCTCACCAAAGACCTTGAAGCACTGCTCGATATTATTAATCTGCTGTTTGGTCTCGGTGAGATGCTGCTCAAAAGCTTTCTTGATATCTGGGTCCTGGGCCTCTTTGGCCATCTCTGGCAAGATCTGTGTTATGCGCTGCTCGGCATCGTAAATGTCACCCAGCTCATGTAAAAACAGTTCTTTTTGAGTTTGTACTGGCATGGACCAATGACCTCCTTAGCTGGAACGAATATTCATCTCCAGTAGCAACACGGCGCTTGGCGCCTCAGCGTTTGGGTATAGAGGAGTACTCATTATCTGATCAGCAACCAAGCGTTTTTCTTGTACACTCATAGTACGTATCATTATCCAAAAGATAGACAATCTAACTCATGCTTTATATATATAATGTAGAGCTTATTGCCAGGATTGCTTAGATACTCTTAGCAAATTGTGTCCAGAACTTGGAAAAGTTTTACAAAGCTGTGATAGTTTCTTGATATTCTCGAAGTATACTGTGCCCATGTGAAGTATAGAGTGGGTCACAGGCTCTATGTCGCATGATAACGAGGCTTGTATATATTAAAACAAGCCTCGTTATGTTTCTGAGAACTCTCATATTGAGCTTAGACAGGCCGCTAAATTGTCCCTTTCTCCTCCTAGGAAATGGTTTTTGTACCAGCTATCCTGAATACTATGGAACAGGATGTTCAGGCTCACTAGGAGGAAACTCGATGAGAGTTGCTCTTCTCTCTCCATTCATTCATCCAATTAGAGATCCTTTTGTCGGTGGAACAGAAGCTTCTATTTACCGTTTAGCAACTGGTCTGAGTCGTCAGGGAGTGAGCGTGGTCTGCTATGCCTGTGAGGGATCGGTCATACCAGGGGTGGAAATAAGAACCTGTGGTGTAGCTGCTAGTGCCCTTGCCTATCCTCATGAACCTAATGAGATGAGTGGGGAAGAGATACTGGCCATACATGCTTATGAAGATGTGGTTATGTACCGGGCTATTGCAGATGCAGTGGAAGATCCCTCGATCGATGTTCTTCACAATAATTCTTTCTCAGGGATCCCTTTTCTTCTTTCACGTTTTATAGATCTAGCCATATTTCATACACTCAGGCTCCCCCCTATACTTCCATCCATGACCGAGGCACTGCAGTTTTGCATGGCCGAAGACGTTTCGCTTCAGGTTGTAGCACTTTCGCATGCCCAGGCCCAGCTTTGGCTACCGTACTACCCGGTGAGCCGGGTCATTTACAATGGACTGGATTTTGATATCATTCCTCGCGGTCTTTCTCATGATGGCACACTTGCCTTTGTCGGGAGGATAGACCCGAATAAAGGAATAGAAGATGCTATTGATGTTGCTAGTTACCTGGGGAAAAAATTGTCTATTTATGGTGCGCCTCAGCCATATAATACTTCGTACTTTGAAGGATGCATTCAACCACTTCTTCAAACGCATCCCAATGTGACGTATCATGGATTAGTTGATCAGCAGACTCTGTTTCAAGGATTAGGTCGAGCCCAGGCTCTCCTCTTTCCTGTGAAATGGGACAAGCCATTTGGTAATGTGGTTATTGAAGCAATGGCCGTAGGAACTCCTGTGATCATGTATGATCGTGGATCAGCATGCGAGCTGATTACAGAAGGAGTTAGTGGTTATGTTGTCTCACAGGATAATCTCATTGAGATGGCATCTGCCGTGGAGCGGACAGAAGTAATCGATCGTTCTGCATGTGCAAATTATGCACAAGAACGTTTTAGTATAAAAAATAGCATTGAAGAATATCTTAAACTTATAGAATCTATATGCTAATCTTCTGATGAATAGAATTGCTAAAGATTTTCAAGCAAGGCACATAAATTACGACGCAACAGTTTACCAGATGAGTTACGTGGTAGATGATCAATAACATAGATGACCCTGGGTATCTTGTAACGAGCCAGATGCTGTGTAGCGTGGACAAGCAGAGCCTCAAGGTCAATATCATGACCAGCATGCAGGCGGACGAAAGCAATCGGTACCTGTCCCCATTGGACATCTGGCTGTCCGCAGACACCTGCCTCGGCTACGTCTGGATGAGTAAGCAAAACGGACTCAATCTCGGCAGGGTAGACATTCTCGCCGCCTGAAATGATCAGGTCGCTGCGGCGGTCCAAGACATATAGATAGCCCTCTTCGTCGAGATAGCCAATATCGCCCGTACAGAGCCAGCCATCGTGAATAGCCTCCGCTGTAGTTTCGGGACTATTAGCATATCCCGGCGTAATGCTCGGACCTTTCAGATAGATCATCCCCGGTTTACCTGATATAGCTGGTCGATTCTCGTTCATGATGCGGAGTTGGACTTGCGGGAGCGGGCGGCCTGCTGAGCCAAGTTTACGCAACGCGTCTGCTGGTGGAAGCGTCACAGCCTGTGAGCAAGCTTCGGTGAGCCCATACGTTTGCACAACTGGAATACTACGTGCTATGCAATCTTCAAGTAGCGGACGGGGAGCTGGTCCCCCACCCAGCAGGACACAACGCAGAGTTGATGGATAACATTTCTGGCTTCCATTAACATCGAGTACGGCAAGCATGCGCTGAAGCATAACAGCAACCACTGAGATGATCGTCACATGATCCTCGCGGATCGCTACGTTGACGGAGACAGGGTCAAATTTTTCGTGCAGGATGACACTGATGCCATAGATGACACTGCGGAAGAGGATAGACAGGCCACCAATATGGAAGAGGGGTAGACAAGCTAGCCAGCAATCGTCGTGGTGATGGCCCAGATTAAGGACGGAGCCAATCGCATTCCACCATTGCATACCATAGGTGATGATGACCCCTTTGGGATTGCCAGTCGTGCCGGAGGTATACATAATAGCCTGAGTCGCGCTGAGATCGATCAATGTGTACAATGGAGTATTGAGATCTTCATCAGAGCCTTTGAGCACGATATCGTTACTTTCGGGTTCTGCCTGCAAGGTTCCCTGGATTAGCTCGGGAATGGCCTGTACGATATCTGTAGCGATTCTTTCATAAAATGTATCGCTCAAAAGATGTGATGCATGTACATCGCGTATTTGCCAGCCAAGCTCTTCGAAGGTCAGACGCGTGTTGAGGGGAACGAGGATTACTCTGAGACGGGTTAGAGCATGAACGGTGACAACATAAGGCAAACCATTTGCCGCAAGCAGTGCAATGCGGTTTCCCTGGCGTACACCAGCCGCAGCCAGTTGTCTGGCGAGACGCGTCGCCTGCTGATCCAACTCGGCGAAGGACCAGCGGACCTCACTACAACGTATTGCCAGATGCCTCGGAAAGTTCTCGGCGCAACGTGCCAGCCAGTTTGGAAGAAGTGTATCAGATGCGTTCATTATGTTGCCTTCAGAATTGTGCAGCCTCCACCCCACCCAGCGCCCGCCATTCCCAGAGTGCTCGTCTATCCAGATGAACACCCAGACCTGTCCCTGAGGGAACAGGGAGAAGCCCATCATGGATAGATAAATCCTCAGTTACCATGTCATCTTCTAATATATCTAGTGTAGACAGTCCACACTCCAGTGTAACTTCAGGCGATGCTGCGACAAGGTGTAGTGTGCCTATGATACCGATACCTGTTTCAATGGTGCTAGTAATCACGCAGTGCACACCATGTTCCGTGGCTTCCTGAATGATTTGCCGACTGACATGCAATCCACCAATAAGCTGTGGTTTGAGAATCAGTATATCTGCGGCCTGTGCAGCAAGGACACAACGAGCGCTTGCCAAGTCGTATACCGCCTCATCTGCTGCAATAGGAATAGAAACAGCTTTTCTGAGATTGTGCATGCCTGTCAGGTCGCTAGCTTGGAGTGGCTGCTCGACGTACTGGATGTCGAGGGAAGCACATGTAGTAAGTATAATATATGCCTGGTCAAAGTCCCATGCCTCGTTAGCATCCAGGCGCAGGTGAATGGTGGGTCCAATGGCCTCGCGGATGGCGTATACGCGCTCAATGTCTGCTTTGACTCCCATACCAAGTTTGAGTTTGAGGCAACGAAAGCCAGTTGCGATTGCAGCTTGAGCATTATTTACCGCTGCATTTGTAGCTGATGCGCCGATGACAGTGTTGACGTGGATGTGAGTACGCGGTGCGATGGGCAGTTGCATGGAGACGGGCTCACGTGGATGATCTGCATTGGATTGAGATCGTTGGGTTAGCAGTTCGCTTATACTACACTGTTGAGCCTGCCCCAGCGCGTCGAGCAATGCAATTTCCAGCCCACAGGTGGTCGAAGCGGGTAGGATATCTACGGCTCCATACAGGATGTCCAGTGCTTCGTCTAGCTCCTTGCCCACAAGATCATTAACGATTGGAGATTGATGAAGCGCGGTAAGCGCTTCATTGAGATTACCACCGCTGAAGTCGGGCATAGGTGCAACCTCACCTATCCCTGTAATGCCATTTGCCGTGAGGATCTCGACAATGGCTCCTTCACGTGTCGCCAGAGTGCCGTGGGCAGTAGTAAAAGGGCTGCGTAGAGGTATGCGATATGGCAGTACTCTAAATTGCAGTATCCTCAAAGTGGATTGTGAAGAAGGGGACAACTGGCTGTCCCCTATATGCTTCTCCATGAGAAAGAGTATAGATTACTAACCCGTGCGGGTCAAGCGGTGCATTTACTTGCTACCGGAAGGGCCGCTGTCCATAAGCGACATAGATGATAAAGCAACTTCGGTGTTGTTCGCATTCCTGAAACATGAGTTCAAGGAGACGATCGTATTCTTCAGAGCTGACGTCTAGATGTTGAAGCACCAATGGCTTCATAGCCAGACACGCTGCACGCATATTCGTTGCAGTTGTGCTTCCCTGGCGGCCTCCCCATTGACCAACTGGCAAAGTGAATGTCTCTGCTTTGACATTCTCCAACCCTGCGACCTGTAAGTATGCGCCAATCTGTCTGGTTTCAAGGGGATCAATACTGCGTTTTTGGCAAGCAGCTACGATCCATTGCTGAACCTGAGAACACGCTGGACCGGCATTTTGAAAGGTGCTGTCTGACTCTACCAACTCGACCATTCCACCAGGACGTGTGACTCGCACTAGCTCATTTACAACGTGGAGCCAGCGAGTGGCAGGAATAACACAACCAAGTGATCGTTGATGAACGAAATCAAACTGATAGGAAGAGAAAGGCAAGCCTTTCAGGACATCCGCCATCACGAATTGATAGTTGCTTGGCTTGGTTGAAGCATTTGCCTCCGCAGGCGGATCGAATATATCAAGGCCAATCACATTCGCATCAGAGAACGCTTGGGCCATTTCCTGAGCCCAGCGACCTGTTCCACATCCAACATCCAGAATATTTTTCAACCGCTTGATTGGAGCGCGATAATTTCCCGACATAGCCTGACGCAGTAGGTAGTGCTGAAAGTCCAGTCGATTTACTTCTTCCGTATTCCAGGGTAGAATGTAGGGAGAATCGGTGGGCAACTGACGGCTTGCGACCATCACTGCGTGAGAATTAGTGGAAGTATGCTCATCAAGAGAAATGAGCGTCGTACGTCTTTTGCGCACTTGAGAATGCCAGTTCATATGTGCAGCCCTCATATCATCTACTCAAAATCAACTTAGCGTACAAGATTTTAACGACTCTCCGTCTGCAGTTGCCATCGCAAATGGTAGCAAAAACTTGCATATGGCTTAGTTCCAGCTGTTCCTTTGAGGAGGAACCAACACTTATAGTAGATATTACACTAATGCCAAGCTATTTTGCATAAAGAAGCACTTAAATTGGTATAAAGAAATACTTAAAATTGGCAAGATAGAAGAGTACGTATTGTGGGAGGATTTTTCAGTTTGAAGAGGCCCTCTGCAGGTACAGAAGGATGGAGATATGCTTTTGCCCAAACGCTTCTTTCATCTGAAAGCTGGCGTACATGTGGCGATGATATATATCGTCATCGTAATTAGCCCGCTTATTCAGGCTTGTGGGGTGCTGGACCTTCAAGATCACCAGGAAATCTCGTTGATGTCAGATCCATTCCCAATCAATGATTCATCAAGCTTATCCAAGAGATTCAGACAAAAGACCGTCACGAGCCGCATGCAACGGCTCTGAGAGAATACGCTTATATCGCGTTAGGTCAGAGCTGAGAAAGGATTTATTATGATCAGTCATGTTGTTTTACTTCAACCAAAGACAGAGATGGCAGAGGAGGACATCACGGCAGTGCTCAGTCATGTGCAAGATCTTCAAGAACGTATTCCGGGGATTATTGAGACGCGAGTTGGAAAGAATTTGAGTGTGAATCATCAAGGGTATGTCTACGGGTTTGTCATGCGTTTTGCCGATGAAGCACATCTCAAAGATTATGCTCTACATCCAGCGCATCAGGTAGTAAGTAAAGAGTTACAAGATATTTGTCAGAGCATCATTGACTTTGATATTGAGTAGTAGTTCTCTTGAGAGCAATCAGGGTCCTGCGCTACTTGAAGATCCTGAGCATCAAAAACAGGAATGGTCAAGTTTGCACTCCTGCTTTTGATGCCTACATCATTGACTGGCTTGAACCCTAATTATTCATCGGATATGCCGTAATAACCTCTCCAATCTTCCTCAGAGGGATAATAATTCCTGAATGCTGCTTCCATTTCCTGCTTCAGAGTATGCCTACTAATGATTAGCTGTCATATTCCCATCAGCAATTTCTTCTGTGAAGATGTCCTTTAGATGTCTTCTAGATGTCGTGGTAATGCTCACTGATATTAGGTATGATTGTACTAGCCGCTTGTCTTGAGTAATTTGAGAAAATGTTTATCGGTACTTTGTTGACTGCGGAAAGATCGTCTTTTAGCTCTTCCGCTCATACCTAGCTATTACTAGGTCGAGAGAAAATGGCTCGCTGAATCTGACACGCTCAAAAGTCCCGAGTCAACAAAGTACCATTATTGGTACTTTGTTGACTGCGGAGAAGTCATCTTTTAGCTCTTCCGCTCATATCTGGCTATTGCCAGATCGAAAGAAAATGGTCTGATGCATCTGATACGGTGAAAAATCCCGTGTCAACAAAGTACCATAGCGGTGGCCAAGAAGATTGAGCCTTTATATAGCTCATTGGGCTGTTAATACTAGTGGCTCAAGATTCCTGCGAACCGATGTAAAGTACTTTATGAGATATGAAAGGAATATATTATGGGTTTGGAAAATATGAGACATAGACGCGGATATACTTACTCTGATGGAAGCCCTGATGGAAGCCCTGATAGAGGAAATGGTCAGACTGGAAGGCAAAGTGACCATACCCTACATAAAAAAACTTCTGATGAGAGACTTGCAGAAAACACGAGATTTTTGCATCATGTACCACTGAATGAGGAGCAAATAGGAGAGCAAAAAGCATTAATAAGAGCAGAAGCAAGGCATCTAGAACGTGCTATGGATGAGCAAGGAGATAGGAATATAAGAGATTCTTATAATAAGCTACGTTATCCTCCTATGGTTTTTGGTGCACTTACAGGCGCAATAACAGGAGCAAAGGCAGTAGCAGATTTCTCATCCGACCCAAAAAAAATAGTCGGAGGGGCAGTGGTCGGAGCTGCGGCCATGGCATATGTAGTAGATAGTATAGTGACACCTGAGAAGCAAGCACTTGATGAACTTACACGGCATGGACCTCACGGATGGCTTTCAAAGGCTGGAAGAGCTATACGAGATAAACAACATAAAATGGCATATAGACATAAAGTGGAGGATTCCGCGCAAGGACTAGGGATTCCAGCCCCCAACATAGATTCACCTGGATGGAAAAATCTTATAAAAGATGCATATAGCGACATACTAGAAAACTATGGAATTGATGATAACATGAGGAATCAAATTCTATTAATAGATATAGTAGAATGAGGGGCAAATCATGGTATAAGTGAAGAAGATAGACAGAGCCCTGAATATCAGAAAATACTAAATGCAGCACTTAAAGAAAATCACCGTAGAAGTAATGATTAGCACTAGATCTTTCATGACGAGGTACTATAACTTGCTAATTTTGCATCTTTGTAAAAAATGGGTTCCTTGCGTTATGGAGTAAGAATATGGAGGGCATTTCGTAACCCCTAAAAAGCTCTTCAGTAAGCCCAAAAACACGCTTGGATAAAGTGAGCAAAAGCTAGAAAAAAGCCGCTTGCCTATTTCAGCTCAGAAATGCTCTGCTTATCCGGGTTACGAAATGCCCTCTCAAGGTGATAACTTATGCTCTCTACTAGCATCAGAGCACATACAAACACAAGGTTCAACCAACTTTGCAAGCCAAACAAGATATGCTAGGTGAGAAAAGAAACACCGCCCATACCTGTTGTAGCAGCAGGGTTACCTTTCTATAAAACGGCTTGTAGAGGCGATTGAGACCCTTGGAAGTCTTCTAAGGTTCGAAATCCTGCTGGACGTGCCATGAAGTTTAGAATAGCTCCTGGACTGCTTTCCCAACCTGCGATCTGGGCCGATACTTTGTTGACACCGAAAAGTTCCCCAAGTCCGATGAGGCAGATGGCGTTCTCTCGCATTCGCGCAACCTGGGGAGTAGTCAGGTATCAGCAGAAGAGCAGAAAGATGATCTATTCGTAGTCAACAAAGTACCGATATGCATGTTAAGCAGTTTTTACGTAATTGGAGTGCCGCAAATCTACGGCAGGCGCGGGAACTTGGAGAAGTCAGGCTTGCGCTTCTCCAGGAAGGCGTTCTTGCCCTCTTTCCCCTCCTCAGTCATGTAGTAGAGCATGGTGGCGTTGCCCGCCAGTTCCTGGATGCCTGCCAGACCATCGGTATCGGCATTGAAGGCCGATTTGAGGAAGCGTAGTGCGATGGGGCTCTTCTCCAGAATCTCTCGGGCCCACTGGATAGTTTCCTCTTCCAGTTGCTCCAGAGGCACGACTTTGTTGATCAAGCCCATGTCTAGTGCCTCTTGGGCTGTGTACTGGCGACAGAGGTACCAGATCTCGCGTGCTTTTTTGTGACCCACAACACGAGCCATATAGGTTGCACCCCAGCCAGCATCGAAACTGCCGACGCGTGGGCCAGTCTGGCCGAAGCGTGCGTTCTCTGCTGCAATAGTCAGGTCACAGAGCAGGTGCAGGACGTGGCCGCCTCCGATCGCATAGCCTGCTACCATGGCAATGACCGGTTTTGGCAAATACTTGATGACTTTTTGCAGTTCAAGCGCATTGAGACGGGGAACACCATCTTCGCCGACATAGCCGCCCTCGCCGCGTACCCGCTGGTCACCGCCGGAGCAGAAGGCGTTGTCCCCCTGCCCGGTGAGAATGACAACCCCAATTTCCTGGTCCTCACGGCATGCGTTAAAAGCGTCAATCATCTCACTGAGCGTTAGTGGGCGGAAGGCATTGCGGACTTCAGGGCGGTTGATAGTGATTTTGCCGATGCCTTCGGCCTTTTCAAAAATGATATCAGTATAGCTACCTACTCTTTCCCATTCGATTGCCATGTATTTCTCCTTTGATAATTTGTTGTACAAAAATCGTGTACTAGCGTGACGAAGAGTTCAGGCTGTTCCAGATGGACTGTATGGCCCGCGTCAGGCACAATCTGATGTTGAGCCTTTGGGAGCTGCCATGCCATATGCTGACTAATAATGCAAAACTTGCTATCCAGTTCGCCAGTGATGAGTAGCACTGGAATGGTAAGAGTCCTTAGACGCCACTCAAGAACTGGTTGGACTCCAATGCCAACCCCTCGTAAACTGTTAGCGAGTCCATGTGCACGATTATCCAGACGCTGCACATGCTGTGCTCTTCGATATGCGATAGGCAAATTGTGCTGACTGGCAAAGAGTGGGAGTTCTTCCCAATCGTTCACAAATGCTTCGATGCCCTCACGCTCGATACGATCCGCCAGGGCTCTATCGCTAACACGGCGCTTTCCGCGCTCGACAGGATTGGCAAGACCCGGCGAGGCACTTTCCAGGATCAATGCGCGAAAATAGCGAGAAAAGGCGCAGTAAAGGGCGATGCGGCCACCCATTGAATAGCCCAATAGGATAGCTTCTCCCTGCTTAATACCGAGCGTTTGTAATACGCCAATGATATCAGCCTCACAATGTTCCATACAGTAACGCTGCGGATCATCGGGAGCATCGGATTGTCCATGTCCGAGCATGTCGAGCGTGATGATACGCCTACCCGGTGTAGCAAGATCCTCGAGTAACATGCCCCAGCCTGCTGCACTACCAGTGAAACCATGCAGCAGAACCAGAACTGGTGCATCCTGTACTGCTGTACCATACTGGATCACACCAATGTGCACGCCATTGACCTGAATACGCTCATAAAACTGATCAATCATCATTAAACCTCTCATCACAATTTATTTCGCAATTTATTGCGCGTGATGTAGGGACCCGATTTACCGTGTGCCCTTTGGGTATCGCGTCCGTGGGTGGTGGCGGGGTCGGGCTGCATGTTGTCGATGGTGGCAGGGTCGGGCTGCATGTTGTCGATGGTGGCAGGGTCGGGCTGCCCACTTCTTGCTCAACGGCTAGCCAGAGTTGGCGGTGCATCTCGACATTGCTTGCTCGTTCGGTGGGTACTTCGATGACCTGTAGCCCGCCACTTGTGAGACTGTCCGTAACGGCCTGACGAAACTCTTGCCATGTCGCGATGCGTCGGAACTGGCCGCCGTACATCTGGACCACGAGACGGAAATCCAGGCCAGTTGATGTACCGAAGAGTTGTTCAAAATGTTCTGGGTAGGCTGCCTGCGGCAGGAAGGAGAAGATGCCGCCGCCGTCATTGTTGACCAGCACAATCGTCAGGTTGAGCTGGTGGAGGCGTGCAGCAAGCAGCCCATTCAGATCGTGGAAGAAAGAAAGATCTCCGATCACCAGCACGGTTGGTTCATCTTTATCGGAAGCGGCACTGACGCCGATTGCTGTCGAAATAACACCGTCGATGCCGCTGGCCCCCCGATTGCCCAGGATGTGTATATGGTACTGAGTGCCCCAGAAAAAGCTATCCAGGTCGCGCACAGGCATGCTATTGCCTGCAAAGAGATTAGTGCCATCCGGCAACAAATTGGCCAGCTCGCTAAAGACACGTCCCTCGAATAATGGCTCAAATTCCTGAAGCTTTAGGCGGAGAGCCTCCCGTGCAAGCTGGTCGTGCTGTTGCCAGGTAGCAAGCCAGGGAGATGGAGCATCTTGCGAAGTATCGACATGATCAACGTGGTAGTCTACTATCCTGAGGAAATCTTGGCAGAATGCAACCGGGTCTACATGTATCAACATGTCGGCGAGTTGGGTAGGCTCTTCCCAACTGCCATGCCCATCAATTACTGCCTGTGGGCAATGGTGATAATGTTTCAGGTAGAGAAGGAGCGCTTTAGAAGTTGGCATCGCACCGAAGCGCAAGATGAATCGTGGTGGCATATTATGCATAAAGGCTGTGCAACGTAGCAGAGCATCATAAGTAGCCACAATATGGCTATGATCGTGGGGACCACAACGCAGCTGCGAGAGCGGATCGGCTAAGATGGGATAGCTCAGGCGTTGCGCTAACTTGATGAGTGGTTCAATGAGCGCAGGTTTATCGAGTGGACCGACAATGATGAGTCCATCCGGCGTGTCATCCACCTTCTCTCTCAGGTATTCGAGAGTAGCTCTTGGTGCAAAGTCCTGTAGTGCATCACCCACTCTGATATAGGGTTCGTTGCCCAGTCGACCCTGCCAGGCAAAGCAATCGCGCCACTTCTGCTGTGCGGGCGGTGGCGGATTGGTGTGTGGTTCGGGTGTCAGCGGTTCACGGAAGGGAAAGTTGAGATGAACGGGGCCAGCTGGCACTGCCTGTGTCAGGGCAGTAGCATGGTTGGCGAGCGTGCGGATGTAGCGCAGAGCTTCATTGGTGGCTTCGGGAAGCGCAACTTCTACAAACCATTTGACATGAGTGCCATAGAGCCTGTTCTGGTCGATGGCCTGGGGAGCGCCACAATCACGCAGTTCCGGAGGACGATCCGCCGTCAGTACGAGCAGTGGCACGTGTGACAATTTGGCCTCCACGATGGCAGGCATGAAATTTGCTGCCGCCGTTCCCGATGTGCACAGTAATGCCACTGGTAGACCAAGGCGTTTTGCCATACCCAGACCGAAGAAAGCTGCTGAACGTTCATCCACGTGCATCCAGATGCGCAGAGCTGGATGCTGTGCAATTGCTAACGCCAGAGGGGTTGAACGTGATCCAGGACAAATGACGACGTTGTGAATACCAGAGCGCTGTAGTTCGTCAATAAAGGCGTTTACATAAATATACGTCTGGTGATTCGATCCTAGCGCATCAAAAGAAGTGTATGGCATAGACATCTCTCATCCCTCCCAGCCCAATCCACGCAGCATAACCTCTAGCTTTAAGCAGGATTCTGCAAACTCGCTCTCAGGCCGTGAAGCTGCGACAATACCACAGCCTGCGAAAAGCGTAGCCTGATTGCCATCAATGAGAGCGGAGCGTAGAGCGACAGCGAATTCTCCATTGCCACTGGCCCCGATCCAGCCGATCGGACCTGCATACCAACCTCGGTCAAGTTGCTCATAGGCCCGGATGGCAGCAAGTGCGGGCTGGCGAGGAAATCCTCCAACTGCCGGTGTTGGATGTAAGTCTTCAATGGCTTCCAGAATACTATGACCTAGCAGCAGATTGCCAGTAATGGCTGTTTCCAAATGCTGGATATTCTTCAGTTTGAGCAGACGAGGTGTACCGGCAACCCAGACGCGAGAGCATATGTTTGCCAAAGCATCGTGGATGGTTGTCACAACAACCCGATGCTCTCCCTGATTTTTCGAACTTTGCAATAATTCATTACCCAGGCGCTGATCTTCCTCTTCTGTTGTGCCGCGTGGAGCTGAACCAGCCAGGGCCATAGTCTGGATTTGTCTATCCGCTCCGCAGATGAGCCGCTCGGGTGTTGCTCCAACAAAATAGCGTTCGCCACGCAGGATGGCAAAAACATAGGCCGTAGGGTAGTGCTCGCACAGTCGGCGTAGGACAGCGGCAATGTCAAAGGCTTGCTCTTGGTTGGTGACCTGGATAGCACGGGCCAGTACAACCTTTTGAAAGGCTCCTTCTTTGATTATGTGTACAGCGTTCGCGACCTGTGCCATCCATGTTGCTGGCAGTAGCAGATCATGCATGACAAGCCGCTGCTGTAGATCTACTGCATCAGCTCTTTTCTGTGACTGGGTGATTGTTTGCTCCGGGATAATGCTCAAACGTTGTAGAGTAGTACGGATCTCTTCTATGATCTCTTTTATCTCGGTATCTGGCTGGATCATTGTATTAATGGTGAGCGCGGCGTTCGTCTCATCACGATGAAAAAGTAGGCGTGGTAGAACAAGCAATCCGTCGGGAAAGCCTTCCCAGAGTGGGGTGTGTGAACTGAGAGGATCAAATGCAAAACCGCCGAAGAAGACTGGCCCATTCGTATACAGTGACGTCTGGCTGGCTTGTCCGCAGACTGCATATTTTTGCAAGTCGCGCCAAGTTGTCGCAGCTGTACCTACACAATTGGGGCCGGACGTGGTGATCGTTGTCGCGGTACCAGTGCCAACTAGTACTCGCTGTTCTGCAGGATAGGCCCAGAAAAAGCAGTCGCCCAGGTGCAGCGACTGAAAAGTAGTAAAGATATCCAGCGGATCGCATAGCGTGATGGGTTGAGTAAAGCTAGCAAGGATCTGGTGTCCCAGGTCAGCAGCACATACAGCGGCCTGCTGTAGAGTTCTCTCTAATTGTGTATAGTCACAAACAATTGACCATGAGCCGCTGGTCCTATTTGTAACTGACGTGTTATAGAAAGTGATATCCATAGGCTCCACAATGCAAAATCGTTAGTATCAGACTCGCTTGCAGCCGTATTGAACAAGCCAAAAGCCAGGAGCGATGTCCGTCGTATTATAGCACGGGTGTGCAGATCAAAACCAAGAAAGTATACATAAAAGGATTTCTGAGGTATACTAGAATTTAGCCAATTAGGGTATGTGGAGAGGACAATGAAAGATTACCACATCAATATATTCTACAGTGAAGAGGACGAAGGCTATATTGCTGATGTTCCGGATCTGAGATTTTGTTCTGCTTTTGGCGAGACTCCTGAAGAGGCCCTCAAGGAAGTTTTGATCGCCAAAGCCAACTGGCTTGAAGCTGCTCGTTCAGAAGGGAAACCAGTACCATTGCCGCGATACAAGCCTGTGATCTATCAGGTAGCTTCTTAGTTCAGCTCAGCACTGGTGGATTCACCATAGGAGCTACTCTCAAGATCTACCCTAAAACTATAGCCGTGCTTCTGAAACCCCAAAGACTCATAAAATTGATGAGCAGGTGCTCGCTGCATATTACTCGAAAGTGCTAATCTCGAGAGGACATCTTATCGAGCGGGAAAGCGAGACATAAGTACAACAAAAGGCAGATACCTGGAAGGTACCCACCTTTTTGATGTGTACGCCGCTTGATTGCATATATCGTGCAACCATTAACTTGTTCTAGCTACGCGCCTATGAGGCACTAGCAAGGCTCTGCGGTAGGCTCTCTCCGAGCAACTTTTCTAGCGTTTCTCGTTTGATGCGGTATCCCTGGCGCTCGTGGATGTGTGGCAAAACAACTGCATCTAGCACACCTTGTTTGATCCAGCGGCGTACAGTTGTGTCATCGACACGCAGGATTTGAGCAACTTCTGCTACTGTTAACAAATCATTCATGATGTTAACCCCCTTGGTAAAAAATTACCCATCGGAGCACTTAGAAACACTACATACCCAGTGCATCATTCTAAGTGGGGATGGTATTCCAAAACCCTGTAAGCAAGTCCACAGGATTATATTGTGTTTATATTGTATAACCTTTTTCGGTAGCTGTAAAGAAATTTGCTAATGCATAGGTAAAAAGGGTGATCAAGAAGAAATTTTCATACCAAAATGTATGTCTCTATCTTTACACTTTTTTGGAATGTCTCTAGTGAAAGATCTGTTGTGAAACCATTTTGTGCACCAAACGGTTTGAAGTGGCCTTCTCGACCTTCGTCAGTTTCTCCTCTCTCAAGTTCAGTTGAGAAAACTGTAGAGATAGAGGGTATGTGGGGCTATTATATGGTATAACTACTCGGAGGTATCGCTTTCAGACAGCGTCCAAAGCGTCAATGGATGGTCAGGGTTCTCTCGAGCTATTTCTTGCAACTCTGGTGGAAGATATTTTATGGATATGGGTATGCCATCTATATATGCAATATTAGCAAATGGGTTGCTTTCTTTTATACGGGCAGTTGAAAACTCCTTATCATAATAAGACATCTTAAACATATCACGGATTTTTTTTGCTTTCTGCCCAGTTGTACTTTTTGAAGTGCCAAAATGTTGGCATATGGTATCAATAGTAGTGTATGGTTGAAAACTTTTGTCAAAAAGAAAGTTTATACTACCCAGGGCATGGATTACGGCTGCGGCCCAAATCTCTAATCTGCCTGACAGAAATGGAACCTCTCTTTTGCGCGACATCTTCCGTATAAGCTTTTCACACAGCTCTTTATACTCCTGATCAACATACTGATCACAGAAGTCATTGGTCATTTGAATGAGTGTCTCTGTATATTTTTGTACGGTTGCTTTATCTTTCATGTTCTTTTTTCCTAGGTACTTGCTACCTTGTTAAACCTTTAGGGAGTCTATGAGCTTGATTATTTCTTCTGCCTCGTCAACTATTGCTTTTACAACGTCAACTTTTCTAAACGCATGCTTTTCAGAAAAATTTATGTAATCAGCTCTATGACGAGAACTTTTTAATGGATTAAGCCTCTGTCCTATCTCGTCCCATTCGGGGTAAGCAGGATTGGCAATAAATATATCGATAATAAACTGGTGTGTCCCTTTTCCACTAGCTTTAATTTCTTGCTCGGTAGGATATTCTTTTACTTTTTTGAGATAATCACGAGCAGCATGAAAAGCAGCATAATACGCCCTACTTATGGCAGACCTGAGCATTGCCTCTTTCCTGGGCCTCTTGCCTTTTGGCAGACTATCAGCTAGTGAAAGCAAGTCCCTTGCCAACCAGTAATATTCTTGCCAATCAAACATTCTTAATCCATGCCTACTGTAACAAGATGTTTGGCTTGCCTTGAAATTTTCTGCCACATTTCTTTACGAAATTGAGAGAATACTTCTTTGGCCTCTTCTATTGGAATATTTATCTCTATATAGGCTGCAAGGGTGGCACTATCTAATGATCCCGTTTCGCTTATATAATACAGAGTCATGGGTGAATCTTTAAAGTATCGAGATTTTGCTTCATGAACTCTGTTTAAATCATCTATTAAAGACGGGTAGTTTTTCAGGAAGGTGGATATTTCATTAGCCTGGATAAAATCATACTGCGTCTTTAAATTTTCAACAGCATTATTAAAAGGTATATTCTCGATGGCTGTCGGTAATTGGTTTTCTCGTTCTGCATCGCTCATCTGGTATCCTCTTTCAAGTCAGATATTCGACTTCTTACAGTGTGCAACTCATTATAATCCACTTATGGATGCTTTTCAAGGCTGCAAAAAGCGCTTTACGTATTCGTCTATATGAGCCCACAATAATGTGGTAAAGCCTGGTAATATATCTGTGGGAGCTATACGAATAAGGCTGAGATATGCTATATTCCTATTATGAATGTGAGTCAAAACTATGGTGTGCTGCGCGTCATGGGTATACGTCGTGTGCATCAAACAGGCCGTGGGAAGCGCGTGGATCCACAACCGTCTGCTGTTACTCTGATAGGTCAGGAGGAGTATCAGTTGGGTTGGTTGTCAGAAGAGCGCTTTGTGCATGTCATCTCGCGTCCTGAGATAACCATCGGTCGAGCACTGGATAATGATATTATTTTGATGGACCCGACAGTCTCTCGTGAGCATGCCCGTCTGGTATTGGATAGCCAGGGATGGCGCGTTTATAATCTCACAGAGAACAATTCTGTGCTTGTGAATGGGCGCACTGTTCCGAGTGGAGGCTGTCTTTCGCTGCTGCCACAGGATTTTCTGCAGCTTGGCAATACGATAGTGCAACTGGTAGCCCCACAGCCTAGAATAGTCGACGATACGTCTCCGTCTTCTCCTTCAGTGGATCAGCTTGCTAGAGTGCTTCCTTTGGCGTCTGATCATGTAGCTATCACCAATAGTCATGGACAGAATGGGGCTCACGCTCAGGAGCTGGTCTCACAGGACCCTGACTCAGTTGCTGGTACTAACTCTATACCTTGCTCACCTCTATCGCCTGATACTGAATTGATGGTGCAAACGTGGCATGATGAAGAGGAAAGCCTATCAGATGGTGTCTTGACCATGCAGTTGGCCTTGCCTCACCACTTGGGAGTGCGCATACGCTCGATTAGTATCATAGTGGGTCTGGTTATTTTGACTATGGGCGTGGTTGGCACATTTGTATTGAATAGCCTGGGTGGATTTGCTGTATTAGTACAGGGCGGGCCATCTGGCCTGTTGGTTGGGCTGACGATTCCCCTCATTCCTGCAATCAGCATCAACCTGCTGGTCAACTTCATGGATCGTTTTAAGCGTGAACCCTGGTTTCTACGGCTGGCGGCGTTTTTGTGGGGAGCTATCATTGCTATTCCTCCAGCAGTATTTATTGAACAATTCGTGGATGGCATCATCTCAAACTGGTGGGGAGTGTATCCCAATATTGTCTTACACTCTTTCCTGCAGGGATTGGATGCTGGGGTAACAGAAGAGACAGTCAAGGGGCTTGGCTTGCTCTTGCTCTTTATTGTATTACGTGACGAATTTGATAATGTTACCGATGGAATTGTCTATGGAGCATTGATTGGTGCCGGATTTGCGATGGTGGAAAACGTTGTCAATTTTGTGAACCCGAGAGATTTGCTGGGCCTGATTGTGGGTAGAATTGTGCTTGGCTGGTTCTGTCACTCAACCTTTACCGTGTGTTTTGGGGCAGCCTTGGGCTATATTCGCCATACCAGGGTGCGCTGGCAGCACATTGTTATTCCACTGCTGGGGTATCTGCTGGCCGTAGGTTTGCATACGGGCTTTGATTTTGTCAATGCCTTTGTTAGAAACTTTTCGTTTATGCATCCGAACAATACTACGGTTTCCACATTATTGCTTGTTGCTGTAGTGAGTGATTATATTCCACCTTTTATTGCGCAGGTGGTGATCCTTTCTGTATTGATCAAAGCACTGGCACACGAAGCAGCTGTCATCCGCGAATTCCTGGCTTCAGAAGTGTCCAGTGGAATAGTTACTGTTGATGAGTATGCGCTCCTACAACTCTCTTTTGCACGCACAAAAAATGAAAGACAGGTATTGCGGCAGCAGGGACTGAAGCAGTGGCTACGGGTAAAAGCACTGTATCAGACGGAAATTGGATTAGCATTCCGCAAGTGGCACATAAATATGGGTGATAAGCCAAAATTCGGTTATATGCATTCAGAAGATGCTTATCGACAGCGGATCATGCTCTTACGACAACAGATGATATCTGGCCGCTAAGTCGAAGCACGGTAAAAAAACCGATTGACCTTATTGTCTCCCTTGAGAGACATCTGGGTCAATCGGTTAATAATTGTCTTCGTTTAGGTGTTTTGGTTGCCTGCTACCGTCTCATCCGCGTGCACGCGCCAGCTCACGCTCGCGGAGGTCACGTTTCGTCAGCGGTTCATGACCACCACCGAAGTACTTGAAGCCCAGTTCGCCATTATCCCACACAACCAGCAACATACTGGCGTTGAAGATGGATGAGTAGGTACCACTGAAGATACCGATCAGCAAGGTCAGCGTGAACGTATAAACATCGGCATTGATTCCTTGCGTGAAAAGTGTGAGCGTTAACAACGTGAAGAGCACAGTGAGCGAGGTATTGAGTGAACGAGCCATCGTCTGAACAAGGCTAGCATTCACCACCTCCTCAAACGTCTCGACAGTACGACGCTGCATATTTTCACGGATACGGTCAAATACTACGATAGTATCGTGTACCGAGAAACCAATGACTGTCAATAAGGCTGTAATGAACAGGGCACTGATCTGAATACCGAAGAAGTGACCTAGAATTGAGAAGACGCCAAGCACAACCAGAACGTCGTGCAGCAGAGCGATAATAGCACAGGCTCCATAGCGGAATGCTTTGGGTACCCTACGGAACGAGAACCACACATATAGCAGGATGAAAGCCGATGCTGCCGCAACTGCTAAGGCAGCGTTCTGCGTGGTTTGAGACGCTACTTCTGGACCTACTTGTGAACTACTGATAACTGCCAGATAGGGACCTCCATGATTGAGGATAGACTCCTGAATCTTCGGTACCGTTAGATCCTGTGAGTTGTTCGTGGCTGCAGGATTGATTGTCGAACGCGTCAGGATCTGAATGACCTGAGATGTTGTACCCTGCTCAATACTCACAACAGAGACGGGAATGCTAGTCGGCTGGTTATTATTTGATGTAGCTGTGGTTGTCGCAGATGCTTGAGCAGGTGCACTTGATGCTGGTGTTGGTGTTGCCAGCGTCTGATTGCTCGTCCCGGTCGCTGGCAAGGCCGCCAAGGCTGCCTGTACAGCACTCTTTGTTGGCACATTCTTGAAGTTGGCCACGGTGTAAAGGCTGTAGGGCTTGCCATTCTTGTCTTTGAAAGTAGCTTGCTTGATGTCCAGATTAGAGGTAGAGGGAAATTTATCTGTGAGCTTGCTCCTAATAGCGCTGTCAACATTGCTATCTACACTGGTATTGAGTTTGATCCAGATGGTTTTCTGCCCATCTTGCGCATTGTTGCCTTTCCCCAAAACGATCTGCAAGCTCTCCAGTTTGAACGGCTTGAGCAGATTGCTAATCTGTGCATCGGTCATCTGGGTTTGTGGACGCAAGTCTACTTCAGAACCGTTGGTAAAATCGATACCGACGTTCAGGTGGTAAATGACGAGCGAGATAAAGCCAGGAACGATTACCAATCCAGAAATCAACAGAAAGAGAAAACGATATTTCACCAAATTAAACATGGCTGCCTCCTCTACGCCACACTGTTGCGCCGTGCCAGACTCGTCGCGGGCATCGCTCTCGCGGGAATCCCAAGTAGCGCAGGGTGATTGATAAGGCCTGTCGGCACAAGCAGGTTCAGCAGTGTGCGGGTGACGACGATGGCTGTGAACATACTAACCACAACACCCAGGAAGAGGGTACTGGCGAAACCAAGAATGATACTTGCACCAAAGTTGCTGCCAAATGCAAAAAGGACGGCACAGGTGATCAGCGTCGAACAGTTTGAGTCTCGGATAGAGGGCCAGGCACGGCTCCATCCCATATCAATTGCAGAGGCTAGTAGTCTTCCCGCACGTATTTCCTCTTTGACACGTTCAAAGATCAGCACGTTGGCATCGACTGCCATACCAATAGAGAGAATAAAGCCTGTGATACCTGCCAGACTCATTGTTACTCCAATGAGTTTGAAGACAGCAAAGGTCAGACATGCATACAGGATCAAGGCAATGTCAGCCAGCAAACCAGGTAGGCGGTAGTAGAACAACATGAACAGGATAACGATGCCAATGCCAATACCGCCTGCTAAGAGGCTTCTCTGGATAGCTGTCTCGCCAAGTGTCGGACTAATGATATTGCTACTATCCAGCTTAAGCGCAACTGGAAGTGCACCATACTTGAGGATATTGACAAAGTCCTGGGCCTGCTTGTAAGTAAAGTTTCCAGTAATCTGTCCAACATTAGGAATCTGGCTGTTAATAGAAGCGGACATGACAACTTGCTGGTCTAGCGTAACGGTAAGGGCATGGCCGATATTCTGGGCTGTGAAGGTACTGAATCTTGCGACTGCAGGACCTTGCATGGCAAAGTTAACCACGTAACCAGTGCCGCCTGATTGGGCCTGAGCGATCCCAAGTTGGCTGGGATCCAGATCACGACCGTTGAAGAGAGCCTTCCCTCCGGGATTGTACTGGGTATACTGTGAGGGGTCGAAAGTAGTTCCCGGTGCTACATTGCCATTAGGGCCAGCATCCCAGAATTCCAGCTTTCCAGTTTTGAGCAGGTCGCCAATGGTTTTCTGTTCATCTCCACTATAGCTTGGTATCTCAATAGAAATGGTGGGAATATTCTGAGTATGCAGAAGACGAATATTTAGCTCTTTGACACCCAGTCCTCCGCTGAGACGTGACTGGACAATCTGAAGCGTGTTTTGCATCTCCTGGTCCTTCGGTTGCCCTTGTTTAGGTGCCAGCAGGAGACGCAGACCACCAGCCAAGTCTACGCCTTGCGAAACAGAAAACGGATTTGTGATTCCGTGCCACGGTTTTCCTTGCGCGTCTGGGTTGGGCCAGAAGTTCACAAATGACGCACCTGCGGCTAATAAGATGATGAAGATGAGGAGTATGAGTGTTCCTCGCCGCATAACTATTCTTTCCTCTCACTGGGGTAGTTCGTTCTACCCGTCGCTATGTCTTCCTATTAGGAGCAACTGCAATGCTCCCATTTTCCCTCTATACTTGCCAATGCGTATGCTATCGAAAATGGGTACAAGATGCCACTGTATTTTTGTGCAGTATAGCACAAGTAAGTTGCTCTTGACTATGCCTTGGGCAAAGCATGCTCACTTGCTTATGGTTCGACATGCACTTAGTGAGTATGCTACAATATATTCAATGCCGTTTGAGATAGAAAGTCAAAGCTAGGAGCAGAGCAAAAATATGAAGACGCTACGTTGGACCTCACATGACTTAGAACTCCTACCCGAAGACAAGCGGTATGAGATTGTTAGTGGAGAATTGTACGTGTCAAAACAACCACATCTACACCACCAGATTGTTTGTGGGAAAGTATTCGCTTTACTAGAAAGTTGGAGCGACCAAACACAAACAGGTCTACCGATTTTCACGCCAGGAGTGATTTTTGCTGACGACGATGATGTGGTACCAGATGTGGTTTGGATTAGTTATGAGCGGTTAACAACTGCGCTCCAACCAGACGGCAAGCTCCATACTTCGCCTGAACTTGTTATTGAAGTTCTCTCACCAGGCTCAGAGAATGAACGCCGTGACCGTGAAGTCAAGTTAAAACTGTACTCACGCCGTGGTGCTGATGAATATTGGATTATCAACTGGCGGGAGCGACGTCTTGAAATCTACCGACACGACGAAGGCATACTCGCTCTTGATAAGATACTGAACGAAACGGAGATGCTTCAATCACCCCTCTTACCAGGTTTTTCTTGTAAGGTCGGTCAATTTTTCAAGAGCATTTTAAAATAACATCTAAGTATGTTTTTCTGCTCGATTCTGACACAAAAGAACCCGCTACGAGGCGCTGTGGATATATTCCAGGCGGATAGGCGGGTTTTTCGTAGCTTTTTTAGCCATAGTGTCCCATATCCTCTTGCCACTTCGTGTTTAGATTACAGCAGGCGCAACTCTGGTTCATGTACCAAATCGCCTTTAGCAAATTCCTGAGTTTCAAAACCTGAGCAGTTACTAAGAAATATCAGCTATTAAGAAAGGAGGTGGATTGTAGCTATGGATGAACCAATAGCTCTACAAAATTCCAATCTAAAATCGCATTCATCCTCAAATACTTCTAAAGTAGTCATAGATGCTCATCACATCACCAAAAGTCTTCCTCTAGGACGAGAGCGTATCGATATTCTCAAGGGTATCAGCTTTCAGATTATGAGTGGGGAATTTATCTCTATTATTGGCCCGTCGGGCTCAGGGAAAAGTACGTTGCTGGGTATTATCGCTGGTCTGGATAATCCGACGAGTGGTCAGGTGTTGATTGACGGCATAGATATCACACGTATGTCTGAAGGACAGCTGGCCTCGGTACGCAACAAAAAAATCGGTATGGTTTTCCAGGCCTTTAATCTGATTCCGACGTTGACAGCCCAGGAAAATGTAGAAGTGCCATTGCATGTCGGAAAACATAGAGGGTCGCCTTCTGCGCGTGCCAAAGAACTGCTTGACCTGGTTGGTCTGTCGCACCGCCTCAAGCACCGACCGAACCAGCTTTCAGGTGGCGAGCAGCAGCGTGTAGCAATCGCACGGTCCTTAGCGACTGATCCTACAATTGTAATTGCCGATGAGCCAACCGGTAACCTGGATGCCAGGAACGGTCAAAATATCCTCAATTTGATCGCCGATCTGCGTGCCCGCACTGGCAAGACCTTTATTATTGCGACGCATGATCAGAACATTGCTTCGCATGCAGATCGGTCTATTTCTATTGTGGATGGTTTGATCCACGAATAACGGGCGTGGATAAGCGGCGGGCGCGATAAATCGGGCCCCTACAATAGGGGCGATAAATCGCGTTGATGTGCCCAGTTGGTACCTGAGCAATTACAATGGGAGACATGTACAGTGAAAACTTCGATGTACTTCAACTATACGACTCGCTCTCTCTGGCGTGGCGGACAGCGTACACTGCTGGCAATTTTCTGTGTTGCCGTTGGTGTGATGGCTATCGTGGCTTTGCAGTTAGTTGGCCTGATGATCAATAATGCCTTCACTAGTAACGTACGTGATGCCAATGGTGGCGATATTGCTGTACGCTCCGAGAATCAGCCATTCACACAGGAGGATCTCTCGTTTTTCGACCAGCTGAAAAAAAATGGGACCATTCACAACTATACCCCTATCATCAATGTCCAGGGCTCGACTGGCACAAATACAAAGGTCTCATTGCGCGAGTCTTTTTCTGTGCGCGTCATCGATCCTAAGAACTATCCTGTCGTGACTCCTCCACCCGTTACAAATCCAGCCAATGGAAAGATCGCAGATCTGGTAAAGGATCAGCAGGTAGTAGTTACGCAACCATTCATTGATCAATATAGGAAGAAGATCGGGAGTAGCTTCGATATCCATATTGGCTCGCGTAGACAGAGTGGCTTCACTGTCCACGTCAAGCTGGCTGGTATTGTGACTGAGTCAGGAGTGCTTGCCCAGTCCGGTAGCGTTGTGCTACTCTCTATTAATAATTATAAAGCTGCCTCTCCCACTGTACCTCAACAAAATGAGACAACGTCACAACAAAATGCCATAGCTCCAGAGCAAAACGGAAGTCTGTCACAACAAAATGCGACAGCGCCGCAAAATGGTGAAACTCCACAGGAGAGTGGCACCACTTCCGGGCAGGGTCCATCTGGTCCACAACAAGGAGCATCTACACCTGCTAAACAGGAGGTGCTCTACGATACTATCAATATCATTGCCGACTCGTCGCATATTGATCAGGCCGTAAAGAAGATCCAGAACCACTTCCCAATTGCCACTACACAGACGGCAGCCGATGCTTTGAAGCAGCAGCAGGATACCATCGATAATATCAGGAAATTCCTGGAGATTGCTGGCCTACTGGCATTACTCATCGGCGGCGTAGGTATCGTGAATACCATGCAGGTCCTGCTGTCTCGTCGCAAGATCGAGATTGCCATGCTCAAAACAACGGGTTATCGCCGCCTCGACCTCTACCTGCTCTTTGGTCTGGAGGCGGGCTTGCTCGGACTGGTGGGTGGTATCGTCGGTGCTGGTGCAGCTACTGGAGTAAGTTACCTGGTACGTAACGTAGTACAATCGAGTTTTGGACTCAATATACCCTTCTCGCTCAACTGGTTTACTATTGGTGGAGGAGTCATGATTGGTCTGGCAACTGCACTAATTTTTGGCTTGTTGCCGATCGTGCAGGCTGCTAATATCCGCCCGTTGAATGTGATACGTGAGCTACCAGAACGTTGGGGAGCTGGTAGTATATTTTTAACACTAGGCCTGCTTTTGTTACTCACTGTACTATTCTGTATGCTGGCGATTGTTATCCTCAACAATGATATTGTGCTAGGTATTACCTCTGTCTATAGCACCTTCATTTTCCTGGGCCTATTGAGCCTCTTCTTCGGACTAGTTATCTTCCTTATGAGCAAGCTACCAGTTCCGGAACATTTTTCAGTCAGTTCGACAGTTCTTGTGTTGGTAATGGCAGCAGTGTCAGTGCTGATTATGCGAGTTCTGCCCGCCTTCGGCATGCTACTGTTAATCTTCCCATTGATGGGCATTGTGGTTATGTTGGTGCCACGAACATGGAAGGCAAATACCAAGATGGCACTACGCAATCTGAATCGCCAGCGTGCACGAACGACAACAACGCTGCTGGCACTGTTTGTGGGTATTTTCACGATTGGCTTGATATTGATCCTGGGCCAGAACTTGCATGAGCAGGTCAACAGGGCGATTGCCAATATGCTGAACTATAATGTCTTTACGATCACTTCGAATGATGATACGACGAAGCTGCAAAATAAGATCAAATCAATCCCTGGTTTGCAGACTTATCAGCGTCACACACTGGCTTCGACGGCTCCAGTCGCTATCAACAACAAGCCTATCCAGGATCTCCTGCCCACAAGTAACAACGCACAGCCATCGAATACCTCGCTCGGTCGTGGCGGGGCATTGTACTTTCTGAGCGGGATTGAAGGATACGATGTTGGGAAAAAACAGTTGCCAACTAGCGATGCGCTGAGCATTGTCAAAGGCCGGAACCTGCAATCCACTGATGCGGGCAAAGATAATGTGCTGATTGCCAATCAGCTTGCCGACCTGGGTCCGCTCCACCTCAAGTTAGGAGATACGGTAACGCTTAGCAGTGTTGACCGTGCAAGTACGAGACCTGTCCATATTGTTGGTATCTACCGCTTTATAGGATTGGGCAATGGCCTGTATCCGGTGCTGGGTACAAGTGATACAGCCAAGGCCTTAGCTCCCGTAGGAGTCAGCCAGGCAATCTTCTATATGAAGATCTCACCAGATAAACTTAACAGTGCAGTAGATACGCTCGGTCGAACGGTGCCAAATGCCTTTACCTTGAATCTTGCGAATATCAGCGACATCATCGATCAAATACTCAACGATATTCTGCTGACGCTGACAACAATTGCCTCGCTTTCGCTGATAGCTGGTGTGATCATTATCGCTAATGCCGTAGCGCTGGCGATGCTGGAGCGTCGTCGCGAGCTGGGTATTCTCAAATCAGTCGGGTACACGAGCCAAATTATCCTCGGTGAAGTCCTGCTAGAGAACGGTCTGGTCGGTGGCACCGGTGCAATGATGGCCATGCTGTTGGTATCGCTGGTAATCTTCTTGCTTGGTAGGTTTGCTTTTAAAGCTGTGAGCTTTGCCGTAGCTCCTCCCACTGCCATCGCGATGGTGCTTGGTGCCGTACTACTGGCGATGCTTACCGCTGCACTGGTAGCCTGGCAAGCCGTACGCGTACGCCCACTAGAAGTGCTGCGTTACGAGTAGCGAGTCAGTGGACCTGATGAAGCGTGCCAAACTGTTCGTGACTTTCTTCCAAGGCAAGGCTGTGAAGTCGGGGAGGTGATCTGCGAACGGCCAGGAGGCAGTGCACACATGTGTACTGTCCTAACTATTATTTTTGCGTCTTTTGAAGCCTCTGAAAGGATCAGGAGGAGGAAGGATAACTTTTTCGTATACATCGTCTACTGGAATAGATAACCCGATAGTTTCTAACTCTACACTTTCATCCTGATAGTATCGCCTATCTATCCATTGAAACCAATCTAATTCTCCTGTGCCTTTTCTTGTCATTCTCTGTACTATTATCATATCCCATTCCACAAGGATATATTCTTGGATAGACCGACACTGTGTATATAACCACATTTTGTCCGTTCTATCGTATTTATCAGTATTAGGAGATAATACTTCTATCACTAGCTTTGGATACTCTATATATGTTTTGCTTTCTGTTAGGTCTTGTTCGTTGCATGTAACCATAATATCAGGCATATAACATTCATCTTCAACTTTAAGGGTACCTTCTGAATATACAGCACAGGGACTTTTTCTTATATGAGTATGTATAGCAGCATGTATATTTCCAATTATGAGCGTATGGTTATTAGAACCTCCCGCCATAGCGACCATTTGACCATTCCTAAATTCATATTTCTGATCTAAGTTTTCACGGTCGAGGGCAAGGAACTCCTCAACGGTCATCTGTGGTTCTCTTCGAGCTACCATGTTATTCCTCCTCTCATTATTCTACCATTTCATGCTTATGCGGACAATGGTCATACAGCAAAGAGTTCTACCTCCTGGCAACTCATAGTAAGGGTTTGAGCAGTGATTTCGTGTGCACTTGCTCGCTTTTTGTTTCCACCCAAAAAGGCTGACGTGTGAGCTCAGAAATTCCTTGTGAGAGATTTTTGCTGGGATCCTAGCCCTACCTCTTTTAGATAGTGAGTAAAAGAAGAGGAATCTCCATCTCTTCAGGGGTCAGCCCACCATGATGACCAAAGAAGTGCATAGCAAATTTCCCTTCTTCATACCACCATACCGTCTCATACTTATAGGGGAGAATCACTACATTCCCAACACGTTGCAGGAAGGTAGGTGATGGCTCTTGCTGACCAAAAAAGTGCTGTGCTAGCAGATCGCGGGTCAGATAGACCTCTGCCTTGCCAGCCAGACCCTCCTGGAGTTGGGCCACCAGCATATCTGCGTGCTCTTCTGCGACATGCAAAAACATATCACGTGCTGAACCGGCTGGCACCAGCGGAGAACCTCGCTTATTTGTTTTCAGATACTGGGTGATCTTCGGTATCTGCTTATTGAGATAATAGGTATTGCGTGGATCTACTTCGGTCTGACCGTGATCAGCACTGATCATCAATAGCGTCTTTGCCGTTTTTCCTCGTACGCTCTTATAGAAAGCTTGCTCTATCAGAGTGAAGAAACTCTCAATGGCATCCTGAGATTGCCGCGAAGAGGGGCCATGGTTATGACAAGCAGTATCGATGCGATCAAAGTACAAGAAGTAGTAGGTCGGCGAGGTAGTTCTGGCAGTGACTAACTCGACTAACTGAGTTAGAGCATCCAGCAATGTTTTATAGGGATGGACGCTAGCCCCGCGAAAAACGATGTCAGAGTAGGTGGAAGGAGTATAGGCATTATATTGGAGAATATGCGAGGTGACTCCTTGAGCCTGCAGTGTTTGGTAAAACGTCTGGTCGGGGAAGAATTGAGCTGGAGCAATGGCAGAGCGTCTGATAGTATCACGGGTAAGCTTATCGCCTGCATATGAGAAGAGTAGTGGCGAAATAATCTCATCGACTAGCGGCTCATAATAGTTCCACTCGTAGACTCCGCTCTGCCCCACATTCAGTCCTGTGTGGATACAGGTAACATGTGCAGCAGTCGTCGAGGGAAATTGCGAAGTCAACTTAGAGACCATGCCCTGTGTACTGATTGTCTTGAGAAAGCTACATCTCTCCGTATAGCGCTCAAAGAAGCGCCAGCCGAAGGCATCGACAAAGAAAAAGATGACCTTATCGTACCTAGTAGGCAAGTCGCCAAACACATCGTGCGGGAGCATTTGACCTTGTTTCCCAGTCAGAAGGAAATCGATCGTTGAGGGAAGATTGGAGAAGCAATACGAGTCATAGCACGGCTTGACAAAGCGCTGGGAGAACTTTGCGCTGTTGACCGCTTTCAGCGAAAGCGCATTGAGCATAGTTATTCCTGCTTCCTAAAAAAAGAGGGCTTGCATTTGTCTGGGAGTAGGATGCAATTAGATGTTGTACCATCCTGTCCATGCAGAAAGTATACCATAAATGCTGAGTTAGATGCTGAGTTCTGAGAACGAAAGCACGGAACCCCACCTCATCCCATCTATAGCCCCCTGGCTCATCCTGATGATATAATAGTGAATATGGGAGATGCTCAGATCACAGACAACCTTACAGCCTTAGAAGCGCTGCTTCAGGTATCATTTAATGATCCAGCGCTATTGCGGCGAGCTGTAACACATCACTCGTTTTGCTCGGAGGACACGATACGAGACTCATACGATACACTTGAATTCCTGGGCGACGCCATTATTGGTGCACATGTCGTTGAGCATGTCTATCGAGCATTCCCTGATGCCTCAGAGGGGGAAATGACTGCGCTGAAATCTGAGGTTGTCAGCCGTCGTGTGCTGGCTCGGGTGGGACAGCAATTGGGACTCTTCCCCTTTATTCGTGTGAATGTGGCTAACTTACGTACCTTCAATGAGCGTTCCCGCGATTCGCTCTGTGCCGATGTCCTGGAAGCTATCGTTGGGGCTATTCATATCGACCAGGGACCAGAGGCTGCACGCGATTTTGTGGCTTGGACAGTTCTCCCGATGGTGGAGCAGGTCAGGCAACATGTGATCGATACTGATCCTAAGGGACGCCTCCAGAAGATTGTCCTACACCGTGTTGGTCATTTGCCTCTTTATCGTGTGCTAGAGCAGAGCGGTCGTCAGAATGACTGTCTCTTTGAGGTTGGTGTTTTTGTGCATGATGAATTGTTAGGTGTAGGAAGAGCATCCAGTATTAAAGAAGCTGGTCGGATAGCTGCTCGTCAGGCCCTGGCAAATCTGCAAAAGAAAGATATATTTTGATCTATCCATGGCAGCTAGCAATCCCTTTAGCTGGTATGAAACCAGTTTGCCGCCTCGCGAACGTAAGCGGCGCGGTCATTTTTCAACGCCTCCGCAACTTATAGAGCAGCTTCTCGATGCCTGTGGCTATACTGCTGAACAGGACCTCTCGCCTCTGCGTGTGCTAGATCCTGCCTGCGGCAGTGGCAATTTCTTGATCAGTGCTACACGGCGTTTGATGGTCTTTGGAGGACGCGCTGGTTTAGATGATGACACACTGGCTACGCTGGTACAACGCAACATCTGGGGTTTTGATCCTGATCCGGTGGCATGTTTCCTGGCTGAAATGCAACTACAGACCACTTTTGCCCAGGAACTAGAAACGATCCATTTGGCAGTCAGGGCTGCGCCAGAAGCTGCCCCGGACAAAGAGCAAATCGCACGACATAAGCCGATCTGTCCTCAAAGCAAGATTTTGCACTATCCGCACATTCATCAGGCAGATGGACTGGCATTTCCATGGGAACAGTGTGAGAATGTCGATCTGTTCCTGGCTAACCCTCCCTATCTAGCATCCAAGAATACTGATCTAAGCGGATATAGTCCTGCCCGACAGCGGGGGCAAGCCGACAGCTATCTACTGTTCTTACGCCTTGCACTTCAAGTTGTGCGTCCCAATGGATGGATTGCCTTAGTACTTCCCGATCCACTGCTAGCAAGAGCCAGTGCGTCTCTAGAGCGTCAACTTCTACTTACCAAGACAACAGTGCATCATCTCTGGCATCTTTCAGATGTTTTTGCAGCTAGTGTTGGAGCCGTTGTAATTATTGCGCAGAAGTGTTCTCCCAATAGTAGCCACCATATACATTGGGAGCGTGGGCCATGGCGACCCCCAGAGGGGACACGGCAGTCTGGCACAGAGGGATGTGACAAAAAGGCCACCATAGCAACGAGAAAAGAAGAGCCTTTTGCTGGCCTTATATCCTACAATGGCAAGCAAACTGTTTCTCAGGGCCTCTTGCGCAGTCAGCCGAGAGCGGAATTGCGCTATTTGCTGAGTGAAGTACAGGGAACGCTGGTGGCACGGCTGCATACATATCGTCATCAAGTCTGGCAGTCTGATAAGCCATCTTCCTTGGTATCACTTGACGCGTTTGTATTGATTCGACGTGGTGAAGAGATCAGCAAGGATAGTGCCCTACTCAGCAAAATGAACTCTGTGGAATGTCTTGGGTATCCAAGAGATGGGCCATGGCATCCTGTACTACGTGGCGGGGTAGATATACGGCCATATTGCACTCCGGTCGCACAATGCTGGATCTCGTGTGAGGCAATTAAGAAGCCTGTGGAACGTTATCTGGCTCCCAAAATTCTGGTCGTTAAAAGTGTGGGACGTTTACAGGCTGCTCTAGATCTGCATGGGCATGTTGTATTGCAAACACTATATATGCTTCGACTGCGGCCTGATCGACCTTTGCCTGAGCATGTACCATGTATAATAGAAGAAGCTCCAGATGGACTTGCAGATGCTCGCCGGGATGAGGATGATCTCTACTTTCTGCTAGCCCTGCTCAATTCACGCTTGCTTCAGCAGTACGTGTATGTTTTGCACACGGCCTATAAATGGGTGCAGCCACAGATTGAGCAACATGTCCTGATGCATCTCCCCATTCCGACCGTTGCGACAGTGACTCAGAAAGAGCAGATTGTCCAGCGGGCACGTCTACTGATGGATGCTTGCGACGAGTCGGGACCCGTTGTAGAATTGAAAGCACAGAGTGAAGAGCTTTATGGAGAACAAGAGCGGGCGATTTGTGCGCTCTATACAGACGCGATCACCTTTAGGTGATCCCTGGCAATCCATTGCATGATCGACAAAAACGGATTTTTGTTTGACAAAGGAGTCAATATATGACAGAAACCAGTGAAAACAATACAAGCAGTATTTTACATGATACATCTCGGCCAATCCGTGTCTTAGTTGCCAAACCGGGACTGGATGGGCACGATCGTGGGGCAAAGGTGATTGCACGCGCCTTGCGCGATGCTGGCATGGAAGTAATCTACACTGGCATTCGCCAGACTCCAGAAATGATCGTAGAGGCTGCCATCCAGGAAGATGTTGATGCTATTCTGATGAGCATTCTGTCGGGCGCACATATGGCGATTTTTCCCAAAGTGATGGAACTGCTCCAGCAAAATAGTGTGGATGATGTGTTGGTCGCGGCAGGCGGTATCTTACCAGACGAAGATATTCCCGCCATCAAGGCCATGGGAATTAAGGGATGCTTTGGCCCAGGAACCTTGATGGAAGAGATTATTCGTTTTGTCCGTGAAAATGTCCAGGCCGAACGCCTAACAACAGAGATATAGGTGCGCTTTGCTCCATATTGTTGAACGTCTCCTCAACGGAGATCGCCGAGCACTGGCACGCATGGTAACCCTGATCGAGGCAGAGGCTCCGCAAGCTCGTCGCTATCTGGCAGAACTCCACCAGCACGCAGGGCAGGCACATATTGTTGGTGTGACCGGGTCTCCTGGTGCAGGCAAAAGCTCGCTTGTTACATGTCTGGTGCGTGAATTGCGCAACCGCGAGCGCAAGGTTGGTGTTATTGCCATTGATCCTACCAGCCCTTTCACTGGCGGGGCCATTCTTGGCGATCGGATTCGCATGATGGAACTGGCCGGAGATCCTAATATTTTTATTCGCAGTATGGCCAGTCGCGGCAGCCTGGGAGGACTGGCCGCTTCGACACGGGACGTAGTACGCGCGATGGATGCGGCTGGCTACGATCCAGTTATCGTCGAGACAGTCGGCACTGGACAGGCCGAGGTTGAAGTAATGCGTACGGCCCAGACAGTTCTGGTGGTGGTGGCGCCGGGGATGGGAGATGATATTCAGGCTATCAAGGCTGGTATCCTGGAGATTGCAGATATTTTCGTCGTCAGCAAGGCTGACAAGCCCGGCGCGGATCAAACAGTAGCCGAACTGGCAATGCTGCTCAGTCTGAATCCCCATCGACGTCAAGCGGCTTGGCGTATTCCGGTCTTAAGAACATCAGCGCTCAAAGTTCAGGGCATCAGCGAACTGGTCGATGCCATCCAGAAACATCAGATTTACTTGCAAGAGAGTGGCTCGGTGACACAGCGGGCGCAACGCCAAGTGCAGAGTGAAATTCAGAACCTGATCCAGCAAGCGGTGGCGAGGACATTAAAGGGCGTGGTGAGCGAAGAAGAGTGGCACACGTTAGTTGAAGATGTGACGAAGCGAGAACGCGATCCCTACAGCGTTGCAGCGGAACTAGCGGCACGGGTAGGACTTAAGCAACCGTAGGGTTGCCAAAGGAGGTGAATCATTTGGCCCCACCCTACTTCCACGGACGCGATACCCAAAGGGCACACGGTAAATCGGGTCCCTACCATTTCTCGCAATAAATTGCGATTAAGAAGAGATTATTGATGAATAATAATATACGTAATAAGAAAAGCCTATGTTATTTTCCATGCAATAGTGCTTGGCAATTTATTGCTCGTCATGTAGGGACCCGATTTACCGTGTGCCCTTTGGGTATCGCGTCCGCCGAGCGCTCTCTGATCGCTATCTGCACACTGACTTATTTCCTTGTAGCCACCATCTATGTAGCAATTGGTTCCTGGCCCTCTGGCGATGAACCACACTACCTGCTGATAAGTGAAACACTGATCAAATATCACTCGCTTGATGTTCTGAAGGCCTATCAGCACAGAGATTACCTCTCGTTTTACCCGGACCAACTGGGACCACAAGTTGTGAGTGTGCAGGGCCGCGTCCTACCACTACACGATGTGGGTGGACCGATTTTATGGCTGATCCCATTCTTCTTGCTTGGACGTCTGGGTGCTGTCTGGTTTATGGCCGCCATCTCTATCTTTATCGTCCTGAACATTTACAAATTGCTGCTGGCTATGGAAATTCGCCAGCACATTGCCTTCGACGTGAGTCTGGCTCTTGCCCTGGCCTCGCCGCTGTGTATCTATGCCCATCTGGATTTTGTGGAGCCTATTGCTGCACTGGCATGCGTCTACGTCCTGAGGAAATTTATCGAGAGCGATGTGTGCCTCTCAGCTCTACTATTGAGTTCAATGCTCTTAGGTCTGCTGCCCTGGGTCCATGTCCGCTTCGCCCTGATCGAAGTTCCTCTCTTTTTCATGTTGTTATGGCGGCTCTATCAGCAGTATCGTCTGCACAACATTCTCTATTATGTCGCGTATGTCTTGCCCATAGCGCTTCTGACGCTAGGACTGGAGGCCTTTAGCTGGCTGTTTATGGGGTCATTTGACCCCACTGTAAACCAGATTGCTGGTCACAACGTGATCTTCCAAGTCTGGCCATTTACAGCCCTTTTCGGCCTCCTCTTTGACCAGGATCACGGCCTACTGATCTGTTTCCCACTCTGCGCTCTCTTGGTGGCTGGCGTAATTCTTTCGGCGAAGAAACGCTACCTGATCTATAACTTGAGTATGCTTGTCATTTCGATTCCTTACGTAATTGCCTTTGCAACCTTTCATGTCTGGTATGGCGGCTGGACCCCCCCCGCCCGTTATGTATTAGTGCTACTGCCCGCCTGGAGCTTTTATCTAGCTTTTGTGCTTCAACAGGTCAACGGGCGCTTTGTGGAACGCTTTGCTCGCATCACCTTCTGGTGGGGAGTGACCTATAATTTTTTGTCGCTGTTACCGGGATACTTTGGTTTTAATGATGAGATTGGGCGCAATCATGTGCTGGCCTTCCTGCATATTGGCAGCTTCTACCTGACCGATCTCTGGCCTTCGGTACGTTACCCTATCTTTATTCGCAACGCCATCTGGATCGTAGCCTACCTGCTGCTGATATTCTTTCTGCTCCTGCGTGCCAAGTCTAACCGAGATAAGCAGGGGGAACCAACGGAGTTTGATTATCCGCCGAGCCAAGGAAGCGAAATCGAGAGCGCATCGATATTCTCGACTTCAGCGCGTTTACCCACTTCTGCCCACATTGCCAAGCAGCACCGACTACTGTGGCGTAAAGAAGGCCGAGCACTGCACCGGAGAATCTGACGTGGCGAATTTCACATCCACCGTAGCTGGAATCAGTCGTGGCTGCCGACCCTGGAGTGGAAGAGTAAAACTAACATAGCCATTTCCATCGCTTACTGGCTGCTGATCCAGTGTAATATTGGCATACTTAAAATGAGCGATAACAGTAGCAGGAATACCTGGCGTCCCATTTACATCTTTCGTCAGCTTTGCATAGATAGTGATGGTGGTGTATGCTCCGGGCGTATTATTAGAGGCCCATGCCCCACAGCGATACGGCGGAACAGTGGGTACTGGGCCTACTTGCGTTTGGAAGTTCGGATTGATAGTGACCGTTGGCGATGGTTCAAGTTGATGTGCGTCTGATCTGCAAGCAGATAGCAGGCATAGGAGTAAGAGAAGCTTTATTATAAATACTGGAAGATACGTTTTTTTCATGGCTATGCTCAAGACTAAAAAGAGACTCTATCCTAGTAAATGAGCAATCCATGCTGGTATTCCCTGCGACCCACACTACAGTTGTGTTATGGATACGTCCATTTCGTTGCGGTGCTACCAAATATAGTATAACTCGGAGATTAACAAGCTCATAGCACTGAAAACTGTTCTCATGAGAAAACTGCTATCTTAAGAAGCCGTTAAGAAATACCTTTCAATATCCAGATGCGATTAAAATAAGGGATCCCAAAGCTCTACCACTTGACAAATGCCATTAAGATAGATCTATGAACTTAAATCTATCTTCAATGGGATAGATCTAAGTTATTATATACAACACAAAGGTATGCTTGGTTCACCCCATCTTTTTTTGTAAACAACGGCTTGTGCAAAAAGCGGGAAGGACCTGTTTAAGCTGTATTGCAAAAGTTTGTGACAGGAATGCAACGACATGAGGAGGGATCCGTTCTCGCTCTGTTTAGGTGGTCACTACAAAAAAGCTGGTGATGATGGTCTCCAGAGAGACGATGTCTCCGTTTCCTACCCCTTGCATCTAGATGACTATTGAGATCTCGGGGGTATTTCAACATGGCATCATCAGATTTAATGAAGTTGGTGCGCCGCCTCTTTCATTTAAGGCACTCACAGGGCGGTTTTAAGAACATACGCTATTTGCTCAAATGGCTGCTTGTTGGTACCCTTATCGGCACTGTTGCGGGCCTAACTGCCATAGCATTCTTGGCTCTCATCCGCTTTACAAGTGGTATTTTTCTTGTGGGGCTAGTTGGTTATCGACAACCACAAGCCGCAGGTGAGGGTGCTGCGACTGTACAGCCATTCTGGTCATCGGTGCATCCCTGGCTCCTTCCCATTGTGACGATGGCTGGTGGCCTGATAGGAGGTGCTATTGTTTCCATACTGGCCCCTGGAACAGAGAAACAAGGCACCGATACAATGATTAATTCCTTTCATACAGGTAAGTCGCCAATACGTGCTCACATTCCTCTGAGTAAGCTGTTTGCCACCGCAATTACTCTTGGTACTGGCGGTTCTGCTGGGCGTGCTGGTCCTGCTGCCCAAATTTGTGCAGACTTTGGATCAATACTTGGCACGTTATTGCGCCTAGATCAGCAGGATCGTCGTATCGTGCTGGCAACAAGTATAGGGTCGGCGATTGGTACGGTCTTCCGTGCCCCGCTTGGCGGAGCAGTCATAGCAGCAGAAATTCTCTATAAGAACGACTTGGAAATGGAAGCGATGATCCCTGCTCTGATGGCTTCGATCGTCGGCCATAGCGTTTTCGGAGTCTGGGGCGGCTGGGAGCCACTTTTCACAACACCTCCAGGCTTGGCCTTTACCTCTCCTGATCAATTGCTCTATTATGTGTTATTAGGGATAGTATGTGGACTAGTGGGGAAACTCTATGCTCGCGGTTTCTCCGGTATCTCCTCTTTCTTTCAGTACATTCCTCTCCCTCGTTGGATCAAGCCTGGCATCGGAGGTCTATGTGTTGGGCTGATCTGTCTGGCAGTGCCCCAGGTGATGGGTACAGGCTATGGCTGGGTTCAGGTAAGTATGGAGAGTAGTGGTTTGCTATCTTTGCCGTTGTGGATAATTCTGATCCTGCCTTTTGCCAAGATTGTTACCACTGGTTTGTCGATCGGATCTGGCGGCTCGGGGGGCACCTTTGGACCAGGCATAATGATTGGTGGGATGCTAGGTGCGATGGTCTGGCGGATCTGCTATCATGTTTTGCCTGATTTGCCTGTAATACCTGCGCCTTTTGTGATTGTTGGCATGATGGCGCTCTTCGGCAGTATTACTCATGCTCCTCTGGGTGTGATGTTGATAGCTGCCGAGATGACCAATAACCTGTCCATACTGGCACCTGCAATGATCGCTGTGAGTATCGCAACCGTTCTGGTCGGGGATACAACTATTTTTGTCAGCCAGCTTCCTACACGTGCCGATTCACCAGCGCATCAGCTCCAATTCTCCTTTCCGCTTCTTTCCACGCTGGCTGTACGACAGGCAATGTTGCCTCTCAAACTATCTTTCGCTCCCGAACAAACTCTGATCGAAGCAGAAATGCTCTTACGTGAAAAAACTGAGAGTGGCGCTCCTGTGATTGATCAGGATGGGCACCTCCAGGGTGTGCTCATGCGGGAGGACATCCTGCTCATGTCTCAGGAGGAGCGTGCAACGCTGCAAGTCAAGGATGCGATGAAGCATACTATATTGACGATATCACCAGATGATAGGCTGGATGAAGCCCTGGAAAAGCTCTCTGGTAAGCGGATAGACTGGGCTCCTGTAGTAGATGTTGAGGGCACCGCCAGCACAAACTCAACGATCGCAGTTCTCTCAGTGAGTGATATTATACGTACGTATCGCGAAACGCTAACCAAAAGTCCCCACCACATACGTAGCCTCGTCGATGGCACAGTCATGCTTGAAACAATGATGGAACCGGGTATGCATTTAGTCGGTCGTCCTCTCCGTGAGACCCAGTTACCAGAGGAAACGTTGGTGGTTTCCATTCGCCGTCAGGACACATTGATCTTTCCTCGTGGTGGCAGCATCATACAGTCTGGTGATATTGTGACGTTTATGGTCAGCCCGCGTGGCGAAAAACGTTTGCAACAATACTTGCGATTGTCAGGGCATTGAGGAATAGCTGCAAGGCTTGTGAATTCTCGTTGGACAGAAGGGAAAAAGGGGGATGCAGGATCAGGAATGGTGCGCTCCAATCCCCTCGATGATCTGTCGTGCAATCACTGATGCTTGTCGTGAGATCTGCCGTTGAGACCATCCAAGAACGCAAGCTGAATGGATATAGGACTCCGTCAAGGATAGCACAAGTAAGGCTGTAGCCTCGATATCGCAGGGTTGGATTTCCCCGGCAGCCTGACTTTGTTCTAGAACTAAGGCTATGACAGCCAGATAATCACGCAATAATTTTGTTGCCTCATCTTTAAAGGCGCGATTGACTCCATAGAGGGCACTCATATAGACATTGAAGCTATCACTATTTTCTTGAGCCAGATGTGCAAAAGACAGAAAGAGCCGTTCCAGACGTTGTTGCAACGTTCCATCCGTTGCAATGGCCGTCCGAATCGTCGCCAATTGTGTCTGTGCAATGGAACGCAGCATTTCAAGAAACACGTCGCGCTTATTCTCAAAATAGAGGTAAATCGTTCCCTTGCCAATCCCAGCCTGCTCAGCTATTAGGTTGATATTGGCTTGATCAAAACCCAAACGGGCAAATTCACGGGCTGCCTCACGCAGAATGCGCTGCCTAGTAGCTTCACGCATCTGCTCATCGACAATTTTGGGCATCGTTTTCCCTTTTTTGGTTGTATCATAGCACATTACCCTGCTTGCTTTCACGTTCCTTTAACTAACTGTCTTTCTGAGGGAAGAAGAAGACGCATGATTGTCTTCTTCTTCTACCAGTCCTTGCATACTGCGTGAGTCCTTCACCAGGGTTTCACGGTAGAGCTGTACCATCTGAGGAATGGAGACCACACCGATCACCCGACGGTCTTGTGCTAGGGCCTTGACCTCCACGACTGGTGCCCAGCTTACTCGGCTCGTCGTCAATTCTTCGAGTGCTTCATCCAAAGTCTCATCAGCGTGAATCACCAGGACATTGTGCTTCATGGTCTCTTTCACACGACGCTGGTCCCGCTCTATGGTTGGAATACGGTCGATATCAGTCTGTGTCAATATTCCCTGAAGTATTTCCTGTTCAGAGAGGACTGGTGCCCCGCGCAGATTATTCTCTGCAAGTAGTCCAGCAGCTTCTGCTACATTTTGGTTCTCTCGCAACTGCACAGAGACAGGGGCCATGGCTTGTCGAACCAGAAGTGTAGAGAGCAGGGGAAAAGTGAACTGGAGCCGATGGGCCGGAGAATCGGCCCGGCTGTCAAGCTGATTGCTGTAGATGGTCTCTTTGCCAACAATGAGGTAGGAGAGACTGACGGCAATCATGGCAGGGGCAAGCAGAGAAAGATTACCCGTCATCTCAGCGACCATTAACATTACTGCCAGTGGAGCATGAGCAATTCCCCCAAATAAGGCCATCATTCCCACAATCACAAACGGTCCAGGTGTTGTTGGAAGACCTGGGAGCACATGATACGAGAGTCGCCAAAGCAATGCTCCAGTCATCCCACCAATCACCATGCCAGGTCCAAAGATCCCGCCAGAGCCTCCCGACCCGATAGAGAGCCCTGTCGTCAGGATTTTGGCAAACGGCAGCAAAACAATGATCCACAGAGGCAGCGAGAAGAGACTTGGTCCCATACTAATTTGGACCCAGCCATAGCCCATGCCTAATGCCTGTGGCACTAGTAGACCAATCAACCCGACGAGCAGTCCACCGATGCCTGGTTTGATCCAATTGGGCAGGCGTAGTTGATGAAAGAGATGGGTGATCCCATAAAATCCACGTGCATACAATAACCCAAGTAGACCACATAGAATCCCTAAAAGTACGTAGTAGAGTAACTGAGCAGGAGAGGTGAACGCCAGGTTAGTCGGTGGGGTAAAAATGGGATTCCAGCCTGACCAGAGCCCAAAGATACTGTAACCGACAATGGAGGCAATGAGTGCTGGAATGATGGCCTCGACTTCCAAATCATTCTTATAGAGGATTTCAGCTGCAAGGATGGCCCCTCCCAGAGGAGCCCGGAAGATAGCACCAATCCCTGCTCCAATCCCTGTGGCCAGAGCAATACGCCGATCCTGGTTATCCAGGTGCAACAGGGTTGCCAGAATCGAGCCAAAGCCAGCACTGATCTGAGCGGCAGGTCCTTCACGTCCCGCAGATCCGCCAGTTCCAATCGTGATGGCGGATGCGATTAACTTGATCAGAGGAATACGCGCTCGGATGGGTTTGCCTTGATGAAAGGCAGCAATGGCAGCATCAGTCCCATGCCCTTCAGCCTCTGGTGCCAGGCTAAAGACGATGATCCCTGCAATAAGTCCTCCCAGCGTGGTGATTAGAGGTAGCAGCCAAGGATGAGCGGCAGCCCAAAAGGACATGATGACTGAGTGCCCTTCTCCTGCTGGGTCTGGTGGCTGATAGCCAACCAGTCCTTTGAGGAAGACTTCAGTCGCAAACTGAATGGCAGCATAAAAGGCAATTGCTCCAATGCCTGCAACAATTCCAATGAGCGTGCTGATGAATAACCATTTGAGGATGTAGCGTGGATTTTCAAAATTTCCGATGAATCGATGGAATGGAAATGGATACCAAGCAGCAGCACGTTTCATGTATGAACTCTCCTCCTTGCAAGCACGTTCGTTATTGTAAATCTAATCGTCATTATTAATGAGTGAGCAGTCATCCAATAACAAAAAAAGGGGAATACAGAATAATGTTTCCTTACGCCTCTGCCCATAGACAACCTTAGGCATCGTTTCCCCTGGCTAGTGAGATTTATATCAATCTCATTTCCTGCCACTATCATAGCATATTTCTGGGTAGTGAGTCAACTTAAAAAAGTGGAAAGTGCAAGCCAATCCTCATGAAAAGAAAGACAGCAGTCTTCGAGGCACAGTTTCTCCGACTTTAGCCCTTGCCGCCTTCTGGTGCTTCTGGTATACTCATGATATGGTAGAGTCTGGTAGCAATGAACAACTCGAAATGCTAGAGCATTTGCTTGGAGCAGAACTCTCCGAGCAAAAGACAAGCAATATGAGGAATACTGAGCAAGAATCTAAGGTGGAAGGTGGCGCTGGTGCATATCAGGCGATACATTCCACTGCCTCATCTGTGGTTGAAGTCCGTCCTGATCTTGGACGTGAGCAGCGCAAAGGGGTACCGGAAATTATTTTCGGAGAAACCAAGGATGCAGCGCAAATCATTGTCATGGCGCAAGGATTGCTAGCTGGATCAGGTCGTGCGATTATTAGTCGCCTGTGTCCAGATTTAGTTGCACCTGTCAGTGCAGCTTTTCATGAATACAAAGTTCGTATTCATGAGGTGGCTCATGCTATGGTCATCTATCGGTCTGACTATGTACCTGTACGGACGGGGGGGCATGTAGGTGTAATTAGTGCTGGTACGTCGGATATTCCAGTAGCTGAAGAGGCAGCTCTGATTGCTGAAGAGATGGGTTGTCAGGTCACGCGTATCTATGATGTGGGGGTTGCGGGATTACATCGCTTGTTCGAACCATTACGTGATCTTCTCACACATGCAGTAGATGTGATTATTGTTGCTGCCGGCATGGATGGGGCTTTGCCATCAGTCGTTGCAGGATTTGTACCGGTTCCGGTTATTGGGTTGCCAACGTCGATTGGCTATGGACTGGGCGGCAAAGGGGTTGCCGCATTACTTTCGATGTTGCAAACGTGTGCGCCAGGGCTTTCTGTTGTGAACATCGATAATGGTGTTGGCGCAGGCATTACGGCAGCGCTGATTGCTAATCGTGTGGCGCGTGCGCGAGAACATCAGTCGCAGTAGGGATGCAGCGAGATGTTCTGCTTAGAATGTCTCACCGCGAAGTGGTTGAGTGAGGATGGGTAAGAAGTTTAAGAGAGGCGGGACTTTCTTCTATGGCAAATAACAAGCCTGAACCTGATCAGAAAATACAAGACCCTAAGATAGAAAAAAACAAGCGTGGACCAGCGCCGGGATCACAAAAAGCCAAACATGGTGGTCAAGCTGTACGTGAGAAATATGGTCCAGAATTCTATGCGAAGATCGGGAAGATGGGCGGCAAAAAGGTGAAGGAGAAGCGGGGCCCACAATTCTATGCCGAGATCGGAAAGAAGGGGGGCGAGTCTACCAAGCGTCAGCGAGGGTCTGAGTTCTACTCGCGAATCGGGAAGAGGGGAGGCGAACGTGGTCGAGCAACTGCTACTGTTGTAGAGATCGTAAAGGTTGTAGAGAGTGAGTAGGGCGATTTAGGGATAGCGCCCAATTCGTAGCACTCAGGGACTAATCGGGCTGGTTAACACCTAAAGATGCACGGCACGATTTACCGCCGTGCATCTTTAGGTGTTACCTTTGGGTGATCGCGCCCGCCGTTCCCCTGCTTCACTCAAGAAGAGACCCCGTGACATTCGTTATGCACAAATGTTACAAGGTCTCTTCGTATGGATTAGCGCTCATCCTGCCGACGCCCCATGCTTCGGATACCTCGCAGATCGTTCAGGCTACGCTGTTGCCGCCCTGGTGTTGCTGTCGCACTTGGCTGGATCGGCGGCGTCACCGTTGGCGGAGCTGCTTGTGCAAATGGTGCTCGCGAGGGATTTGGCGTCACTGGGGACGGAGTCAGTCTCGTTCCAGTCGCATTGGGCTGTGAGGAACGAATTGATGAGTCGAGATGGATACCCCCAGTTCGTGCTGTATGCAGATCTTCCATGCCTGCTGCGATCAAGGTCACGCGTATGGTATCTCCCAGAGTAGAATCAATTACTGCACCGAAGATAATATCTGCTGTATCATCGATAGCTATTCCAATCCGTTCTGCAACCTCATTGACTTCGAAAAGGGTCATATCCTCACCACCGCTGATATTGAAGAGGACACGTTTTGCACCACGAATGGTGACGTTAAGAAAACCTCCAGCGATAGCCTCTTCGGCTGCGGCCTGGGCCCGATTCCGTCCCTTCCCCTGGCCGATACTCATCAGTGCTGTACCAGCATCGGATAAGACGCTGCGCACATCCGCAAAATCGACGTTGACCATACCTGGCACATTGATAACTTCGGCAATGCCCTGGACACCCTGACGCAGGACATCATCTGCCACCTTAAACGCCTCGGATAGGCTTCGCTCTCGGCTGACAGTAGTCAATAAGCGATCGTTGGGAACAGTAATCAGGGCATCAATCTCTCCGCATAGTTCTGCAATGCCTTGCTCCGCAATGCGCCGACGGCGTGATCCTTCGAATGTGAATGGGATCGTCACAATGCCAATGGTGAGAGCTCCAAGCTTTTTAGCAATGGAGGCGACGACCGGAGCTGCTCCAGTGCCTGTACCACCACCCATACCAGCGGCAATAAACACTAGATCAGCGTCGCCTAAGGCGGCGCGGATCTCTGCCGTACTTTCGGTCGCAGCACGCATGCCGACTGCGGCATTGCCTCCTGCACCCAATCCTTTTGTATGATGCTGGCCTAAACAGATTCGATTGGGGGACTGTGAAAACGCCAGCACTTGCGCATCTGTATTCATTGCCACAAAACGTACGCCGCGGACGTTGGCATCAATCATGCGGTTGATCGCGTTCATACCGCCGCCGCCTACGCCAGCTACGACAATATCTACAGTATGTGTTGCTTGTGCAAGTGCATCGAAGGATGACTGGGAAGAAATGGTGTCCTCTTCGGTATCTCTCTGCTCTCTGCCCGATCGCACTCGTTCTAGCCGCCGCTGCATATCCTCTCCCTCCACCTCATGCCGAAGAATAGCCCACTGCTCCTCCTGCTCTTCATACGCGTCTGGCCTGCCTCTGGCCTTTTCGAACCATGGTTCGGAGGCCATGTCGCGTTTGTATGCATCATGTGAACTTAATGGCATGCACACCCCCAATTCCTCTCATCAGAACGTATAACCGCGAAGAGAGACTACCAGATGAGCGCGAGGCTGACCTCATGGCACCGACGTAGTGCCTCTGACAAACAGAAGTATACCAGAGGTATCTCCTTCTGTGACACTCCGCAGGGGCTTTCGCCCCGCAGCTTCTGACACTCCTACGTAGTCGGATTCCTGAGAAGGTGTAGCGTAGCTACTACTCAAGTGGAAACCGTAGTTGGTGAGGAATATCTGATGTGTGCCTATCCATCCTAAGTACCACATCCTGAGCGGTGCCATGCTCGTTGGAGTCTGCATGCCTTGCTAGCAGAATAGATGGTTCCTCTTCGCTTTGGGCGTCTTGGCAGACAACAACACCTGGAGATTTCTCTCCCCTCTCTGTTGCCAGAGGAGTTTGGAGGCTTTTCCTCGTTTCCTCGACATGTTCAAGACAATTACTTCCTAAAGCCGTGTTCTGTGACCGTACCTTCAATTGTCTCACTTTTGTCTATTATGATAGCAGTGCTGTCAAGAGGCAAGGCCTTGAGCCAACGAGAAACCCACCTCATGGATACTGGCAGGCTTCTTGCAGGCGCTTTTCCTCAGAGCAGGCCAGGGCATGGGTGATCATGCGAATAACGCTCCCAATGTCCATGGGCTTGCGCAACTGATAAATGCCACGCTGTTCCAGCTCCTTGGTCGGCAGAGTTGCACTCATCATAATAGATGGTATATCTCGTATTTCTTCTCGACACTGCAAGCGGTCATATAATTCTAGGCCGTTGAGTTTTGGTAATCGATAGTCAAGGAGCATCAGACAGGGGTGAATGCGCGGTGCTTCTTCCAGTGCTGTTTCTCCGTTGTCTATGACCAGAGTATGATACGGCGTTTCTTCTTCGATAAGTTGTTGAAGAAATTGCGCAATATCTGCGTCATCTTCGACGATTAGGATTGTCGTATTCCGTGGACTCTGAGCTGCTGGCGGCATGACCTCTTGTGACATGGTGAACTCCTTTTCCACATACAATAGCTACAGCATGACAATAACGGTATACGTTAATGTAACGGATGTCGAAGGGTAATGGTGACGTGCAAAAATGGTATTTATAGATAATTTCTTGTGTGATTTTTTCATGGTTTCCATTTCATAGCTCCTTTCCTGGCTTAAACGCTAATTGACAATGTTTTCTGGATGTGGTACTTTATAGCTGATGCGCCTGTAGCTCAATGGATAGAGCTCTTGACTTCGGATCAAGTGGTTGCGGGTTCAAGTCCTGCCGGGCGCGCTAATCCTTTTTTCGGCCAGCTATGTGCTTTCATCAGCTCCAAGTAGTGCATGCACCGGCCACCACACCACATAATTGTCTTCTCCATCTTTGGGAATCGAGTCATCGATCTAAAATCAAGAGTTCTAACCGTTGAACTCTAGGCGCATACATACCAACATAGTACCACAACCTGGGACGACTCTCCACTACTCACAACAACATTGTAGCAACGGCTAAAAGACCTGTACCTTCTCAAACCGTACATCTGCAGGATCTCCCCAGTCAAGAGCCAACACTCCTATTTGTCCATAGCTTGAGGAGCTATCATCTGCTTGTCCAATGAACTGATTATTGATATAGAGATAGGTCGTATGCTTCTGTGCTATGATGGTCAGTCGATTGGTTTGCTGGAGCCCTTGCTTGATTGCTGGACTAAAGCTAGAAATAAGTGTGTGAGTTTGATTCACCACGTCATAGCTGCCATCTGGACTGACACGGAGGCGCTCGTTTACTTTGGCGTCATTGTCATTCCGAAAAATGAAACCTCCTCCGGCGCCATGAACAATGGTCATGTCTGCTTGTATAGCGAAGTTGCTCATGTAGAGCCCTGAAGCGAAGGAGGTGGAATATGTCCCTGATGTTGAGTCCTGCACGCGGAAAGAGGATTGATAGATTGGCTTTCTGCTTGTGACGGTCTTGTAGAGTTGCTCTGGGAGAAGCGTAATAACAGGATAGCTCTTATATTGCCTCCAGAGCTCATCCACGGTGTGATGAGTCAAACGATGGAAAGTACTGGAAAATGACTGCTTTGTCTGTAGAGCATGATTGAGTTGATCGACAATGTCGAGGGTGGTGTACTGTTCTAACCATAGCAGAAAGCGAGCAGCTATCCCACCTCCTTGGGTATAACTATCTTGTGGTTGCACCCCATCTGGCAAGGACCAATCGTCATCGTCAGCTGGCCCATAGACACTGCGAGCATAGTTGGCCATGCCATCACTAAACCAGACTGGAGCTCCTGGGGGATAGTGCTCAAGCGTGAGGGTTAGCTCATGGGTCAGTAATCCCATATCGCTGGGGTGTTGTCGTATCCAATCAGGACTCAAGGTAATAGTCGTGTCACTGGTAGCTGCCGGAGAAGAGAGATCTGATGAGAATGTTAGTGTCACGTTGCGTGCAGCAGTAGCAGGATTAAGGGCAAATCGATTGACTAGTTGGGGATAGACGGCCAAGAAACCTTCCTGGAGGTGTTGGGCAGTATTTTGCAAAGAGGGATCCACGGTCGGGATCGTCAGGGTGTAGGAAGGAGGGCCATAATTGGCTTGGATAGAGGTGCTCGTGTGTGAAGGTTGTCGGATAAGACCCTGAACAATAGTGGTGCTGATGACCACGACAGCCAGAAGGATCACTGATGCTATGAGCAAAGAACGTGGAAAAAACCGCTTGAAAGGTCGAGATGTCAGCAACTCTTCCTTTTGATAACTGGCTTTCCAGTGAGAAAAGAACTGCTTGAAAGGTCGAGATGTCGGCAACTCTTCCTTTTGATGACTGGCTTTCCAGTGAGAGAGGTGCAAAGAGAGGGAAGCTATCAGAGAGTGCATCTCATGTTGGTATACATAGATGTCACGATAATCATCCTCTACTGGAAATGTCGTTTTCTTTGACAAATACTCTTCCTGTTGCTGTATCTGCACAGAGTTGGCTTGCTGCTCTTGGGCTGCTGGAACTTCGCCCAGGGTACGTATATAGTCAATAATCGTCTGGTGCAAGGTGTAGCGGCCAGGCCCATAGCTCTCCAGCAATCCAGCATCCCAGAGCTCATCTAATGTCTCGACTGACTGCTGGCTGACTGCCAGGGCCTGTTCCTCGGAAAAGCTGGAAGGCTTAGGTGGAAAGACAGCCAGGGCGCGTAAGGTAGCCCGTGCCTGCTGGCTGAGCTGCCGCTGGTCACAGATGGCTATGGCGGCATGCAAGGTGGAGGGCGTGGTTTCGGCAAGATAAGACACAGGTTCTGCAAGTGTGCTCGGCATGCTGATGTGCAAGCGCTCCATAGTCCTAAGAAGGTCGGCTAGAGCTGCTCGCAGGGGTTGAGGCTGACCAATGGAAGACTGGAAAGTCAGGTAGTTGCCCATCAGAGTCAAGGCCAACGGCGAGCCATACAAGGTGTGCACCAGGGCTTGTGCCCTCTTCGGATCATGCTTGAGGAGCTGTGGCACGAAGCGGGCCAGCAGGGCTAGCCCATCAGCTTCCTTCAGTTGGGGAACGAGGATGGATCCCTGTTCGGCGAAAGTGAAGGCGATCTGGGAGAAGTGGGTGGTCAGCAGGTGAGAGCATTGGGAACCACCGATTTGGAAAGCGAGGGCATCCTCAGCACTCCAGGCACCATCTATGACCAGCAAGAGGCGACGAGTGCCAATAGCGGTTCGTAGGACTTGGCCCCAGGCTTCGCGGCCATTGATGTTTTCTATCTGGCTTGAGGCAACCCCTAGGAGCTTTCCCCAGCGGGCGAGCTGATCCAACACATTGGGATGCTGCCCTAGCCCAGCCCACAAGATACCGTCACCAAAGTGGGCCTGGATCTTTGGATCTCTGACCAGTGCAGCCGCAATGGCGCTCTTGCCACTGCCGGGCAAGCCATAGAGAGCCGTGAAGGCCAGCTGGCCTCCTGCTAAGAGGCGCTCTTTCACTTGCATGAGCAAGCCATCACGCCCTATCAGGCTATTGGCGCTGTCCAGGGTCTGCGGGATGGCTGGATCAGCCAGGAAGGATGTCGATACTGGGATAGCTGGATCAGCCAGGAAGGATGTCGATGCTGAGGTGTCTGGCGTGGTGGGTTGGACAACTGAGTGCGATGCTTGCTCTGTCGCATTGTCCTCATCAATATCAGAAGGCAGACCTAACTCCTCGGCAGTCATGTCAAAGAGGGCCAACAATTGCTTACGATAGTAGGGGAAAGGTATAGCTTGTCCCCGTTCCCAGCGACGCACAGTTCTGGCGTCAACTCCCAGTGCCTCTGCGAGCTTGGCCTGCGACCAGCCACGCTGTATGCGCTCCGCTCTCAAGAGATCGGATTTCATCCAACGTATCTTCCTTTCCAGGTAGTCATTCTGACTTCGTCTGCCCTGTGAGCACCTATTGGTAAAAATTGCTAAGACTGTTCTTCTCAGTCATAATCCGTAGTCATTTTCTCTTTGAGTACAGTATAGAAGAAGTTAGCACACTTTTCTAGGGGGAAAAAGGGACAAAGGCTCCTTCTCGCATATTCACATAGCGAGACTTTTGCTCCGACTGTTTTTTGTTAGTTTTTATCAGAAACTTTTCTTTGCCTAAATACGTGATTCTTAAAAGAGCCAGGAGAGTCTACTATAAGAGATACTTGCTGATAAAGATACAGAAAGGCATAGTTAGAACTATGAACCTTTGACGCAACTATGAATACCATACCTGACTGGAACAAACAAACATACCAAGTATCAATCGAAGGAGAGACCAAGCTCGAAGGCTTCTTGAACATTCCTGAGAATCCTCGTGGCGTTGTGCTCTTTGCCCATGGTAGCGGAAGCAGTCGGCACAGCCCTCGCAACCAGTTTGTTGCACACGTATTGCATCATGCTGGTATGGCAACTATGCTGATCGACTTGCTTACCGTCCGGGAAGAGGAATATGATCACTATACAGGGCACCTGCGCTTTAACATTGATCTTCTGAGTGAACGTGTCGCACAAGCCACGCGCTGGCTCACTCAGTATGCCGCCACTGTACATCTCAAGATTGGCTACTTCGGAGCAAGCACTGGAGCTGCAGCTGCTTTAGTCGCGGCGGTCCAACATCCCCAAGTTGTTAAAGCTATTGTCTCTCGTGGTGGCCGACCCGATCTTGCTAAACCATACCTGGACCGCGTGCAAGCTCCTACTCTGCTGATCGTTGGAGAAAAAGACACTCAGGTGATTGCACTGAACCGTATGGCCTACTCCCTGTTGCGTTGTACAAAGCAAATTGAGATTGTTACAGGAGCAACCCATCTGTTTGAAGAACCTGGTACGCTTGAACAGGCTGCGCAAATTGCGAGCCAGTGGTTTATGAAATACCTAACATTTTGAAAGGCAATAGGATGGAAACACGCTATCACGATCGAGCTCAAGCAGGGCGTGTCCTGGCCTCAATGCTTACACCGTATGCAAATCGCAGGGATGTCCTGGTACTGGCACTTCCTCGTGGTGGTGTGCCTGTTGCATACGAAGTGACGAAGGCTCTTCACGTTCCACTCGATGTATTTCTTGTGCGCAAATTAGGTGTTCCCGGCCATGAAGAACTGGCAATGGGGGCAATTGCAACGGGCGGAGTACGCGTGATCAATGAAGATGTTGTGCGTACACTGTATATGCCATCTCAAGTTCTCGATGCTGTCGCATTCAGAGAGGAAAGAGAGCTTGAGCGACGTGAACGTCTCTACCGTGATGATCGGCCTTTGCTAGTTGTACGCGATCAAACTGTTATTCTGATCGATGATGGTCTGGCAACGGGTGCCACTATGCGAGCCGCTGTACAAGCATTACGGGTACAAGCACCCGCCAAGATCGTTGTGGCTGTTCCTGTTGCAGCTTACTGGACGTATCACCAACTGTCTACCGAGGTAGACGAGATTATCTGTCCTCAAACACCAGAGATATTCTATGGCGTTGGCTGGTGGTATGAAGACTTCTCGCAGACCTCGGACCAGCAAGTACGTGAACTCCTCTCTCTAGCTGCACAGGAAAATCCGGCTTTTACGTCGAGGCTCTACTAAAGCTTTGCAAGTACTTCTTTGAGTAGCTCACTTTGTCGATCAAGCTTCTGATGAATGCTTTCAAATTGTTGATCGCTGGACTGCCTTAACTCTTTCATTTCAGCCCTCACGCGCATCATTTCAACTTTGAGCTGCGAAATCTCCTTATGAGTCGACTCAGCCAGTCCCTCAGCAATGCCTATTTTTACAGCGCTATCATGGATGGTGAAGTCTCGCTTCTTCTCCATCTCGTCGAGTCTTTCTACCTTCGCTGCTAGTTCATAGTATTGCTTTTGAAGCTGATTAAACTGCTCAATTGTTGGGTGATTCATCGTGTTTATCTTTCCTTAGACTATTGCTGCCCGGCTTCGTTTATACGTTCAACGGTATGTTGTAACTATTCGTTCATGCTGGTATCTCCTGAACAACAGGAATTGTCAGGAAGTTGTCTTGCTTATCTTAGTGCCTAGGCACTAATTTGTCAAGGTTTTTGCGTCTGTGGCGGCAAGGGATTGAGGCTGCGTAGCCTGCGATAGCGCTGAATGAGAGTATTGGTCGAGCTGTCATGGGTCAATCTGGGCTCAGCAGCGCTCTCAAGCTCAGGGATGATCCTGTTTGCCAGTACTTTGCCCAGCTCGACGCCCCACTGGTCGAACGAATTGATGTGCCAGATAGTACCCTGGACAAAAACCTTGTGCTCATAGAGTGCAATCAGCTTACCCAGCATCTCCGGCGTCAACCGTGTGGCGAGAATGGTGTTCGTTGGATGATTTCCCTCAAAGGTGCGGTGTGGAACCTGGAAGGCTGCAACACCATCTGCCGCAACTTCTTCTGCTGTCTTCCCAAATGCCAGGGCCTCGGTCTGAGCGAAGAAGTTCGCCATCAGCAGATCGTGGTGGAGCTTTAATGGGTTCAGCGGTTGACAGAAACCGATGAAGTCGCAAGGGATAAGCTTCGTTCCCTGGTGAATAAGCTGGTAGAACGCATGCTGACCGTTTGTACCAGGCTGTCCCCAGATGATCGGCCCGGTTTGATAATTCACTCTGCGGCCATCCAGGTCAACATGTTTGCCATTGCTCTCCATATCGAGTTGCTGCAAGTAGGCACTCAGCCGTTCAAGGTACTGATCGTATGGCAGAATAGCGACTGTTTCGGCCCCAAAGAAATTATTGTACCAGATGCCAATCAAACCTAGCAGTACCGGCAAATTGCGCTCAAAGGGGGCAGTATGGAAGTGCTCATCCATCTCGTGGAAACCAGCGAGCATCTCGCGGAAGTGCTCGGGACCAATAGCGATCATCAAAGAAAGGCCAATTGCCGAGTCAAGAGAGTAGCGACCGCCAACCCAGTCCCAGAAGCCAAACATGTTGGCAGTATCTATACCAAATTTGGCTACTTCCTGAGCATTCGTCGAGACGGCGACAAAGTGTTTGGCAATAGCCTGCTCATCACCCAGTGTCTTGAGACACCATGCTCGGGCTGAGCGTGCATTGGTCAAAGTTTCCTGAGTTGTGAAGGTCTTAGAGGAAATGATAAAAAGCGTTTCGGCTGGATTGAGATCATGGACAGCTTCAACGAAATCCGTGCTGTCAACATTTGAGACGAAACGGAAAGTCAGGTTGCGATCACTATAGTACTTCAGCGCTTCGTAGGCCATATGTGGGCCAAGATCCGAGCCGCCGATGCCAATGTTAACGATATTGCGGATACGCTTCCCAGTGTAGCCCTTCCACTGACCGCTGCGCACGCGATTGGCGAAGGTCGTCATCTTGTCCAGTACTGCGTGGACCTCTGGCACCACATTTTCTCCGTCAACAAAGATGGCCTGATCTTTGGGAGCACGCAAGGCGACGTGCAGGACGGCACGGTTCTCTGTGACGTTAATCTTATCTCCCCGAAACATGGCATCAATGCGCTCGCGCAGTCCTGCCGTCTCGGCCAGTTGCAGAAGTAGGCGCAGCGTCTCATCAGTGAGGCGGTTCTTTGAATAGTCTAAATAGATGCCAGCAGCTTCGAGAGCCAGACGTTGACCGCGTTTAGGATCTTCTGCGAAAAGGGTGCGAAGGTGTACATTGCGAATTTCCTGATAATGCTCTTCAAGCGCCTTCCAGGCAGGACGTTGAGTGAGTGGTGTCGCGTTTATGGGCATGTATATTTAGTCCTCTCTAATACCTATATGTCTGTTGTGGCAGAATGAGGCCCAATGATCTTGCGGGGCATATTACTTTTCGACTTTGAGTATATCACGACTCATGGAGGATCAGTAAGATCAGCCATTGAAACAAGTAATGAGTAGGCACAGTACGATCTCCCCGAGCACTGGAGAAAACGAACGTGCCTGTATGGATGGACCTAGATCTGGTACTTGGTCTTATTTGGCCTCAGGCTTTTCTTGGTGACCGCCGAATTCATAGCGCATAGCAGACAGGATCTTGTTCGCAAACTCGTCTTGACCGCGTGAGCTGAAGCGTGCAAAGAGTGCGGTGCCGAGTACTGGCACTGGTATACCCTCGTCAATGGCCGCTGCGATTGTCCAGCGACCTTCACCCGAATCGGAGACGCGACCGCTGAATTCGGATAGCTCAGGGCTCTTGAGCAGGGCACTGGCCGTCAAATCTAGCAGCCAGGAGCCGACGACGCTGCCTCGTCGCCAGAGTTCTGCAATGTCTGCAAGGTTCAGGTCATATTGGTAGTATTCAGGGTGCTTCAATGGTGAGGTCTCAGCATCGATCTCGTTCAGGTGTTTCCCAATGTTGGCATGGTGTAGGATATTGAGACCTTCAGCGTACGCAGCCATGATGCCATACTCAATACCGTTGTGAACCATCTTCACAAAGTGTCCAGCTCCATGGGGTCCGCAATGAAGATAGCCCTGCTCGGCAGTACCATCGACCTTTTCCCGTCCGGGCGTGCGTTCAACCGCGCCAACGCCAGGTGCCAGGGTCGAGAAGATAGGATCGAGATACTGTACTACTTCGTCCTCGCCACCGATCATCTGGCAATAGCCGCGCTCCAAGCCCCAGACACCGCCACTAGTACCACAGTCCACGTAATGGATGCCGTGCTCTTTGAGATGAGCTGCACGACGAATGTCATCCTGGTAGTGTGAGTTGCCTGCATCGACGACTATATCGCCGGGATTGAGATAAGGGATAAGCTGTTCCAGGGTATCATCAACTGAGGCTGCGGGGATCATCAGCCAGATAGCACGAGGCTTGGGCAACTGGTTAACTAGGTTAGCCAGTGAGGTGGCACCTGAAGAGATGGCCCCTTCTTTTAAACGACCCTGTACGGTCGACTCGTGGCGAGCATAACCAACGACCTTGTGACCTGCACGCAGCAGGCGCATCGCCATGTTAGCCCCCATACGTCCGAGTCCAATCATTCCGATTTCCATAATATGTTTGTTCCTTTCCTGTTATTTCCATCCGGTGCTCCGCGTCGAGCTCTGCCGGGAGTTTATTGACTATCTACTTCGACGTTTTCTCGTCGGATGCCTCTGTTCGAGGATAGCTACTCACGAGCCAAAGAGAATGCGCCTAGAAAGGGGCGTCTCTGCGATTATGCCACGGATCATAGATAGTGGCAAGTTTTCGTGTTACCAACTCGAGCCAGAAAGCCCCTGTCTTTCAAGCATGGGGATGAATGGCTCTTCCTTATTTGGGGCTTGGGCACTGGGGTACCTTTGCCCTATTCCGCTTTCCAATTTTCAACAGATCAGTTAGAATAGCTTAGTAGCACACTCTAAAATGTGAGTGGCAGGCTTGCGTAAAATCCTCCTCTGTTTGGGAGGAGCGCCATTCTTCCCTAACGGGCAGACCGCCTATCGCTCTGTGTGCGTCTGCTGTACCTGGGGGCACCAGGAAACAGGTGGGGTGAACTTCGGTTCATCTCGCGAAACGCTTCTGGACATGGAACCTCTACTGCTTCTTCCTTCAAAGGAAAGTGGCAAGCTCTGTGGTTGAAGGAAGAATCCCCTGGATTTATCCATGGGGAGTGTCAGTTTCTCCCATTTCTTATCGTGTCTAAGTACACGCGGACAGAAATGTGATCCGAGTTTGCGATGGTAAATGACCTCATATACAGAGAATCAACACGGAACTTACTTGTGTCCGCCTGTACTAAGGATTCACCATCCTGAAGGAGAAGGTAGGTGTGCTGAGCATGCTTGCCTTCTCTTTTCTGTGTGTATTTTATATGCTGTACTCTTTCTCTGCCTCATAGAATGCTCTCTTCTTTTTGGCTAGCTCTGTTAGAGACCTATAGCTCAGGAATGAGATATAATAGTACAATCACGCTAACTGGTGGAGGCCCTAGATTGTGAGTTCTCTCTGCGTTTTTTTGAATGAACTCAAGAGAAGAAAGCTCTCTAAAAATGTCTCTTTTCTTTTTTCGTAACTGCTCAGGTTCCTTTCTGTCTTCTCTCTGCCTCCGGTGGCGAGGTGAGCTGAGTAGTCACCTTTTTTCTCTCCAAATGTCTCTTTTTCTCTAGGCGAAAAGCTCATATGTTCAGTATACTTTAGAGCGAGAGGCTGGAAAGTGCAAAGATAGAGGTGAGTTCATTTCTGATGATTTTTTGAGCTAACCACCATTTAGTACGTCTTAGTATAATGCTATTAAAGCAAAAGAGAATGGGCTCCTCAACATATGATCAGTCAGTTTATTGTTGCAGTAAGCATTGCCGATATACGGCGCGATCCTAACCCGGAGTCAGAACTAGTGACTCAGGCACTGATGAATGTGCCCGTCGTCGCAGGTAAAATCGCTGGCGAGTGGACGCATGTCACTCTATCTGACTATAGCGGCTGGATACTTACGAGCCAGATGGAGACTCCAATCGTAAAGGGCTATTGTGAAGGAGAAGGCACCTGCGGCGTGCCTTTGCCTCACTCTGTGGTAGTAACTGTTCCTCATGCACCTCTCTATCTTCATGAAAAGGGTGAAGAGATCCAAGGAGAACTTTATCTCTCGACTGCATTACCTTACATCGACCTTGCCCATCCTCAGCGAGTGCGTGTAGCCTTATCAGGAAATAAAGAAGGATGGCTAGCGCAAGAGAACATTGAGGTGCACGACAATAACGAGTTATTCCCTAAACAGTCTATCCCTGTTGTTACCTCTTATGCTAAAGAATTCTTAGGCGTGCCATACCTGTGGGGTGGCACGAGTTGGCGTGGTCTCGATGGTAGCGGTCTGGTACAACTCTGTTACCGTATGGGAGGGTATATCCTGCCACGTGATGCATATCAGCAGCATGATGCTCTTTCACAAAATGTCCAGCGCGAAGAACTGCAGCCCGGTGATCTCATCTTCTTTGGTCGCGAACGAATCACACATGTTGCCCTAGCACTCAACAAATACGAATATGTTCACGCAGAAGGCGAGAACTACAATCAGGTGATGATTAGTAGTCTTGATCCCCATCATCCCGCTTACCACTCTTCATTAGCTGAAGTTATCAGGGCTATAAAACGGGTGATGTGACGAGCTATGAATATACGGTCGCGACGAAATTTACGTGTAAAAAGTGTGAATACAGATGAAAATCAAATTAACGATACTTGGCTGCTAAAGTCGATTCATCAGCATATTTTGCGCAAAGTATTTCGTCGCCTAAACCGAATGACAGCAGTTCGACACTCGGCGGTCCCAAGCGAGGCCCAGAGAAACCTTGTCTTGACAGGCCTAATGCTAGGTTTCATCAGCATTTTTGCAGCCTTTTTTCCCATCTGCGGGCTACCAATTGCCATAACTGGACTATTAATAGGTTTTTACGGTCGTCGTACAACTTCATTACACACAATGTCATCATGGGCATGTGCACTCTCTCTAGTTGGACTGATACTGGCTTTTATCTATACCATTGTGACCATTAGTATTTATTTTAGCAGTTATCTGTTTTGGCCTTGAAGTCGCAGTTATTCCTTGCCTTCTGATGTAACGCTTCACGTGGCTGAATGCGCGTGTATTTCATCAGTAAAGCGGGACAAGCGGAACCGTTCGAGTGGTATCACAGATTCTGTTTCACATACCATACTACTGAGCATCTCCCCCAGCAAAGGACCGAATTTAAAGCCGTGACCACTCAGACCACTGGCGAAGATGATACGTGGATCGCCCGGGTACCAATCTAGGATGAAGTTTTCGTCAGGGCTGACATCATAGATGCATGTGTCGATGTGTGCTAATTCAGCATGCCGGAGATCAGGGATAAGATCGTACAATTCCTTGGTCGTTCGCTTAATAACGTGCTCATCGATGATGGGAGTTTCGTCGGGATTAGCCGTTGCTCCGAAATCGTGTGAAGCCGCTTTTAGCCAGCTTGGGCCGGAGCCAGCACAGGTGCTATGGATGGGAAAGCCATAGAGCTTATCGGCTATAAACGCCGGAAAGGCATTGAGACCAAAGGTTGCTGGTGGGAGATTGGCGAAATAGAGCAGGTACTGCCGTGTCAGGCGTACCGGAAGATAAAGTTCTTCCAACAAGCGGTGTACCCATGGTCCTGTTGCCAATACCACACGATCTGCTGTGAGTTTTTCTCCTGTGGAGAGATGCAAGCAAGGGGAATGATGCTGGCTATTATGGGTAATATGGGTCACACATGAAGTTTCTAATATGGTGCCTCCTAGATCTAGAATAGCGTCTTTGAGGGCTTGTAAACAGGTAGAAACATAGAGCATACCAGCCTCTGTGTTATATGTGAACACATCATAGCTTTGGGTGTTAAATTGGGGAAAGCGTTGCATGCAAGTATGGCGTGTGAGGCGCTCTGGCGTGTACCCGACTTTACGTAAAGTATCGTAGCTAGATTCGGTAACACCATCATCCTCATTACCGAGGACAAGCATTCCTGTCGGTGCGTAGAGCGTCCGGCGTGTGTGGTTCTCCAAACTTTTCCAAAGCTTGAAACTTGATTGTACCATCTCGGTGTAGAATCTATCGGCTCCATATTCTGGGCGAATGAGCCGTGAAAGTCCATGCGATTCCGCTCTATCGTGGCCAACACTGACTTGCTCCAATACCGTGACATGCTTGATGCCTTGTTTTAAGAGCGCGAAAGCCGTGGAGAGTCCAACAATGCCTGCTCCCACAATGGCGATATGCTTTTGGTACATAATAGTTACCTTTCTCCCATTGAAAAATGCTTAGCGTGATCTTGTATAATATTTAAAGTATAGCAGAATATATTCCTATTTTCAATTAATATTTTGTATATATTTCTAGAAGGTAATGCATATATATACTGATAGTATTTGCGTGTAACTTTGTAAATTCATAAAGAATGACAAAGTTAGCTATTATTGAATTTATAAATAGCTATTATTGAGTTTACATTGTGAGAGATCTATGTGTTTCCCTCTCGAGAGAATGTTGTTCTGTAGCTTAAACTAATTGTATGATTGGTCTACTGATGTGATATGCTGTACCAGGGTTTGCACAGACCACATTGTCTGAACAATTCTAACGTGTTTAAAGAAGGTTGTGAGAAGAAATGTTATGCCAAGAGAAAAGATAACAATTTCAACATTACCAGGGGATAATCTTTATATTGACCCATCAAGTAAGATTCACGGTGCACCGGAAGTACCATCTTCCAAGTACTACACATTGCGATATGTACTGGCTGCAACTTTAGCGGAAGGTGAAAGTCGAGTTGTTTTGCCAGCACGAAGCGATGATACTGATGCCCTATTTCGTGGTTGTCTGGCCCTTGGTGCACAGCTCTCATGGGAAGATGAACAGCAGCGTGTACTTCGCGTGCGAGGGGTTGGGCTTCCTCACAGCAGCGGCCGTGTGACCATCAATGTGGGGAATGCCGGGGCGGTGTTGCGCTTGCTTCTTGGCCTGGGAGCGCTGCTGCCTGAAGTAACATTTGTGACTGATTACCCGCAATCGCTGGGTAAACGTCCCAATCGCGAATTGCTGGAAGCGCTTATCTCTCTTGGGGCAACGTGCGAAGGGACAGGCCCGGAAGGATATTTGCCGATTACTATCTGTGGAGGCAATCTTCATGGTGGACATGTGAGAATTTCTGGAGCACGCAGCTCACAGTATTTAAGTTCACTGCTTTATCTAGCTCCATTGCTTGGTGAGACGTTAGAGATCACTATCGTAGATGAATTGAAATCCCAGCCTCTGGTCCGTGCTACACTGGAGGTACTGCAAGAGGCGGGTATTGCAGTCGAGTATGATGAAGCACTACACCATTTTGTCATCGCAGCTGGACAGGCTTACCAACCACGGGAGTATGTGGTACCTGGTGATTATCCCTCAGCTGCAGCTCTCTTAGCGGCCTGTGCAGTGACCAACGATCCACTTAGCGAACTATCCTTGACGCGTCTGCGACCGGGCGATGAAGTTGGCGAAGTTCTGCTAGATGCTTTTCGCTCTATGGGGGCTAATCTGCACAGGGATGGCGATACACTTATCTTACGAGGCGGACATCGCTTACAAGGTATTGAATTAGATGGCGACCGTATCATCGACTGTATCCCAGTGTTAGTGGCAGCGGCCTGTTTTGCCGAGGGTGAAAGCCGTTTCTATAATATCGAGAGCTTGCACTACAAAGAGTCCGATCGCATTGATGATCTATGTTCGGAATTACTGCGTGCTGGCTGTAGCGTTTCTCCACAGCGGGATGCTATTATCGTGCAGGGACGTCCACACGGCATCGAAGGTGGTGTCGTTGTGGATGGTCATGGCGATCATCGCTTGCTGATGGCACTGACGATCGTCGGCCTGCGTAGTCGGCTTGGCTTGACACTCACTGGAATTAAGCATATTGCAAAGAGCTACCCGCATTTCTTCGCGGAATTGCATCGTCTGGGCATTAGCATCTGTAACTGTACATATACCCCTTAACTACTTTGAAGCTGGTTTTTGCTAGCAATCACATCTTTTCTATTTTTCACATCTTCTATATAATTACTAATTATTATATAGATTAGGAGGGGGTATGACCGAGCGAATGCATGCCACGAAAGTGGTAGTGGTACGGTAGTAGTGAGAATCCCCCCCCAGTAGCATGACATCTCCCTTGCATACGTCTATACTCAGAGTGATGCAAGGAGCCTACACATGGACACTCCAAAGTTGCCGTAGAATGCAGTGATATCCTCCATCAGGGTGAAATGTTTAGAATATATTCAAGAGGAAGGACTGGATGTAAAACGGTGTATTGCACTGGCAGCCAGAAAGGGAGGAAAGAGTACTTATGGCCAATATGCTTCTCGAAAGACAACCTACTATATATCAGATGGACGCTATGAGGGATCTACGACAAGAAGACAGCGGTGTTTGTGCGGTCAAGAGTATTCTCATTGTCGAGGATAATGCTGCACTTGGAAATCTCCTTTGGGAAATACTTCAAGAAGAGACTACCTGTCAGGTATTTCTTGCTTCAAGCGGTGAGGCAGCCCTCAACACGCTTCAAATGGTGACACCTCAGCTATTTCTGCTGGACTATTGTCTCCCTGGGATGAATGGCCTTGAACTCGTCGAGCGCCTTCGGAGCATGCAAGGGTATGAGCAGACGCCAATACTGCTCATGAGTGCCGCTCTACCACAAGGAAATATTGCTAAGCAGCATCTCAGGTGTCTCCAAAAACCCTTTGATCTGGATAAGCTGTTGCAACTGGTAGGAGAACTTCTTGCGGTATGAGCAGATGCGCCGTGCTGCAGCTTGATATTGTTACTCTTAACTAAAGTGGTATTGAGGTCTCTCCCTGATATTATTGCTGAGCAATTGACTGGACAACCCTCAATGCCTCGGTAATGTGCCCGTGCATGTTCATCATATCGGAGAAGATATACCGAACAATTCCCTCTTTATCAATTACATATGTCACACGGCCCGGCAATATTCCCATGACAGCGGGCACGCTATAGAGCTTTCTTATCACACCGTGTATATCGCTCAAGAGCAGGAACGGCAGGCGATGTTTGGAGGCAAACTGTCGGTGTGATTCTTCCGAATCAGAACTCACCCCAATCACCTCCGCGCCTGCTTCTTTGAAGACCTCGTAGCTATCGCGAAAACTGCATGCCTCCGCTGTACAACCTGCCGTATGATCTTTGGGGTAAAAATAGAGCACCACTGCGCTTTTGCCTAGAAAGTCCTCCAGACTCACAGTGGCTCCTGTCTGTGCCTGTAAGGAAAACGCTGGTGCTCGATCTCCCACCTGGACTTTCCCCTTGGTGGACTGTGACTGCTGGCTCTCCTCGCTCATCTTACTTCTCCTTCTTTTGGCAAATCTTGCGCAATACCATAGCCTGGATTCGGACACTCTGTCTGCCCTCTTGAGGTAGAGGGAAAAAGACTTCACCTTGACAAAGCTCTCATCCATAAGCTATATTAAATATATAATTGTTACTGACAATCACTGTGACTAACAAACATTGATTGCATCAATGTTTTTCCTTACGGCAAGGATAGAAGTATGACAGATTCTCCCTATACATCTCAAGAGCAGACGACGGTGGATGAGCAGGTAGAGCGATTTATGGCCGCATTCTCGGACCTGCGCAAAGTGATGGGGGCAGGTTTTAAGCAGGGGTTTAGTCCGACACAATTTATGGTAATGGGGTTAGTGGAAAGCGTGCAGGAGGGCGAACCATACACGATCAGCTCGATTGCCACAAAACTGGGCATTGATCCCGCGACGGTGGTGCGGACAGTCGATAGCCTCGAAAAACGTGGGCTGGTAGAACGGCGCCGCGATAGGCAGGATCGTCGCCAGGTCTTCGTGGAATTGACCAATGCTGGCTGCGCTGCTCGCAGAGAAATCCGGCAGTGTTTTAAAAGACACATTCAAGCAATTCTTGTAGGGATGAGCGCGGAGGGCCGCGCCGCGTTCCTCAATGGGTTGGAGGAGTTTGTGCAGGTCGGGCAGGAAGTGCATATTAAGCGGATGCAGGAACCGGAAAAGCCTACCATGCACTCATAAAATAGATCTGTTTTTCCGTGGACGAAATACGCTATATCGATAAATAGATCTGTTTTTTTCTGGACGAAATACGACATATCGATAAATAAAATGGAGATAAAAAAGCATGATCAAATTGCTGCGGTTTTTGAAACCGTATCGGGCGATACTCGTGCTTATTGTGGCACTTGCCTTTGCACAAGCCATAGCAAACCTCTATCTACCCTATCTGATGGCAGATATTGTAGATAACGGCATTGTTAAGGTCGATGTCGGCTACATCTGGCGAATTGGCGGTCTCATGCTGCTGGTGGCCCTGGGAGGCATCCTTGCGGCCGTCGTCGGCATTTTCTTCTCTTCCCAGGTGGCGACCGGCTTTGGCAAAATTATCCGCGCCAAGCTTTTTACCCATGTGGAACAATTTTCGCTGCATGAGTTCGACATTGTGGGTACAGCCTCTCTGATTACCCGCACCACCAACGATACCACGCAGGTGCAGCAGATCTTGGTCGTTATACTCAATATGATGATCACTGCCCCGTTTACAATGATTGCCGGGATCATTCTGGCATTCAACCAGGACGCTGGACTCTCCTGGATTCTGGTGGCAATTATTCCCTTTCTTGTGGCCTCCATCGTTATCGTTATGAGTAAGGCCACTCCCATGTTCCGCGCCATGCAGGTGAAGCTGGATAAACTCAATCTCATTGTGGATGAGGGTCTCACCGGGGTACGCGTGGTCCGGGCATTTGATCGTCAGAGGTATGAGGAATATCGCTTCGACGAGGCTAACCTGGATTTGACCGATGTTGCCATTCGGGTGAATAGGGTTGTGGCATCGCTCATGCCGATCATGATGCTGTGTCTGAATCTTTCCAGCGTTGCTATTCTCTGGTTCGGTGCTATCCGCATCAATCATGGGGACATGCAAGTGGGAGCGCTCTTCGCTTTCCTGCAATATGCCATGCAGATTCTCTTCTCGCTGCTGATGGTCTCGATGATGTTTATTATGCTCCCGCGTGCCGTAGCCTCTGCAGACAGAATTAATGAAGTGCTGGCGATCGAGCCTGAAATCAAAGACGCCAACCAGGTGAAGCAGGCCGACGAGAAAAAGGGATATGTAGAGTTTCAGGATGTGACCTTCAGCTATCCCGGTGCGGAAGAGCCAGCACTCTCTCACATTTCCTTCGCCGCTTCTCCTGGCGAAGTAACGGCCATCATTGGCGGTACTGGCGCAGGTAAATCGACCCTCGTGAGCCTGATTCCTCGCTTTTACGATATCGACAGCGGCCACATCCTAGTGGATGGGATGGATGTCCGTGAGATCTCGCAGGAGCAGTTGCGTGCGAAAATCGGTTTTGTGCCACAGAAGACCGTCCTGTTTTCAGGCACGATTGGCGAGAATATCCGCTATGGCAAACAAGACGCTTCCGATGAAGAAGTTAGCCATGCTACTGAGGTTGCGCAGGCCACCGAATTCATCTCCGAAAAGATCGATGGACTTCATTCAGTGATTGCCCAGGGAGGAACGAACGTTTCGGGTGGTCAGAAGCAGCGTCTTTCCATTGCGCGTGCCTTAGTCAGAAAACCGGAAATTTATGTGTTTGACGATAGTTTCTCAGCACTGGACTTTAAAACCGACGCCAGGTTGCGATCAGCGCTTAAAAAGGAAACACATGAGTCAACAGTGCTTATCGTCTCCCAGCGTGTCAGCACGGTTATGAATGCGGACCAGATTATTGTCCTGGAAGACGGGCATATTGCCGGGATCGGTACCCATCGAGCATTGATGAGAACCTGTGAGGTCTATTATGAAATCGTGTCCTCACAGCTTTCGACAGAGGAGATCGCGGAGGGAATTGCATGAGTCAAGAGCGTAAAGAACAGAGACCTAGCGGCATGGCTATGGGCCCTATGGGCAGAGGAGGCCATTGGGGCGCTATGGGTAGGCCCGTGGAGAAAGCCAAGGATTTTCAAGGGACGTACAAGCGGTTGTTTGGCTACTTCCTGCCGCAGAAATATCGCTTAATGATCGTGCTTGGCACAGCTATCCTTGGCACAATATTCAACATTGTGGGTCCTAAGATCCTGGGGTTAGCGACCACCAAACTGTTCGAGGGGCTCGTGGCGAAATACCAGGCATTTCTTCGGCACCAGTTGGCTCCTTCGATTGATTTCGGCTATATCGCGACGGTCTTGCTGATTTTGCTTGGATTATACCTAGTCAGTTCCGTCTTCATGTACATTCAGCAGTATGTGATGGCAGGTGTGGCGCAAAAAACGATGTACCGGCTGCGCAAAGAGGTGGATGAAAAGCTTTCACGTCTCCCGCTGAAGTACTTTGATTCGCATACGCATGGCGAAATCATGAGCCGTGCCGTCAACGATATGGATAATCTTAGCACCACCCTCCAGCAGAGCGTGACCCAATTGATCACCTCGGCGGTGACGCTGCTGGGCGTGATCGTGATGATGCTGACGATCAGCCCCCTCCTTAGCTTGATTGTCGTGCTGACCCTCCCGCTAAGTTTGCTCGTTACTATGGGGGTTGCCAAACGCTCGCAAGAGTACTTTAGGAGGCAGCAAAGAGCACTTGGAGAACTTAACGGCCATGTCGAGGAAATGTACACGGGCCACAAGATCGTCACGGCGTTTGGACGCGAAAGACAATCCATCGCCGAATTTACCGAGCGCAACGAGAAACTGTATGATGCTGGCTGGAGAGCACAGTTCGCTTCCGGCATGATCATGCCGCTGATGAGGTTTATTGGGAACCTTGGGTATGTCTTTGTGGCCGTGGTCGGTGGCATACTCGTCACGCAAAGAGCGATTACTATTGGAGATGTGCAGGCGTTTATTCAATACGCCCAGCAGTTTACCCAGCCGATCACCCAGCTGGCCAATTTCGCCAATGTAATTCAATCGGCGATGGCGTCGGCTGAGCGCGTCTTTGAGCTGCTCGATGAGCAGGAGGAGATACCAGAGGCCGCTGATGCGAAGGTCCTTGAGCATCCACAAGGGGCAGTCCAGTTCGAGCATGTCAAGTTTGGCTATAAAGAAGATGCCATCTTGATGGAGGATATGAATATCGATGTCCAGCCAGGACAAATGATCGCCATTGTCGGTCCGACAGGCGCGGGCAAGACGACCCTGGTCAATCTGCTGATGCGCTTCTATGAAGTCAATAGTGGTCGGATTCTGGTGGATGGCGTCGATATTACACATATCAAACGTGGGAACCTGCGCCACACGTTCGGCATGGTGCTTCAGGATACCTGGCTCTTCAACGGAACTATCCGTGAGAATATCGCCTATGGGCGCGAGAATGCTGTGGACGCAGAGATTATCCAGGCAGCCAGAGCGGCATACGCCGACCACTTCATCAGAACGTTGCCGGAGAGCTATAACACTGTTCTCAATGAAGATGCCACCAACATCTCACAGGGTCAAAAGCAGTTGCTGACCATTGCCCGCGCGTTCCTAGCTGATCCAGAGATACTCATCCTCGATGAAGCGACCAGTAGCGTCGATACCCGCACGGAAATGCAGATCCAGAAGGCGATGGCTGAACTGATGAAAGACAGGACAAGCTTTGTAATTGCCCACCGGCTCTCCACCATCCGGGATGCGAATCTGATCCTGGTCATGAACCATGGGACAATTATTGAAAAGGGAACCCACGAGGAGTTGCTTGCAAAGAACGGCTTCTATGCCGATCTGTACAACAGCCAGTTCACGGGGCGATCTCTTCAGGAGGAAGCGGTGTAGTCTGTAAGCCCTTCAGGGTCAACGAGACCTGTGAGGGCCAGCCTAGCAGCACAATCCCCCTTTCCAACAGCTATAGCTCTCCCGGGCACAAGTTATGAAGCAGCCGCACCGCAGAACACGAGGGATATCAGAGGTTGTGCTACTGAATTCTAATGAATTGACCGATCTATCTTCTGAGAAGGGCATTTTTTGATTCCCAAAAGAATCCTCAATTGATGAGGAAACGTATCTGGATGGAGCCAAGAGTTCTCCATAAAATGGAAAGGATAATAAAGTGTCGACTTATACCCAGAACAACTCTAACTCTCTACGGTCTATTCTTCCTCCACATATTCTCAAGGCAATTGCCTTAAAGAGTCAAGACGTTACGCAGCGCAATCGTGCTATACATACTCTCTCCCTGGATCATACTCATCGAAGCTCGCGTCTGATACGAAGTCAGCACCGCTTGCATTTGCCTCATGAGCAAACTCTCGTCACCTCCAGCACTCAGGTTCACCGCACGATTTACGATGCACATGGTACCATGGATTTACCAGGCAGCATTGTCCGTACCGAAGGAAGTAATCCCGTTGGCGACCCAGTTGTCAATGAGGCCTATGACGGACTGGGATGGACACATGCCTTGTATCTGGAGATATACAGGCGCAATTCTATTGATAACGAAGGATTGCCATTGCTGGCAACCGTCCACTACGGCACCGATTATGATAATGCCTTTTGGGATGGGACACGGATGATTTTCGGCGATGGAGACAATGACCTCTTTAACCGTTTTACCACTGCGATTGATATCATCGGACATGAACTGACTCATGGAGTCACTGAATATGAGGCGAATCTTCTCTATTCAGGTCAGTCCGGAGCCTTAAATGAGTCGATTTCAGATGTGTTTGGCTCTATAATCAAACAATATGCTCTGAAGCAGCGCGTTGACCAAGCTGACTGGCTTATCGGAGCAGGTCTTTTCACGGCAAAAGTTCATGGTCGAGCCTTGCGTGACATGGCAAACCCTGGTCAGGCTTATGACGATCCGCTTTTGGGTAAGGATCCACAACCAGATCATATGAATCATTATGATCACACGCTGGAAGACAATGGAGGTGTCCATATTAATTCAGGTATTCCCAACCGAGCCTTTTACTTGACAGCCACAGCACTTGGCGGTTACTCATGGGAACGTGCTGGATACATTTGGTATGAGACCTTATGTGATCCACGTCTGCGTCCTACTGCTCAGTTTAGTGATTTTGCCAAGCTTACTCTCGAAAATGCTGAAAAGCTCTATAGATATGGCAGCCCCGAATGGACAGCCGTTCGTGAGGCATGGGATCGTGTTGGAGTGCCGATACCGGTACCAGCAATGGGGGGAAGATAGTGCGCATGCAGGTGCAGACCGAGGGGGGCTTCGCTGCGATTCCAGGATTATCCAAGACAATTGGCTTGGATAGTGACACACTTCCTCCTCAAGAGGCGGAAGAGATGAGGCAATTGGTCACGGCAGCCCGTTTTTTCGAATTGCCGGCGCAGCAACCATTACCTCAGCACGGTGCTGATTATCGACGCTATACCATCACGATTGATGATGCCGATCGGCATCATAGCATACAGTTTACAGAACCAGTTACCGATCCACATCTGCGTGATCTGTTAGCATTTGCATTGAGGCATAGATCAAGTTCCTGAGCCATCAGGGCTTGTAAACTATCCGCTTGGGCTATGGGCTTGTTCCCGTAGCCCTTACCATTCTACGTTTCTTCGTTGGCTAGAAAGGATGTAATAAGTTGGATAAAAAGAGAGCTCTTTTCAAGGGAAGGAAAAATAGGCAAGTTGGGGAGAAGGCTTGGCGGACTATAATTTACTGGTTCTCTCAGGACTAAAAAGAGTAGCCTGTGAAAAGAAGCTATCTATGTCGGGAATGGATAGAGTTGTCATCTTATGTGTGACAAAGTCATCAAGAGCAGGTTTGGCTTTAGAACGGCTCTCGCTGCCTGGACATGGGGTTATGCTGCTGGGCTTATTATCTATAACTTGCCTTGCCTTCTGCAGCTCCTCTTTCTCGAATATATCGGGAGAGATAATGTGAGGATTAGCACTAGCTCCCAGGCCTAGAGCCAGAGCGCTAACACTATTTCCTGCACTGTTACGCAAGTTTGACACCATAGTTTGTAGGTGAGCTGATGTTACTGTGCCGTATAGATAGTTGGTTGTATCATGCTGGAATACGTTGCAGAATACATTTAAAGCGTTCAGATAATCTGTATTGCTAAAGCTAGATGTGGGAATCGACGAGGAATGCGTGAGAATGGCAAGTGAAATCCAGTTGTCTACTAGCGTTTGGTTCTTTTGGGACATGATCCATCTTCCGGCAGCGGCAGGCAGAGCCGTGGCCAGAATAAGTTTTTCCAAGTCATAGGCTTGAGTCACCTTATACTTTTTCTGAAGGAGGGTTGCGAGGCTGCAATTACTATCGGAAGTCAACTGGAGATAGATTTGTTGTGTCCCGATAGTATTCCCAGTCTTGGCCATTAACTCTTGGCTTGTCTTCTTGAGCAAATCCGGGCTAACAGATGACCATATATTAGAGTATGGGTAGTTCTGGGACACATTAGTGCAGTTCTGGGAGGCCATCCGAGCTTGTGCCGCCAGGGGAGCGCCAATGAACTCTGCGACTATAGCGGAAAGGATGAGCAAACTGATAGCTGCTTCAATAAGCAGTGTACTACGTTTGTGATCAAAAAATGTCTTCATGAGTGATATCCCCCGAAGTTTGTTAAAAAAATCTTCAGACTGAAAATCTTCTCTATGCTTTGCATTTTTGCAAATTGACTCCCCTTTTCTTCGTTGAAGTTTCATTTAGTAAATCGCTGAGTATGGCCAAAGTGTTACAAATACCCGGTATTGTCTGCAATCTGGAGAGCAGTAATCAGAGAGAAAAGGTGATATTTTACTTTACTCCCTTCCCTTCCCTCAAGCTCACTCGAAAAAACTGCGAAGATAGAGGTCTCGTTTACAGCGGTCTTTGGGAAGATTGAACCCGCATACGTGTCATTGGTTCACTCGGTATGATGCTTCAATGCTTCCGCCATCCGCTGTAAATAAGCATACCTAACGAGAGATGTTTTAGCCTAGAGACAAAGCGGACAACTTGAGGGAAAAAGGCGGACAAGTTGAGAAGAAAGAAGCGGACAATTTTGAGGAGGCAAAGCGGACAACTTGAGAAGAGCCTGTTAACTAGTTGCAGTATCCTCCGACGGATCGATGGAATGAAGAAAACCAGACGTCCCTCCCTATGCCTCCTGACGTGGGGAATTCTAGCGGGACCATGCCTGACATGTCAAGTGATTTTGCACTAGGGAAATGTCACCTCTCTTCTCTCTTAAGTCAGAACGACAAAGTGCAGCTTATGCTTGAACTCTCTCTCAAATAGATCCGCTTTTTTATGAGCATTTTCTATTTCCTGATCCAGATCGGCTGGAGGATCTACCCAGAGAGAAATTGTCCAGACAGAGGCATCACATAATACTGGATTGGTAGCTAGGCGTAACACACGGCTATCGTGATTATAATCGAGGGCATCGGCGACACGGAGTAAAGCGGCTAGGCTAGAAACGCGTTTGCGAGCAGCAGGGGATAAGACTGCAAATTCGTCGTGATCTTTACTGGGAAGTGCGCGACGATGATAGCGTGCGATACAAGCGATCTCATGGCGTTCTTCATCCGTAAAATCTGGTAAGGATGTCTCTTTGATCAAATGGAACGAGTGTTTGTGATGGCGACGGTGCTCTATCAGCATGCCAGCATTGTGCAAAAATGCACCACGCTCTAGTAAGCGCAAAGCAGACCCATCAAGATAATGGAGTGGAAGTGTGGCCTCAAATAGCTGCGCAGAAAGACGCATCACCTGACGAGCATGAGGCCAATCTTCTACTTGGAGCCCACCGTTCAAACGCTGCTCCTCTTCCGTCGGTCCATTATACTTCCACCAGCTTGACTCTTCACCAGGATACTGCGTTGCCATATCTAGATTCCTCCTGAGATGTATTGCAATATTGCATCTGAACGTAATCTGCTAATCAAATAACTGCTACATTACATTCTTACCATCAAGTATCCAGCATATCAAGTACTTGGCGTCGGAAATCCTGCTCTTTAAGTTTATACCAGTGATTACGAAAGGCCGTGTACTGCTCTTTGTGCTCTCGCTGCAAACAAGTCAGCAGAAGGTTCAGGCCTTGACGCTCTTGCGCAGAAGGCGCAATGGCAGGATCAAGAATACATGACAACAGAGCAGGGCGGAAGACAATCTTCTCTCTTGGCAATCCTGCTGGGGTTGCAAGCCGTCCATCCTGATGGCTAGATCCCCTATCCTGGCTGCTCAGGCTGAACTGTAACAAGGCAATCATCACATCGCTATCGTGCCATGCTCCCAGTTCCTCCTGGATTTGCTCAAGTTCTTTGCGCAACGAGGTATTTTCCTCGGGTAGGATAGTCTCAAATATCTCCAGCGTATAGCGCAGCCGCTTTGCCGCAATGCGCAGATTGTGCAAATCCTGCACACGATCAGGATCGTCGACACAGGTATCCCAGCTATACATCTCATCAAGCCTAGTCTTGATAATGATATGCGCGTTCTTAGCATTGGATGCGTGAATATCAAGCTGAGTGATCGGCTTAGCTTTTACCATCGCGCTCCTTTTCCTCAGTGAGACAATCGGCCAGTTCCTGCTTTAATGCACCGTCATTAAATTTTTGCAAATGTGACTCCAATTTCTTTTGCTGCTGTCGGCGATAGTTGGAGAGACGATCCACGAGCCAGCAAATACCAGCCTGCGCCTCCTCTTCAGGCATATTTGCAAGGTAAGCTTGCAAATTGGCAATCATAACATCTGTATCACGTGCCTCTCCCAGGACACTGGCCGTTTTCTTCACGCGCCGATAGACTTTCTTGAATGCTTTGGGGTCACAGATGGACTCGTAGGCATCTAGAACAGCCCGGAGACGACGAGAAGCCACGCGCATTTTATGGACCGCCTCAATATCCTCGTTCTTGAGGACCTCGTGATGCCAATTTTGCATCTTTTGCGCTCGTTCCCATATCATGCGACGTCCGGCCTGCGCAAATGTCTCAGGCGTATCGGCAGCTGCAGGCTCAATCGTTGTCTTGCTATCACATGCAACTGAAATGTCTGTGGTAGTTTGTTGAGTTGTCTGCAACCAGTGGTCGCCAAAACGAGCATATGCCAGCAAGATACCCTCGCGAATCCCCTGTGCGCTGATACGCAGTTCATTCAGCCTGAAGCGCTCTATCAGAGTACAAATGATTAACACACCAGCACGCAGAATGCGAACCCGTTTCGGCTCCAGCTGATAGCGTTGAGCAATATCCTCGGTCGGAAGAGCATATAACAGCCCTTCACAACGGATCAAATCATCCCGTGTGAGCACTTTGCGCTTTGTAGGCAATCCGAAAGCACGCTGAGCTAACAGTAGGAGCGAGTTAGCACTCCCACCGGTCGCGATCAAGAGAGGAGGGAAACGCTTGATGCGCAAACCCTGAAAGTAGGTTTGTAGAAACGACCGTGCGGTTGCAGCATCCTCGGCTGTCGGGGGATCGGAGAGGAGGTAGCGATCATGGATCCAGCCTGAACCAATAGCCATAGAGGTATGCCAGGTTACTCGAAGCTTCTTCGCCAGGACCAGTTCCGTACTTCCGCCGCCAAGATCCATGACTGCGATGCGGGCGGGCACGTTGCTTTCGCGAGCCAATTCACAGGTTGCCCCATAAAAGGTCAGCATTGCCTCAGCATCGCCTTCGATAGTATGTACTACCAGCCCGGTTTGATCCCGGATAGAAGAGAGAAACTCATCCTTATTGGCAGCCCGGCGAATTGCTTCTGTAGCGACTGCAAGAATAGGATGCGCGTTATACTCTTCAGCCAAGGCTTTAAACTTGTGCAAGATGGCAATCGTCCGATCACGTTTCTCAGCAGAAATCTTGCCATCTACATTCACACTTTCACTGATGCGTACTAAGGCCTCATCAGTGGCAAGAACATCCAGACCCATTGGCCTGCAACGTGCGACGACCACACGGATTGTATTACTTCCAATATCGATAGCGACGCATACAGGCGCGTTTTGCATCTGCATCAAAGGACCTCAACTCCCTCTATGCAAAAATATCTATGCTGCGATTGGATTATTAAGCTCCTTTGTTTAACAGTCTCTTGCAAGGATTATAACATAGATGATTAGCAAGCATACAGAGGTGAAGACAAGGTGTGGGCCTTTCGAAGGTAGGAGTCCATATGTATGGTATATAAAAGAAGAGGCATGCTAGGTGAAAAGCATGCCCCCTGATACTATTCGCCCTTCTTGTGATGTTCCTGCTTGTGGTGTTTCATGATAGTACGGGCAGCAACTTCTTCGGCGCGGTCGCCGTAGCGACCACTTTTCTCTGCCGACTCTTTGATATGCTCGTACTGACGCTGCTCTTTTTCTCCAACGCCTTTCAAAGGCTTTTTCTCTTCTTCAGTACTCTTCAAGGTTTTTTTCTTTGGCATGGTAGGTATCCTTCTTTCTTACTGCTCACGTATATTTAATCACCAGCCTATATCTATGGTACGAGTCTATAAGGTAGGCGGGTTCACCTTGAGATGGAATGCTTGGCGCTGAAATTTAGTCTATTTGAGGTAGAGGTGAATCTCTGATAAAATAGAAGAAACTGGAAAGAGTGACAAATTGGCTCAAGATGAGACACAATAGTTGGAGATGAGATTGTTGAAACCTGTCTGTCAAGGCTGTGGGCAGCCAATTTGGGGTAACTACCTTAGTGCTCTTGGAGCAACATGGCATCCAGAGCATTTTTGCTGTGCTGGCTGTGGGCGTCCCCTTGGAGACAAACATTTCCATCCGCACAATGGAGCCCCCTTTCATAGCGAGTGCTATAGCCGACTGATTGCGCCACGTTGTGCCTACTGTGGCAAGTCTCTGATGGGAGAATACCTGATAGATCATTGGGGAACGCAATATTGTCCAGAGCACCAGCAGCAATATCCATCCTGCACCTTTTGTGCACGTCTGGTCCCTCCTGGACAGCTAGTACGCAATAGCAGGAAAGTTTCTTGCTCTATTTGCCGATCAAGTGCAGTCGAAACAACTACTGAGGCTCACCCTCTCTTTTCACGTGTAAAGCGCTGGATCGGCAATCAAGGTCTCGTCTACAATAACTTACCGCTCAGCCTGAATCTCTGTGATCAAAGCAGACTGGCTGAACTGCTCAATGAGCGCGGTCAGTCGCATTCATGGGGCGCGACAACAAGCTCAACCTATACGCAGGATGGGCGAGTGATACGTGCTGAGGTCAATGGTATCGCAGTACTCCAGGGATTGCCCGCTGTACTGTTTCAGGGAGTCACAGCCCACGAACTGGGCCACGTGTGGCTGATTGTCCATGGTATCCAGGGCTTACCAAGCTGGGCTGAAGAGGGCTTCTGCGAATACCTCTCTTATCGCTACTACTGTGACTTGCACACACCTGAGAGTCGTTACCACGCTGTTTCTATCGAAAATAATGCTGATCCTGTGTATGGCGAAGGCTTCCGACGAGTGCGTGCACTCGCTGATGCCTTGGGCTTTCCTCGCTTCCTGGAGATCCTGCGTACTACGAAAAGGCTTCCCTCTCATAAAAGTTGACTGTCACCTGAAAGTATAGGTAGCGGCCAACTTTTATGATTAAGGATGAAGGCTCTCCTCTTCGTAGCAGTTTGCGTTCAAACATCCAGTTTGTTACTTCATTATCTATTCTTGCCTTGAATTATAGGAGCAACAAGGTTACATCTTAGACCGTACATGCTTATAGAAGGAAGGCAAGTAGGTAGGGCTGTAAGTCAGGGCAAGTAGGGAACAACTTGATAAGTGTGGAGGACAACTCGGAGGCTGCAATGGTTTATCGCAAAGTTGTCCTACTTGTCCCTAGCAAATAACAAGCCCTATTGGTTATGCTACTAAAGACAGGCTACTGTACATGCGTTCAGAGTGGACCTTCTTATTGTAAGGGGACTAGTATCAACCTCCCTTCCGACTAGGCAGGTCATTTGCCATGGCAAACCTCGAATACGCTCTATCGCGCAAGATTTCTGTCTGCAGGGATAGGCTCTCAGATATGCGCATTGAGGAGAAAGATTATGCAGAAGTGGGAATACAAAGTCATCCTTGTGCGTAAGCAACAAGTTCTGAAAGAGAATTATCAAACAATGAAAGCCTTCCAGGTACTCGATATCGCGTACTTAAACGAGCTTGGAGAAGATGGCTGGGAACTAGTATCCTGTGATGTCGATTATGAGGATATAGGCAAGCCAGTTACTATGATTTTCAAGCGTGCGACTGCTAGTTTGTTGACTCCAAACTTTTCCCCTGAGGAAGATAAAGCAAGTCCTGTTTTCTCGGATTAGACGAGGCCAGCAAAAGTCAGTCTTGAGTAGAAGAGCAAGGGGATTTGTAGAAAGGATAGCCTCATGCCCATGCAGAAGACGACAAAGGTCTCCTCTCCGCAGTTAATACATTCATGTCGTCTTATCATTGCCTCAAATCGTGGTCCGGTGGAATATCAGCTCACTCGGGATAAGACGCTCAAAGCACGACGAGGTGCTGGTGAAATGGTGAGAGCATTGACTGATGTCGGGAACCGTATGGACGCCACGTGGGTTGCTATAGCCATGACTGAGGGTGATCGTCTGGCTACACAGCAAGCTCAGCAGCACGAGGGATTGCTGCCATCTCTTCTGCCAGGTCAGAAGATGCACCTGCGTTATGTCTCGATAGCCAAAGAGGCCTACCACAAGCACTATGACAAGATCAGCCATGAGCTTCTCTGGTTTCTGCAACACTATATGTATGATCCGACACAGGACGCTGCCTCGGCCAAACAGCTCCAGGATACCTGGGAGAATGGCTATACAATTGCCAATCAGGCCATTGCTCATGCGGTCAATGCGGAGATTGAGCGTGAGCAGACCGTGCCAGTGGTGATGTTACAAGATTATCACCTCTACTTGGCTCCAGCTATGATTCGCCAACGCCATCCCAGCATTCTGATGCAGCATTTCATTCATATTCCCTGGCCTGACATCCGTTGCTGGCATTTCTTGCCAAGCAAGATCGCTCAGGCTATTTATCAGGGGCTGGTAAGCAATGATATCATTGGCTTTCAGACTGAGCGTGATGTGAGCAATTTTCTAGAGGGTGCCCGCACCTTGTTAGATGGTGCCGTAGTAGACTTCGAAGAGGGAGCGGTCTGGTGGCAGGGTCATCGCACGCAGACGCGAGCCTATCCCATTTCCATTTCCGTCACTGAGGAGCGCAAGGTAATCAATAGTGCAGCAGGCAAGCGGGCTGCTGAGACGATCAAGCCACTGCTGCGTGAGTATACGATTATGCGCGTGGACCAGATGGAGCCAACGAAGAATCTCGTGCGGGGCTTTCAGGCATATGCCCAGGTACTCGAGAAACATCCCGAGTTGCACAGGAAGGTAGTCTTCCTCGCATTCCTGATGCCATCACGGCGAACGTTGCCGATGTACCGACGTTTCGATGCTGATGTGCGTTCGTCGATTGATGAAATTAATCATATGTATGGGACGGACGACTGGATGCCTATCCAGTCATTCTTCAGTAATGATCGCATACGCACTCTGGCGGCGATGCAGTTTTATGATGTGTTGCTGGTCAATCCGATCATTGATGGGATGAATCTGGTGGTCAAAGAAGGGGCAGTAGTTAATCAGTGCGATGGGGTCATTGTCCTTTCGCGTACAGCTGGGGCATTTCACCAGTTGACTAAGGGGTTGATCCCAACCTCCCCTATCGATGTGGAGGAGACCGCCGAGGCGTTGTATAAAGCCTTGACGCTCTCAGCTGATGAGCGCAAGATCAAGGCGGCGACGGTGCGACAAGCGGTAGAACGCAGCGATTTAACAAGATGGATGGCGCGGCAGCTTCACGACATAAATGATCTGCTTGATCGTACATTTACGAATCTGAACCTCTCCAGCCTGAAGGCACAGGAACTCTTGTTACAGCCCCAATCCTTCAAGCCTGCCTCTACCGTAGAGGCAGACGAACTCTTATTGGTTAGGAGCAAGACTTTTTGACCGATGTTATGTTCTATGTAAAATGTTGTCCTTAGCTGGAGAGAGCTGGCCCCCACGCCGTAATGCGCTGAGGCGTTATCATAATAAGGGGATACTGCTCCAATGCCATGCTTTTGTATTGCACATAGCGCTCTCTTAGCAACGCTACTGCTTGTCTATGCCGCTCATCTGTAGGGTCAATCAGTTCCGCGCGGCCGTGTATGAGCACATAGGCCAGTTGTGACCAGTCGTCGGCATACTGGTCCACAAGCAGTGCAGCCTCATGCCGAGCTTCAATATTACGCACGCGCCGTAGTTTTGTCCCTGGGACGCGCTTGGGTTTCTCATCAAGCGGCGTGTAGAAGTAAGTACCGTCAAATGCATAACAGACGGGAACGAGGTAGGGAGTTCCGTTCTCGTCTGTTGTGCCCAGTCTTGCGACCCGCAACTTTTCTACAAACGCTTTTTCAGCAGTGGTGAGCATGTTGCGCTGTGTCATCGCAATCCTTCTGGGCACAAGTCCATTGTGCATTGAATCCTCTGCGAGGATCAAGGCGGCTAATTAGTGAGTAGGGGACCCACTGACCACTGTATCCCTACCAGCTACTGGAATTTTTTCAACCTCTGGGACAATTCTGGTAGCCAGGATGTCGAATACTTCAGGATCTGTTAGATTGCGCAAACTAAAGATGGCCTGATCAATACCTAATTCGGCTAACTCAGCAAAGCGATCTATTGCTGCGTTAGGTGATAGTGTCCCATCGCGACCATCGTGCGTGATTGCGATAGAATCGAGTGTCGTCTTCTCGATCTGCTCATACGGGCGATTCAAGGTTTGGCAATGTTCACGTAGTACGTTCAGTTTACGTTGCAGTTCCTCTTTGCCCAGACGAGCAAAGATATTGCATCCGTCTGCATATTGAGCGACCAAACGCAATGTTTTGCGCTCACCGGTTCCGCCGATGAGAATTGGTGGATGGGGTTTTTGCACTGCCTGTGGGGAGTTTAGTGGGCGCTCAAGCGTGTAGTACTTGCCCGTATATGGTTTTTGATCTCCTGCCCACATCTTGTGAGCTATTTGCAAGGTCTCTTCCAGCCGCTCGAAGCGTTCAGCAAGCGGAGGGAAGGGCACACCCAATCCTTTGTGCTCATCTTCGTTCCAGGCAGCGCCGATACCGAAATATGCTCTCCCATGTGAAAGGACATCAAGGGTAGTTGCAGTCTTTACTAGGATGCCGGGATGGCGGTAGGTCACACCAGTAACCATTGTCCCAAGCTTGATATGGTTGGTGCGACCAGCGGCGAATGCCAGGGCACTCCATCCCTCAAGCATCTCGTTTTCCGCGGGCCCAACAAACCCTATTTGGAAGAAGTGATCCATCACCCACAGGCTATAGAGGCCTGCACGCTCTGCTCGTTGCGCGATAAGACCAAACGTGTCTCCGAGTTGACTTTGATCATTTGACCATGTAAAATTGGGAACCTGTAATCCCAGGCGCATAATTTTTCTCCTGTTGCGATTCGTCATTATTGAGGCAAATCAAGCTAATCGTGCTCTTTAGCACATCTGCCATAATCCAATTGTGAGGCAATTGTCGAACTTAACCGTGACTCAAATTCCAGTCATGATTGTTTTCTCTGGTTAGTATACAATATTAGGAACAAAACCGTCGCTGCATATTCACTACTGAGGATGGTACAGAAAATAAAGATGCGATTATCTTGGATGAAAAAGAAGGTACCCTTCGTACGTGTATAGAGAAACCGTATGCAATTTTTGTGGTCGTCCCCTGGAAAGGCCAATAGTGTATGTCGATAGCACAATCGTTTCGCTCTTCACCAGAACTGGCTCTCGCCACTGTCAGCCAACATCGATGTTGGCAGCAGTGGCGTCTGCCTATACTATGTATACTCTTACTGGTATCCCTCGGTTTCACGCTCTTCCTGCGCATGACAGCACCGCCAATTGATACTCCTGTTGCATCCTGGATAATCCTCTGGATACTCAGCTTTTTACCATATCTGGCTGCATCAGTCTTGATCCTGGCTACAAGGCCGCTTGAGGGCCGATGGTGTTGGGTAGAGCTAGGGATCATCCTATTGGGAGCACTCCTTTTACGCTCTATCTTACTCCCACTTCCACCCAATTTATCGCATGACTCCTGGCGCTATCTCTGGGATGCGCGTATCACTTTGCATGGCTATAGCCCCTACGTATATGCTCCGCATGATGCTGCACTTGTGCATCTACGCAATTTTATTTATGACAACAGTCGCTTTCGCAATGTTCCCACACTTTATCCGCCAGCGGCCCAGGCTGTCTATCTGTTGAGCTATCTTATCGCACCAGATAATCTCGTAGTATTCAAGGGTATCCTGGTGCTGCTGGAGATCGTAACGTGTGGCGCTCTAATAGCCCTCCTGCGCTCCCGTGGCCTCGACCCCAGCCGTTGCCTGATCTATGCCTGGTGTCCCTTACCGATTGTTGAATTTGCGATGCAGGGACATCATGAGGCGATCACGTTGGTCTTCACTCTACTAGCACTCGTCAGCTCGCAGAGTTCCTGGCGATGGAATTCTGTCTTAACGGGACTGCTAATTGCCCTGGCTACACTCACCAATATTTATCCCATTCTCTTACTGCTGGTTGTGCTCCCTCGCCGTAATCGTGTCTGGATGATAACATGTTTGGTGGCGTGTGGTATTACTGTTATACTGGCCTATATTCCTTATGTAATCCTGGGACACGGGCGAGCTTTTGGTTTCTTGACCACCTATGTGAGTGAACATAGCTGGAATGGCGGTAGCGTTTTCCTATTTATCCAATGGCTGAATCAGCATTTGCAGTTTAATGGAGTGATAGCGCATATACTAAGCTATACTGTCGATCTGCTGCTGGTTGGCGGGATAGCGCTGGCAATCTGGTGGCAACGCCAGCGTGAGCGTATTAGTATGGAGGCGGGAACGCTGATCTTGATCGGCACGGTCTTCTGCGTCTCGACACATGTCTTTCCCTGGTACAATACAGCGCTGCTACCCTATTGCAGTATCCTCAGACGGATCGAAGAGAAAGAGAAAACCCGACGCAACCCCCCCACACCTCCTGATGTGGGTCATTCTAAAGGAACAATGCTTCACATGTCAAGTCGTTTTGTGCCAGGAGGGCTAAGTATAAAGGGACTGGCAGCTGCAATGGCCTGGTACTTTGCCTGTGCTTCAGTTTCTACATATCTTGTATCCAGTAACTCTTCCTGGCCCATCTATTACCTGTGTGTCTATGATCCTGTACTGATCGGCCTGGGCATAGCTACCTTTGTTGGCTTCAGGCGTATGCGTACAAAAGGAAAGGCGTAGGACTATGAGTGATACAGATAAAGAAGCTAAAGCTGATAAGGAAACTGATGCTTCTTCTGTGAATTATCCGATGTGGCGTACCTGGATCATCTGCGGGCAATGCGCGTTAGCAGCTGGTCTGGCAGCGAGCTTACTAGCCGTTGTGATGATGGGTATATTGCGCCTATGGTTTGGTGTACCAACTCCTGTAGAGCTGTTTGGCGATTTTGTATTGAAACATCTCGATGTGCATACTTTCGTTCATTTGCTGGTGACCTATGGCTCCAATGCTAAAACAACCCCACTTGGTCTGGCACTGCTGGGCATGATCGGTCTTGGAGTAGTACTTGGTTTGTTCTATGCTGCAATTGTCTCTGTGAAACTGCCTGCAACTAGTTCCCGGCCAGCAAAGCGAGAGTGGTTTACGATCCTGACCCTTCTTGTAGTTCTGACGTTGATTGTGGTTCTGCTGTTCTGGGATGAGTTGCGCCAGAACTTTCTGGGACTGCCTATCGATTGGGGGCGTGTAACCTCTGCTCTTGGTCTGTTGCTTGATATCGGTGTGTATGGTGTTGTACTCTGTCTTGCCTATCGTGCCTTGCTGCCTCGGCAAGTAGCAGGTGTTCCTGCGTATGTACAGGGCAGGAGAGAAATACTCTCGCGTATAAGCGTAGCCGTTTTAACTGTCAGTGGCATCGGTGGTGCGCTCGGGCTGGTACGCGGCTATCTGAACAATTATGCGTCATATGATGGCATGCAATCGCCTCCACATAATCAGGCAACGCTCCCTATTACGCCTAATAGCGAGCATTATGTTGTAACGCAAAACACGGATGATCCGACGCCGGATATTAATCTCTGGCGACTGGAGGTTACCGGTCTGGTGAAAAATCCTGGCTCGTATACCTATTCCGAATTACAGAAATTGCCTTCGACCTTGCGAGCTATTACCCTTGAATGTATAGCTAACGGTGTTGGCCATGATCTGATCAGTACGGCTATCTGGCAAGGCGTCACCCTGCGCACGTTGCTGGAACAGCGAGGGGGATCTCTGCCGGAAGCGAAGTATGTCGCGTTCTATTGCATAGATGGCTACAACGTGAGCTTGCCTTTGGATGAAGTGCTGGCAGCTGATGCTTTACTGGCCTGGCGTATGAATGGCGTGGAGCTTCCGCAGCGGCATGGCTACCCCTTGCGTGCTCTGGTTCCTGGACGCTATGGTGAGGAGAATCCCAAGTGGCTTACCCGTGTCGAACTGACCGATCACTTTGTAGGTGGTCTCTATTCCGACCAGGGTTGGTATAATGGCCCGCTGCACACAACAAGTCGTATCGATCATCCTCATGATACTGCTCGCCTAGGACAGACGGTGGAGGTTGGTGGTATTGCCTTCGCGGGAAATCGTGGTATCCAGAGAGTTGAGGTCAGCGTTGATGGAGGCAAGACCTGGCGCGAGGCGACGTTGCAGCCCCCGCTATCGCAGGATACCTGGGTCTTCTGGTCCTGGCCATGGACTCCCTTATTGCCTGGACTGTACACACTGGTCTGCCGTGCGACCGATGGTACTGGCGAGGTACAGACCAGTCGTGAGCAGGGTACTGTTCCTAGTGGGGCAACTGGGTATCATAAAGTCCCTGTTCAGGTTGGATAGTAATGTAGGGAGATGAGGACGAAGTCATCTCCCTCACAAGCAGAGTCTTAGAACTAGAACTTTGTTCCCAAGGAAGTTAGTGGCTAGCTGTCCGGATGCCACCCTCAGTAGGCAAACCGGCTTCGATCCAGTCCTGCTTGCCTAGCTCGTATTCCTTGACGTTGGCATATCCTAGTTGTTCTAACTTGTTGGCAGCAATGGTCGAGCCCTGGCAGGGGCCGTTGGCGCAGTAAGTAACAATCTCTGCCGACTTATCGGGGAGAAGTTTGGGCGCAAGTTCATGAACTTGGTCAGATGGTATATTGATTGCACCAGGTAGATGCGCTTGCTCGTACGCCGATGGTGCCAGTGCCTCGACAAGAGTAATGGCCTCTCCACGGTTCAATTTTTCCTGCAATTCGTTGCGGGTAATCTTGGCTGTCATGTATTTGTTCCTACCTTTCAAGGTGTATTCAAACGTACTTGTAGGTTGATTGCTACACTCTGATAGCTTTAGCAGGTACAGAACCTGCTATTTTTTTATTAAGATCTATTGTCAACTCTGCTACTTACTCTTTATTATCAACCACGCGGACTAGTTATGTCAAGTAAGGGGAGTGTCCATTAAGAGCACGAGATTATGTGCCGCTATTGCTCTTGCAAATTCCTGTGCATGTGCTACACTAAGGCCGTCTCTACCACGGGATGGCAAAGCACCCTTGTCGCCACTTGCACTGTAAAAGAGGCGACACCCAATGCATGGAGGAGTTTGCATGGAAACCAAAGCATATCAACTCGTTCTCTCCCCGGACCTGGACCTGAGTTCCTCTGAGATCGTCGCAGCATGGAACGCTGATGTCCAAGCCAGCGCGGTTGCTAGTGTCCATCTTGTCCCGTCCGATGCCAAGCAGTTTGATCCAACACAGCTTGAAGGCATCATCACATTGGTGAGTACGGTTGGACTGGGCATTCTCACCAACGCAATCTATGATGTGCTCAAAGTAGCTGCTGCGAACAAGAGAAACAACCAGCCTCACAAGCGTCTGAAAATTACCCAACTCGATCAGCCCGACGGCACCCACCTGCTCATTGTCGAACAAGAAGAGCCGTAGTACAGGATGAGGATCATGCACTCGAGAGGAGAAGAGGTGACAACTCACGGGGGGGGGTGAGAAAGCGAGGATAGAGGGAACCATTGGTCTGATTGCGCAAGAGGTCAACCTTCCTCCAATTCGGCCTGTGGTTACGGAGTATCAACAAGTGATCAAGGTCTGTGCCTGCGGGCATCGCAATGATCTGCCATTGCCCCTTGAGGGATGTGTGCATATTGGACCGCAGATGGCAGCCTTGATCACGTATTTGAATGTGGAACACAGCCTTCCCTATGGGCGACTCACCCAAATCACGGCGGACGTGCTGGATTTGCCATTTCAGAAGGGACGGTTGCCAACAAGCTCAAGCACAAGCTTGCTCAAGCCAAGGGGATCATCCAACGGATCAAGGATCAGGTCATAGCAGCTCCCTGGATTGGATCAGATGAAACGAGGACCCATGTTGGGGGAAAAAAGTTCTGGCAGTGGGTCTGGCAATCGAAAGAGGCCTCGTATAAGGAGGAACATAGAGATAATTAATCAAAAAGCTCTTCAAACGTGAAAACTGTCCCTCTTTTCCCCTGGAGGAGTGTACAAATCTCTGCTATACTACCCTCGTCAGCACCAGTTTAAATTTGACGCGTATATTCTAACTATGGTTCACTCCGCTCACAATGATGGGTTCGGTACCTTCATTGATCTCTGTAATCATGACAGCAAGTATTCACAACCGTATTGGGTGGAAAGAAAAATTGCATGCGAAAGATGAAACTATTAGTCAACTGGATGTATCGATTGCTTACCCTGCTCATTGTTGGACTAGCCACCTTCAGTGGAGAACTCTTCATTACTAGGGCTAATATACCTGACACTTATACACAAGTCACGAATCGGGGAACTGGCGTGCGAGATAAACGCCTTGCAAGACGGTCTGCACATAGATCCATCCCTTCCATAAAGTCTGCCATCCAGG